>OIWT01000532.1_pt1 | contig 52448 bp, 35 predicted proteins | sample 1587701 | NCBI WGS metagenome assembly OIWT01 (sample SAMEA3888904, study PRJEB22519) | human gut metagenome | biome: human gut; feature: human-associated habitat; material: faeces | place: Denmark | collected 2009
TTTTTTTACAATAATATGACAAATATATTGTAAGCGTAAACGATAAAGAATTTTATATCACAAATTTATAAATAAGGTGGGAAGCTTTATGAACAAAATTTACAAGGTCATTTGGAGTAAAGTACGGAATTGTTATATCGTCGTATCAGAACTGGCGAAAAGCCATGATTCGGCTCATGGTACGCGCAGCCGAAGTGGGTGCGCCCGCAAAGCCGCCGTCCTGGCAGCTTTTGTCCTGACGACAACGCTGGCTGGTACATCAGTGTGGGCCCAGACGGTCACAACGGATACGCAGGCCACCAACCAGAACAATGCAGCGGCCAGCCAGGCTGTCAACATTGAAAAGAAATCGGAGGCCACGGCCCAGGGCAGTGATGCCTATGTGACCTACGACAGCGAAGGGAACCTGATTGCCGGCAAGAACAACGAAGTGGTCAAGATCCAGACCGATACCAAAGCCGGCTATACCCGGGTGGAAAACCAGCCGGAAAACGTGGTCATGGGTACCCGCAACGGGGTGGGGACGTTTACCCATGCCACGGATACGGTGAAACCGGTCACCGATAATACGTCCTATTCTTATGAAGATATCGATACCAAGTGGATTACCACGAAAGTGTATAATCCGGCAACGAAGCAGTACGAAGAAAAGCAGATTAAGGTATACAGCCTGGTGCCCGGACAATATATGGATGACGCCCACAATGTGCGGGCCAAATCCCCGGAGCGGGCGTACTATTCCAGTGATGCAGATTACAACAAAGCAGTGGAAGTCTATAACAACGTGGCCACGTATATCGGCACGGACAGCACCAGCAAGTCCTACTATGTGAGCGGCGCCACGGCGGTGGGTATCGATAACATTGCTGAAGGAACGAATTCCACGGCCCTGGGCAACAAGGCCAAAGTGCTGAACTCTGTCAGCAGCTATTATGTGGATGCTTATGGGAAACTGACCAGCAATCAAGAGGATGCCCGGTACTGGCTGGACAATCAGGGAAATATCACCACCACCCGGTCCGGTTACTATGCTTCTGACGGAACCTTCGTAGACCGCTATCTGATGGTGCCCCGGCTGACCGATTCTTCCAATGCCGTAGCCCTGGGCAGCGACGTGCTGGCCGTGGGCCATGATACACATGCCAAGGAATACAGCGTGGCCATCGGGGAGGCCGACAATACCGATTACAGTGCCGTGGCCGTGGGGAATACCAACCGGGCCCAGTACCATAGTGTGGCTGTAGGCAGCAAGAATGCTGCGGACGGCTATTATTCTCTTGCCCAGGGCGACAACAATACGGTGAATGGGGACTACAGCAATGCGGTGGGCTATCAGAACCAGGTCTCCGGCTCCAAGGATACCTCCGGCAGTGAGCGGAAAGCCCAGCAGAGCCAGGCTTACGGCGCCAACAACACCGTGAAGGGCAACTACAGCATGGCCTACGGAAACAGCAATACCGTTACGGGGGACTATGCAGTGGCTGTGGGTAACCAGAATAAAATCAGCGGCGATAATACGGCAGGGGCCGATGGAGAACGGGCCATCGCCATCGGCTATAACAACCAGGCCGAAGAGGACACGGTGACCATCGGGCAAAGCAGCCAGGCCCACCATCCCGGCAGCATTGCCATCGGCAAGAACGTGAATGGCAACATCAATAACAACAACAATGCCACGGATTCCATTGCCATCGGTACTGAGTCCCAGGCAGCCACGAAGGATTCCATTGCTTTCGGCCATGGTGCGGTCGTCGGCAATAACATGGATGTGGCCACCAGTAAGGTGGGTGGCAATGTGGCCATGGGTACGGATACGTTTGCGTCCGCAGCCTACGATGTTGCCATCGGCACCCAGGCCCAGACGGCCAGTTCTTCCAGCAGCAACAGCGGCTGCAGTGCCGTTGCCATTGGCTATAAAGCCACCGTCAACGACGGAGGTCAGCGCAGCGTTGCCCTGGGGGCGAATTCTTCCGTAGCCCTCAATATGCACGATGCCGTGGCTCTGGGCAGCCAGTCCCGGGCGACGCGGGATAAGAATAACGGCGGTTACAATGCAGCGGCTAATGGCAGTAATTCTTATACGGATGGCACCTCCACCTGGAATTCCACTCTGGCGGCGGTTTCCGTTGGAGCCGATTCCTATTGGGATGGAAGCAAAACCGTCGAAAAACAGACCCGCCAGATCACCAATGTAGCCGCCGGGAAGGAAGATACGGATGCTGTCAACGTGGCTCAGCTGAAACAGGTGGTTAATCTGGTCAACAATGGCGGGGGAAGCGGAACCGGGGGCAGCGGTGTCCACGATTACAGCGTGAACTCTGTTGATTCGGCCCACGATAGCAACTACAATAATACAGGTGCCACAGGGAGTAACGCCCTGGCTGCGGGAGTCAATGCCTCGGCAACGGGTGTCCGTTCGGTAGCTGTCGGTAACGGCGCCCAAGCACTCAAACCGGACTCCATTGCTCTCGGTACCAATGCCAAGGCCGATGGAATTGGGGCTACCGCTATTGGGCAGTACAATACGGCGTCGGGCCAAAATTCACTGGCCTTTGGCGGCGGATATAATAAAGACCAAAAAGGGAATACTGCCAGCGGCGTCGCTTCGGTAGCCTTTGGGGAAGGAACTCAGGCTATTGCCGAAGGGACCCTGGCCTTTGGGCAGAATACCCAGGCCGGTGTTATTACAACAGATGATAAAGGCAATATCCAGATAGGCGGACAAGATGCCGTAGCCTTCGGTCGTGGCACCAAGGCACTTGGTGGCCGCTCTCTGGCATTTGGCGAAGATACTGTAGCCGATTTCAATGATTCCGTAGCTTTTGGCGCCGGCACGAAAGCGCTTTCGACAGGTTCCACGGCTTTTGGTAGCCGGACGCGTGCGCTGGCACAATATTCCACCGCTTTGGGCAACAGTACCGTTGCAGCTGGCACGTATTCCGTAGCTTTCGGTACCGATACTGTCGCAGGCGCCGTACTTGATGAACATGGTGCATTCCAGCTGAAGAACGGAACCAAAATGGATCAGCATGGCAATACGGCTTATACAGATAGCCAAGGAAAGACCTATAGCGTTACATATACTGTACCTGATGGTGAAAAACATTCCTACGTTGTCTTAAAAGGCCAGGGTGGCAAAACGTATATCCGTGATTATCGCGGAAATATTCGCACGGCTACGATTGGTAACGATGGGTCCGTAACGGTGGGTGGTATTGTCAAAGGAGCTACTGAAGACAAGACACTTATCAAAGCAAAACCTGGAAGCAATGGATACGATTTAATTAGCAACTCGAATGCTACGGCCTGGGGCGAAAGTAGCAGTGCTTCCGGCGAAGCCTCTACGGCCTTTGGTATTGGTTCCAAGGCAGAAGGCAAAAATTCCTTGGCAGCACTGGGCGGCTTAGCGGCTAATGATAATTCGATTGCCATTGGTGAAGGAACGAAAGCCAATAATGCGGACAAAGCCGTTTCTCTGGCTATCGGCCAGAATGCGGAAGCTTCTGGTGAACGTTCTCTGGCTATCGGCTTTGGCGTCAGTGAAAAAGTTAACGATAAAGATGATAAAACGCTGACCAGTACGAAGGCCTCTGGAGAAAGTGCGATTGCTATTGGTACTGATGTTGTAGCACAAGGCCAGCATTCTGTCGCTATGGGTTCGCATACAGATGCGGCCAAAGATTCATCGGTAGCCATTGGCTTCGATACTCATACCGTTAGCGATTCCGCTGTTGCCATCGGTAGCGGTACGAGAGCGGAAGGCCGCTATTCTGTAGCTTTAGGTCTGAGTTCAGTTGCCGGGAAAGAAACCAATGACGCTAAGAATCCGCTCAATGGTGGCGGCAGCGTCGCTATCGGCTATGGCACATCAGCAGAAGCGTCCCGCAGTATTGCTATCGGTACCGGTGCAACAGCGGCAGATTCACAGTTCACGACTGCCGTCGGTGACTCCACGATAGCTCAGGCGGAAGGCAGTGTGGCCATCGGTGCCGGATCCATTGCAACAAGAGGCGCAGGTAATAAAGAAAGTACCGCCTCTACCGATGTTAATACGGGCAAGACGACCATAACCTATGGTGATGAAAAGAAAGCTTATCTGAAACCAGATGAGCTCTCCACGGACAAGACAAGTACCTGGGTATCGACAACAGGAGCTGTGTCTGTTGGCGGTCAGGCTACCTATAAAGAATACAACGACAATGGAAACCTTGTTGAGAAAACGAAGCTGCTTACCCGCCAGATCACCAACGTAGCAGCCGGTTCCGATGATACCGACGCCGTCAATGTCGCCCAGCTCAAAGCCGCTCAGCCGACCGTCACGTCGAATGACCACTCTGTAACCATCGATACGACTACCGATAAAACAGACTACCACAAGAATTACGACTTGAAGATTGCTACGGCCACCTTGTCGCAGGATAAGACTACAGGAGACAACCCTGTGGAAACCGGTAAGGTTACTGTTAGCAACCCGAAAATTTCTGTTACAGAAAATGGAGAAACGAAGCAGGTTGATAACCCTAATGCCTATGTAACAGGCAATAGCGTGGCAGATGCCATCAACAACTCCGGCTTCAAGCTGACCGCATCAGCGTCCGAAGGTGACGTGACCGGCAATGCAGAGACCTTGATTCATCCGGGCGATACCATGACAATCGATGCCGGCAAGAATATTTCCTTGACCCAGACCAATGGCAAGATTTCGATTGCCACGAAGGATAAACTTGTTTTGGGCAAGGATACCTCTGATGGCAAAGACGGCCAGGAAGGCACCATTGGCCTGACCGGCAAAGATGGTATTCCGGGCACTGATGGCAAGCAGGGATACAGCACCACCATCATCAAGACGGAAAAAGGCCAGCCTGGGTCCGATGGCAAGAATGGCAAACCCGGTGTGGACGGCAAGGACATCACCCGTATCGTCTATACCGATAAGGACGGCAGCACTCCTCAGACCGTGGCTACCCTGAGTGATGGCCTGAAGTTTGCCGGTGATGACATTTCTAAGACAGTTGAAAAGAAGCTCAACGAAACTCTGCAGATTCGCGGCGACGGTAGTTATGACAAGACTACGCAAAAGACAAAAGAAGATGGCAACATTCAGGTTTCTGCTGATACAGATACCGGAACGATTAAGGTCGCTCTGAATAAAGATATCAACCTGAAGCAGGATGGTTCCTTGACCGTCGGCGGCAACACGCAGGATGGTTCTAAAACGGTGGATGATCCGATTGTCATCAAGCACTTCGACGACAAGACGCTTGATATGATTACAGGTGTCGGTGAAGATGGCAAGCCGATTACGGCCAAAGAAGGCAAGGCTGGTGACTATGTCACGGGCCTTGATAATAAGGCTTGGGATGTAAGCAATCCGAACTATGTCAGCGGTCGCGCGGCTACAGAAGACCAGCTCAAGAAGGTCAGCGATGCGGTCAACAAGACGGCTGGCCAGCATACGGTCGTCACGGTCAACGATAACAAAAATGACCATGATACAAAGGCCAAAGCTGGCAAGGGCGCTTTTGGCGATTATGCTGGCACCGACAAAGACAATCTGCTCATTGCCGCTAAGGATGAGGATGGCAAGCTGACCTACAACATCAAGCTCAACGACCAGCTGGCCATCGGCAAGAATGGCACGGATGGTCAGGATGGCAAAGACGGCAAGGACGGTAAAGTCACGGTGGAAACAAGCAAAGGGACCACTGTGGTCATCGGCCATGACGGCGAGCCGGGCAAGGATGGAAAAGACGGCCTCTTCGTCACCGGCCAGGATGGCAAGGACGGCAAGTCCGGCGTTTCTATCACCGGCCCGGATGGTGTTGCTGGCAAAGACGGTGTCGATGGCAAAGTCGGCATCGCTGGCAAGGACGGCAAAGATGCTGTCTCCATCACCGGTAAGGACGGCGTCGGCCATATTGGCCTGACCGGCCCGAAGGGTGACGGTACGCCAGGCAGAGATGGCACATCTATTGATATTTTGACAGACTATGGCACGAAGACCCTCGACTCGAACAAAAATGTAACGGTTGACAACAAAGAACAGGCCAGCCGCATCATCTACAATGATGCCAAGGGTCCTCATGAAGTGGCTACCATGGATGACGGCCTGAAAATCGGTGCCAATGCCGCAGCTCAAGGGGAAACGGCTAATCCTGTCAGCAATAAACTGAACAGTACCATCAATATCAAAGGTTCAGAGGCTAAAGCTGACCACACTTATACTGACGACAACCTGACCACGACAGTGGAACAGGATGCTGATGGAAACACGACGGTCAAGGTCCTCATGGATCAGGACATCACTGGCAATAGTGTTACCGTCGGTAAAGATGGTAAGGCTGGCTATGATGGGCAGGAAGGTTCTATCGGCATCGCCGGTAAGGATGGTAAGGATGGCAAGCAAGGTATCACGACAACTATCATTAAGACTGAAAAAGGTCAGAATGGTAAAGACGGTGAAGTCGGCAAGCAGGGGGCTCCTGGTGTCGATGGTAAGGATATTACCCGTATTGTCTATCAGAATGGACAGGATGGGGAAAATGGCCAGGGCGGCAAGCACGTCGTCGCAACCCTTGATGACGGCCTGAAGTTTGCCGGTGATAATGCGTCTACGACAGTCGCAAAAAAACTCAATGAAACCCTACAGATTCGCGGCGATGGTACCTATGACAAGGATAAGAAGACGGTAGCTGATGATGGCAACATCAAGACGTCTGTCGAGGATGGAACAATCAAGGTTGCCTTGAATAAAGATATCAACTTGAAGCAGACGGGATCCTTGACCGTCGGCGGTGATACGCAGGATGGTTCTACCGATTCTAAGGACCCGATTGTTATCAAGCATTTTGACGATAAGACCCTCGATGTAATAGGTGTCGACAAGGATGGCAAGCCGACTACGTCCAAGGAAGGCAAGGCTGGTGACTACGTCACGGGCCTTGACAACAAGGACTGGAATGTCTCCAGTCCGGCCTATGTCAGCGGCCGTGCAGCCACCGAAGACCAGCTCAAGAAAGTCAGCGATGCTGTCAATAGTGCTGCGGCTACGGCTGGTAAGCATACAGTCGTTACGGTTAATGACAAGGATAGTAATAATGAGACAGCGGCTAAAGCTGGCACGGGTGCATTTGGCGACTATGCTGGTGCCGACAAGGGCAACCTGCTCATTGCCGCTAAGAATGACAATGGGCAGATGACCTACAACATCAAGCTCAACGACCAGCTGGCCATCGGCCAGAAGGGCGAGCCGGGTGTGGCCGGTAAAGACGGCAAGGATGGCAAAGTCACTGTCGAAACCAAGGGAGGCACCACTGTCGTCATCGGCCACGATGGCGAGGATGGCAAAGACGGTATTTCCGTCAAAGGCCAGGACGGCAAGGATGGCGTCACCATCAGCGCTGTGAATGGCAAGGACGGTAGCGAAGGCCATATCGGCCTCACCGGCCCGAAAGGCGCAGATGGCAAGAATGCCACGGCCGATATCCACGTCAAGAATGGCCAGGTTGGTGTCGATGGCACAGATGGTCATGGTGGCAAGGATGGTATGGACCGTGTGGTCTATGAAGACCACAATGGTGTTACCCATGAAGTTGCCACGATGGATGACGGCCAGAAGTATGCCGGTGATTTCGGTGATGGCGCTTCGGTTAAGCTGAACAAGACGGTTACCATCAAGGGGAAAGTCAAGGACGGCGCGAAGGAAGACGACTTTGTTGATGGCAATATCGCTATTGTAGCCAATAAGAAAGGCGAAGACGGTGAACTGCTGATCAAGCTGAACAAGGACCTGACAGGTCTCAACAGCGCTACCTATACGACATCTACTAAGAATGGTGATGTGACTACGACGTCGAAGACTGTAGTGGACGGCACGGGCCTCAAGATTGATAATGGTCCGAGCATCACCAATACGGGTATCGATGGCGGCAGTAAGAAAATCACGAATGTAGCCGACGGTGAAATCAGTGCTACGTCCAAGGATGCTGTCAATGGCAGCCAGCTGAATGCCGTCAAGACTCTGGCTGGTCAGCATACGACGGTAGAAGCTGGTTCGAAGAATATCACGGTCAAAGAAGGTACGAATTCGACTGGTGGCAAAAACTACACCGTCGATTTAGCCAAGGACGTCGCGTTTGGTGATTCTGCTAAGGGCGATAAGACGGTTGCCATCAGCGGTACTAATGGCACGGTTACGGCTGGCACAGGCGACAACAAGGTCACTGTCGACGGCTCGAAAGGCCAGATTATCGCTGGCGGTGACAATGGCGTCAAGATCGGCAATATCGCAGGGGGTGACAGCAGCCTGACCATCTACGATAAGGATGGCAAGGCTACGAACCAGACTGACCAGGCTGGCAAGTATGTCACCAACTTGGGCAACAAGACCTGGAACAAGGATGGTTCCTATGTCAGCGGCCGTGCTGCTACAGAGGATCAGCTCCATCAGGTCGAGTCGAATGTCAACAAGCAGATTGCTGATGTGAACACGAAGATCGATAAGGTCGACAAGCATCATACGGAAGTCACCGTCAATGGAGGCACGCCTGCGAAAGCGGACGGCGCCTACACGGATGGCAATCTCCAGCTGAAGCAGACGACTGGCGAGGATGGGCAGAAGGTCTATGACCTGAAGCTCAACGACCAGCTCAAGGTCGGCCAGAAGGGCGACGCTGGCAAGGCTGGTAAGGACGGCAACGTCACGGTCGAGACAAAGGGCGGCACGACGGTCGTCATCGGCCATGATGGCAAGGATGGAAAAGACGGCAGGGATGGCCTCTTCGTCACCGGTAAGGATGGCAAGGACGGCAAGTCCGGCGTTTCCATCACCGGTCCGAATAGTGCAGCCGGAACTGACGGTGTCGACGGCAAAGTCGGCATCGCTGGCAAGGACGGCAGAGATGCGGTCTCGATTGCTGGCAAGGACGGTGTTGGCCATATCGGCCTGACTGGACCGAAAGGTGCAGATGGCAAGGATGGTACCAATATTGACATTTCCACCGTCCTGGGCAAGGGTACCCTGGACCGCAATCAGAACGAAGTCAAGGGCGAAGATAAAGATGGTACAAAAGATCAGGCAGCCCGCATCCAGTATCAGACTACAGTCAAGGAAGCTGATGGTACGACGAAGACCATTACTCATGAAGTCGCCACTATGGATGACGGTATGAAGTACGGCGATGATTTCGGCAATACAGCCAAAGTCAAACTGAACCATCAGCTGGATATTGTTGGTGACATCAATGCCGGCAAGAAAGATGGCGACAAGAAAGCTACGAAAGATGATCTCAGCGATGGGAACATCGGCATTGTGGCTACCGATACCGTCTACAATGACGACGGCACGGTGAAGGAAAATGGCAAGATGACTGTCAAACTGGCTAAGAACTTGAAAGGCTTGAACAGCATTGAATCCAACAGCGTCACCACGGGCAACACGACTATTGACAACGGTGGCCTTACCGTCAAGACCGGCGACAGCACCCATCAGGATATCACCATCCAGCAGGGTGATGTCAACATGGGCGGCAACAAGATTGAAGGCGTCGCACCGGGTGCGGTGACACCGGATTCGACGGATGCCGTCAATGGCAGCCAGCTCTATGCCGCAGGCCAGGCTATTTCCAACCTGGGCGGAGCCGTGAATAAACTGGGAACCCGCGTGGACCGCGTCGGTGCCGGATCGGCGGCTTTGGCAGCTCTCCATCCACTGGACTTCGATCCCGATGACAAGTGGGACTTTGCCGCAGGCTACGGTCATTACCGTGGTGCCAATGCGGCGGCTGTCGGAGCGTACTACCGGCCGAACGAAGACACCATGTTCAGTATCGGTGGATCCTTTGGCGGCGGAGAAAACATGTTCAATGCCGGCGTCAGCATCAAACTGGGACAGGGCAATCACATTTCCACATCCCGCGTAGCTATGGCAAAAGAAATCAAAGATTTGCGGGAAAATGTAGCCCAGCTCAATCAGATTGTCAATCGCCAGAGTGCGCTCATAGAAAAACTGACCAGCGTGGATACCGGTTCGATACAGGATAAAGTAAACGACTTATTCCCTGATGTGCCGGAAAACCACTGGGCTTATGAATACGTATCCAAACTGGCCAAAGCGGGAATCCTCAAGGGGTATCCTGATGGGAACTTCGCCGGTGACCGCATGATGACGCGCTATGAATTTGCTGCTATCGTCTATCGGGCTATCACCATGGGAGCCGCATCGGATCCCAGCCTGAATCAGGATGGTACCTTAGGAAAACTGGCAAAAGAATTTAACCAGGAACTGAAATTTATCCGAATCGACACAATCCACCACGATGCTCAGGGTGAACCGACAGTACAGCGCGTACGCGTTCAAGATACAACGAAATAAAGGTACGATGATTAGTTAGAAAAGGCTTGGAGACTTCCGCAGGAAGGTCTTCAGGCCTTTTTCTATTTGCAGCAAAGTGGATCAGATACAATCAATTAGTAATTATTATACCGATATAATATTTTTATTGCAATTCATTATTTTATGGTATAGTTAAACGTAAAACGTAGATATAAAGAATAGAGTTCAAAAACTTTTTGATTTATATAGAGCGGTGGAGATAAAAAAGTAAAATTGTCATATATTGTCATTTCTTATAGAGATGTTAGAAAATAGACTATAACGAGAGCTTTATTCCCATTTGGTACAGCTTATTGATAGAGCGTAATTATTATAATGTTATTTTTATAGCATAAATACATATATGAATACGGAAACATTATGTTGTTTGACTCATATCAGAGATTAAGGTTTAAAATAGTAATGATTTTTACAATATTATGGTAATTATATTGTAAATGATATGATACAAAAGATAGGGAATTGAATATCTGTAAATGAGGGTGGGGACTTTATGAACAAAATTTACAAAGTCATTTACAACAAAGTAAGAAATTGTTATGTCGTCGTATCGGAACTGGCTAAGAGCCATGGAAAAGAACAGTCACAGCGGATGCACAGCGGGAGCCGGATTTGTGCATTGACATTGGCCATTACTCTCTGTCTGTCGTCCTATGCTCTGGCGGCGGGGCCAGTGGATTTGGGTAATAGCGGTATCGCAACCTATGATGCGCAGGGAAATCTCATTATTGGGAAAGACACCGTTGCAGAAGGAGCAAATGCTAAGGGTCAAAACAATACCACTATCGGCACCAACACGGATACCCTGCGCAATGTGACTGAGGGCGATACGAAAAAGGATGGCCAGCCTTTGGATGACGACAGCAACACCATATTGGTGGACGGGGAAGGCAAGGCCCATCCTCTGGATCTTTCCACAGAAGCCGGCGGCTCCACGGCAGTGGGCTACCAGAACAAGGCAGAAGGGGACAATTCCACGGCCATCGGCAATAACGCAAAAATTACCAACAAACCGGTAACCTACTACGTGGACGCCGACGGCAAGAAGACCGCCTCCCCCGACAATGCTGTCTGGTATAAAGACGCCAGCGGCAATCCCACCAAGGTGCCCCAGGTCTTCCGGGATGCTGGCGGCAACAACACCACCACGCCCCAGTACGTCCATACCTATACGGAAAAAGACCAAACCACCGGGGAAGATGTCACAAAAACGGAAATCACCAGCGATGCTGGGAAGGCTGACAAGGACAGTGCGGGAAATCCGGTATACAATTACAAGAAAGCTGACAACACGGACAAACTCTATTCCGTCACCCTCTATCAGGCTGCCAGCAACTCCATTGCCGCCGGTACCAATGTCACTGCCAACGGCAGCAATGCCGTAGCCGTGGGCAACAGTTCCACCGCCGACAACTCTGCTGTGGCCATCGGTGATACGGCCGCTGCCGTGAAAAATGCTGTGGCCATCGGTAAAGATACCAAAGCGACGGCAGAAGGCTCCATCGCCCTGGGCAAAGGCTCCGAGGCCAGCCGGGATGGGGGCGTCGCCGGTTGGGATCCCAAGACCGGCACAGCCTCCACAAAGAGCGACGTGGCCTGGAAGTCCGGGGAAGGGGCCCTTTCCATTGGCAATGGCGGTGCCAGCCGCCAGATCACCAATGTGGCCGCCGGCAGTGAAGACAGTGATGCTGTGAACCTGGCCCAGCTGAAAAATGCCATGACCCATTACTACAGCGTCAAGACCACATCTGATACTGATGCTGCCGGAGGCAACAACTACCTGAACGACGGCGCCACCGGCAACAATGCCCTGGCCGCCGGGGTCAGGGCTGTGGCAACAGGAGATAATGCCACGGCCGTGGGTACAAATACCTATGCTTCCGGTACGAACGCTTCTGCGTATGGATACCGGGCTGTGGCCAGCGGTTCGGGCAGTGTGGCCATCGGTTCCGGGACCAGCGCCCAGCAGGAAGGCTCTGTGGCTATAGGAGGTCATACCCAAGGATCCCATGCGGTGCAGGTAGGGACCGATTCCACAGCCCAAAGTGCTTATTCAGTAGCTGTTGGTGGTCATGCTGAAGGAGAATATTCTGTAGAAGTTGGGTACGGATCCACTGCCCAGGGATCTTATTCCACTTCTATAGGCGGCCATGCTATCGGAAAGAATTCCATTGCCATCGGTAGAGATAGCAATCCTGCCAGTGCTGGAGGGGATAACTCCATTGCCATCGGAGGCCACACCAACAGCACCAACGATATTGCCATCGGGGCCGGTTCCTCGACCACCGGCGGTCAGGCCATCGCCGTAGGCGGTTCTGCCACGGACAGGCAGGCAGTTTCCATAGGCGGTGTTGCCGGAAGTTTTCAGGCAACGGCCGTAGGCAGTGGTTCTGCAGCTACCGGTTCCCAGAGTACGGCTGTGGGTGGACACGCTGGTAACGTGTATTCTACTGCAGTAGGCCAGGGGGCCAATGCTACCTATGGCTATGCCACGGCGGTAGGCAACAACTCGGCGGCTTCAGGAGACCATTCCACGGCCCTGGGCTATGGGACTTCTGCCCAGGGAAGTAATACTACGGCCATTGGCGGGGCCAATGCCAATGGGACGAATTTAACGGTTATTGGGAATAATTCTACGGCCGGTGATTCTTACTGGGACAATATTTCTAATTCCACTGCCATCGGCGGCGCCCACATCAGTGCCAGCGATGCGGCAGCCATCGGTTCCAATGCTACTGTGAATGGACAATATGGAGTGGCTTTGGGCCACAATTCCAATGTATCCTATGCAAGTACCGGCGTAGGGGAAGGGACCAAAGCCTCCAATACGGGCACGGCTGTAGGCTATGGGGCCCAGTCTTCCGGCTATCAATCTGCTGCGGTGGGAGCAAGTTCCAACGCTACGGGACAAAATGCAGTTTCTTTGGGCGGAGGCGGAGCCTGGGGTGATTACAGCATTGCCCTGGGATCTGGCGCCGGGACCAATGCTCACGCCATTGCTCTGGGCCAGAACAGCGGGTCCTGGGGAGAAAACGCCATTGCCATCGGGGAAGGAACCAATGCCTGGCGGGCCAATTCCATTGTATTGGGAAAAAATTCTAAATCCGGTGCTGATAAAAATATAGAAGGCTATGATCCGCGGACCGGGATGGCTTCTGTGGACGATACATCAACCTGGTATTCCACGGATGAAGCCGTTTCCATCGGCCGGGCAGAAGAACGGGATGACAAAGGCAATATCACAGCCTCCGCCATTACCCGCCAGCTGAACAATCTGGCTGCCGGTACTCTCGATACGGACGCCGTCAACGTGGCCCAGCTGAAAGCCGCTACCCAGAAGGTCAATATGCATGACTACAGCGTCTGGTCTCCCGATACGGAAACAGATACCAACTATACTAATGGAGGCGCTGCAGCCAAGAATTCCATGGCAGCCGGAGTCAGCGCATCAACAACAAGGGATGCGGAAAACGCCGTAGCCATCGGCTATGGCGCCCAGGCAGACGGCTATGGCGCCACGGTCATCGGCCAGTATGGCAAAGCCACCGGCCGCTATGCCCTGGCCTTTGGCGGTCAGCAGACCGATACCACCGCCGAGCAGGCCGACAATGTGGCCAGCGGGGATAATGCCCTGTCCTTCGGTGAACGGACCACGGCGTCCGGTACGAATGCTACTGCTTTTGGCCAGGAAACAAAAGCTTTGGAAAAACGGACAACGGCCTTTGGACAGAGAACCCAGGCCACCCAGTCCAATGCCACGGCTTTCGGCATCGATACCACGGCTTCCGGGCAGAATGCTACGGCCTTTGGCAATCTGACCCAGGCAACCGCGATCGGCGCCACGGCTTTTGGCAACAAGAATCAAGCCACCGGCCAGTATGCCACGGCCTGGGGCGGCGGGGATAAAGTCATCTCCAATGAGGATGGTACTACAACGAAAATCGGTACTGTAGCTAGCGGCACCTATGCCACCGCCTTTGGGGAACGGACCACCGCCAGCGGAGAAAGTGCCACGGCCTTCGGCAGTGATTCCACGGCCAGTGGGAAAAATTCCCTGGCTTTCGGGGAAAACTCCACGGCTGCGGCAGAAAATTCATTGGCTGCTTTGGGCGGCACAGTAGACGAAACAGCCGCCAACGCTGCCGCCATCGGAAATGGGGCCCAGGCCAAATTGGCAGACAGCGTGGCTCTGGGCAGCGGGGCAGTGGCAGACCGCAAGAGCGGAGCCAAGGGCTATGATATGCTGACGAAGGGAGATACCACCAATACGACTGCGGCGTGGGTTTCCAATGCCAATGCTATCGCTGTCGGCAACGGCAGCACCTTGACCCGCCAGATCACCGGCGTGGCTGCAGGTTCCCAGGATACGGATGCTGTCAATGTGGCTCAGCTCAAGGCAGCGGGTTTCAAAGTCACCACCCAGAACAACGGCAGTATTTCCAGCGCCATCCTCAACGGCGATACCCTGGACTTCGAGGGTAAGGACAATGCCATTGTCTCCACGTCCAAGGACAGCAAGACCATTACTGTGGCCGTCAGCAAGACTCCGACCTTTGACAGTGCTGTCTTCTACAATCCCAATCCATCCGCAGGACAGAACAACGAAAAAGTGACCATTGCCAATGGACAGGTTACCGCCGGTACTGCCCAGATCGGCAGCTCTCCGGCTGATACGCTGAAGCTCACTGAAAATGGCAAAGAAACGGAAAAGACAGCTCCTGCCGGCAGCTATGTGACAGGCCTTTCCAACAAGGACTGGAATACCACGAATCCGTCCTACGTCAGCGGCCGGGCGGCTACGGAAGACCAGCTGGCCAAGGTCAGCGAGGCCATTGGCAATGCCACCACTGCCGCCGGCAAGCGCACCGTAGTCACGGTAAACGACAAGTCCAATCCTGCCGAAGCCACGCCTAACGCCACGGCCGGTGCATACGGCGACTATGATTCCAACGGCGGCAACCTGATGATTGCAGCCAAGAAAGACAGCGATGGCGTGCTGACCTACAACATCAAGCTCAACGACCAGCTGGCTATCGGCCAGAAGGGCGAGCCGGGTGTAGCCGGTAAAGACGGCAAGGACGGCAAAGTCACTGTGGAAACCAAGGGCGGCACCACCGTTGTCATCGGTCATGATGGCGAGCCGGGCAAAGATGGCAAAGACGGCCTCTTCGTCACCGGTAAGGATGGCGCAGACGGCGTTTCCATCACCGGCCCGGACGGCGCTGCCGGAACTGATGGCAAAGTCGGCATTTCCGGAACTGACGGCAAGGATGCAGTCTCCATCTCCGGCAAAGACGGCGTCGGCCATATCGGCCTCATCGGCCCGAAGGGGGCAGATGGAAAGAATGCCGACATCGACATTTCCACTGCCTTGGGCACGGCCACTCTGGATCCGACAAAGAATGAGCAGAGCAAGGCGCAGGACAAAGTGGATCCTGCCGACAAGGCAGCTCGCATCCAGTATGAGTCCACGGTCACTGCAGAAGATGGCACCACCAAGACCATTACCCACGAAGTGGCTACCATGGATGACGGCCTGAAGTTCGTGGGCAATGACGGGAAGGAAGTCGCTAAAAAGCTCAATTCCACCCTGTCCCTTACAGGCGGCATCACCGATGGGGATGCACTGAAAAAGGCATCCGGCAGGAACCTGGGCGTTCGCAGCAATGAAGAGGGCGATGGGCTGGAAATCGTCATGACCGATACGCCGGACTTCACCAAAGTCACAGTGGGCGAAGGTACGGATACGAATTCCAAAATTACCATCGGCAACCAGACCGTCACCGGCAAAAAGTCGGATGGCAGCACTGCAGATCAGCCGCAGACTGGCAACTACATCACCGGCCTGGACAACAAGGCCTGGGACAAAGACAATGTGGTGGAAAACCGCGCCGCCACGGAAGGCCAGCTGAGCCAGGCCATTGGCGAAATCAAGGGCGCTGAAAAGGGCGGATTCGGTCTGGCAGATGAAACGGGTAACACCGTGAAGAAAGACCTGGGGCAGACGGTGACCGTCAAGGGTGATGGAAAGAACATCCAGACGAAAGTCAATGGCGATGCTCTGGAAGTCTCTTTGAAGAAGGATGTGGACCTGGGAACGGATGGCAGTGTGAAAGCCGGGAACACCACCATCAATCAAGATGGAGTGGATACCAACAAGGTGAAAGTCGGTGGCATCACCATTACGGATCAGGGCATCGATGGCGGCAGGAAGCAGATCACCAACATGGCCAGCGGCATCGACGGGAAACAGTATGCTGATGACGGTGACAACAACGCCGCCAGCATCGGCGATGTGAAGCAGCTGGCTAGGAATGAAGCGAAGGCTTCTGAGGCCAGGAGCGGCAAGAACATCACTGTGAAGGATGACCATACGGTGAACCTGAATGATGACATCACCCTGGGCAATGATCCCACCAAACAGGTCACTGTCAAAGGCTCTGAAGGCCAGGTGACCATCGGTACTGGTGATAACGCTATGATCCTGGGCCAACAGGCCAATGGGGCTGGGGACAACAACCCGGCCACGGGCAATTTCCTGAATGGCCTGGACAATCGGAACTGGGATGGAGAACATATCCAGAACGGCCGGGCTGCTACGGAAGACCAGCTGAAGACCGTCAGCGACAAGGTGGACAGCGGCCGGATCTTCCAGGGCGATGATGGTCAAGATGTGACCGTAGGTCTGGGCGATACCCTGAAGATCCAGGGCGGTGCCAGAGAGGTCAGTAGTGATCCTAACATCGGCATCGTAAAAGGCGCCGATGATACGCTGAACGTCCGTCTGGCTAAGAATCTGACCGGCCTCAACAGCGTCACTACGGGCAACACGACCATCAATAACGGTGGCCTGACCGTCAAGACCGGCGACAGCACCCATCAGGATATCACCATCCAGCAGGGCGATGTCAATATGGGCGGCAACAAGATAGAAGGCGTTGCACCGGGCAAAATCAGCAAGGACTCGACCGATGCCGTCAACGGCAGCCAGCTCTATGCGGCCGATCAGGCTATTTCCTATCTGGGCGGGACTGTGAATAAGCTGGGAACCCGCGTAGACCGCGTCGGTGCCGGCTCGGCGGCTTTGGCAGCCCTCCATCCACTGGACTTCGATCCCGATGACAAGTGGGACTTTGCCGCAGGTTACGGCCATTACCGGGGAGCCAATGCGGCGGCTGTCGGAGCGTACTATCGACCCAATGAAGACACCATGTTCAGCATCGGCGGATCCTTTGGCGGCGGGGAAAACATGTTCAATGCCGGCGTCAGCATCAAACTGGGCCAGGGGAATCACGTTTCCACATCCCGCGTGGCCATGGCAAAAGAAATGGAAGCCATGCGCCGCCATATGGCCGAACAGGATGCCCTCATTGCCAAACTGGAAAGCATGCACGGCATGGCGGAAGGTCCGGAAAAGAGTGCCCTCTTCCCCGACGTGGCAGAAAACCACTGGGCGTACCAGTATGTGACGACACTGGCTAAGAAAGGGATTCTTGAAGGGTATCCCGATGGCGAATTCAAAGGGGACCGCATGATGACCCGCTACGAATTTGCAGCCATCGTATACCGCATCGTTGAAAGCGGTGTGGGAAGCACGGATCCGGAACTGAGTAAACTGGTCAGAGAATTTTCACCGGAACTCCAGTACATCCGGATCGACACGATCCATCGCGACGATAAAGGTCAGCCGACGGTACAGCGTGTCCGCGTCAAAGACAGAAAATAGAATGTACGCAAATAAACGGAGCAGTCTGACAGACTCATTTGTCTGCCGGATTGCTCCGTTTTACTTTTATCCGGTGTATGTGTTATTTTTCTACAGCCGTGCGTTCCAACAGTGTGCCGTCAGGCAGGAAACTCTGGAATGTCAGCTGATTTTCTGTAGCTTCCATAGTCATATAATTATCTGTTTCCGGCTGGGGCGCTACATATTCATCCAGACTGTGCTGTTTCCAGAGGCCGGGATACTGGACGTTGCCAGCTACGCCGGTAATGATGTAGAGCGGTCCCGACGGATCGCGCTGGAAATTCCTGATGTGTCCCCGGTCACGGTAGGTGTGCAGGTGGGCGGAAAGGACGACGTCTACGCCCGTTTCATCAAAGAGGGGCATCCAGAATGTGCCTTCCTGGGAAAATCCTTCTTCCCGTGGCTGGGGCCGGCTGGCGAATCCGTATTGCAGTGGATCCTTATGCATGAGGACGACTTTCCATTTCTTCGTCGTTTTTGCCATATCCTGGCGGAACCAGGCTGCCTGATCTTCGTTGAGCTGTGGCTGCCAGTCAGCCAGTTCCGATGCCTGCGTATTGAGGACGACGAAATGAACATCTCCATAATCGAAAGAATAGAACTGGTTTTGATACGATTTAGGGACGCCGCCGGGTAGAGAGAAGAGATGGAGATAGGCTTCGGGCATCCGTACCTTCCAGTCGCGGTTGTACGTTTCGTGGTTTCCCATGAGTGGGACTACGGGGATGCGGCGGATCATGGGGCCGACGACATCGAACCAGGCATTCCACTGATAGTGGTCCTGCCCGTTATCTACGAGGTCGCCCATATTGATGAAAAACTGGGCATCGTTGTTGCGCTGCCAGGCCGGTTGAGCCGTAGCCGCCCAGTAACTGTAATCACTCGATTGGGAATCAGGGAAGATGAGGGCTTTGAAATCATTTCCCCGGGCCGTCTGGAATTCCTGCCATTCCGTCCGTTTTTCTCCGTATCCGACGCGGTATTCGTACGTCGTTCCCGGTGTGAGGTCCTGCAGCAATGCGCTGTGGACGTAGGTCGTCGTATCATCGTCGTTAAAGGCTTCATTTGTCGCCTGCTGCTGGAACACGTCGCCATCAGATCCCTTGACGCGGTATTCGACCAGTGCCGGCTCTTCGGAAAAATCAGACTGCCACATGATGGTGCGGCTCGTCATGCTGTCACGGGTGATAATCTGTCGTACGTGAGAGGCATCGACATCGCTGGTCAGATCGTAGTGAGCGGCTGCTGCTTTGGTGACTTGTATGCCCTGACGGGCCACGGCTTTGGAACCGGGTATAAAGAAATAAGCTCCTATGAGAGCGGCTGCCACTAGGGGAAGGGCAGTCAATATAATTTTTTTTCGCGTTAATTTCATATACATTCCTCCTGTGATGGCTTATTTTAGCACATGGAGTGAGCTTTAAGTCAAGACTTTTTTTACAAAATGCTTCTTGACATGGTACGTATTCGGGACTACAATACCTGTATATACAAAGAAACTCGATGAGCGGGAGCAAGTAGCTCTTTCATACCCCTTTCAGCGAGCCGGTGAGGGTGGAAGTCCGGCAGGAGGAGAAAGAAGGAATGGGCCCGGGAGAGGCTGTCAGAAGTCAGTATGACAGGCCGGAACTTTCACCGTTACCAGGAAAGAGTGCATGATGATGTGCATGTAAGAGCCGGGCATTATGCCAACCAGGGTGGTACCGCGGAAATACTTTCCTTTCGTCCCTATATATAAGGGATGGAAGGTTTTTTTATTGACAGGAGGAAAACAATCATGTCTATTATCTTTTCAGGTATCCAGCCGAGTGGCAATCTTACATTAGGGAATTATCTGGGTGCACTGCGTAATTTTTCTAAATTACAGGATGCCAATGAATGTTATTACTGCATCGTCAATCAGCATGCTATCACCGTGCCGCAGGATCCGCAGCTTCTCCATGAACGGACCCGTCAGCTGGCGGCTATTTATATCGCTTCCGGTCTGGATCCGCAGAAAGCGACGCTGTTCGTACAGTCGGAAGTTCCGGAACACGTACAGCTCGGCTGGATCATGATTACATCTTCTTATGTAGGTGAACTGGAACGGATGACCCAGTATAAGGATAAAGCTTCCAAACGGGGCGATTCCATTCCGGCCGGTCTTTTGACCTATCCGCCCCTGATGGCGGCAGACATCCTGCTGTATCAGGCTGACTACGTTCCCGTTGGCGATGATCAGAAGCAGCATATGGAAATTACCCGTGACCTGGCACAGCGGTTCAACCGTCTGTACGGGGACGTATTTAAACTGCCCCAGATCCTGCTCGGCCACGATGGCACTCGTGTCATGAGCCTGCAGGAACCGACGAAGAAAATGAGCAAGTCCGATTCCAATACGACGGCTACTATTTATCTTCTCGACGATCCCAAAGATATTGAAAAGAAAATCAAACGGGCCCAGACGGACAGCCTGAATACCGTGCGTTATGACACGGACTGCCAGCCCGGTATTTCCAACCTGATTGAAATTCTCTCGGCCGTGACCGACCAGAGCCATGAAGATATTGAAAAAGCCTACGAAGGCAAAGGATACGGAGCATTTAAGAAAGATGTAGCCGATGCTGTCATTTCCGTACTGGAACCGATCCAGCAGCGCTATCATCAGCTCGTAGGCGATTCCGAACTGGATGCCATCCTCGACGAAGGCGCCAAGAAAGCCCATGCCAAGGCCAATGTCACTTATGTGAAAGCCTGCCGGGCTATGGGTCTGTACCGTAAATAAGGAGTGCATATGAGCCATTTCTTTGCCATTTTGGCGCGCATGAAATTTATCCGCCGCTGGAGCCTGATGCGTAACACCATCGAAGAGAATGTGCAGGAGCATACGCTGCAGACGGCGATGATTGCCTATCACCTCTGCCTGTTACACAATACATATTATGCTGATGGCGGCACTGTAGATGCCGGACGGGCCGTCCTGCTGGCGCTGTATCACGATGCCAGTGAAGTCTTTACGGGTGATATGCCGACGCCGGTCAAGTACTTCAGCCCGGTCATGCGCAGGACCTATGGCGAAGTGGAACAGCTGGCACAGAAACGGCTTGTCGAAACGCTGCCAGAGGATTTGCAGCCTGATTATGAATGGCTGATCTGTCATGCTGAAGAAGATCCTGTATGGCCCTTTGTCAAGGCGGCTGATACATTGAGCGCGTACTTGAAATGCCTTCAGGAAAAACATGCCGGCAACAACGAATTTAATGAAGCATATGAAACCATCGGAGCCCGTCTGCGTGACCTGGGAATGCCGGAGGTAGAGCAGTTTCTCCGCGACTATGCGCCGAGTTTTCTCCTGTCTCTGGATGACATGAATGGCGGATTCTGACCAGCGTGAGGTGTGATATGGATATTACTTATTATGATATTGGTCTCAATCTGTTTACCCGGTCTTTTACTAAGCCGGAACGCATCCTGGCTGATGCGGCAGCCGATGGAATCTGCTGTATCCTCACCGGGTCCGAGGACCGGGAAAACCGTAAGGTCAATGACTTTGTCAAACGGCACGATGCCTATGGGACGGCCGGAATCCATCCGCATGCGGCAGATGAAGCGAAAGAGGCCGATATAGCAGAAATCCGGCGCATCGTAACGACAAATCCCAGAGTCGTCGCCGTAGGGGAAACGGGCCTTGATTACGACCGCATGTATTCGACAAAAGAGAACCAGCTCCATTTTTTCAAAGAGCTCATCGCCCTGGCGGAAGAACTGGATAAGCCCATGTTCCTCCATGAACGGGACGCTGCCCACGATTTCATTTCCTGCTTTTCCGGCCATGAAGCCATCTGCTCCCAGTCCGTCGTACATTGTTATACCGGCGACAGGAAGACATTAGAGACGCTGCTCGACATGGGATTTTATATAGGTATCACCGGCTGGATCTGTGACGAACGGCGGGCCGATGACCTGCGCGATGCCGTATCGATTCTTCCTCTGGACAGAGTGCTGCTGGAAACGGATGCGCCCTATCTGACACCGCGGGGATTTCACCTGCCGCGGATCAATGTCCCTAATAATATTGTTTACGTGGCGCAGACACTTGCTTCGTATATGGATGTGCCGATTGGGGATCTGATCGTACAGGCTAAGAAAAATACAGAAACGTTGTTCCGTTTATGACGGAAGCAGCGGAGAAGGCTGAACAGGACACGGGTTTCTGCTTCAGCCTTCTTTTTGTGGTATTTTTTCTGTAGTTGCAGGAATTTGGGAAAATGTATAGAATTGTATAAGGAAGTACTTGCGCAGGCAAGGACTTTTTCAACATAAAACATCCTTGTTAGGAGGTAATGGGAATGACAATTGGCTTATTCTGGTCCCGCTACGAATTAGAGCTTCATGAAAAGAATCTGCGCGAGATCGATGCCAAATATACGTTTTTAATTCATTATGAAATGTGGAACTGGCTGATCGCCAAGATTCCGGAAAAAGTGCAGATACAGATTCTGCGCGGACATAATCATGGTGAAGAATCGTGGTCCTGCCGGCAATGGGTGGAACATATGCTGGACTGGCTGAAAGAAAACAAGCCTGCCGATATATATAATGCCGTTCTCGATAAGATTGCCATTGTCCGTTCCCAGCCGGTAGAAGAAGCGGAGCGTCATGCGGCGCGTACGTTATCCGATGACGAGCTGGCAGAAATGCAGGCTGCCGGGTACTTTAAGTCTGTCCCGCCCAGAACAAGGAACAAATAAGTAAGCGGAGGTGAACTCATGAGGTTTGCTGTAGCCATACGTTTTTTCGTGTGTATCGTATGTTTTTGCCTGACCGCGGCCGTGACGGGGCCTGCTGCATGGGCACAGGAAGCAGAGTCTGCCCGGGTCATTTCCATTTCCGGTGAAATCGATGGCAGCCAGGCAGCACTGGTGCAGCGCGGTATCAGCCAGGCGGAAGAAAACGGAGATAAGGCCATCGTCGTTCGTATCAATACGCAGGGCGGCCGTGTAGACAGTGCGCTGCGCATCCGTGATCTTTTGCGGGAAACATCCATCCCGACAATTGCCCTCGTCACGTCACGGGCCTGGTCAGCCGGAGCGTTGATTGCCATCGCCTGCCGCCATATCGTCATGGCACCGGGAAGCAGCATAGGCGCGGCAGAACCCATACCGGCGACGGAAAAAAATATTGCCGCCCTGAAATCGGAATTCAGTACGACGGCTGCTGATAATGGCCATAATCCCCGCATTGTCGAAGCGATGGTCGATAAAAAAGACGGCCTGCCCGGATATGCCGATGCCGGCGAAATCCTTGCGCTCATGGACGTACAGGCCCGGGAGCTGAATTTGTCGGAAGGAACGGCGGATACGGCGGAAGAAGCACTGCATCTGTTCAGTCTGGACGATGCGACCGTGTATTATGAAGACCGGAACTGGAAGGATGAAACGCTGGGGATGCTTCAGAATGAATACGTCCGCATGCTGTTTGTCGGGCTTATCCTGGCGGCGGTCCTTATCGAAATCAAAACAGCCGGTATCGGTGTCGGACTGGTAACGGCCTGCCTGCTGGGAGGGGTTATGCTCATATCCGGCGATGGCACACTGGCCGATGATCTGAAGGTCATCGGGGCTTTTATCGGCGGTCTGGTCCTCATTGCCCTGGAACTGGTTACGCCGGGAATCGGCATCTTTGGTGTGGCTGGCATCCTGCTGCTCTTTGGCAGTCTGTTCTGGATGCTCGGGGCGACAGTGCAGGCACTGTATATCCTGGCTGGCGGCATCGTCATTGCCGTCATCCTGTTTTACATCCTGGGCAGACGTCTGCCTAAAAGCCGGTTGTTTGCCAAAGTGGCCCTGACGACCCGGTCTACGAAAGAAAAAGGTTATACATCACAGGAAGATAAGAGCAAGTATCTGTTTCAGCGCGGTACGACGATTACTATCCTGCGTCCGGCCGGTACAATCCGCATTGGCAAAGAACGGGTCGATGCCGTTTCGAGCGGAGGCTTCATAGACCGGGATGTAGCCGTGCGCGTCATCAAAGTCGAAGGTGCCCGGGTCGTCGTCGAACCGGTGCCGCCTGGTCCATAAGGAGGTAGGTTATGTCTATGTTATCTCTTTTAGCAGCGCCGCTGTTTGTTATTGTCGCTGCTATCATCGTTATTTCATTATTTCTCCATTTCGTGCCACTGGGACTGTGGATTTCAGCGATGGCGGCCGGCGTTTCCGTAGGTATCGTCAATCTTATCGGCATGCGCCTGCGCCGCGTCGTTCCGTCTAAGATCATCCTTCCCCTGGTCAAAGCGAACAAGGCCGGTCTCGACGTCAATGTCAATCAGCTGGAAGCGCATTATCTGGCCGGCGGGGATGTAGACCGCGTGGTCGATGCCCTGATAGCCGCCCACCGGGCGACTATGTCCCTGACCTTTGAAAGGGCCTGCGCTATCGATTTGGCCGGCCGGGATGTCCTGGAAGCGGTACAGATGAGTGTCAACCCAAAAGTCATTGAAACGCCGTTTATTTCGGCCGTTGCCCAGAATGGCATCGAACTTAAAGTACGGGCCCGGGTCACGGTGCGGGCCAATATCGACCGCCTCGTCGGTGGTGCCGGGGAGGCGACGGTCATTGCCCGTGTCGGGGAAGGCATCGTTACCAGCGTCGGCTCGGCAGCGGACCATTCACAGGTCCTGGAAAATCCGGACGAAATCAGTAAGACCGTCCTCAGCAAGGGACTGGATGCAGGAACGGCCTTTGAAATCCTGTCCATTGATATTGCCGATGTCGACGTAGGCCGTAATATCGGCGCCCGTCTGCAGACCGATCAGGCTGAAGCCGATAAACAGATTGCCCAGGCCAAAGCCGAAGAACGGCGGGCCATGGCTGTGGCAAAGGAACAGGAAATGCAGGCCTATACGCAGGAAATGCAGGCCAAGGTCGTCGAAGCCCAGGCAGAAGTACCGCTGGCTATCGCCCAGGCGTTCCGTGAAGGAAATCTGGGCGTCATGGATTATTACACCATGCGCAACGTCATGGCCGATACCAAGATGCGCGATGCCGTAGCCAAGGCAGGCATACCGAAGGCCAAGGCGCAGCCGTCGGCTGTATCGGGCCATCCCGTGACGCCTGCCCCGGAAACACCGGCTGATAAGTAGGTGATGGTATGGAATATATTATTGCCATAATCCTTCTCATGCTCTTGTTTTCCCTGCCCGATGCCCTGCGCCGTAAAAGACGTTATCCGCACCGGGGAAAGCGCCGCAGCAGCCCTATAGATACGCCGCAGCGGCAAAAGCAGGCGAGACCGGAGCCATCTCCGCAGAGAGCTTCACAAACCGGACAGGACCCGGAACAGGGGAAAATGCGTACGGCCGGGCAGGAAACGCGGAATCCGGCGCCAGCCGATACGGGACGCCTGGAAGGCAATCACCGTCCGGCCGCTGCGGCTATCGGCACGACAGCGGAACCAGTCACCGTTCCCGGCGCTCCTGCCGTCGTATATTCCTATGTCCAGCCGCCGGCCTGGAGCGGGCTCTCCGGTGAAGCACGGGATATCTATGCAGGTCTTGTCTGGTCGGAACTACTGCAGAAACCTGTTTCCCTGCGGGATAGAAAATAAAGATACGGCCGCTGGCAGATTGCTGACGGCCGTGTTTTACTTGAGGTAAACGATATGATTACAGAAGAAAAAATATACATAGGGAACATTCCCTGCCTGAAAATAGCGTGTCATGAAGATGTAAAAGGCGTAGTCATTTTTTATCATGGCTGGACATCGACAAAAGAACTGCAGTCCCTGCGCGGCCATATTCTGGCAGCATACGGGTATGATGTGCTGATTCCCGAGGCCATCCATCACGGGGAGCGGGGCATCATCGATTACGAAGAAAATCCGGCAGCGTATGGGAAATTCTGGCAGACCATATTCCAGAATCTCCGTGAAGCGCCGCAGGTCATCGCCTATGCCAAAACCTGGCATGATGATGTGCCGCTGGCCGTCATGGGACATTCCATGGGTGGATTTACGGCTCTGGGGGTTATGACGTGGAACCGGGATATACGGGCGGCAGTCGCCATGAATGGCTCCGGCTGGTGGGATGAATCAGACCGCCGTTTCCGGGCAGGACTGCCGCTGGAACCGATGGATTTTCTTCCGCAACTGCGCCGTGAAATCAGCCGATGGGATCCGTACACTCATACGGAAAACCTGGAAGGCCGTTCGGTGCTGGCGTTGACTGCCGGCAATGACGATACGGTTGACCCCATGGCCCAATCCTACTATATGGATAAGCTGTATACTCTGGCAGGCGTACGGAGCCGGTTCATCACTTATCCGGGGTTGAAGCATTTTGTCACGACGAATATGATGGGCGATGCCGTAAACTGGCTTACCGACGTATTATAAGAAAACGACCTGTCCCATGATGGTTTTCTCCTATCATGTGGCAGGCCGTTCCTTTATCTACGGCAAACAAAAAGCGAAATACGATGGAGTTTTATGCGTGATCATCAGGGAAGGCTTTCGGAAAAATCGAGGCCTTCATCCGTTGCGTAATACGTACCTTCTTCTTTTCCCGGTTCGAGATATTTTTTATCCACCAGCCCTTTCAGGAGCACTTCGTCTACCGGGCGGGGATCGAACATGTCTTCCGGACGGGCTTCTTCCCGTTCGACGACGGCAATGACACTGGCTTCCAGCTCTTCTTTTGAAGGGGTTCCATTGGCGTAGTAAATACGCGGGATATACATGGGAAATTCCTTGCAGGATTTATAGAAAAACTGGCCGATAGCCCGGGCTTCACTCAGGCTGTTGTGCATATCCAGATCAATACCCATTTCTTCACAAATGGCATCCAGTTTATGGGAATCAAAGGTGTACAGTTTTTTTGCTATTTCCAGAGTATCGATAAAACGAAATTCCGGCGGCTTGATGCCAAATACGGTAAGGGCGTGGGTGATACAGCCGATGACGTAAGGCGCATTGTGGCAGACCAGCGTGTGGCCGATAAAATAGTCTTTCATGCCGGCATTCCAGTATTCGCCAAATTCGTCGGCTTTGCTCAGGAGTTCCCAAGTTACATCGGGATTTTTTAAGTCACGCAAATCTTTTTCCGGAGGCTGGATATAAAAATAATGCTGATCCTTTAGTTCACCGCCGGCAAATTCAGCAAAGCCTATGAGACAGATGGAGTAGGGCTGCCGGGAAGCCAGTTCAATAGAGACAGCAGTAAACCGCTGAGGCTTGCGCCGCGTGTATTCAACGGGGCCGATGGGATACTTGTAATATCCGTCAGACGGCTTGATATCGAACTGGTGAAGATTCTGGATTTTGATATGAGTGCGTTTTTCTACGGCTTCCTTCGCTTTCTGCTTACGGCTGCGCCGTCGGATGGCCATAATCATAGAGTAGAGGACGGCAGCGACAAACAGAAAGGAGACAATCATACCGCCGTAATGAAGTAAAGTGTTCATATCCATGGCTATCAGTTCCTTTCGCTGTTTTTGGCATCTTTCTTTTTATCGAAGGTATGATAGAATGTCATATTATAGCAATTGAAAAAGGCATTGTCTGCTGCTTTGCCGTTGACGGAATAGCGATCTGTCGTCGCAACTTCCGGGTTGGGATTGATGGTTTGTGCCGATGGGGTGCCTTTCAGCGTATCGTAGGTCATCGTAGACAATGTCTGCGTCCGGACCGTCTGGGCGTTAAAGTTATAGAAGAAATTGTTCTGATAACCTGTCGCCGTATTTGTAGAGTAGTCATAAGTCAGTACGGTGGCCTGGATGACATAATAGGGAGGGTCGTAACGGATGGAATTGATGGAATTCATATCAATGTAGGATTCGGTCATTTCATCGTGGCCCACCTGGATGTAACGGGGGTTGTCATCAAAAAACATGGCTGAGGCCAGTGTGCAGCCAAAAGCAGCCGCTACCATAAGGGCAGATGCTATTTTTTTAAACATGTCGATCTTCTCCTTTGAATGTGTAATTCAGATACCATATATTATAGCAGATATTGGAGCAGATTAAACATAAATATCCGTAATAGGTAGCAAACAGGAGTTTGCCGATTGAAGTCGAATTATATATAGAGAAAGATGAATTGGGAGTGATATAGTGTCTGTTTTATATATTGGTCTGCCTTTTTCCTGGTGGGAAGCAGATGAAGCGCTGAAGAGAGACGAGGAGAAACGGATTGCCTCCTTTCAGCGGGCCGGCCTGTCTCTGGTACCCGTCAACGGAGGTGCGGGAAGCAGCCGAGTATGCCGTCATTACGGATGGGATGATTCGTTTGTTTGTGAAAATGAACTGCCCGGTGAAGAATTCCTGACGGATCATGTCTTTTGGGAAGATTATATGCTATTGTATATTTCTCCGGGAGCGGCCCGTTCTGATGCATCGTATCAGCAGTTTGCAGGGCAGGCGGCACGAATCGGGGCAGATAATGGAATGTTTGTAGCAGCTGATTTATGCGGCGTGACGGAACCGGTCCCCTGGCAGCACCAGGCGCATATTATCTGGCGCAGAGGCGCAGAACCGTTTCCCTGTGAGGGAAACTGCCGCCTGAGTCTGGCCTTTGATGGACAGCAGATTCATGTTGCCGGAATGAAAGAAAAAGTATATCATGGTACTATAGCCACAAGGGAAACAATGCCGGCCTTTCTCCAGTCGTTGTTGCACGGTGCAACACTGGAAGAGGCGTTACAGGCAGAAACGGAAATATAGTGCAGAAATATGGGATAACGAAGCGCAATTTACAGAGGAGGTATTATTTTGACCAAAACATTAACCGAAGAACATCCTTTACGGGCTGCCATACTGACGATCAGCAGCAGCCGGACATTTTCCAATGATACGAATGGATTAATGATACAATCCGCTCTTACCCAGGGCGGTCATCAGGTAGTCGATTACCAGATTGTCCGCGACGACCGGGATGAAATACTGAATCATCTTCACGAATGGGTCTGCAGTGTCGATGTCGTCATTACCAGCGGGGGTACGGGACTGGCAAAACGGGACGTGACGCTGGAGACGATAGAACCTCTTTTTGACAAGCCGGTTCCGGGATTTGCCGGTCTCATGACGGCCATGGCGTACCGTAATGATTGTGGTGTACAGTCCCTGGCATATCGTTCCAGTGCCGGAATCTGCCGCCAGTGTCTGATATTCTGCCTGCCCGGGCTGCCGAGACTGATTAAACTGGGCATGGAAAAAATCATTTTACCAGAAGTGTTCCACCTGTATGAAGAACTGCAAAAATAAAGGGAACGGATGAGGGAAAAAAACGTCCCCATAATCTGCCTGCAGACGGCCGGACTATGGGGACGGTTTCATTTGTCTTATACAAGTAAAATCCCTGTAATCGTATGATTACAGGGATTTTACCTACATGAGCTGGTGGGCCTACTTGGATTCGAACCAAGGACCAACCGGTTATGAGCCGGGGGCTCTACCGCTGAGCTATAGGCCCATGTAATGAGATTTCACGGGGAAACCTACCAAAATATTATAATACGACTAGCCACTGTACGTCAAGGAGAAGTTTGGGAAGTATCAGTGAAAAAAGAGGAACGCCGGGACGTTCCTCTTTTCCGTACCAGTAGATTATTTGTAGGCTTTCTGATAGATTTCCACGACATCGGCTTCGGACAGGTCGATGCGGTCGCTCTTGAACAGGAAGGCCATAGCCGATTTGGCAATGCGGGCCATCTGAGGAAATTCATCGGGAGTAATGCCGTAATCGGACATCTTCAGATCAGCTACGCCACAGTCTTTCTGCAGCCGCAGCAGGGCTGTGATGAAATCCTTCGGTTCTGTTGCTTCGGTCATACCCAGAGCCTGAGCCAGGCGGATGAAACGGCCGTCACAGACGTGATGTTCAATAAAATAGGTGAAATAAGCTTCGCTGAGCATGATCAGGCCGGCGCCATGGGGAAGTTCCTGATGGAAGGCACTGAGGGAATGTTCCATGGAATGTTCGCTTACGGTGGAGCATACGACCATTTCCAGGCCACCCAGATAGCTGCCGAATGCCACTTTTTCGCGGGCTGTCAGATTTTTTCCATCCGCAACGGCAATGGGAAGATACTGGCTGATGGCCTCAATCGCCGTAAGGGCGATCATTTCACTCATAAGGCTGGATTTATTGGCAATGTATCCTTCGATATTGTGGAACAGGGCATCGAATCCCTGATAGGCGGTGAAACGGGGAGGTACGGATGCCATGAGTTCCGGATCGATAATGGCGAGCTGCGGGAAGAGCTGGGGCCCTTTAATCGGCGTTTTTTCTTTTGTTTCCTGATTGGTAATGACGCCACCCATGTCGGTTTCTGATCCCGTGCCTGCCGTAGTTGTAATGGCAATGATGGGAAGCGGAGTTTTTTTGATAGGCATTCCCTTGCCGGTACCGTTGGTAATGTAATCCCAGACGTCACCGCCATTCGTTGCCACGACGGCAATGCCCTTGGAGGCGTCGATGACACTGCCGCCACCGAGGGCGACGAGAAAGTCAGCACCGGAAGCAGCTGCCATTTGTCCGCCTGCCGTTACGGTCTGGCGCAATGGATTGGCTTCAATCTTATCATAGAGGACCGTTTCTACACCGGCCTGACGGAGTTGTTCTTCCGTGCGGGCCAGATAGCCATTGACCTTTACGGATTTGCCATTGGATACGATAATCATGGCTTTTTTGCCGGGCATAGGCTGTGCATGGAGCTCATTGAGCTGGCCACAGCCAAAGAGAACGCGCGTAGGTACATGCAGATTAAACATAGAATCACCCTCGATAGATAATGTAGTATTTTTTTGTCCCTCTCCAGGGAGAATTGCTTACCATTCTAGTATTTAGTATACCATAAAACAGGCGCTCCGTTATGTGAAAATCAGCCGGATCTGTATTATTTATGTATTTCCTGTGTATGGGAACGGATAGCCTGCACCCCCTCCCGGCTGTGTATCTGTTTCATCGTGCGGTAAATCCCGGTGATATAGATGGCGACGGCTATCCAGGCGAATATAAAGGCGACCAGCATCGGCCGTGTCATGACTTCACCGCTCAGCAGGCCGATTACCAGAGTGATGCTGGGTGAGCAGTACATGAGGATGCCAGAGACGGTGATAGGAACGCCTTTGACGCCGGCTGTAAAGAGCATCATGGGAATGGCCGTGACAATGCCCGTTGCCGGAAGCAGGAGCCACTGTAGGCCGTGAAATGTCCCGATAGCCCCTGTACCGTGCATTTCACTGAAACAGATGAATAACAGGGACAGCGGTACCATGGAGAACGATTCAATAAAAACGGAAACCTGACTGTCGAGGACGATTTTTTTCTTCAGGAGACTGTACGATGCCCAGGACAGGCAGATGATGAATGACAAATAGGGGACCTGGCCGTATAAGCAGAATGCCAGCACCAGGCCGGAAGCCGCCAGGAACATGGATAATTTCTGCATCAGACTGATGGTTTCATGAAAAATCAGGCCGCCAAAAAAGATGACCACAATGGGATTGATGAAATAAGCCAGACTTGCCTGGAGGATGAAGCCACGGGTCATGGCGTAGATAAACGCCCCCCAGTTGATGGTAACGAGCAGGCAGGCACCGGCTATATACGGCCATTGCTTCCGCTGATGGCAAAGCCCTGTCAGATTGGACAGGAGATGCTTGTGCATGATCAGGATAAAGCAAAGGACGGAGGACCAGACGATGCGTGATGCCAGTGTATACAGGGGAGATAGATCGCGCAGCAGAATCCAGAATGCCGGCAGGACTCCCCAGATGACCTGACTGAGCATGAAGTATATGTAGTAGACGTTGATGCCTTTTATCATGGGACAGGGCTCCTTTTTTTGAGATATGTGACGATATGTGACATTGTATCATAAATAGAAGTATAAATATACTCATCCGCAGGGGAAATCATAAATCATGAAAAAAAGCAAGGGAAATGCGGGAATTCTAATTTACTTTTAATAAAACCGTTTTTTTCTAATGTAGAGCTCATCGTATTTTCAGGTAACGTTAATCTTCCGTTGGTATCATATATGGGAAAGGAATGGATAAAGGAGACAGGTTATTATGAGTGATCCGGAAAAAGAACTGGGGAAGGCGGGAGAAGAGCGGGCTGCCCTTTACCTGAAGCGCCAGTGCGGATATCGTATCCTGCAACGCAATTACCGGACCCGGCTGGGGGAAATCGATATTATTGCCCGCGATTGCGATACGATTGTGTTCGTTGAAGTGAAGACGAGGCGTTCCTTGTGTTACGGATATCCGGCAGAGGCCGTAGCACAGCATAAACAGTTTAAATTAAAAATAACGGCCCAGTCCTATATGGCACGGTACCAGTTATGGGATGTGCCGTGCCGGTTTGATGTCATCGAAGTCATGCCGGGTCCGGGAGGGGCGCTGCGGCTTCATCATATCCGGCATGCGTTCTGGCCGGGGATGTGAGGGTATTCCTATGTTTGCAAGTGTATATGGAGCGACGACGCTGGGACTCATGGGCAACATTATTACCGTAGAAACGGATATCGCCAACGGACTTCCCGGATTTGAAATCGTCGGAATGGCAGCGACATCTGTCAAAGAATCGAAAGAGCGGGTCCGTTCGGCTATGAAAAACAGCGGGTATGAATTCCCTATGCGGCGGATTACCATGAATCTGGCGCCGGCTGAGCTCAAAAAAGACAGTACCGGACTGGATATAGCCATTGCTGTCGGCATCATGGTGTCCAGCGGGCAGATACAGGCAGAAAAAACGGCAGGCTGCCTGTTTATCGGGGAATTATCTCTGGATGGACATATCCGGCCCGTAAAGGGACTTCTTTCGATGATTCTGAAAGGAGCTTCTGCCGGGTTTCATACGGTTTTTATCAGTGAAGAAAATGCGGCGGAAGCTTTGTTGTGCCGTAAAATGACGGTCTATGCAGTCCGCACATTGCGCGATGTCATACAGCATCTGAACGATATAGAACGGCTGGAAGCGGCCGTACCGTCCGATGACCAGCAGGAAATAAGGCCGGAATATACCATCGACTTTTCCGAGGTACAGGGACAATTCCTGGCCAAACGGGCGTTAGAAATTGCTGCCGCCGGCGGGCATAACGTACTCATGATCGGACCTCCGGGGGCCGGCAAGACCATGCTGGCCAAACGTCTGCCGACCATACTGCCTCCTATGAATACGGAAGAATCACTGGAAGTGACGAAAATTTACTCCGTGGCGGGACTGTTCCATCAGAACCGCATGATTACAGAGCGGCCATTCCGCAGTCCTCATCATACGATTTCTGTCAACGGTCTTATTGGTGGCGGCACGATTCCGCGGCCGGGAGAGGTTACACTGGCCCATAATGGCGTCCTATTTCTGGATGAACTGCCGGAGTTTCCCCGCTCCGTACTGGAAGTTATGCGTCAGCCCCTGGAAGATGGCGTCGTGCACATCGCCCGCGTCCACGCTTCCCTGACCTATCCGGCCCAATATATGCTCATAGCCGCCATGAATCCCTGTCCCTGCGGCAATTACGGGTCTGACCAGCTTTGTACCTGTACGCCTGGGGAAATCCGCCGTTATGTGCGGAAAATTTCCGGGCCGCTGCTGGACCGGATTGATCTGCATGTCCGCGTCGAGCGGCCCTTATACCGTGAACTCGTGTCCGATGAGGCACAGGAAGGGTCCGGTGTAATCCGTGAGCGCGTCCTGGCGGCCAGGGAACGGCAGGTAGAGCGACTGCGGCCATTTGGTATGTTCTGCAACGCCCACATGGGACACCGGGCAATCCGGGAAACGTGCTGTGTGACGGAACAGGCCAGAAGGCTTCTGCAGGAGGTATTTGATAAATTTAAACTCAGTGCGCGCAGTTACGACCGGATCATCAAGGTATCCCGCACGATAGCTGACTTGGGAGAAAGCGATGAAATAGGGCAGGAGCATGTAGCCGAAGCGCTGAGTTATAGAAATAAACTGCAAAGGATGTGACGCCAGTGGAAACGGCGAACCTCATGGAAGAACGCCGGTATATGGCAGCATGGCAATCGATAAAAGGCCTGGGAGCAAGGCGCATACGGAATATTATTTCTCACTTTGGCAGTGCGCAGAAAGCCTGGCAGGCCGATGGAGAAGCCGTGGCGGCAGCTGCCGGTCTGGGCGCGCAGAAAGCCGGCCACATCAATACTTCCCGCAACCACTTTGACTGGGATGAGCAGGAACGGCTTCTCCAGTCACGACAGGTACATCTGGTGACCTTTCAGGAGAAATCATATCCGGAACTGCTCAGGCAGACATACAATGCGCCAGCCGTCCTGTTTTATCAGGGGATACTGCCACAGAATAATAAAACAGCAGCTCTCGTCGGAGCCCGCAAGGCTACTCCGTATGGCCTGAATGCTGCCCATACCCTGTCGGAGCAATTAGCCCGGCAGGGCGTTTTTGTTATCAGCGGGGGAGCCAGAGGCATTGATACGCGGGCCCATACAGGTGCACTCCGAAGTGGAGGCAGGACAATTGCCGTCGTTGCCAATGGCCTGGACCGGACGTATCCTCCGGAAAACCGGCGCCTGTTCCAGGAAATCTGCGATGCCGGCGGTGCCGTTGTCAGTGAGTTTTCCTTCGGCGTGGAGCCGCTGGCACGTAATTTTCCAGCCCGCAACCGGATCATTGCCGGGATGGCCCGTTGTGTCATCGTCGTCGAAGCGGCAGCGCGGAGCGGAGCATTAATTACGGCCGATTTCGCTCTGGAAGAAGGACGGGACGTCTTTGCTGTGCCGGGCAGTATTTTTTCTACCATGAGTCAGGGAACTCATGCGCTTTTGCGGAACGGAGCCATTATCCTGACCTGTGCAGCCGATGTACTGGAGGAATACGGCTGGCAGTATGTGGAACCAGAGGAAGGCAAACCGGTCTGTGCCTTGTCTGATGCGGAGCGGAAAGTCTATGAGGCACTTCAGGAATCGCAGGCCCTGCCTGTGGAGCAGCTGGTCATACAGACCGGCCTTGCTGCGTCAGATATCAGCTGTATATTGCTTAACCTGATGCTGCACAACCTGGTGGAAGAAATCCTGCCGGGACTGTATGTTCGCTGCCCGGCCTGAGACATTTCACTGTGATTGCAGAATACGATATGGGTCATTTTTTTCTGCCCTGTTCATCGTCTTTGATATGTGGTATTATGGAGTGTAAAAATAAAAATCCAAGATAATCTATCTAATACAAAGAAACTGAGGAATATAGTATGACGCAGAATGAGAAATTTTATTTTATCCAGACCTATGGGTGTCAGATGAATCAGAGCGATTCCGAGCATTATGCGGGACAGCTGGAAGAACTGGGGTATCGCCAGACGGACGAGCTCACTATGGCGGACGTGATTTTATTGAATACCTGTTGTGTCCGGGAAACGGCAGAGGACAAGACGCTGGGGAAAATCGGCGAACTGAAGCACTTAAAAGATGAGAATCCGGATCTGATCATCGCGGTGACGGGATGCATGGCACAGGAATGGCAGGACCGGCTTTTCAAACGGGCTCCTCATATCGATCTGGTCATTGGTACGCATAATATCCATACCCTTATCGATCTCATTGAGGAACGGCAGCAGAAAAAAGAACATTATCTGGCATCGGATATGCATGTACCGGCATTTCATGAACTGCCGGCCAAGCGATTCCAGAAATTTTTTGCCTGGATTCCCATCATGAACGGGTGTAACAATTTTTGCACCTATTGTATCGTTCCCTACGTGCGGGGGCGGGAAGTCAGCCGTCCGGTCCAGTCTGTCGTGGAAGAAGTCCGGCGCGTTGCCGATGCGGGATATAAGGAAATTACTCTTTTAGGACAGAACGTCAATTCCTATGGGAAGGATTTGTCCAGCCACGATGATTTTGCCAGCCTGCTCCGGGCTGTCGATGAAATAGATGGCATCGAACGGATCCGCTATATGACAAGCCATCCCAAGGATATGAATTACGATGCCATCGACGCCATTGCCGAATGCCATAAAGTCGTCAATCACATGCACCTTCCCATCCAGTGCGGGAACGATGTCCTGCTCAAAAAAATGAACCGCGGCTATACGGTAGAACATTATATGGATCTGGTGGACTATGCCCGCAAACGCATTCCGGACCTGGTGCTGACGACGGATATTATCGTCGGTTTCCCCGGTGAAACGGAAGACATGTTTATGGATACCCTCCAGTTCCTGAAACGCTGCCAGTATGATATGGCGTATACCTTCATGTATTCGCCGCGGACGGGTACGCCGGCGGCCACTATGGAAGACCAGATTCCCCAGGAAGTCAAGAGCAGCCGTCTGCAGCGCCTGATGGATGTACAGAATGTATACAGCCTGAAGAAAAATCAGGCCATGGAACGCCATATCTATGATGTCATCGTGGAAGGACCGACTAAAAATGACAAAAATCACTGGTTCGGCCGTACGACGGGCAATAAGATGATTATCTGGGAAAATGATGGTTCAGCAGCCATCGGCGACACCGTACCAGTCATGGTCGATAAAGGACAAACATGGGTACTTAAGGGACATATAGTGCATGAATCCAATATGTAGGGAGGTATATTTTGCCTGACACGCCAAAACTGACTCCGATGATGAAACAGTATCTCGAAGTCAAAGAACAATGCAAAGATAAAATACTATTTTTCCGCCTTGGCGATTTTTATGAAATGTTTTTTGACGATGCCCTGACGGCATCACGGGAACTGGATCTGACTCTGACAGGTCGGGCTGGCGGTAATAAAGAACGGGTTCCCATGTGTGGTGTTCCGTTCCATTCGGCTGATACCTATATTGAACGGCTGGTCCATAAGGGATACAAGGTAGCTATTTGCGAACAGATGGAAGACCCTAAGCTGGCCAAAGGCATCGTCAAGAGGAAAATCATTAAAGTCATTACGCCGGGAACGATTACGCTGGAACATGCCGTCGCTTCCAAGAAAAATAATTATATCGCCTGCCTGACGGAAAAAAATGATATCCTGTCCATCGCTCTTATGGATGTGACGACAGGGGAATGCCTCTGGTCGGTATGCGCCGTGACTGCTATGGAAGATAGCTTGTTTGATATTCTGTCTGTCTATGAACCGAGCGAGCTGATCTATTACCGTCTGGGTAAGCAGATCGATACGGTGCTGCATTATCTGAGAAGCCACATGTCCCAGTGCACGATCACCCCTTTTGAAGCAGATGATGACTGCGATTATGGGGAAAAAGCTGCGGCGTATTTCAAAAAGGAAGACCTTGATGCCGCCCATGATGCAGCTATCTGCATCGGCATGCTCTTATCCTACGTCAGTGAGGTCATGCAGTCCGATATCTCTCATATCAATCATCTGGAACGCATCGATAATGAACGGCGTCTGGTCATTGATGCGGCGAGCATCCGCCATCTGGAAATTACCCAGAATGTACGCGATGGCGGCCGGAAAGGGACGCTTCTCGATGTCCTTGATAAGACCCACACTGCCATGGGCGGCAGACTGTTGCGGAAATGGCTGGAAGCGCCACTCCTGCGCATTTCTGATATTGTGCTCCGCCAGGATGCGGTAGAAGAACTGGTGCGTCATGAAATCATGCGTCAGGATTTGTCCGACACACTGGACCGGATTTATGATTTTGAACGGATACTGACCCGTGTCGAAACGGGAACGGCCAGCCCAAAAGATATGGTAGCCCTGAGGGAGTCCCTGTCGGTGATACCGCAGCTGAAGCAGATTTTGGATGGAGCCGGCAGTGACTTATTGAAACGGCTGAACAATCAGGTGGCAGAGCATCAGGAAGTATATGATCTATTGTGCCGGGGCATTAAAGACGATCCCGGCGTGGTCATACGCAATGGCGGCGTTATCCGCGATGGATTTTCTAAAGAACTGGATGAAATCCGGTCCATTGCCGCCAACAGTCACGCCTTTTTACAGGAACTAGAAGAAAAAGAAAAAGAAAAAACTGGCATAAAAATGAAAATCGGCTATACGAAGGTGTTCGGCTACTATTTTGAAATTTCTCATGCCAACACGAAACCCGTACCGGATTATTACGTGCGTAAGCAGACTCTGGTCAATGCCGAACGATATATTACGCCGGAATTAAAAGAGTTTGAAGTCAAAGTCCTGACCAGTCAGGAACGTATGCTGACACTGGAATATCAGTTGTTTGGCCAGATCCGCCAGCAGATCGGGGTCTATATCCCGGCTATGCAGCAGACAGCCCGGGCTATTGCCCAGATTGACTGCCTGTACAGCCTGGCCAGGGCGGCTCATGAAAACCACTATATCCGTCCCGGCCTGAACCGGGATCAGTCGGTGACCATCCGCGATGGTCGCCATCCCATCATCGAAAAATATCTGAAGGATGAATTGTTTGTCCCTAATGATGTGACGCTCAACCATAAAGATCACGAAGTCTTGATCATTACCGGCCCCAATATGGCGGGAAAATCGACCTATATGCGCCAGGTGGCTGTTCTCGTGCTCATGGCCCAGGCCGGCTCCTTCATACCGGCCCGGGAAGCCTCCATCTGCCCCGTAGACCGGATTTTCACGCGCATTGGCGCCAGTGATGATATCCTGACAGGGCAGAGTACATTCATGGTGGAAATGAAGGAAGTATCGTATATTTTGAAACATGCCACGTCCCGCAGCCTGCTGATCCTCGATGAAATCGGCCGCGGTACGAGCACCTTTGACGGGATGTCCATTGCCCAGGCCGTCATTGAATACTGCCTGCAGCAGATTCATGCCCTGACGCTGTTTGCTACACATTACCACGAACTCATCGCTATGGCTGATGAATCAGATAAAATAAAAAATTACACCGTTGCGGTAAAGGAACGGGGACGCAGTATCAAATTCCTGCGCCGTATCGTGCCAGGTGGAGCCGATAAGAGTTATGGCCTCCATGTTGCGCGTCTGGCAGGACTGCCGGAGAAATTATTGAAACGGGCCGATGTCATCCTGACGGGACTGGAAGCCGGAGGAGCAGCCCAGCCGGCTGTACCGGTACATTCTGCACAGGCACTGCCGGCTCCTATGGAAGACAGTCTGTTTACCAATCCGGTCATCGATCACCTGTTATCTGTCGATGTGACGAGCATGACACCTATTGAAGCAATTTCCTTTTTGTATACGCTGCAGAAAGAAGCTAAGGAAGGAAGTGGCAGGAGTTGAATTCAATCATCAATATTCTCGACGAAGCGACACGCAATAAAATCGCGGCCGGGGAAGTAGTAGAACGGCCTTCCTCGTGCGTGAAGGAACTGGTAGAAAACGCTATTGATGCCGGTGCCAGCGCCATTGAGGTGGAAATAGCGGAAGGCGGGGCATCGTATATCCGGGTTACGGATAACGGCTGCGGCATGAGCCGGGAAGATGCGCATAAGTGCATTATCCGCCATGCTACGAGCAAAATCAGTTCCGTCGAAGATATATTTGCCATCACCTCTCTGGGGTTTCGCGGCGAAGCTGTCCCCAGTATCGCCGCCGTCTCGCATATGCAGATTACGACGCGGCGGCCGGAAGATGAATTTGCCGTGCACCTCGTCCTGGACGGGGGCGTCATTACCTCAGAAGATCAGGCCGGAGCGGCTGCCGGCACGACGATGGAGGTCAGTGACCTCTTTTACAATACGCCAGCACGAAAAAAGTTTTTAAAAAGTGAACGGACGGAAAGCTCAAAAATCAGTGAAATGATTACGAAACTGGCTCTGGCCCAGCCGGGAATCGAATTTACGTTTATCAATAACGGGCGGACCACACTCCATACAGGCGGTCTCGGCGATTTAAAGGAAACGATTGCCAATATTTACGGTGCCGGTGTAGCACGGGAAATCTTCCCTGTTACTTATGACCACGACAACGTGCAGATTGAAGGATACGTAGGCAAACCATCGGTTCTTAAAAGTTCCCGTTCCTGGCAGACGTGCATCGTCAATCAGCGCATTGTCCACAATCCCCTCATGTTCAAAGCGATTGACAATGCATATCATGCGATGCTGCCCAAATCGGGATATCCTTTTGCTATGCTGCATCTCCACGTCAATCCGGCCAGTATCGATGTCAATGTCCATCCGGCAAAAACGGAAATCAAGTTTTCTGACGAACAGCAGATTTACCGGGCCCTGTATCATAGTATCATTACGGCGCTCATCGATCAGGAAAAACCGGAACAGATTGCAACCCCGGCTGCGGTAGCAAAGAAATCTGCTGTTATCCAGGAAACACCTTTTTCCGATGCGACACTATTTGCTCCCAAGGAAGGGGCTGTTCCTTCCCAGCCGGCAGAAGAGAAGACATCACCAGTCTCCATGACAGAATCTGCCTCTATATCAGCACCCTCATCGGGAGAGGATCAACCTTTCCGGGAGGGACCAGATGGTCCCGTATGGGCAGCACCGGCTTCAGGCGGGCCTGACATCCGCCCTGCTTCCGGTCAGAAAATAACGGCACCAGCTGCGACGGGGATTCTCCATGAACATACAACTGCCATTTCTGATGGCTGGAAACCGCGCGTGTCTGATACTAGTGAAAAACAGCGGTTCTCCCGGGCACTGAACGAAGGCGGGCAGGCTGGTGCTGAAGGAGACCAGCCGGAGCAGCCACGGATTACCTTTGAGGGAGATGACGATGTATTCATTCCTCTGGGAGAAGTAGCGGATTGCTTCATCATAGCCAAGAAGGGGCAGGATTTATATATTATCGACCAGCATGCTGCCCATGAACGGATCCGCTATGATACATTCTGCCATCGTGTGGAACATATGCCAAGTCAGCAGCTGCTTACGGCGGAATTTGTAGAGGTGGATCCGGAAGACATGATTCTCCTTACAGAACGACAGGATGTATTCAACGATCTGGGATATACCTATTCTGTCGCCGGGCCATCGACACTCCGCGTCGAAGAAGTCCCCTGCGATTTGAAGACCAGTGACATTGCTGATTCACTGCAGGATATCTGCCGTCTTCTCCATGAAAATGATGTGGCTGATAAGGCGGTACTCCGCCATCGCTCTCTGGCATATTTATCCTGCCACGGGGCGGTCAAGGCGGGAGACCGGCTCAATATCCGGCAGATGAAGCAGCTCATCGAAGATTTATTCCATACGGAAAAACCCTATGTATGCCCCCACGGGCGGCCCATTATTGTGCGGTTTACGCCCGATGATCTGGCTAAATTGTTTAAGCGGACATGATGGCAGAATTGTATGTAGTGCCCTCCCTGAAGGCAAAAGGTACACTCAGCCAGGAAGCGGAGTCATGGGCTGAGTCTATAGGAGCTGTTTTTGTACCACGGCGAGGTCGGACGGTTGAACAGCTGTGCCGGCGTTACGGGACGGAGCACCTGCTTATCTATACCAGCCGGGGACCGGTCATCGAACGGGATGAAGGGAAACATTTTTTCAGTCTGAACATGGCCGAATTGCGGATCCAGCAGCTGCGCAAGGGAAAGGCGGATCATCTGCTGGAAGCTTTTGGCGCGAAACGGTCTGTTTCCGTGCTGGATGCAACTTGTGGCTTCGGAGCGGATTCTATCGTAGCTTCTTTTGGCCTGCCCGCAGGGTCCGCCATCACGGCACTGGAAGCAGTACCCCAGATGGCCGCTGTGACCGGATGGGGATTTTCCCATTACGTGCATGACAAGTGCGACGTAACAGAAGCGCTGCGCCGGATCAGGTTATACACTGAAAATTATCGTACCTATCTGGCGAATTGCCGGGAAACATATGATATCATTTATTTTGATCCCATGTTCAGCCAGCCTGTACAGGCAAGTTGTCAGTTCCAGCCGGTCCGGGCTATCATGGACCATGAAGAACTGACAAGAGCGTCACTGGAACGGGCGATGCACCTATCGAAGCGGGTCGTGGTCAAAGGCCGGTTCCTGCAGCCACTGCTGCAGGCATTTCCAGCGGCCCGGATTATGGGCGGCCGTTACAGCCGCGTCCGTTATGCTGTCTTAGAAGGGAACATTCATGGATAAGGTTATTGCAATTGCTGGTCCGACGGCAGTAGGAAAAACGGCTCTTAGTTTCTACCTGGCGGACCATTACCATACAGAACTCATTTCAGGGGATGCCTATCAGATATACAGGGGAATGGATATCGGCACGGCAAAACCGACACAGGATGAATTATCCCGGTTCCGCCATCATCTCATTGATATTGCCAGTCCCGATGAGCCGTATTCGGCGGCCCGTTTTTGTGACATGGCCGCTGAGACAGTCCATACACTCAATGAAACACATAAAGTCCCTATCCTGGTGGGAGGGACGGGCCTTTATGTGCAGGCATTTCTCGAAGGCTTTGACTTTGAAGGGTCGGCCGTTACGGAACAAGAACGGGAATGCGCCAGAAAACATATTCAGGCGATGACAGAACAGGAACTGCGGACGTATATTATGGAACAGACGCAGTGGCAGCCGGCTGACTGGCATGAACTGCTGGCCAATACGCACCGTCTGGTGCGGCTGATGGTGGCTGTGGATAAAGGAGAAGGAGCTGCTTTCGTGCGGGCTGGTCATGGACATAAGGTGAGATACGATGCCTATGTCATCGGCCTCAGCCTTCCCAGAGAAGCATTATATGATCGCATTGAAAAGCGGGTCGATATGATGCTCGATGCGGGCTGGCCTGATGAAGTCGCCGGATTGCTTCAGAAAGGAATTTCCCCGGCATCGCAGGCTATGAAAGCTATTGGATACGAAGAGCTGGCATTGTACGTCCGGGGAAAAATCAGCCTGGCAGACGCGGCTGAGGAAATCAAAAAACGCACACGCCGCTTTGCCAAACGGCAGATTACCTGGTTTAAACGCATGCCGTACATACACTGGTATGCCAAACAGGACTATGCTTCGGAAAAAGAACTGGCAGCAGCCGTCATGAGAGACACGGATGGCTGGATGGCAGAACATCCTATCGGTTAATCTCTTTATTTTTTGAATTGCAGGAAAGGATCTGACATATTGTCTTTCGATTTGGAAACGATACGTAAAGAAGCGATGGCCGCTTGTGCCATCCAGTTTGAACGCATTGATACGATTGCTCTTCACAATACACAGAAGGTTCTCGATGCCTATAAAAAAGCACAGATTTCCTCTTACCAGTTTTCTGGTACATCGGGGTACGGATATAGCGATATGGGCCGGGAAAAACTGGATGAAGTTTTTGCGACGGTCTTCAAAGCAGAAAAAGCACTGGTACGACCACATTTTGTTTCGGGTACGCATACACTGGCTACGGTCCTTTGTGCGTTGCTCCAGAAGGGCGATTGCATGATGTCCCTGATCGGGGCCCCTTATGACACGATGCAGGGAGTCATCGGTTACGCCCGTTACACCCCGCATTCTCTCAAAGAAAAGGGCGTATTGTATGAAGAAGTGCCGCTGAAACAGAATGCCTATGATCTGGATGGTATCCGGACAGCCTGTCAGGAAAAACAGCCGCGGCTGGTCCTCATCCAGCGTTCGCGGGGCTACAGCTCACGGGCTACCCTGACGATTCCCGATATCCGGGCGATTATCGGAGTGGTCAAAGAAGTCAGCCCCGACACCATCTGTTTCGTCGATAACTGCTACGGCGAATTTGCCGCTGAAGAAGAACCCATCGAAGCAGGTGCCGATATCATGGCCGGTTCGCTTATCAAGAACCCGGGCGGCGGTATAGCCCCGACGGGCGGATATATTGCCGGCCGGGCAGACTTGGTCGATGCGGCAGCCGATTACCTGACCGCCCCTGGTCTGGGAGGAGAACTCGGCTCCTATGCCTATGGATACCGTTTATTTTTCCAGGGCTTCTTTATGGCTCCCCATGTGACGGCCCAGGCTATCAAAGGCGCTGTCTTTGCGGCAGCTGTCTTTGACCGTATCGGTTTTCACGTATCACCGGCTTTTGATGAACCCCGGTCCGACCTGATCCAGACGATTTATCTGGAAAACGAAAAAAACATGTGCCTTTTTGCCCAGGGTATCCAGACGTTTTCACCGGTCGATGCCCACGTCACCCCGATTCCGGACGATATGCCCGGATATGCGGACAAAATCATCATGGCAGCAGGCGATTTCGTACAAGGTTCGTCTATCGAACTGTCTGCAGACGGCCCCATCCGCGAACCTTACATGATTTACCTGCAGGGGGGAATCGTATTTGAACACAATGTGCTGGCTGTCCTGAGCGCTGCCCGGTACATTCTGGAAAATAAATGAGGAGCGGGACTATGATAAAAGAAGTTCTCATCGTCGAAGGCCGCAGTGATGTCGCACGCATCCGCGCTAGTCATATTGATGCCGACATGATTACCACCGATGGATTTTCCCTGCGCCCCGATACGCTGCGGCAGATAGCCTGTGCGTACAAAAAGCGGGGCATCATCATCCTGACCGATCCGGACCAGGCGGGCGAACGGATCCGCCGGTTCCTGAGCAAGCGGTTCCCCAAGGCCAAACATGCGTTTATACCACGGAAGGATGCCATTGCCAATGATGACCTGGGAGTGGAACAGGCCTCTCCCGAAGCCATCCGGCTGGCCCTTTCCAAGACACGGTGTGCCACCTTTACTCCGGAGGATATCTTCAGCATGGCCGATATCATGGCAGCCGGCCTTAATGGGAGACCCGATGCAGCGGAACGCCGGGCGGCCGTCGGAGCTGTCCTGGGAATCGGATACGGCAATGCCAAGCAGTTTTTACGTCGTCTGAATCACTATGGCGTCAGCCGGGAAGAATGGCTCGATGCCCTGCAGCAGATAGAAGAGGAGACAGAACATGAAAGACGTTGATTTAGCTAAACCGGAAGTCGTCCATTATATTGTCAAGCGGTTCGGCCTCCACATGAGTAAAAAACTGGGGCAGAATTTTCTCATCCGTCACAGTGTCGTCGCCGATATTGCTGATGCAGCCCGATTAGAACCGGGCAGTCCGGTATTGGAAATCGGTCCCGGCATCGGTACGCTGACTCAGGCTCTGGCCGAAACGGGAGCGGCTGTCACGGCTGTTGAACTCGACACGCGCCTTCTGCCGGTTCTGGATAAAACGCTGGAGCATTATCCCAATGTCCGCATTGTCCATGGGGATATCATGAAAATCGATATAGAAGAAACGATGGGTCATCAGCCCTTTACAGTCTGCGCTAATCTGCCATACTATATTACGACACCGATTATCATGAAATTATTGGAACAGAAACTGCCTATTGAACGGATTGTCGTCATGGTACAAAAAGAAGTAGCCGAACGGATGACAGCCCGGCCGGGAAGCAAAATCTACGGCGCTCTTTCCGTATCTGTCCAGTATTATACGGAACCGGAAATCCTCTTTGAAATCCCGCCCAGGGCGTTTATGCCGGCACCGGAAGTCACGTCGGCTGTCGTTGCCATGGACGTGCGCAAACAGCCACCAGTGGCAGTGTTGGAAGAAAAACGTTTTTTCCAGGTCGTCAAAGCCGCTTTTTCCCAGCGCCGCAAGACCTTTTCCAATACGCTTAAGAGTGCGGGCATACGCAAGGAGGATATACAGCAGATTCTTGCAGACAGCGGAATCGATGGCAGCCGCCGGGGAGAAACGTTTTCACTGGATGAATTTGCAGCCATTTCTGATGCCTGGAGCAGGCTGATACAAAAACAGGACGTATCCGGCAACGGAGTCCTGTTGTAATCTGGAAAAATGATGAAAAATAGATTATAATGAAGCTTTGAACAGGATATTTGAAGGAGGTCGTGAATATTGCGTAGTATGACCGGATTTGGCACTGGCACGGCCAGTGATGGGCGGATATCCGTTACGATTGAAATGAGGTCAGTGAATCAACGGTTCCTGGAGTTGAATATACGGATGCCCCATGCGTATCTGGCATTGGAAGACACGATTCGCAACGGGATCAAGGAACAACTGCACCGTGGCAAGGTGGACGTTTTTGTAACCGTCCAGGATCTGGCACCGGAAACGCCGCGGATACAAATTGATTATGCGTCACTGACAGCCTGCCGGGATGCCCTGGCCGCTGCCAAGAACAAACTCTTTGACGGAGCGCCTGTCACGCTTTCCGATATCATATCTCTCAATACGGACTGGTTCAGCCAGGAACCTCCTGTGATTGATGCCGATGCCTGCCGCCCCGTATTCCAGCAGAGCCTGGCCCGGTCCCTGCAGGGGATGATGACCATGCGGGAACGGGAAGGAGCCAACATACAGGCCGATCTTCTCCGACGGGCCGATACGATGTCAGATATCATCGAATCCATTGCAGAACGCAGGCCTCTGATTATTCAGCAGTATGAAGAACGGCTGCAGAAAAAGATGACGGCTATCCTGGAAAAGCTGCAGGCACAGCCGGAACAGGACCGACTGCTACAGGAAGTGGCTGTGTATGCGGATAAAGTGGATTTTACAGAAGAAGTTGTCCGTTTCCGCAGTCATGTGTTACAATTAAGAGGACTTCTCGAGGCCCATGGTGATACGGGACGAAAGCTCGATTTCCTGATTCAGGAAATGAACAGGGAAACTAATACCATCGGTTCCAAGGCGCAGGATCTTCAGGTAACGGAACAGGTACTGCGTTTGAAAAATGAAATTGAAAAGATACGAGAACAAGTACAGAATATTGAATGATGGAGACGAGATGAACTTCAATTTACTGAATATAGGCTTTGGCAACATGGTGATGGGAAATAAGGTCGTGGCAATTATCAGCCCCGAATCGGCGCCGATAAAACGGCTGGTGCAGGAAGCGAGGGAAGGCAATTCCCTGATTGACGCTACCTTTGGCCGTAAGACCCGGTCTGTCCTGATGATGGACAATGGACAGGTCATACTGTCGGCATTGCAGCCGGAAACGATTTCCCACCGCATACTCCACGTTGGCGAAGACGAGGCTGATGACACAGAGCCTGAAGAATGAGAAAGGAAGTAATGAACATGAAAGATCCGGGCTTGCTCGTTGTCGTTTCGGGCCCTTCTGGTGCCGGTAAAGGCACCATCTGTGATGCCCTGCGCAAACGGTTCCCGAATATTAATTATTCTATTTCTATGACGACCCGTAGTCCCCGTCCGGGCGAACAGGATGGCATCAATTATTTCTTTTCTGATAATGCCCATTTTGAAGAGCTGCTGGCACAGGATGCATTCCTCGAACATGCCAAAGTCTACGACCACTACTATGGTACGCCGAAGGACTATGTGTTCCGCATGCTGAAGGAAGGAAAGCATGTCATGCTGGAAATTGATATCCAGGGGGCCATGCAGGTCAAGAAGAAGTATCCTCAGGGGGTATTCATTTATATCGTGCCGCCGAGTATGGATGTACTGGCCCGCCGTCTGCGCGACCGGAAGACCGATACAGAAGAAGTCATTGCCGGCCGTCTTTCGAAGGCAAGCGACGAATTGCAATGGATAGAGCAGTATGACTATCTGATTGTCAATGACAATCTGGATTCGTCCATAGATGAAGCGGCAGCCATCCTTACGGCAGAAGAAATGAAGACATCACGCAATACCTGTAAAATTGCTGCTATTAGAGATTTATACAAGAAATAGGAGAGATGCATCATGTTAATTAAACCGACACTGGAATCTTTGATGAAACGGGTAGACAGCAAATACACGCTGGTTACACTGGCAGCCAAACGGGCCCGTCAGCTTACCGATGGCGATAAGCCGCTCGTCGATGTAGATACGACCAAAGTAGTATCTATCGCCATGGAAGAAATCGATCAGGGCAAGATTACATATGAAGCTCCCAAGGCCGGCATCAAATAAGGAGGCATCCTATGCTGTTGGAAAATAAACGCGTCGTACTGGGCATCTGTGGCGGTATTGCAGCCTTCAAGGCAGCCCATATCGCCAGCCTCCTGCGTCAGCGCGGTGCTGAAGTCAAATGCATTATGACGGAACATGCTACAAAACTGATTACTCCGCTGACCATGCGGGAAATCAGTGGCAATCCGGTAGCAGTATCCATGTTTGGCGATACGCCGGAATTTAATGTGGAACATATTGCCTTAGCCCGTTGGGCTGATATCTTTGTCATTGCCCCGGCGACGGCCAATATTCTTGGCAAGGTGGCTTGCGGCATAGCTGATGACATGTTATCGACAACCATCATGGCGACTAAGGCCCCCGTACTCTTTGTGCCGGCCATGAACAGTAACATGTACCTGAACCCGGTCGTACAGGATAATATGGCCCGGCTGAAACGTTTCGGATATGAAATCATGGAACCGGCCAGCGGGCATCTCGCCTGTGGAATCATCGGCATTGGCCGTCTGCCCGAACCGGAAGAAATTGTGGACCGCATTGAACTGACTGTTTGCCGCACGAATACCCTGGCAGGGAAAAAAGTCATCGTCACGGCTGGCGGGACACGGGAACCGATTGATCCGGTACGGTTTATTGGAAATCACTCCAGCGGCCGCATGGGTTTTGCCCTGGCAAAAGCAGCCGTGCTGGCTGGTGCCGATGTGACTCTTATCGCAGGGTCCAATGACCATCTGGAAACACCACCCGGGGTCAGCCGCCGCATCGACGTAGGCAGTACACGGGATATGAAGGCGGCCGTCGATGCCTATTATGATGATTGTGACCTGGTCATCAAGGCTGCGGCTGTTGCCGATTACCGGTCGGCAGCTCCGGCTAAGAACAAAATCAAGAAAAATGATGACGTGCTCAATCTGAAACTGGAAAAGAACCCCGATATCCTTTATGGACTGGGACAGCGCAAAACACATCAGGTACTCATTGGCTTTGCGGCGGAAACGACCAATGTCATCGAATATGGAACAGCGAAACTGAAGAAGAAAAATCTCGATATGCTCGTCGCCAACGATGTCAGTGCCAAAGGTGCCGGATTCCAGGGGACGACCAATATTGGCACGCTGCTCTATGCAGACGGCCGTGTCGAAAAGTTGGAAAAGATGAGCAAATTTGCCCTGGCTGAAATTATTGTGGACCGGGCAGCCAAAATCATTGCCGCCAAACAGGAAGGTAAAGACTAAGACTTTATAAATAAGGACGAAAACAGGGCCATCACATGAGTCATAATAACTATCATGCGATGGCCCTGTTTTTTTTAGTTTCATCTGATCATATCGGAATGGTTAGCTATACAGCATTCCACTTATCTTTATTGATGTCATCGACATATAATTCTTTTTTTCGGATGTCTTTTCGCAGGGTTTTGTAAAATGTGACCAGGAGAAGGACGATGACGGCAGAAAGGGGTATAGCCATAATGGTCGTAACAGACTGGATGGTCGTGAGGACGTTGAGTCCTGGCACCATATGTTCCAGAAACAGGATGCCGACAGGCAGGAGCAGTACGAGAAATGCCCAGAAAACTTTGTACCAGCTGGCCGGTTCTTCATCATTTTTCAAGTTTTTAGAAGTCAGTGTCGCAACGACCGTAGAAGCGGCAGTGGCTCCACAGGCCAGGGTGATAAAGACGACTGCCATGTAGACGACGATTGCCAGTGATGAAAGCGGCAGCGTCTTAAGGACGGCCAGAACAGCGGCATTATTACCGCTATCGATGACTAACTGTGATAATGACAGAACGCCTGTCAATTCCTGATGCATGCCGTAATTACCTAATATGGCGAAGGCCAGCCAGCAGGCCAGTGTTGTCCAGATGCAGCGGACGATGGCGATTTCCCGGAACGTACGGCCATAGGAAACACGGGCCAGCCACAAACCGTCAGAAATCGTACAGCCCAGATACCAGGCCCAGTAGAATACGGTCCATTGCTGGACAAATCCTGTCTGGGCAATGGCGTCGGTATTGAAACTCATGTGCACGAATTCCCGGATATTGGTTCCGACAGCCATGGTGAAGTTATTGAGAATAAACGACGTAGGACCGACGATAAGGATGAAGATAAAAAATCCCAGTGCCAGTTTGACATTGAAGTCGCTGATGATACTGATACCCTTGGCAATACTCTTGGAGGTGGAAAGAATAAAGAAAAGGCAGAAGATGAGTATTACGGCGATGCGCAGCGTAAAGGTTACTTCAAAACCCAGCAGGTAGCCAGCCAGTTCTGCCAGAATGGATGTACCCAGTCCGACAGTGCAGACCAGACCGCCGATATAGCCAAAGGCGACGAGACCGTCGATTATTTTACGGATAATGCGGACCGGAAGACTTTCGCCTTTTAGCACGGATTTGCATAAATCAGACAGATTCAGCGAGTCTACTTTCTTATTCCAGAACATATATCCCAGTGCCAGGGAGACGGGAAGATAAATGGCCCATGCGGAAAATCCCCAGTGGAACATGCCGTATGCTGACGCATATTCATAGGCCTGTACTGAACCGGGAATGACTCCGAACGGCGGTGTTTTGACATAATACATCCATTCGACCATGCCAAAGATGAAAATACCGGCTCCGGCAGCAGAGCACATGTTCATAGCTGCCCAGGAGAACGTCTTATAGTGAGGCTTGGCACCATTCCCACCGAGGCGGATATCCCCGTATTTGGAAAACATGATAAAGATGGCAAAGACGGCACTGAGAAACGCGATGAGCATGAGAGCCCAGGGAAAATCAATCGTCATTATATTATAGAAAATACTGATGACGTACGCCGTTCCTTCCGGTGCCAGCACCATGGGGACGACCAGGGCGAACAGCAGGCCGACGGCTAACAGGGCGATAGGCAGATTGATATTTTTCAACATAGGAATCACCGCCTTACTTTACTGTATCAAATACAGATAACGCCTGTTTGAAATCAGCTATCAGGTCTTCTGTCGATTCGATGCCCGATGAAATGCGGATCAGCCCTTCTTCCATTCCCATGTCACGAAGCTGCTGTGGGGTGAAATCAAAGCGGGACGCCGTAGCGGGGTGGGCGATGGTCGTACGATAACCTCCCAGTGTTCCCAGATATTTGACTACCTTCAACCGGTGCATGAATTCATTGACTTTCTGCCGGTCGTCTTCTACGCGGAAACTGAGCATGGCACCGCAGCCATGGGGCAGTAATGTTTCAGCCAGTTTATGCTGGGGATGATTGGAAAGAGTCGGATAATTGACATAGCGGACATGCGGATCGGCCTGCAGGGCTTCGGCCAGGGCACGTGCGTTGGCGAACTGGCGGGTGACGCGCATTTCCATGGTGCGGATGCTGCGCAGGAGAAGCCAGGAACTCTGGGGATCAAGGCAGCCGCCGAAAAGAAGATAGTCGGAATAGATTTTTTTCATCAGCTCTTTAGGACCGGTAATGCAGCCGGCTGTAATATCACTGTGGCCACCGAAGTATTTTGTCATGCTGTGTACGACGATATCGGCACCGTGATCGAGCGGGCAGATAGCAAAGGGTGTCGTGAATGTGCTGTCCACGACGACGAGAGCGCCTGCTTTATGGGCGATACGGGTGATGGCGTCGATATCGATGATGCGGATCAGCGGGTTGGTAATGATTTCCGTATAGATGAGACGGGTATTTTTCTGGACGGCCTGTTCTACGGCATCGGGATCGGTCAGGTCCACATAGGTTACTTCAACGCCAAATTTTTTTACAATGCGGTCGAATAATTCAATCGTTTCCCCGTAAATGGCATTGCTGGTGATGATATGGTCGCCGGCTTTTACCAGGGACAGAATGGTTGTAGAAATAGCCGCCATGCCGGAAGAGCAGACCAGAGACTGCTCACCATGTTCAAGATAAGATACTGCCTGGGCTACGCCATCGCGGTTTGGATTAGCTGTACGGCAGTAGTAATATTTCTCTCCTTTATTAGCACGATCATAGTCATCCATATCACTGATAATATTGGCAGTGGAAGGATAAATCGGCGGTGTTTCCGGCCGTTCTACCGGTAATTGCGGTTCGCTCCCGACATACAGGATTTCAGTTTCTCTCGATACAGTCGTGTTCATTATGGTTTCCTCCTAAAAGCAATTTGTAAGAACTATGCAAAACGATGTTTTGCTATGGATAGAGCATAAACCTTTTTGTAAGAAACGAGTCAATTCTTTTTTGTGTGCAAAAAAAGAATAGGCTGACGAATTTCACAGCCTATTCTTGCGATATAGTCATTAATAATATGCTTTTCAACTCATTTACAGGCAGGCTACGTCTCTTTGTGGAACCGATTCGGAGTACAACCTTATTCCTGCTATAAGGTTTGCGTTTGTTCAGGAGAATACATCTGTATTTCGTACTGGGCATCCTGATATTCAACGAGGTTATCTTCGAATTCCAGGGCCAGGGCAAGCTCCGGCCGGTTCATATCAGAGAAAAAATTATGCAGCAGCGTCGTATCCCAATGTTCTTTTAAAACCTGGGTGCGAAAACAGATGTATTCGCCGGCAGGCAGCTTTTTATAT
>OIWT01000534.1_pt1 | contig 52239 bp, 41 predicted proteins | sample 1587701 | NCBI WGS metagenome assembly OIWT01 (sample SAMEA3888904, study PRJEB22519) | human gut metagenome | biome: human gut; feature: human-associated habitat; material: faeces | place: Denmark | collected 2009
CGTGCGCGCGGTGATTCCGCCTGCGGGGGCCGTGGACGGCTGCCGCGTGTTCACCTACGACGTCGCCGTGCAAAGCGGCGCGCGCACCGTGGCGTCCGGCAAGGTGTTCGCGGCGGGCTTCTCGCTGCCGGACGCGGAGGCGGCCCGCCCGACGGACTGGCTGGTCGCCCTCAAGGACCTGCCGCCGGGCGAGGATCTCGTCGTCGTCGCCACGCCGCGTGAGTGCTTCGGCCACGCGGGGCGGCCGCTGCGCTCGGCCCCCTTCCGTATCCCGTCCCGCCCGTTCCAGGCCCCGGCCATTGAAGAAAAGGAGAAAACATGAAGATCCGTCCCGTTTCCCACCTGCTGCCCGCCCTCGCCCTCGCGGCCTTGGCGGCCCTGCCGCTCGCCGCCGCGCGCACGGCCCCCTGGACGAAGGAGAAGGCGTGGGCGTGGTACAACGCCCAGCCCTGGATCCGGGGTTGCAACTACATGCCCGCGAGCTGCGCGAACCGCGTGGACCAGTGGCAGGCGTACGGCAGCGAGGCGCGCTTCGCCGAGATGGAGCGCGAGGTGGCGCTGATGCAGCAGGACGGCTTCAACGCCGCGCGCATCGTCCTCGGCGACCAGGGCCTTGCCGTGTGGCGCGCCGAGCGGGACGGCATCCTGCGGCGCTTCGAGCGCATGCTCGACATCTTCGACCGGCACGGCGTGCGGGTCATCCTCGTCTTCGGGAACGACTGCTCGCGTCCGAAGCCGCTCTGGTCGCTGCCCGAAATGGGCGAGCAGACGTGGGACCTCGGCTACCACGGCGGGCGGCGGCTTTCGCAGCACGGCAGCTTCCCGGGGCAGGCCGGCTACACGGCCGTCGACGATCCCGCGCTCTGCGAGGACTTCTTCGGGATGTGCGAGGCGTTCCTGGCGAAGTACGCGCGCGACCGGCGCATCCTCTTCTGGAACCTCTGGAACGAGCCCGGCAACAACGGGCGCGGACGCATCTCGCCGCCGCACATCCGCCGGCTCTTCGAGCTGGCCTGGCGCATCGATCCCGACCAGCCGCTCACGGCCGACATCTGGACGGGTGAGGCGAACTGGACGAACGGCGTCGCCGAGGCCGTCGGCGCGGAGCTGAACGACATCGTCAGCTACCATTCGTACCAGAACCTGTCCGCGCAGATCGCCTACGCGAAGAAGCTGAAGACGCGCTTCGGGCGTCCGCTGGTGAACACGGAGTGGCTCGCGCGCCTGTTCGGCTGCGGCGTGCAGGACGTCTACCCGTTCTTCGCGCAGAACCGCATCGGCTGCACGATGTGGGGCTACGTGAACGGCAAGTACCAGACGCACGAGCCGTGGGAGTCGATGTGGCGGAAGGTCGACGGCCATCCCGAGCGGCTGGGCCGCCTCGATTTCACGAAATGGTTCCACGATCTCCGCCGTCCGTCCCTGCGCCCCTACGACCCGAACGAGATCGCCGTCATCCGCCACGTCAACGCGGAGATGGACGCCGAGCGCGCCGGGCAGTCGCTGCGCGCGCGCATCGCGGCGGCGCACCGCATCGTCGGCGAGGACATGTGGTATGGCTACCGCCGGACGAAGTTCGACTTCAACGGCCGCGTCGGCTGGGTCGTCGAGCCCTCCGTGGCGCCGCTCCCGGGGACGCCCTGGACGTGGACGATGCAGTGGGCCGAAGCGTTCGTCGACCGCACGGGCGTCCCCGACCTCCTGAAGAAGGGCTACCACCACGTCACGCTGGAACTCTTCGACACGCGGATGGACGATGCGGGCGTCGCGGCGGCGGCGGCCTTCCAGGCGTTCCTCGTGAAGGACCTCCGCTTCGCCCCGCAGGCGAACCTGATCGGCATGAGCTGGGGCGGCTTCTTCTCCACCCGCTACGCGGCCGCGCACCCGCAGAACGTGCGGCGGATCTACTACGATGCGCCGCTCCTGAACTTCCAGTCGTTCGCCCGCGCGAACGCGAACGGACTGGGGCCGTGGAAGGCCACGGCCCCGAAGGACGGCGCGTGGGCACAGGATCCGCGCATGCCCGTCAACCTCGCGGAGCGGATCGCGAAGGCCGGCATCCCCGTCCTCATCCTCTACGGCGGACAGGACCAGACCGTCCTGCCGGCGGAGAACTGCGAGCCCTTCGCCGCGCGCCTCAGGGCGGCGGGCGGGAAGGTGGAGGTGGAGAAGCGCGCGCTCTTCGGCCACCATCCCCACGGCGTCGACCCCGACAAGACCGCCCGCATCGTGGACTTCTTCTCCCGCCCGTAGCCCTCCCCCATCGCCGCGCGCGCCAGACCCGCGCCCGACCATGCAATCCCGGACGCGACACGTTCGGCAGGGGCACGTCGCACTCGGCACGGGCACGTCGCACATGGTAGGGGCCGACGTCCCCGGCGGCCCGCGTCCCCGATGTCGTCCCCGATGTCGTTCCGTGGTCGTCCCCATGTGCATCCCGCGCCGGGGGCGGTGGTACACATGGGACGGCGCGATAAATTGTGACCCTCCCTGGCGGCAAATCGATAAAAATCAAAATACTCTTGATTCCTGACAAAAAATTATGATACACTTGCACTGACATCGACTTAGGAGGTATGGTGTGATGCTACGGAAAAAGAAGATTCTCACCGCCGCGCTCTGCGCGGGCGGGGTTGTTTTGTCCGCCGCGTTGACGGCCGCCGAGACCGAGACGACGATTGTCTCGCAGCAGTTCGCGAGGGTGACAGGTGACCTGACGCAGCTCGGGGGCGACAAGCCGGGCACGTGGGAGGGCTACGGCTCGGTGACGAACCAGACCGTCGGCTATGCGAAGCCGGCGGGCGTGGGGTCGCCGATCAATGCAGCGACGGACAAGCTCTACCTCTCCGTTGACGGTTCTGTGACCTGCACGGCCGCCACGACGGAGAGCAAGCCGGCGACGGTCGACATGATGATCCAGATCTCGCGGCCGGACGAGGCGCTCGCCTTGCCGACGGGCGAGGAGACGACGGGCGGCATCCAGATCGCGCTCGGCGTCGAGACGGACGGCACGCTCAAGGCCTACTGCAAGAATCGGGCCGACGTGACTGGCTGGTACGCGCTCGGCGAGACGCAGTACGCCGAGGGCGCCTGGCACCGCGTGAGCTTCACGTTCGACTACGGCCACAGGACATGCCAGATCCGCCTCGACGGCGAGCCGCTGATGACGGCGGACGGATATCTGACGTCCGACCCCGAAGGGGCGTCTGCGGCCATCGGGTCGTGGTACAAGCTGAACACGGCGACGGTCCAGAAGCTTTCAAGCCTGAAGGTCGTCGGCTCGACGGCGATCGACGAGGTCGTGGTGAAGTATGGCGAGGGCCTGGGCGACGTCCAGCCGCCGCTGGCCGACATCGGCGGCTCGACGGCTAGCGGCGTGCCGTACCAGTGGATCGCCGAGCAGGGCATCACGCGCGCCCAGGCCGAGGCGCCGACGCTCCCGGACAATTCGGGCATGTCCGCGCTGCAGAAGTACCAGACGGGCCTCCCGGTCGGCGACGGCAAGACGTATGTCATCACGGCCATGTCGATGGCGGACGAAAACGGGAAAGTCTGGGTGACGCTGACCGTTCCGAAGATGACGCCGTCGAAAGGGCGCCAGAACGTGGTCGTGTGGGGCACGTCGCCGGACAAGATGAACGGTAAGATCGAGCTTGTGGCGAACACGACGGCGGTTGACTTGACTGTCCCGGTTGCCGCGTCCGGCGTGACGAAGGTCTACTATCAGCTCAAGAACGAACCGGAGCTCAAGAACGAACCGGTCGCTCAGCAGTAATCGGCCAAGAGGGAAAGGACGCTGACATGAAGAAGTTGACTTTGACGATGGCCGTGGCGGGGCTGGCGCTGGCTTCGCTTGCGGCTGTGAACGACACGCTGATCTCGTTCTCGACGCCGGGCCCGGACACGTATCTGGACGGCACGACGGTGCGGGACGGCGAGTGCTACGCGCTCGTGTGGTCGCAGGACGGCGTGTTCGAGGGCGTGAAGGCCGACGGCACGGCGGTGGACGCGAACGACCGCGTGGTGCTCGTCGCGCCGGTCGCGAAGGACGGTCGCTGCCCCGATCTCGTCTACCAGGTCGCCGCCGCCACGGCGGAGGCGCTGGAGGGCGGCCGGTACGGCGTCTACCTGCTCGACACGCGCCGCACGGTCGCGGGCGAGACGGTGGTGGGGCTCAACCCCGAGACGGGCCGGCTCGACTACGTGAAGAGTTACGCGCCCGCGACGGATCCGGTCGCGGCGGCGGGCGGCATCGCCTCGGCGGCGGCCTCGAAGGCCGTTGACGGCGCGGCGGTGGCCGCATACGTGGAGGTCCCGCAGCCGGTGGTGGCCATCGAGGTCACGTCGGCCGTAATTCGCCTGACGGTGACGGGCATGTCGCCGGTGGCGGACTACTGGGTCGAGAAGGGGACGAGCCTCCAGAACGTCTCCGAGAAGATCGCCGACGTGCCGGCGGATGGCGTGGTGGACGTCGAGAAGACGGACGCGGCGGCGTTCTTCCAGGTCAAGGGCGGCATCAAGAAGTAATCGGACGCAGAAAGGATTTGAACATGAAACTCCGTTTGATGATGGGCGTGTGCGCGCTGGCGGCGGCGACGGCGCTGGGCGCGGACGTGATGGGGCGCAACGTCTGCGGCCTCATGAACGTGCCGAGCGGCGCAAAGGTCACGATGATCGCCGTGCCGTGGGTGACGGTGGGCGGCGAGGCGGACGCGATGAAGGTGGCGGACCTCGTCAAGACCGATACGCTGAGCCCGGGCGACGAACTCTACTACTACGACGGCGCGACCTACTTCAGCTGGAAGCTGCAGGGCACCGTGCTGCAGGGCAACGTGTGGACGCCGGCGGCGACCACGAAAGAGGACGCGAAGGGGAATCCCGTGACGATTCAGGCGCCGGATGCCTCCTACGCCCTGCCGCGCGGCAAGGGCCTCTTCCTCGTCCGCCAGGACGCGACGAAGGAGATCTGGCTCTACGGCCAGCACAGTACAGCTCCGATCTCCGTGCGCGTGGCGGCCGGCACGGCCGGGACTCCGGCCTACACGATGATCGCGAACCCGAACGCCGAAGCCTACGACCTGAACGCGAAGGGCGTCGGCGGCGCGGCGGGCGACCAGATCCTGCTGGGCGACGGCGGCACGACGCTCTACACCCGCACGGAGACGGCCTGGACACGGAAGACGGACGTCACGAAGACGATTGGCGGCGTGGCGCGCACGTTCAAGGTGGACACGACGGAGGGCGTCGTCATCCCGGCCGGGACGGGCGCATGGTACGTCAGCAAGGGCGGTTCGCCGACCATTGCCTGGTAAAACCCAAGAAAGCTGGAGAAGTCAGATGAAGATCAAGATGCTTGCGGTGGTCGCGGCAGTTCTCGCGATGGCGGGGGTCGTGCAGGCGGACGCCCTCTACTGGATGGTCGATACGACGGCTTCGGACGCCGCATACAAGGGCGCGTTTGATTCGGCGGGCCTCTATGTCGTCAAGGCCGGGGGCGATGAGTTCCTCGACGGGATCGTGGCCGGGGCCGCGCCGACGCTCTCGGACCTCAATGGCTACGGCTCTTCGCAGTATTCGTTCTACGTCGAGCTGTACAACACGGCGGGCGATCCCGTCCACAAGACGCAGACGGTCTCCTACGACAGCCTTCTCTCCTCGGGGTACATTGCGACGGGCGGCGTGCTGACGCCTGCGGTCCTGGCCTCGGGCGGCTTCAACGGCGCGGCGGTGCCGGAGCCGACGAGCGGTATCCTGCTGCTGGTGGGCGGCGCGCTGCTGGCCCTGCGCCGGCGGCGCGCGTGAAGGGGGCCTGATAGGTGGACGGAGGCGGGTCGGCGACGGCCCGCCTTGGTTGTGTAGACGGAAGGGGACGACGAAATGCGCAAGTACTACGACGACGAGGATGACATCGATGAGCGGCCTGGGCGGACGGGGACGATCCGTACGTTCCTGCCGTCCGAGCGGATGGCGGGGTTGGACTGGGTGTTGGCCGCCGCCTTGGCCGTGTTGGCCTTTGCGGGGCTGACGGCGTTTGCGTTTCCGGGATTGAGCCCCGACGTGTGGAACGACGCGGCGGTTGCGGCGGGGTTGCGTCCGCCGGCGGATCTCTTCCCGGGGTTCTGGCGCGTCCTCGCCTCGGCGCTCTACCTGAAGGGGGTCGCGGCGGGGAATGGCCTGTTGCCGTGGGCGGGGCGGATCTGTGCGGCGTTGACGGCAGGGTGTGCCTACCTGTTCCTGCGTGCGGCGCTCGCGCTCCTCGTGCGGGGGCGGCTGCGGTATGCCGTACGGCGTTTTGTGGTCCAGCGCGTGGCGGCGGCGTTGGGGGCGCTCTTCTTCGTGTGCGCGGATCCGGTGTGGCGGGCGGGACAGGCGTTCTCGCCGGCGGGGCTGCTCGTGTTCCTGACCCTCGTGCAGCTCGTCCTGTTCGCGGGGTTCCTGCTGAACGGACGCCTGTCGGCGGCGCTGGGGTCGATGTTCCTCGCGGGGCTGCTGGCGGCCGAGACGCCGCTCGGGTTCCTGCTGCTCGCGGGGTGCTGGGGCGTCTACCTACTCGCCCTGCGCCATGACGCGCTCTGCGAGAGGATGCCGCTCCTCGACCCGGTGGCGGGTCCGTCCGCCAAGTGGACGCTCACGCTCGCCTGGGCGCTTGGGCTTGTGGCGGGCGTCGCCGTGAACTGCACGTCGTTCATCGGCATGGAGGGGCTGGCCGCGTCCGGCAAGGCCGGGGGCGACATGCCGCTCTTGTACCTCCTCTGCTGGTGGCACCAGATCGTGGGCGCGGCGAACGCCCTCGGGTGGGTGCTGGGGCTTGGCGTGTGCGTGCTGCCCTGCGTGGTGGCGGCGGTGATGCTGCCGCGCGCGGTGGACGAGGAGTCGTTCATGCCGTACCATGTGGGCGCGGTCTTCTTCTGCACGGGCGCGCTCGCGTTCGCGCAGGTGGCGATGCTGCCGCCGCTCTGGTTCTGGTCGTGGACGGACGCGGTGGGCGTCCATTCGCCCTATCTGCTGCAGATGTTGATGCTCTGCGCGTGCGGCACGGTGGTGTGCGCCCTCACCGTGCTGGGGTGCGATGCCTGCTGCCGCAACCACGCGCGCCTTGCGGCGCAGCGGTTCGCGGAACTGCGCGACGACGAGGCGGGAACGGCGTCCGCCGTGCCCGCGCGCCTGAAGCGCGGCGGGCTTGTCGTCTTCTTCGTCGCGGCGGCGCTGCTCGTGGCGGGTGTCGTGCCGGGGCGTGCGCTCACGCGCACGCGGCAGATGCTTGCGATCGTGGAGGACTACGTGCGGGAGGTCGTGGAGGAATGCGGTCCCGTTCACTGGATCTTCACGGACGGCTCGTTCGACGCGCGTTTCGAGCTGGAGGCGGCGGCGCGCGGGAAGACGCTGCGGGCGCTTTCGATGATGGCCGCCAACGCGCCGTACCAGCAGTACCTGCGCACGCGCGGCGTGACGGACGCGGAGGACGCGATGTCCCTCTCGATGGGCGCGCCGATGGTGCTGCGCTCGTGGGTGCGCGACAGGCCGGAGCGTCTGCGGGACGCGGCCGTCCAGCTCGGGTTCGAACTCTGGAAGCGCGACGGCAAGGAACTGCCCGTCTGCTCGGGCGTGCTGGCGCGACCGGACGGCATGGCCCCGGAAGCGTGCGCGGCGGGCGTCGCGCGCGCGACGGCGCTGGCGGACCGTATCCTCGACCTCTACGCGGCGGGCGGGCTCGAACGGGCCGCCGGGCGCACGGTCCGCGACCTCTTCCTCTTCGTGCAGTGGCGCATCTCCCGCCTCGCGCGGATGCGCGCCGAGCGTGCGGACCGCGCGGGCGACGCGGCGGTGGCGATGAAGGACGTGAAGCTCTCCGACGAACTCGACCGCTCGAACGAGTCGCTGAAGTCGATCCTCACTGCGCTGGAGCGGGCGAAGGCGACGACGCTCAAGCAGGTCACGCCCCGCGAGGGCCTGCAGCTCGCGCTCGCGCGCGCCGACTTCGTGCTCGCGCGCCGCTACGGCGAGGTGATCCTCGCGGCGGACCCCGACGACCCGAACGCGAACTTCGGCGTGGGCATGAGCTACTACACCCAGAAGCAGTGGACGCGCGCGGAGGAGTACCTGCGCCGCTGCCTCGTGAAGAAGCCGAAGGAGCCGGCCGTGTGGAACAACCTCGCGATGATCTGCCTCTACACGAAGCGCTTCGACGAGGCCGAGCGGCACGCGAAGAAGGCGCTGGAGATCATCCCCGAGTCCGCCGAGGTGAAGGACACGCTCAAGGAGATCGCCGAAGCCCGCGCCAAGGGGAAGTAGGTTTTAGGTTTCAGGTTTTAGGTTTTAGCGGTTAGCCTCTAGGTTTTAGGTTTCAGGTTTTAGCGGTTAGGTTTTGGCCTCTAGGGGAGGGTCGCGCTCCTGGACGACCGAACGGCCCGGCACGTGGCGTCTTCGCGCGCAGAGTCGCCCCACAGCGCCACGCGCCAAGCCGCCCCTAAAACCTAGAACCTAAAACCTAACGGCTAAAACCTAAAACCTTCCCCCAGTTGCGCACAGCGCGCGCGTGTAGTATAATGATGCCGTCACAAAATCGAACAACCCAGGCGAAAGCCGAACAACTCAGGCGAGGCCGAGACTTATGGCGAAATTTCAGTACATCGCGCTGGATGGCGCGGGCCAGGAACAGCGTGGAACGATCGAGGCGGGCGACCGCGCGTCGGCGATTGCGGCCATCCGCGCGAACGGGCTCTTCCCGTCCGCGATCGGCGAGGTGAAGGGCGCGGCGGCTCCGGCGAGGAAGGGGTCCGCGCCGGCGAAGGGGGCGGCGAAGAAGGGCGTCGGCTCCAAGCAGATCAACATCAAGATGCCGAAGTTCCTGATGGGCCGCGTGAAGCAGAAGGACCTGACGGGCTTCACGCGCCAGCTTGCGACGCTCGTGAACGCGGGTCTGCCGCTCATGCGCTGCATCGAAGTCTTGAAGAAGCAGAAGATGGCCCCGGCGATGATGGACTGCCTGAACGGCATCAGCGAGGGCATTGCGGGCGGCGCGACGTTCTCGGAATCGCTCACGGCGTATCCGAAGGTGTTCGACAACCTGTACGTCAACATGGTGAAGGCGGGCGAGGCGGGCGGCGTGCTCGAAGTCGTGCTGAACCGCCTGGCGGAGTTCGCCGAGAAGGCGCAGAAGATCAAGAACAAGGTGAAGGGCGCGATGATCTACCCGTCGGTGGTGCTTGTGGCCGCCGTCGGCATCACGGCCTTCCTGCTCGTGGCGGTGATTCCGAAGTTCCAGCAGGTGTTCAACGACATCCTGGGCGGGCAGTCGCTGCCGGCGATCACGGAGTTCGTGATGGGGGCCTCCGAGTTCGTGCAGCACAACGGCCTGCAGATCGCGGCGGGCGTCGCGGCGTTCGTGGTGCTCTACAAGATGTTCGGCAAGACGAAGTTCGGCGCGTACCAGCTGGACCGCCTGCGCCTCGGCTTCCCCGTGACGGGCACGCTCGTGAAGCGCACGGCGATCGCGCAGTTCTCCCGCACGCTCGGCACGCTGCTCTCCTCGGGCGTGCCGATCCTCCAGGCGCTCGTGATCGTGCGCGACACGACGGCGAACGGCGTGGTGCGCCGCGCCATCCAGTCCGTCCACGACGCGGTGAAGGAGGGCGAGTCGATGACCGACCCGCTCGCCGCCTCCGGCGTGTTCCCGCCGATGGTCGTCTCGATGGTGCAGGTGGGCGAGGAGACGGGCCAGCTTCCCGACATGCTCACGCGCATCGCGAACACCTACGACGACGAGGTGGACAACGCCGTGGCGGGCCTGACGGCGGCCATCGAGCCGGCCCTCATCATCTTCCTCGCCGTGGTGGTGGGCACGATCGTGATCGCGATGTTCCTGCCGATGATCAAGATCATCTCCTCCGTCTCCGGCGGCGGCGCGGGCTGAGGGTGAGGGGCCGAAACGCCATGAAACGCGATACGAACAGAGGCGGCTTCACGCTGATCGAGCTGCTGGTCGTGACGGTCGTGGTCGTCACGCTCATGGGCGTCGTCTTCCGCCTGGCGGGCGTGGGCGGCACGAACCGCGCGAAGGCGGAGACGATCCAGCGCCTGCAGCGGCTCGAGAACGCGCTTTCCGGCTACTATGCGGCGTACGGGTCGTACCCGCCCGTGCCGCTGCAGGGGCGCAGCCGCAGCATCTACAAGAGCGTGGATGCGTACGGGCGCCAGGAGAAGGGCGAGCAGGAGAGCGGCGGCACGTCGATGAAGTCGGCGCGGACGCTTGTGCAGATCGAGGCGGCCTGCCGCGCGCAGCCGCTTTCCGTCTCGTGGCCGGCGCCGAGCGACGGCGAGATCAACAACATGATCCAGGACCTGGCGTCCGTGCCGGACGCGGAGGCTCCGTACAAGGGCTTCCGCACGCTCAGCAGCGTGGGATCGCTCAACCTCGACGCGGTTGACTGGCGCGCGCAGAGCCGGACCGGGAAGGACATCCAGCTCTTCGAGTTCGGTCTCCTCTCCTTCCTCTTCCCGCGCTACTTCTTCATGCTCGAAGGCAAGATGAGCAACTTCTACGACCACAAGGTGAACGGGCGCTACCACAACCAGTGGGCGGCGAACAACCAGCTGCCGTGCCGCCTCGACACGGGGGCGCAGTTCGCGGACTGGGACGAGGTGCGCAAGATGATGGGTGCGCACTCCTCCTCCGCCAACGCGCGCTGGGAGGCGGGCATGATCTCGAACCTCACGAGCCAGGCCGTCTGCGCACGCTGGATGCCGAACTTCCAGGGCATCGTCACGACGATCGACCAGCCGCGCTACCGCTTCTTCTACGGTGTGGACGTGCTGGACCAGAACAAGCCCTACCTCGCGACGCCCGGGACGTTCGATGTGGACGGCGTGAGCGGCGGCGGCGGGGAGGGCGACAGGCTCTGGGGGCGCCGTCTGCGTGTCTTCCCCGGCGGCGGTTCCGGGTCGGGCGGCTCGACGCACCTCCTGCTCAGCATGACGGTGTGCGACGGCTGGGGGCACGAGTTCTACTACTATTCGGAGCCGCCGTACCAGAACTACCGCCTCTGGTCCGCCGGATCGAACAAGGTCACCTTCCCGCCCTGGTACGACCTCGACTCGTTCAGCGGCGAAGACCTCAACATGATCCACTCCTTCATTTCGGACGACATCGTCCACCTCAGCAACTAAGGGCCCGTCATGACGAACAGGAAACACGCTTTCACTCTCATCGAGATGCTGGTGGTGCTCGCCATCATCGCCATCCTCTCGGGTGCGCTGCTCATGGGCTACGGCCGTGTCACGCGCACGGCGCAGCGCGCGCGGGCGCAGGAGACCGTCTCCAACGTGGCGACGGCCCTCAGCATCATGTTGCAGAACAGGGGTACGTGGCCCACGGGACTTTCGCTCTACCAGGGCGTGGACGGCAACGGCAAGGGGTGCGTCGTGGAGGTCGCGAAGGTATTCGCCAAGAACAACCTGCTCGGCGTGAGCCTGAACAGCGGCGGACAGCCCGTCGGCTCCGACCGCTGCGGCATCGTCGATCCCTGGGCGGTGGCCGTGCTGAAGCGCTCGCCGTCGGCGAACGCCTCCACGCGCGTCCCGTCGGGCGGCACGGTGAAGTCCCACATCATCTACTATGCGATCGACACCGACCTTGACGGCATTACCGAGGCGAAGGTGTGCGGCGAGACGGTGAAGGTGCGGGCGAACGCGATCGCGTGGTGCGCGGGCGCGGACGGCGAACTCGGCGACTCGTACTCCAAGCGGAGCAAGAAGAACGCGGACAACGTGTACAGCTGGAACCGTCAGCAGGAGGTCCGCGAATGAGGCGCGCGCGCACGGCCGGCTTCACGATCGTCGAGATGCTGATGGTCATCGGCATCCTGGCGGTGCTGATGGGCATTGTCACCACGGCGGCCTCGGCCGCCATCCGCCAGGCGCGGGAGCGGCGCACGGAGGCGTCGAAGCAGGTCATCCAGTCGGGTATCGCCTCCTACCTCGCCCAGAAGAACCACTGGCCGCCGAAGGGCGGGCAGCTCCAGGACTGGGCGGACAACGGGCTCGGTTCCGGCAAGCGCGTCGACTTCCTCTCGGCCGACCAGTACGACAAGATGATGTACGAGCTCGCGAAGGTCTCCGTCGGCTCCAGGAAGGCATCGCCCGTGATGGACTTCAACGGCGTGGTCGTCGCCACGCGCACGGCGGCGAGCAAGGCCGGCGGGCGCGGTCAGAACTTCTCCGAGGCGATCAAGAAGAACAAGAAACACGGTTCCACGATCAAGCTGGGCGACATGGTGTTCGGCTACCAGGAGAGGGAGAGCGGCCGCTTCCGCCGCTACATCGTGCAGTACAACGCCGATTCCGACAGCGTGCGCGTGATGACGGTGAAGAACTACAACGATTGGTGGAACTCCACGCACGACAACAAGACCGTGCAGCTTCCAAGCGGGTACTTGAAATGATGAAGACGCAGCGACAGACACGCGGGGGCTTCTCGCTCGTCGAGCTGATCGTGGTGATCGGCCTGATGGCGCTCCTCTCCACGATCTCCATCGGCGGCTACTTCGCCGCGTCGCGCGGCATGACCGCGCGCGGCGTGGTGCAGGACACAGCCTCGATCATCCGCCAGGCCATGCAGACGTGCCTGATCGACCAGGTGCCGACGGCGGTTCTCTTCTGCAACCGTCGGCAGAACACGAAGGCCAAGGACGGCGAGGCGTACGGCACCGCCATCGCGATCAAAATGGCCGGGCGCATCTCCTACATCGCGACGAGCGGCAAGACCGCGGCCGGGCAGGCGCTGCCCGTGGGCGGGGGGATGCTCGTGGACGAGTTCGCCGACTGGAACCAGTCCTACCCGATGGACGCCTCCGACGGCAGCAGCCAGCGCGCCATCCGCCTCTACCAGATGAGCAGCCCCGGCGGGAACCGGCTCAAGCAGGGCGTGAAGCAGTGCAGCTCGCTCATGTGCGCGTGGGTGGGCTACACGCAGCTGGACGCCGAGTACCTGATTGGCATGAAGACGACCCTGGCGGACTTCTGCCAGGACTTCAAGCTGGATGCCGCCGGCAACAAGAACCGCGCCGGCATCGGCTACGACAACGGCAACGACTGCCGCTGGGGGCTTCCCTTCCACCCCGACAACAACGGACTGAACCGGGGCAGCTGGCACGTGGGCGACGCCTACGGCGTGGAGATCGCCACGCTCGACCTTCCGAAGAACTACATCTTCGGCACCTCCGTGCCGAACGACACCGAGCTGGTGCCCGCCTCCGGCACGCCCGCGCTCGTCTTCTATCCCGGTGACGTGACGGACGTGAACGACTACAAGTTCTCGCTCGGCAAGGCCGGCGGCAACGTGCAGATCACGCGGCTCAACGACCTCGCGGGCACCGACACGTCCCCGGTCGGCACCATCACGGACAACCTGCTGAAGGACCAGGACTGACATGAACGGCATCAAACCCATTCTCCGGAAGCTGGGCTTCACCCTGATGGAGGTGAACCTCGCCATCTTCATCATGGCCGCCGGCGTGCTGGCGATGGTCTCGCTCTATCCGCTCGGCTACCGCGAGAACCAGCAGAGCAAGGACGACGTGAAGGCGGCGGCGGCGGCGGACGCCGTCTTCAACCAGATCCGGGGCGCCCTCTCGCAGCGCAGCCTCACATGGGACGACTGGAAGCGGGCGGTGGAGAACGCGGTGAAAGTGACCGGCGAGGGCGAGCGCAACGGCGGCTGGGCCGCCTACTGCGAGACGGGGAGCGGGTTCACGCCCAAGAAGAAGGGAACGATCAACTCGACGGGGAAGCGGGTGTTCGACGTCCTCGTGAGCCGGGCGAGCCCGAAGCCGTCGTGGCCGCTCAATAGCGCCTACGTCTGCGCCCTCGTCGCGCAGCCGGGGTACGTGCGCGTGCCCGGCGGGGAGATCCAGAAGGACTGGTCGCGCGTCGCCGTCAGCATGCGCGTCTCGCGCAACGCGGGCGCACTCTTCGCGCAGCCGATCTACTTCACCGAAATCCATTTTCAAGGCGATCAGAAGAGGTCAACCCCATGAAACGGCTGAATGACCGCTCCGGCTTCACGCTCATCGAGATGCTCGTTGCGTCCCTGCTGCTGGGAATGCTCGTGACGATCCTCACGATGGTGTTCAACTCGTCCTCCATCGCCTGGCGCACGGGCAAGGCCGGCGTTTCGCAGCTCTCGCTCATGCGCCGCCAGCTCTCCCTCGCCCAGAACCGGGCGGACAACCTGCTGCCCCGGATCGACACCCAGAGCAAGTCGGTCGTCGGGCTCGTCGCGGGCGCCTGGCATGCGGACGGTACGGTGCGCGCACGCGCCGTCTCGCGCTACCGGGGCGACGGCTTCTTCCAGAAGCCGAACTTCGATTCCTACAGGAGCGACGACGCCTCGCTCAACACCGCGCCGCCGTGGCAGCAGCTCAACAACCTCGGGACGCTGCGCTACGGTTCGTCGCACGCCTACACCGTGGGCGTGCTCTCCTACGGCCCGGACGGCAAAATCGATACGGACGACGACATCAGCACATGGCCGGACGAGGTGGAATGACGATGAACCGCTTGAACGACAGAAGGGGCTTCACGCTCGTGGAGCTGATCGTGGTGATCGGCATGCTCATGCTGCTCGCCGGCGCCGTCACGACCTCCGTCGCGGGCGCCAACCGCCGTGCGAAGATCCAGCAGGCGGTCACCGAGGCGCAGGAGATGACGAAGGCCATCCTCGCCTACGAGAACTACGGGCGGGACTACTCGCTCGACGCGCACCTCATGGAAAAGCAGCAGGCGACCGAAAGTTCTCTCGACTTCATCCTCGGCAAGGAGAACATGCAGAACGGGCAGCGCGGCAAGATGCCCGTCCTCTTCAACGCCTCCTCCACGCGCTCCGGCAAGATCCTCGACCCGTGGGGGCGGCCCTACTACGTGACGATCCGCCGGGGGACGGTTGACACCGAGCAGGACAGCACGGACGGCAACATCACCTCCTACGTCACGTTTCCGAACTACAACCGTCGGCCCGCCGACGAGTTGAACCCGGGGAATACGAACCAATGACGACATCCCGCAAATCCGGAAGCGCGCTCCTGATCGTGCTCGGCTTCCTCTCCTTCATGGTGGTCTCCGCCGTCGCGTTCGCGATCTACATGCGCGCGGAGCGCATGCCTTCGTCCGCCCTGCGCCGCGCGGTCGCCACGCGCCACCTCGTGCACGCCGCCCTCGCCGAGGCGATCGCCCGCGTCGACGACGCCGTGCGCGGCGATCCTTTCCCCGGCCTGTGCGACACGAATACCGACTTCTCCGCCAAGGGAACCTACACCTACCGCGACCAGCGGGGGCAGGCCATGGACGTGTGGCAGGGGCGCGTCTTCATGCCGCCGGATCCGCTCGGGGGGACGACGACCCGCGAGACGCGCTTCGCGCCCGTCACGGAGACGGTGAGCGTGCTGACGCTGGAAGGGCTCGGCTACCTGCCGCCGGGGCTCGTCAACGACGTGCGCTTCCTCTCCCGGTCGTCCTGGGCGGCCCAGTGGCAGCAGCTTCCCTTCGACGCGGGCCGCTTCGCCTTCTGCGCCGTGAACGTGAGCGACTACTTCGACGTCAACCGCGTCTGGGCGAACCGGGGCCGCACGTCGGAGGCGGGCGGTCGCCTCTCGCTCGGCTACCTCTTCGATCCGTCCTTCGACCCTACGGCCGGGAACGGCGCCTCGGCGGGGGATGTGGTGAACTTCGCGGCCGACGCGGCGACGTTCGACCGGTTCGTCCACACGACACGCCAAACCGGCGACGACAAGGGCAACGACAACACGCAGGCCGTGGGCAGCGACACGCCCTACGTCTCGCTCCTCGACTACAACCTCGCGCTGGGCAGGAACGGGGGGGGCTCGTCCCTCATGCCGCTCTTCTACAACTGGATCGATCGGTCGTCGCAGGCCTCCTACTACCAGGAAGGGAGCCAGCAGGCGAAGAGCGCGGCGCGCCAGCCGTTCGTCACCGAGTCCGTCTCGACCAACGAGTCGTGGCTCGTCGATCTCGCGACGGCCAAGGGCCAGCCGTTCTACGGGCGCAACCTCACGCCCTCCCAGAACGTGCGGGTGTCGGATGTGGTCAACTACAATTCCGAATTCTTCCGTCAGGTCTTCTCCGCGGGCTCGAAGCTCCTCTCGCCGCTCGACTACGTGACGCTCTACGACTACCTCGACCACGACGACATCCCGCTCTCGCTCGCCGCGCCCTGTGTGGAGCGCGTGCCGATGGTTGCCGCATTGGAGCAGACCGTGCAGTTCGCGCCCGGCCCGATGCCGGCCAAGCCCGGCCCCACCACGGCGGGCGGCCCCAACCAGCCCAAGACGTCGATCACCTACTTCGACGTGGACCGAAACTGGTTCCAGCCCGGCGTCCTGACCACCGTCGTCGCCTTTCCGTTCAAGCATGGCAAGACGCGCAACAACAACCTTTCGGGCGGACCCTTCAAGGTCCAGGCCCTCGTGCGGCTCTTCCTCGCGCCGGCGGGCCTCAACGCGCGTTCCCCCATCGCCGCACAGCTGCGCCCGCAGAACGAGGCCGACTGGACGAAAAGGGAGGATGCGTTCTCCTTCAACGGGCAGAACGGCGTCTTCATGCTGTCCGTCCGTTCGCAGGAGGTCGGCCTCACGCTGCCGAACAGCGTGCAGGACGAGGCGGACGCCTTCTGCACGGGCGGCGGCGGCAGCGGCATCGTCGCCATCCCCGTCAATTTCGGCGACCTGAACTTCCCCGCCGACCTGCACATGCTCACGGTCAAGAAAAGCCAGGACTGCAACGACCAGGGCATCCCCGTGGGACAGGAGACCAAGACCTATACGCTCAACATCCGTCCGTTCATCGACGCCAATGGCAATCTGCCGAACGGTGCGGCGGACATTTCCGAGGCGGAGTTCAACGCGGTCGCGGGCATCGAGGTCGTGCCCTACGTGTGCGTATGGGTGCGCATCGTCAACGGCGATGGCACCGTGGACCTCGTGCCCGCCTATCCGGACGACGATGTGCTGAACGGCGGCGCGGGCGGCGACCCTGTGCTGCAGACGTACGGCGGCAGTTCGGCGCCGCTCATGCGCTTCGTCGGCGACGGCGTTCCCTTCTCGTTGCAGACCATCGCGGGCGGTTCCTTCTCGGGGGGCACGCCGACGTGGAAGCCGAAGGCGATGTACACGGTCGATCCCCGCTTCAACTGGGCGCCGGAGTCGTGGTATGCGTCCGAGCAGTCGGGCGTGACGTTCGACAAATGGCTCGACGCCACGCGCAGCGCCGTCGGCATGGGAACGGACGCCACGCGCGACGAGGACATCTTCCTCTTCACGTCGAACCAGGGCGTGCTACAGTCCCTCGGCGAGTTCGCCTTCCTGCCGCGCCTGTTCGAGAACGGCGCCGAGCTGATCAGCGCTTCCAGTTTCGACGGCGCGGAGCGCACGGCCGCCAATCAGGTCGCCAACTTCGCCTGCATGTGGCGCAGCTACCCGGTCGACCGGAACTGGTACGCGCAGTGGGCGGCGCTGCGCGTCGGCCGGTCCACCGCGCGGGAATGTCTTGTGAACCCCTACACGGACAACCGCGCCGTCATGATGGCCGCCCTTGCGAATACGCCTGTGGACTACTGGGCCGCCGGTCGGGGCATGGCGGCCGACTGCGCGCTGCGGAAGGACGGCGCGAAGATGATCAACGACACGGATCCCTGGATCACGACGGCGGCCGATGCGCTCAAATATGCGTTCGGCTCGAAGTCCGATGATCCCGGCGATCGCCTCGCCTGCCAGAACCTGATGTCCTTTGCGGACCAGATCATGACCGAGATGCGCACGGGTACGCTCGGGCTTATTGAGTCCAATATGGGCAACAACAACTGGAACCCGGCGACCGCCTGGGAGGACATCTGGGACAACCTCGCGTGGGACATTCAGCAGAACGGAAACTCCGTCACGAGGTTCCTCGGCGTCGACCTGGGGAACAACGTCGCCCTCCACTCGGTCGACCGCAAGTTCCTCTATTCCTACTGGCGCGACTGCTTCGCGAACAACCAGCAGTTGTTCCTGATCTTCGTGCGGGCCGAGTCGAACGCGCTGGGCGGTCCGGGCGAAGGCACGCCCGCGCAGCAGGGCGGCCGGGCAGTCGCGCTCGTCTGGCGCAATCCCGCCGCGACGGATCAGAAAGGGCGCACCGACGACGCCCGGAACCAGTATGACCCAAGTGGCGAGCGGAAGCCGCACCAGACGCGCGTGTTGTTCTACCACCAGTTTGACTGACCGGCCATCGGCTTGATGGACGGGTTTCATGGACGTATTTGACGGGAGTTTGAAACGATGTTGACCGAAGAGCAGAAGGCGGACGTGGCGAAGTGGTTTGCGGCGGGTGCGTCGCTGGACGAGATCCAGAAGCGGATGAAGGCCGAGTTCGGCGTCCATATGACGTACCTCGACCTGCGGCTCATGGTGGCCGACCTCCCCCAGCCCGTGGAGGCGGAGCCCGCCGCCCCCGACGACGTGGCAGCTGATGGTCCTGCGCACGACGGCCCGGCGCGCGAAGTACCCGCGCCGCCTCGGCGCGGGACGTCCTCCAGCGGTACGCCTGACAGCAGCGTGGAGCCCTCCAGCGGCCCGGCATCCGACGACGGCACGTCCGCCGCGCCGAAGCGCTACGACCTCGACGCGCCCGACGGCACCCCGCCCGCCTCGGACCTCACGGTGGAGGTGGACGCCCTCACGATTCCCGGCACGTTTGCAAGCGGCGCGGTGACGTTCTCGGACGGCACGAAGGCGAAGTGGTACCTCGACCAGCAGGGCCGCCTGGGCCTCGATGACGTGCCACCGGGCTATCGCCCGTCGCCGGGCGACGCGGCGCTCTTCCAGGCCCGCCTCGTGGAGGCCCTCCGCGCGCGCGGCCTCGCGTAGCGCGCGCGCCGGGTCCTAGCGGCCCAGTTCGGCGGAGCGGTCGGCGGCGGCCTTGAGGGTGGCGGCAACGCGGGCGGCGAAGTCGGAGGCGCGGAGCACATCCATGCCGGCGGCGGTGGTGCCGCCGGGCGTGGCGACGCCGGAGATGAACGCTTCGAGGTCCGCGCCGCTCTGGCGCAGGTAGGCGGCGGTGCCGAGCATGGTCTGTTCGGCGAGCAGACGCGCGGCGTCGGCGGGGAGTCCCAGGGCCTCGCCGCCGGCGGCCATCGCCTGTTCCATGTAGGCGAAGAACGCGGGACCGCTGCCCGAAAGCGCGGTGACGGCGTCGAAGTGCCGCTCGGCAAGCACGACGGTACGGCCGGCGCCGTTGAGGATCTTCGCGACCTTCCGCACGTCGGACGCCGTCGCGTTCTTCGCGGGGCAGAGCGCGCACATGCCCTCCTTGGCGCGGAGGGCGAGGTTGGGCATCACGCGCACAAGGCGCACGTCCCGTCCGAGAGCCTTCTTGAGGGTGGCGAGGGACTTCCCGGCCGCGATGGAGACGACGAGCGTCTTCTTCGTGAGCAGCGGCTTCACGTCGGCGGCGAGCGCGGCGAGGTCCTGCGGACGCACCGCGAGGAAGATGAGGGGGGCGGACCGGGCGACCTCCCGGGCGTCCGGCGTCGTGCGCACGCCGTAGCGCTTCGCGAGTTCCCGCGCGCGGGCGGGAACCTTCTCGGCCATCAGGACGGTCTGCGGATCGAAATCCGGCATAAGCGACGCAGCGGCGAGGATTCCCTCCGCCATCTTGCCCGCGCCGAAGAAACCAAGCTTTGTCTTCATGGCGGACAGTATAGCACAAATCGGATTAAGTCGCCGTTTCGCGGCTTAAAATGTGCTAAACTATGCGGCATGGACAAATGGTATGTCAGGAACACGACGGGAAAGGTATTCGGGCCGATCAATCTGGAGACGCTGAAGGCGTGGGTCAAGGATGGCCGCGTCGAACCGCTTGCGGGGATTTCGGCCGATCTGCAGAACTGGATGCTCGCGCCGCTGAAGCCGGAGCTGGAGATGAACTGGGTTGTGGAGAACAACCCCGGGCTGTTCTACGGCCCCACGCACCGGGCGGTGCTGGAAGACCTAGTGAAGACCGGCTCGCTCTCCCGCGAAGCACGGTTCTTCCAGGACGACCGGGGGGCGGCGGACGCGCGCATTCGCGCGCTGGAGAACGCCGTCGCCGCGAAGGAGGCGGAGATCAGCCGCCGGGAGGTGGCGCTCGCCGAGGCCCAGAGACAGGTCGCGAAGCGCGAACTCGCGCTCGCCGCCGCGCAGAAGGCCGTTGCGCAGCGCGACGACCGCGTCGCCGACCTTGTCGCAACGCTCGCGCAGCGGGACGGACAGATCGACGCGCTCGGGAAGGCACTCAAGCAGAAGGAGGGCGAACTCGTGCGCGCCGCCGACGACCTGGCGCGGAAGACGGCCGAGACGGCGGTGACGCGCCAGGAGGTGATGCAGAGGGACGAGGAGATCGCCGAGCTCAAAAAACAGCTTGCGGCGCGGGACGCGGTGCATGAACGCGCGTGGACGACCGAGGTCGTGGAGCCGGAGGTGGTGGTGGACGAGATGCCGCCGCCCGTCGCGCGGCAGGCCTTCGGGTTCGGAACATCCGGCGCCGCGCCGTCGGGCCGCCCCGTCACGGCGTCGTCGCTCGCCGACCTGGAGCGGCGGGCCCAGGAGGAGCTTGCGCGCATGGGCGCGGGTGCGGCGAAGAAATTCTTCAAGTTCCGGGCGTGACGGACGGAGGAGACGGAGCGATGGACAGACACTGGTGGCTGCGCGTGCAGGACGAGACGTTCGGTCCCGTCACGCGGGAGGGCCTGCTCGAATGGGCGCGCATGGGCCGCATCCAGCCCGGGCAGGACGTCTCGGAGGACGGCGAGCGCTGGATACCCGCCACGGACGTCGCGTTCCTCGACATGCGCTGGTCAATCGACATCGGCGACGGCACGCCGCGCGGGCCCTTCAACAAGCAGGCCGCCCAGGCCCTGCTCGCGAGCGGGCGCCTGCCGCCTGGAAGCCGCCTTGTGGAGGCTGCCCCCGCGCCCGCCGCCGCCGATGCGCCGCCCCCGGCGGAGCCGTCGCCCGCACCCGAGAAAGCCCCCGCCGCCCCGGAAGCGGAAGCCGTGCCGGCGCCCGCCGCCCCGGAAAAGACCTCCTCGGACGCTCCGTCCTGTCCTGTGCCGCCGGCGCAAGCCGGCGAGGTGGCGGAATTGAAGCTGCAGGTGGAGACACTGGCCGACGAGCTCAAGCGCCTGCCGCCCACGGCGCGCCTCGCGGCGGATGCACAGACTGCGGTCTACGCGCTCATGAAGGACGAGGCGGACGAACTGGCCGCCGCGCTTGAGGCCGAGAACCGGGAGGCCGAGGCCCTGCGCGAATACCGCCGCCGGCGCATCGACCGCCTGCTTGCGCGCCGCCAGGAAATCCTCAAGCGCATCGGGACGGACGCGGAGGACATGACGCGGCGCGCGCTGCGGCAGTACCCGGAGGATCCGCGCACCGTCCACATGCGGCAGGAGCTGGACGCCCTGCGCGTCCTGCAGGAGCGGTCCGCGCAGGAGGCCGAGCGGAAGGTCCGCGACCTTGCCGCGAAGCTGCGCGAACGCGACGCCGAGGTGAAGCGCCTGCGCGAACAGGCGGCGGACGCAACGGTGATCTACCGCCAGCTGCAGGACGTGCGCGAGAAGCTGATGACGCGCGAGAAGGAACTGATGGAGGAACGGCAGAAGAGCGAGGCCGAGCGACAGCAGCACGCGGCCGCGCAGCAGACCCTGCTCGCGCGCCTCTCGTCCCTGGAGATGGGCATGCCGGGCACCACGAACCAGTCCCGCGAGGCGCGCAACGTGCGCCTCGCCCCGTGGATGGGATTGAAGAAATAGAAGTGCCGTCCGTGCCGTACAGATGTCGTTTATGGTAGAATATCCGCACCTTAGTTTCCCAAGGAGTCTTATATGGCGTTGAACATTGTGAAGGACATTGACGCGCGCGTCGCCGTCAGGCACGTGCTGATGAGTGTATCCGACAAGACCGGGCTCGACACGTTCGTGCCGGCGCTCGTGAAGGCGTGCCCGGGCGTGAAGATCTATTCGACGGGCGGCACCTATGCGAAGGTGAAGGACATCCTCGGAGCGGCGGCGGCGGATACGCTCGTCGCGGTGAGCGCCTACACGGGCCAGCCGGAGATGCAGGGCGGCCTCGTGAAGACGCTCGACTTCAAGATCTACCTCGGCCTCCTGAGCGAGACGTACAATGCCGCGCACCAGGCCGACCTAAAGCGCCTCGACGCCCAGCCGATCGACATGGTGGTGGTGAACCTCTACCCGTTCCGGCAGACGGTCGCCCAGGCGGGGGTGACGCCCGAGATGGCGCGCACGAATATCGACATCGGCGGCCCGTGCATGGTGCGCGCATCGGCCAAGAACTATCTGCGCGTCGCCTCCGTGACGGATCCGCTCGACTATCCGGGTCTCGCGACGGAACTGGCGGACCACGGCGGCACGATCGGCCTCGACACCCGCTTCAAGCTGATGAAGAAGGCGTTCACGCACACGGCCCAGTACGACGCGGCGATTTCCGAATTCTTCACCACCCGCACCTGGGACGAAATCAACGGCACCTACGTGCAGCACTGATCCCCGCTCCCCAACACCCCCAATCCCCGGTTTTCCACCATGAAGAGCCAGCTCAATCTCCTCAACCAGCTCCAGGAACTCGTCCTCACGCGCGATGAACACCACCAGACCGGCGACGGGTCGCACATGGAGGCCCTGGACGCCTCCATCGACGCGCTCGTCGGAAAGCTCGGTCCGCAGGCCAAGGTGTTCTACCAGCGCCTCTACAAGAAGGACCACGTGGTGATGGCGCCGATGGTGAACGGGTGCTGCGCGGTCTGCGGGATGCGTCTGCCGATTTCGCAGGTGCAGCAGGTGCGTCTCGCGAAGACGCTCCAGGCGTGTTCCAGCTGCGGACGCATCATCTACGACGAGGAGGAGGACGCGCCGCGTTCCGTCGCGGAGAAGCCGGCTCGCGGCGAGCCACGCAAGACGGGCATCAGCCGCTTCAGCGCGGAAGAGCTCATGGTGTGCGACTTGAAGGCCACGAAGCCCGAGGATGCGGTGCGCGAGCTGGCGGACGCGATGACGACGAACAAGTTCGTATCGAATCCCGGCGCGCTCGTCGCGGCGGCGATGGAGCGCGAGAGCGTGCTCTCGACGGCGATCGGCAACGGCCTTGCCTTTCCGCACGTGCGCGGCGTGGAAGGGGGCGGTCTTACGCTCGCGCTCGGCGTCTCGAAGAAGGGCTTCGTGTGGGATGCGTCCGGCGAAGTCGTGCATCTTGTCTTCTTCAACGTGATCCCCGTCGCGGTGAGCGCGTTCTACCTGCGCCTGATGGCCGGGCTGATGGAGGCGTTCGCGAAGGAGGAGAACCGGGACGCGCTCCTTGCCGCCACGACGCCCGCCGATCTCTGGAAGGCGTTCATGCGCACGACGCGCTACACGATTCGCTGAGGTAGGGGAGATGGTGCCGGAGGAGGGACTCGAACCCTCACGCAGTTTCCTGCGGCAGATTTTGAGTCTGCTGCGGCTGCCATTACGCCACTCCGGCAGAAAATGGAGCGGGCGAAGGGAATCGAACCCTCGTCATCGGCTTGGAAGGCCGACGCTCTGCCATTGAGCTACGCCCGCACGGGTGGGAAACGGGGCAAAGTATAGCAGATGCGTTTCCGTCCGTCAATTCCCCGTGTGCCCGGTTTTATGGTATAATCCCACGTCATGGCAGAAACATCCAGAACGGTGCAGAACGTGCTGCGGGCGACGGGGCTCTACTCCGACGAGGCCCTGGCGCGCATTGGGGAGGAGCGCGCGAAGAACCCCGAGATGGGTCTCGTCGAGGCGGTCCTGAAATTCGGCGGCGTGCGCGAGGCCGAGTTCCTGCGCAGGATGGGCGAACTGCTCGGCTTCGACTACGTGGAGCTTGAGAAGGCCCAGCCGCGCCCGGATGTCCTGCAGAAGCTGCCCGCGAGCGCGGTCTACCAGTACAACGTGCTGCCGCTCCGGTTTGCGGACGGCGTGCTGACGGTCGTCGCGAGCGATCCGTTTTCCACTGTCGCCCGGGACGGTCTGCGCCTTGCGGCGGGCTGCCCCGTGACGATCGCCCTCGCCCCGCGCGAGGAGATCGACAAGGCCGTGAAGAAGTTTTACGGCGTGGGCGCGGACGCGATCGAGAAGATGATCGAGGACGGCCGCTATGCCGTGGACGACGAGGACGGTTCGATCTCCAAGATCGACGTGGGCGCCGAGGGGGAAGAGGCGAGCATCGTCAAGTTCGTCAACCGCATCATCGCCGAGGCCGACCGCCAGGGCGCGACGGACATCCACATCGAGCCGCAGGAGACGGAGCTCCGGATCCGCTACCGCATCGACGGCATGCTCCACAAGGTGGATGTGCCGCCGCAGCTGAACCGCCTCAAGTCGGCGATCATCTCGCGCATCAAGGTGATGGCGAACCTCGACATCGCCGAGAAGCGCCTCCCGATGGACGGGCGCATCGGCATCCGCCTCGGCGGCGAGGACATCGACATCCGCGTCTCGACGATGCCCGGCGCCTGGGGCGAATCGATTTCCCTGCGCCTTCTCGCGAAGAGCGGCAGCTTCGTGAAGATGGCCGACCTCGGGTTCAACGAGCGCGATTTCCGGGTGGTGGACAAGATCATCCGCCGCCCGAACGGCATTTTCCTCGTGACGGGTCCGACGGGCTCGGGCAAGTCGACGTCGCTCTACTCCTTCCTCCACGAGGTGAACACGATGGACGTGCGCATCCTCACGGCGGAGGACCCGATCGAATACCAGATGGACGGCATCATCCAGGTGCAGATGAACAAGGACATCGGCCTCGACTTCGCCCGCACGCTGCGCGCCTTCCTCCGCCAGGACCCCGACAAGATCATGGTCGGCGAAATCCGCGACCGCGAGACGGCCGAGATCGCCATCAACGCCTCCCTCACCGGCCACATGGTGTTCTCCACCCTCCACACGAACACCGCGGCCGGCGCCTTCCCGCGCATGATCGACATGGGCGTGGAGCCGTTCCTCATCGCCTCCGCCGTCGCGGGCGTGATGGGCCAGCGCCTCTGCCGCCGCCTCTGCCCGACGTGCCGCCGGGAGGTTCCGCTCGACCGCAAGTGGTACGACCTCGCCGACCCGCCCGCGCGCGACACCGTCTTCGAGCCTGCCGAGGGCGGGTGCGACGCCTGCAGCCGCACGGGCTACAAGGGCCGTCGCGCGCTCTTCGAGGTGCTGGAGGTGGACGAGGACATCGAGAGCGCCATCATCAAGCGCGAGAACGCCACGCAGATCCAGCACATCTCCCTCTCGAAGGGCATGAAGACGCTGCGCGAGGACGGCTGGGCGAAGGTCTTCAAGGGCGTGACGAGCGTGGCGGAGATCCGCCGCGTGACGGAAGACCAGTAGCGGAACGCGGCTGCGGAACCGGACGGTGCGCCCGCCGACCTCGGCATTGCCCACTTCTCGGACGGTACGCTGCGCTTGACGTCAAGGAACCCATCGGATACAGCCGCGACACGGGCGGACGCGAATTATGGTATAATTCGAGAAGCTAAAGAAAGGAATCGATAGTCTAGATTGATTACTGAATAGACCGATCACGCCCAATGGGTGGTCGGCTCCCCATTCGGGAGGGACGCGCTTGTCGCGTCCGCGACCGAGGAGCGGGAGATGTGCGGGGTGGGCAACCTAACCCGTGCAGCGTACGCGAATCAGCGTATGACGCTTTAGGATAAACTTCGCCAAAGATTAGAGTAAAAGCGGAATACGATGATTGCGTTGCGTGTGTATCCACACGTGGCGTGTTTCATCATTCATGTTTTTACTCGGGCGTTTGGCGATGCCTATCCTAAGACGTGATGACGTTGGAACACGCCACTTTCTTTTCCTGCCGCAAGGTGGTCGTGCTGAAGGTCGCGGCAGTGAAGAAAAGTAGGCGAATGACAAAAGACAGATGGGCAACGCTTGCGGGAGAGTTCCTGCGCTATGTCGTTGTGGGCGGTTTGGCCTTCGTGGTCGATCTTGGCGCATTGGTGCTCGCACAGGAACTCCTTTTCGGGCACGGACCTTTATGCGTGCAACTGGGGGCGTCTGGTCGAACAGCTGCCGTCCGCAGAGAAAGCGAAGGAACAGGAGTCCATGAAGAGATTTGAAACGTCGATTCAGGCGGACGACTTGATGTTGCAGTCACAGAAAAAGGGGGCATATGCGAAAGAGCGCATCCTCCCCCATTTGCCCCAGTACGGGCTTTTCACGCTCAAGCGCCATCCGCGCCTGTATGGTGGCACGGGCACGGTTGCCTTGTTCAGGTATCTCGGCCTTGAACGGATCTGCAATTGCCTTGATGTCCTGTGGGGTTCCGGCCTGTCTCGCGGAAACGCTGTCCACGAGGACTGCCCTTACACGAGTGAGGAGAAAGCGATTGGGGCGAGTGTCCAAATCGTTTCGTGGTTGATTTTGGCGGGCGGATACGGCCTTGTCCTGATGGGTTTGTGGAATGGCTTTCGCTTTGTGGGTGCCTGCCGCGAGGACAGGTTTTTCAACGGACTGGTTTGCCTTTGCCCCATTCTTTGCCTTGTCTTGCTGGCGCTTGTGATTGGCCCGATCACCTCGACGCGCTACCGATTCATCATGATTCCGTTCTTCGCGATGATCGCCGCCCGCGCGCGTCAGTCCGCAAAACCTTTACGACTGCGGACGGGATAAGTGTGTCCATCCCGAATGGTGGCGAAACTTCTCGGTTTCGCGAAGATGTGGGCGGAACACGCCTTTGCGTAGCGTCCGCCTACCCTCGCATTTATATAAATGCGAGGGTAGGCGGAATTTGGTATCATATCTGACATGGAGAAGGATCAACTCAAACCAACGCTTTGGCGGACGGCGCGGGCCTTGGCCAACCCGGACCGACTGAACCTGATGTACCTTGTCGCAAACGCGAAGGGCGAGAAGGGCGTGGTTGAACTGGCCGGCGAGGCGGGACTTCCCGTCCCGACGGCCAGCACATACCTGCGCGCGCTCAATGCCCGTGGGCTGATCAGCGTCGTTCGCGTGGCGTCGTTCGTCTATTACGGAACCAAGTCCGACCGTTCGCTTCCAGCTGCCATCGCCATTCAGGAGGCCTTTCGGCGTCTCTTTTCACGCAAGGCGCTTCCGAAGGATTGGACGGCTCGTCTGCTTCCGCTCGTGAAGGGTTATGCCAATCCGCGTCGAGAGGAGATTGTTCGGACGCTCTGTCGGCATCAGCCGATTCGCTACTCCGAACTTCTCCGCCGTGTCGGGTTCTGCGAAGCATCGTTTCTCCGGCATCTGGACATTCTGACCAAGGCTGGAATCGTCGTTCGCGATGCAAAGTCAGGCGCCTATGGATTGCCCCGTCCGAGAAATTCGCTTGCTTCCGCTTTCTTGTCTTCGCTTGAGTAACCCACCCTCGCATTTATATAAATGCGAGGGTGGGTGGATGGCCGACATCGAGGTGAATGGATCATGTTCAAAACAGAAGTCGTTTGACAAGAACTGGGTATGCTGTTGACTCAACCAAACACAACGGGTTGTGCTGGTGCGGTAATTGCCGCTGCAAAAGATTGTGATAGGGTGTATCATGCGCGGACCCTGTTGACAAGATTTCCGCAAGAAGGGATCGCCTCGCATGATTGACCGGAACGCATCGAACGCCGAGAAGATCCGGTTCTTCCGCTCGCTCTTTTCCGGACGCGAGGATGTCTTCGCGCGCCGCTACGAGAACCCGAAGAAGGGGACGTCCGGCTATTCTCCCTGCTGTCGCAACCAGTGGGGCTCCGGATGTGTGCTGAAGCAGCATAAGAAGTGCGGGGAATGTCCGGCGCGGGAACATGTGCCGGTCTCGGACGAGGTGGTGCGCTGGCACCTGCGTGGACGGGACAACGCGATGAAGCCGTTCGTCATGGGCGTCTATCCGATGTCGGCGGATGAGACCGTGCGCCTGGCGGTCGTCGACTTTGACGCATCGGCCTGGCGCCGCGATGCGCTTCTTGTCGCGCGGAAGATGCGGGCGATGGGGCTTCCGGTCGCCCTCGAGAAATCCCGTTCGGGCCGTGGAGCCCATCTGTGGCTGTTCTTCCAATCGCCTGTTTCGGACAAAGGTGTTCGCGAAGCATTGACGTATCTGCTGACGCTTGTCCTGGAGGAACACCCGGAGGTCGGGCTTGATTCGTATGACCGTATCATCCCCAATCAGGACACCTTGCCGAAGGGTGGCTTCGGCAGTTTGGTGGCCTTGCCGCTGCAGGCGGAGCCGCGCAAGATTGACAACAGCGTCTTTGTCGACGATGACTGGGTGCCCTATGCGGATCAATGGGCCTATCTGTCCTCTGTCGCGAAAGTCGATTTCGCAGTGCTTGAAAGTCTTTTGCGGAAGGCACGTGGCGAACATCGGCTCTTGTTGCCACAACCACAGACCGTCGCCGATTCGGAACGTCCGTGGGAATTCTTTCTGCCGTTGTGGTCAACGGGCGAGAGACCGGCGGCAACCTCGGAACGGGCCTGCGTTGCAGACGTGAAGGTCGTCCTTGCAAACCGCGTCTACATTGAACAACGGGAATTGACGCCGAGGATTCGGAGCCTGCTGATCGGATTGGCGTCGTTCGTCAATCCAGAGTTCTGCAAACGACAGCGGATGAAGTATTCCGTCTACGGGACGCCACGGGTCATCTCGCGGGCCTTGAACGGCGATCGCTTCCTCCAGTTGCCGCGCGGTTGCCTTGAGGGGACCTTGCGGACATTGAAGGCGGAGGGGATGAACCCCGTCGTGGAGGACAAACGCTTTGGCGGCGTTCCGATCGAGGTGGCGTTCCAAGGCGCGCTTCGATTGGAGCAGAAAGCGGCCGCCATGGAACTGAAGAAGTTCGACAGCGGTATTCTGGCGGCGGGAACGGCGTTCGGCAAGACGGTTGTCGCCGCCTACATGATTGCCGAACGGAAGGTCAACACGCTGGTACTCGTCAATCGCCGTCAGCTGCAGTTGCAGTGGATTGCTCGTCTCGCGGAATTCCTGGGAATTCCTGAACGAGAGATTGGACGCATCGGCGGAGGTTCGGATCGATGGATGGGAAGGCTGGACGTGGCACTTCTCCAGTCGCTTTCGCGCAAGGGCGTGGTCGATCCCCGCGTGAAGGACTACGGGCAGATCGTCGTGGACGAATGCCATGCCGTTGCATCGGAGACGTTTGCGGACAGTGTGCGCCGCCTTTGCCGCGAGGGCGTTGATGAAGCGCTCGCGAACCTGTTCGTCTACGCGACATTGCAGTTCGACCTGAACGACGGAATCCGTGGACGCCCGACCGCGCGGGCGGCTGTTGTAAAGTTCCTGTTCGAACGGCTTGAGTCGCGCGCTGGGACGAAGGGGGTGTTTTGTCTGGGCGAACGGTTGCCCATCCTCTGCGGGGCCAATTCCTATGTCGAGGCTGATCTCCTGGATGCCGCACACAAGCTGGCGGTCATGCTGGACGTGTCTTCCGAGTTGTCCGATCTCGATGCGTATCGCCGGGCACGGCGCGAGGACTGGCTCCTTCAGCGGAACGGCTACCGCGTCGTCCGCCTGCTGGCGGAAGATGTCTGCGCCCGCCTGGACGAAACGCTGGCGTTCATTGAATGTGGGATACGGTAAAGGTTTCGCGACAAGCCTGTTCCTCTCGAATGACGGCAATCTTTTCGGTTCTGCCCTTACCTCCGCATTTATATAAATGCGGAGGTAAGGGGTGTTCGCTTTCCACAGTGAGGTCTGTCATAAGATGCCGCGCCGGGCGGGGATTTGGTATAATTCGCGGAAAATTGAGGGAGCGATATGGAAGCGAAACTGAAGAAGCGCCTTCTGGCCCTGACGTGGGACGAATTGCGCGAATGGTCGGATGCGCGGTCGGTCGAGCGCGGCAGGGGCTACCTGTCGCGCGTTGAGCCGCCCGTCCTGTTCCCGGACGGCGGACTCGTCGCCGAGGTCCACGGTTCGGACGACTACTACGCGAAGTTGCGGGTCGATGCGTCCGGCCGGCTGGAGGGCGTCTGCACCTGCCCCGTCGGCGTCCGCTGCAAGCACTGCGTCGCCCTCGCGCTCACGGCGGCGAAGCGGCTGAAGGCGGGCGACGACTTCCCCGAAGCCGATCTCGTTTCGCGCCGCTGGAAGCGCGCGGCGGAGGAGCTTGCGGATCCTGACGGCGATTTCGATTGCGAAGATGTCCTCGACGACGAGTGGGAGGACGAAGATGCCGAAGCGCAAAGCGACACGAGGGCGGCGTCTGCGTCCGCAGGGAGCGTTGGCGGACGTGCGGCGGACGCACGGAAGCGGGCGGACATCGTGGCCGACCATCTGGCGTCCCTGGACGAGACCGAATTGCGCGCGCTCGCGGATGAGCTGCTGTCGGCGTGCCCCGACGTGCGGCCCTACCTGAAGCACAAGCTGGAGATGGCGCGCGCCTCGACGGCGGATCTCGTCCGCCGCGCGCGGCAGGCGATCGAGGACGCCACGTACGGCTCCTACGACCACTGGGACCGCCGCTACGGACACGACGAGGTCCCGGACTATTCGCTTGTGCGGGAATACTTTGGCCGGCTCAGGGACGCGGGCGATGTCCGCGCGCTGATGGAGCTGGGCGACCTGCTGAAGCGCCAGGCGCTTGACCAGGAGGAGCGCTCGAACGACGAGGACGGCGAGATCGGCGAACAGGTCGCGGCGTGCATGGACATCGTGGCGGAGACGGTGATGTCCAGTGACATGGACGTCCTCGAAAAGATCAAGTGGGAGGACGCCCTCCACGCGGGCGACGACTATTGCATGCTTGACGGCATGGAGGTCTCCTACCGGACGTCGCTCAAGGCGAACAGGAAGACGTGGGGCGTCATCGCCGACGACCTGATGAAACGGGCGTCCGCGAAGGACGATGCAGACTGGAAGTCCCGCGTAGACCGCACGCGCCTCTGCGAGGCGCTGGAGCGTGCGGGACGCGCCGAGGAGGCCGTCGCCTGCCTGAAGAAGGCGGCGGCGGACGATGCGGGCGCGTGCGTCGAGCTGGCAGACCTGCTCTGCCGCCTGAACCGTCGGGCGGAAGCTGCAGACGAATGCCGAAGGGGGCTTGCCGCTCGCGCGAAATCATCGGACACGTATGAGTTCAACGCCATTCGGACGAAGCTGCGCGAACTGCTTGTCCTCGGCAAGGACTGGAAGGCGGTCGCGGCATCCGATCTCGACGCCTATCTTGCGCGCCCCTACATCGGCGACTACAAGACGCTCAGGGCCTCCTGCGGGAAGGCGCGGTGCTGGCCGCGCGTGCGGGCGTTCGTCCTGTCGTTCCTGGAGACGGGACGCGCCTCGGTCGAGGCGAAGGCGCGCTGGCCGTTGCCGCAGACTGGCGTGCCGCCGCCGAAGGGTGCGAAGCCGAACCTTCCCGCGCTCCTGGAAATCGCGCTGGAGGAGAAGCGCGGCAAGGATGCCTGGGCGCTTTACGAGCAGCTGCGCCGGGAGGCGAGAGGTGCGGCGGGCGGCTTCGGCTATTCATGCGGTGACTTCGGCTGGCGCGTGGCGGATGCCGTCGCGAAAGAGCTGCCAGAGGAGGCGCTGAAGATCTGGGAAGGGCAGATTCGCGCGAACGTGGCGTCCGCGTACGAGTCCTGCTACCAGACCATCTGCAAGGCGCTGGAGAAGATGCGCCCCGTGATGGTCCGGCTTGGCAAGGGGGATGACTGGAAGGCCCGCGTCACCGAACTCCGAACGGAATACAAGCGCCGTCCCAAGTTCACGGCGATGCTGGATGCCCTGACGTCCGGGCGCGGCGCGTCCAGCCGTATCGCCGACTGGTGAGTTTGGTATAATGCGAATATGAAGAAAAGATGGCGAAAGGCCAAGAAAAGCCAAGACAGTGCGCGGAGAACATATGACACCTCAGAAAAGTGAGATCGTCGTTTATCAACCGAATGAAACCTTGCGCCTTGAAGTGCGGTTGCAAGGTGAGAGCATTTGGCTGCCGCAGCAGAGGATCGCGGATTTGTTTGGCGTTCAGAAGGCCGCGATCAGCAAGCACTTGAAGAACATCTTTGCCACCAGTGAGTTGGTTGAGACGGCAACAGTTTCCAAAATGGAAACAGTTCAAGTTGAGGGCTCTCGGCGCGTGACTCGTCGGATTGACCTTTACAATCTCGATGCGATCATTGCGGTTGGCTATCGTGTGAACTCTCACATGGCGACACAGTTTCGCATTTGGGCGACACAGGTTCTTAAAGCGTATCTGCTGAAAGGATATGCGTTTAATGCTCGGCTGAATCAGCTTGAAGACAAGATGGATCGGCGGTTTTTCCGGCACGAGGCAGAGATTGTCGAACTGAAAGATAAGGTTGACTTTTTCGTCCAGACCCAGACACCGCCGATCCAGGGCGTGTTCTACGATGGGCAGCTGTGGGACGCCTGTTCGCTCGTGGAGAGGCTGGTGGCGCGGGCGAGGGCGTCGATTCTGCTGATCGACAACTGGGTGGGAGTGGAAACGCTCGACTTGCTCGCGAAGAAGCGCAAGGGCGTGTCGGTGACGGTCGTCACGTCCGAACATAAAGACCGTCGGGGCAAGCCGCGTCCCACGCTTGCGGAAACGGACATTGCGAAGTTCAATGCGCAGTACCCATCCCTCATGGTGCGGTACAGCGAAAAGTTCCATGACCGCTTCCTTATCCTTGACGACGGAGAGATTTACCTGATCGGGGCGTCTCTGAAAGACCTCGGCAAGAAGTGCTTCGCCTTCACGAAACTCGACGCGGGCGAAATCGCCGGGCTGAAGGCGAGGGTCTCATCCTCACTTTTAGGCAAAACTGAGAATTGATGGCGGTACGAACGTAACGCAAGGAGGGTTGAAACGAACGTCTCTTGGGCATTCCCGTCCTTTACCGGGCACGGACCTCGGGAGGTTTGCTATACTGTTTGAATGCAAATCAAGGCAATGACAGTTGTGGTGGCCGTGTTCATGGCAACTTGGATGGGGGGTGCGACGGAGCTTCGGCCGGTTCCCAACTACTGGTGTACATGGGCGACGCAGGGCGCGACGCTGGCGGACAACCTCAAGGCGGGGAAGATCCGCTGCCCGATCGACGCGGGGACGCAGAGTCAGCGCGACAACCTCAACGAGCGCGTCCTGTTCGACGGGACGGGCTGGGCGAACGTGATGTACCCGCAGGTCCGCGCGGGGCTGTATCTGCTCGTGGACGCGGGGTGGGACATCCCGGAGGGAACGGCGAGCGCGGGCCCCGACCTCTCGCTGCGCGGTTCGCTTGTGCCGGACGCGAAGCGCTTCCCGTCGTTTCGCGGGACGCCGGTCGGGCGCCTGAAGGCGTTCAGCGACGCTGTCAAGGCGCGCGGCTGGCTGGGGCTTGCCGTGTGGGTGCCCTGCCACGTCCACGGCGACATGCCGGGGCCGAAGGGGCGGCTCGCGGACGAGGCGGCGCGCCGCGTGCTCGCCGAGCGGATGGCGATCTGCCGGGAGGCGGGCGTCGACTACTGGAAGATCGACTGGGGCTTCCGCAACGGTGCAGGCGAGCCGGCCTTCCGCCGCCTCGTCACCGAGGTGCGCGACCGCGTTTACCCCGGTCTGCGGCTGGAGCACTGCCGACTCCCCGGCGGGCCGCTCAACGGCCTTTCCATCGACAAGGAGAAGGGCACCGTCACGGGGACGGGCCGCTTCGTCGGGGATCCGCTCTGGGAGGGTCGGCGCGGGGAGGTGGCGGAGGTCCTCGCGGCCTCGGACGTCTTCCGCACCTACGACGTCATCGGCCCCTTCGACCATGTGACGACGCTGGAGCGTTGCGCGTACTATTCGCCGATCGCCGAGGCGGCGAAGCTGCCGGTCCTCCTCAACGTCGAGGATGAGCCGCTCATCGCCGTGGGGCTGGGGCACGTCCTGGGCGCGATGTCGACGGACTGGCGGCGCGGCGTGCGCCGCACGAACGACGTCTACACGGCGCTCGCCTGGCAGAAGCTGGCCGCGCCGTTCGGCCACGGCACGGAGGCGGTGACGCGCACGAGCGCGGAGGTTCTGGAGGACCGCTGGACGTATTCGACAAACGACTGTTCCTGGTATGCCGCCGCCGCGCGGAAGACGGTTGTCCAGCGCGCGCCCGCCGTCGTGACGCGGGGTCTGCCCCTGCCCGCCGTCCGCGCGGACGGCCCCTGGCCGTTCGTGTGCGGCGCGCGCTACCCAAACGGCGCCGTGGCGCTTGCGTTCCTGCCGCGCGTCCTGGACGGGCGGCGTTCCGTCGTCTGCCCCGCCGACGTCGCACTTGACACGGCGCTCGAGCCGGGGCGGCCGCTCGGGCTCTTCGGGGCCTTCCGCTCGGTCACGCTGACGGGCGGCGTGCCCGTCGGCGCGCGCATCTGGGCGCGGTCTCTGCTGGAGGAGGGGACGCGCCGCGACGTGACGGCGCTCTGCGCACGCGACGCGAAGGGGGCGTTCGTCATTCCGGGGGCGGTACTTGAGAAGGTGCCGCCCTCGGCGACGCCCTACGTAGTCCTGGAGATTGCGGAGTAGGCGGGCATCATGACGGATCTGCGGCGTAAGGTCGTGGGCGGCGTGCTTGTGACCGTGAGCGTGGCGGCGTTCGCCGCCACGTTCGTGGTGGGCGCGGCGCTCACGCGCGTGGACGGCATCTCGCCGGAGGTGCTGTCCTTTCTGCGCTTCGTCGTCGCGGGCGGCGCGATGCTTGCGTGGGAGGCGCGCGTGGAGACGGGTCGGCGGCGGCTCTTCACGGAGCCGACACGCCGGGACTGGCTGCTCTTCGCGACGCTCGGGCCCGTTGGGACGAGCGTGATGGCGTGGTGCGTCTTCATGGGCTGTGCGCGCGTCTCCACGGCGAACGCCTCGATGGCGGATGCGCTTGCGCCGCTTCTCATCTTCGCGCTTGCGGCGTTCCACACGCGGCGCGTGACGGTTCTGCAGACGCTCGGCGTCCTCTTCGGCTTCGCGGGCGCGCTCCTCGTGATCGGCGTCGTGGACCGGAACGGCCTTGCGCTCTCCGCCTATTCGACGGGCGACCTCTACGTCTTCTTCGCGGCGGCGACGTGGGCGTTCTACTCGGTCTACGGGCGCGCGATCATCGCGCGCCTCGGGGCGGGGCCCTATACGGCCTGGACGATGCTCTTCGGGGCGGCGGCGATCGGTCTCGTGCTGCCGTTCGGCGCTTTCACCTGGCCCACGACGCTCCACGCCTGGGCGCTCGTCGCGACGCTCGGCGTCGTTTGCACCCTTCTGCCGTTCTGGACTTGGAATGCGGCGCAGCGCTATCTGCCCCTCTCGACGCTCGGCGTGAGCGCCTACTTCACGCCCGTCTTCGCCGTCGCGCTCGCGGCGGTCTTCCTCGGCGAGCGCGCGACGGCGCTCCAGTGGCTCGGTATCGCGCTCGTCTCGGCGAGCGCCCTCGTGGAGTGCCGGTCGTGAACTTCCGCATCCATCACAAGCCGGTCACGGCCTCGACGAACCAGGACGCGCGCGCGGGCGCGCACGGTGACGTGTACACGGCGGACGCGCAGACGGCGGGGCGCGGGCGCCTCGACCATCGCTGGCTCTCGGCGCCGGGGGCGAACCTGATGCTGAGCGCCGTCTTCGACGTGGCGGGCCTGGTGCCCGAACAGGTCGCGACGTTCCCCCTCGTCGTCGGCCTCGCGGTCCATGCCGCCGTCTCCCGCATGCTCGCCACCGTGCCAGACGTGCCGCCCGTGCGCCTCAAGTGGCCGAACGACCTCCTCGTGGGCGGGCGCAAGATCGCGGGCATCCTCTGCGAACGCCATGCGGACGCCGTGATCGCGGGCGTGGGCGTGAACGTGAACGAAACGGCCTTCCCGCCGGAGATCGCCACGCGCGCGACGTCGCTCGCGGCCGTGCGCGGTGTGGCGGAGGCGGCGGGCGTCGTGCGCCTCAGGGATGCGCTTCTGGAGGAACTGGGCGCGCGGTACGGGACGTGGCGCGCGGAGGGTTTTGCGGCGTTCCAGGCACACTACGCCGCCGTGGATTGGCTGAAGGGGCGCACGGTCGCCGTCCGGCAGACGGACGACGACGCGGCGCCGCTCGTGGGCCTGTGTGCGGGCGTGCAGGTGGACGGCACGCTGCTGGTGGGCGGCACGCCCGTCTTCGCCGGCGAGGCGCATGTCGTGGGCGTGGGCGACGGCTGTTCTTTTGACGTTGGATGCAACGTGGAAACGAAAGGAGACGAACGATGAGGGAGCTGAAGCTGATGTTGGCGACGCTAGGCGTCGCGACGATGATGGCGGGGGGCGCGACGGGGGCGGCCTGCGCGCCGGGCGGAACGTGTCCCGCGCCCGCGCCGGAGCGGGCCGACACCTTCCTGCCGTCGGGCCGGATGGCACTCGGCGCGAACTACTGGGCGAGCCACGCCGCCACCGAGATGTGGCGCAAGTGGGATGCGAAGGCGGTGGAGGAGGATCTGCGCGTCCTTGCCGCGAACGGCTTCAGGCTCCTGCGCGTCTTCCCGAACTGGGCAGACTTCCAGCCCATCCACGCCTGCTACCTGAGCGCGAACAACTTCGACAAGGTGAACGAGACGCGCCTCTTCGACGCCGAGGAGCCGCTGCCGGACACGCCGTGCGGGCGCGCGGGCGTGGATGAGCGGATGGTGGTGCGCTTCGAGGCGTTCTGCGACCTTGCCGAGAAGTACGGCATTCGCCTCATCGTGCCGCTTTTGACGGGGCAGATGACGTTCCGCAACTACATCCCGCCGGCGCTCGCGAACCGCAACCCGTTCTCCGATCCGTATGCGCTCATGTGGGAGGGCCGCTACCTGGAGTGCATGGTCTCGCGGCTCAAGGCGAAGAAGGCGATCGTGGCGTGGGAGAGCGGCAACGAGGCGCGGATTCTCGGGAAGAGCGAGAATGCGTTCCACTCCGAAGCGTGGCTGCGGTACGTCCACCAGACGATCCGCCTCGCCGACCCGTCGCGTCCCGTGATCGGCGTGGACGGCCTGGAGATCTCGTGCGAGACGCTGTGGCCGAGCGCGATGAACGCGGCGCTCTCGGACTACACGACGACCCATCCCTACGGCTTCTGGGGCGCCGTCTACAACGACGACTTCCTGAGCGTGCGCTCGACGACCTTCGCCGCCGCGCAGACCTACGCGCTCGCGCAGATCGGCGGCAAGCCCGCCTTCATCGAGGAACACGGCTCGCGCCGCCAGGAACAGGCCTCGCAGGCGAACGTGGCGAAGTACATGCGCAACATGCTCTGGAACAGCTGGGCCCTCGATTGCCGGGCGATGCTCTGGTGGTGCGCCTACGACCAGACGGGGATGACGATCGCCCCCTACAACTGGCGGCAGCCCTGCGTGGAGCTCGGCATCTTCAGGCGCGACCGCACGCCGTACCCGGCCGTCGGCGCGGCGAAGGCGTTCGCGGCGATGCAGGACGCCCTGCCCGTCGCGGGGCTTCCGAAGGCGAAGACCGAGGCCGTCGCCCTCACGACGGACCGCGACGTGCTCCACGCCTCCTACATCCTCGCGCGCCAGGCCGGCATCATGCCCCGCTTCGCGAACCCCGAGGAGAAGCTGCCCGATGCCTCCTGCTACTTCCTGCCCGACGCGCACGGGCGCGCGCATCTCACCGTCGAACGCTGGGAGGACCTCAAGGCCCGCGTGCGTGCGGGCGCGACGCTCTACCTCTCCTGGAACGACACGTTCCTCGACGCGATGGAGGAGGTGGGCGGCATCGAGGTCGCCTACCGCCAGAGGACGGGCGGCCAGGACGTCTGCGACTTCGGCGACTTCAAGCTCCCTGTCGGCTACGCCGTCAAGCGCCGCTTCAATGCGCTGACCGCCGAGACGCTCGCGCGCAACCAGGCGGGCGAGGGCGTCTTCTTCCGCAACAGGTACGGCAAGGGGACGGTCTACGTCTTCATCCACAACTTCGAGAAGACCTCCTACGGGGCGAGCGGCAAGTACGAGGGCGACGCCTGGCGCGTGTGGGCGAAGGTGCGGCCCGTGAACCGGATCCTCAAGACGGGCGTCGCGAACGTGTTCGTCTCGGAGCACTGCTTCGGCGGCGGACGCTGCGGCGTGGTGGTGGTGAACAACCGCGACGTGCCGTACGAGGGCACGCCCGAAATCTGGAAGAACTGGCGCGTGCGCCGGGTGGTCGTGGAGGATCCCGCGAATGCGTCCTTCATCGACGGGAAGCTGAAGATCGCGCCGTGCGCGGGCGTCCTCCTGTTCATGGCCAAGGACGGCGTGGACTGGCTCTGAGGGGGCTGGGATCGACCGTGGAGACGGAACAGCAGACACCGCTCGACCTTTCGGCCCTGTCGCCGCAGCTTCAGGACGCCGTGCAGACGGTCGCCGGACTCGTCCGCGCGGCCGGCGGGCGCGCGTGGATGGTGGGTGGCTCGGTGCGCGACCTGCTGCGCGGCGCGCGGCAGGTGAAGGACGTCGACCTGGAGGTGTTCGGACTCGAACCGCCGCGCGTGCAGGAGGTCATCGGGCAGCGGTTCGCGTTCGACGCCTGCGGACTCTCCTTCGGCGTGCTGAAGCTCAGGCACATCGCGGTGGACGTGGCGCTGCCGCGCCGCGAATCGAAGCGCGGCACGGGCCACCGGGGGTTCCTCGTCGACGCCGATCCGCACCTCTCGATCCCCGAGGCGGCAAGCCGCCGCGACTTCACGGTCAACGCGCTCTACTACGATCCGCTCGCCGGGGTGCTGGAGGATCCCTACGGCGGCGGGATGGACCTAAGGCGGCGCATCCTCCGCCACGTCTCGGAGAAGTTCGTGGAGGATCCCCTGCGCGTTCTCCGGGGCATGCAGTTCGTCGCCCGCTTCAACCTCGCCCCCGCGCAGGAGACGGTCGCGGTCTGCCGCTCGATGACGCCGGAAGGACTCCCGCCCGAACGGCTCTTCGAGGAATGGGCGAAGCTGCTCACGCAGGGCGTCGCGATCGGACGCGGCCTCGCCTTCCTGCGCGCGACGGGCTGGGTGCGGTACTATCCGGAACTGAACCGCCTCATCGGCTGCCGCCAGGACCGGGCGTGGCATCCGGAAGGGGATGTCTGGAACCATACGCGGCTCTGCCTCGACGCCTTTTCCCGGCGGCGCGTCGAACGGTGGGCGCGCGGCGAGGGCGATGCGGACGAGGATCTGATCGTCGGCCTCGCGGTTCTCTGCCACGACTTCGGCAAGCCGGCGACGACGCGCTGGCTGCGCGGGCGCCTTCGTTCGCCCGGGCACGACCTTGCGGGCGTGGAGCCGACGCTTGCCTTCCTGCGCCGCCTCACAAACGAGGAGCGGATCCTGAAGGAGGTGCCGCCGCTCGTCGCGCACCACATGCAGCCGTTCGCACTCTGGAAGGCGCACGCGGGCGACGCCGCCATCCGGCGGCTGGCCCTGCGCGTCGGGCGCATCGACCGCCTGATCCGCGTGGCACAGGCGGACGACGAGGGACGCGGGGCGGAGATCCGGGACGACGCGAAGGCGGGCGAGGAGCTACGCTGGCTCGCGGCGGAGGCCGAACGCCTGCGCCTCGCCGCCGCGCGTCCGCGTCCGATCCTCATGGGCCGCGACCTGATCGCGCTCGGCTACGCGCCCTCGCCGCAGTTCAAGGTCTGGCTCGACGCCTGCTTCGAGGCCCAGCTGGACGGTGTCTTCGCCGACCACGACGGCGCGCTCGCCTATTTCCGCGCACACGTCGAACCGCATGCGGAGGGAACGTGATATGAGAACGCTTGCCTTGGGACTTTGGTTGATGCTGGCCGTTGGTGCCGCGCGTGCCGCCGGGGACGACGATCCGCGCATTTTCCGGGGCGATGGCCACAACGCCTTCCGCGATCCCGCCGCCGTGTGGCATGCGGGCGTCTTCCACCTCTTCTTCACCTGGGTCGAGATCGAGCCGGACGGACAGGTCTTCAGCTACTGCGCGACGTCGCGGAGCCGCGACCTCCGCACCTGGACGCCGCCCCGGAAGCTGACGCCGCGCGACAACGCACGGGACTTCGGCAGCCCCGGGAACGTCGTGCGCGACGGGACGGACTGGGTTCTCTGCCTCCAGACCTACCCGCGCCCGGGGAACGTCTTCGACGGGAAGCCCCGCTACGGCAACGCCGACGCGCGCCTCTGGACGATGCGGTCGTGCGACCTGGAAACGTGGCGCGCGCTCGAACTGCTGCGCGTGAAGGGGCCGGACGTGCCGGTGGGGGACATGGGGCGGATGATCGATCCCTGCCTCGTGCGCGACGACGCGGGCATGTGGTGGTGCTTCTACAAGCAGAACGGCGCGAGCAGTTCGCGGAGCCGCGATCTGTACACGTGGGAATTCGTCGGGCGGACGGATGCGGGCGAAAACGTCTGCCTCGTGCGGGACGGTGGGGTGTGGTGGATGTACCATTCCCCCGCGAACGGCATCGGGCTGAAGACGTCGCGCGATCTTGTCCGGTGGACGGACGAACCGGGGCTCATCACACTCGGCCAAAAGGACTGGCCGTGGGCGAAGGGGCGCCTCACGGCGGGGTTCGTGCTGGACGCCCGCGCGATTCCCGGCGTCGGCGGCTGGCTGCTCTTCTTCCACGGGTCGGGTCCGCTCACCGAGCGCGCGGGCGACTTCGACCGCAACGCCTCGATCGGCGTCGTCCGGTCCTCCTCCCCGACCTTCACCGACTGGACGCCGCTTCCCGGCGCGGAGTGACGTCACCCCCGCGTGATGGCGTGGGAGAGGACGGCGAGGGACTGGGCGAGGTCGACGTTCTGCACGACGATCCCCTCGGGCACGTCAAGCTGCTCGGGGGTGAAGTTCCAGATACCCGAAATGCCGGCCTCGACGAGGGTGGAGGCGCAGGCCTGGGCGGCGGAGCGGGGGACGGTGAGGATGCCGATCTTGATTTTGAGCCGCTTCACGAGAAGGGGAAGGTCCTCCATCGGGCGCACCACCACGCCGTGGATCTCCTTCAGGGTCTTGGCGGGGTCCGAATCGAAGGCGAGGGAGATTGAGAGGTTGTGTTCCTCGAAGCCCCGGTAGCCGAGCAGGGCCTGCCCGAGCGAGCCCGCGCCCACGAGGACGGCATCGGTGACGTTGTCCCAGCCGAGCGCATGGACGATGGCGCGTTCCAGTTCGCGGGCGGGATAGCCGCAGCGGGGCTTCCCGGGTACGCCGGCCATCGCGAGGTCCTTGCGCGTGAGAACCTGGTCGAGGCCCAGCTTCTCCGCAATCACCGCACTGGAGACGTGCAGTTCGCCGCGTTGGACCATCGCGCGGATCTCGCGCAGATAGGACGGGTAGCGGCGAATCGTCGGGAGCGGCAGGGGCTCGATGCGGTTTTCGGTTTCTTCCATGATCTGGCGGGAAGTATAGCACAACGCCGTGCGATTGGCTACTTGGATATCAATAAAAAAGGCCGGATTTGGTCCGGCTTCGTCCGTTCATCCCGGCGTTTTTTGTGGTATACTTGCCTCATATGAGCCAGCCGTGCCCCCATCTTCTCGACGACCCGTACCTCGCGCCCTACGCGGACGCGATCCGCAGGCGTGCGGCGCATGCCGAGGCCCGTGCCGCCGAATTGACGGGGGGCACGGGGCGGCTCGCGGACTGGGCGAGCGCGCACGAGTATTTCGGCCTCCACCGCACGGCGACGGGCTGGGTCTTCCGCGAATGGGCGCCGCACGCGACGGAGATGTGGCTCGTCGGCGACTTCTCGAAGTGGCAGCCCGTGCCGCGCTTCAAGCTCAAACGGCTGCCCGGAACGGACGTGTGGGAGCGCACCTTCCCCGCGCGCCTCATCCGCCACCGCCAGTTCTACCGGCTGGAGATGTGCTGGAACGGCGGGCGCGGCGAGCGGATTCCCGCCTACGCGCGCCGCGTGGTGCAGGACGCCGCGACGAACCTCTTCTGCGCGCAGGTCTGGCAGCCGAAGGAGCCGTACGTCTGGCGGAACCGCGCGCCCGGCGGACGGACGAAGCCGCCCCGCATCTACGAGGCCCACGTCGGCATGGCGGGCGAGGAGCGGAAGGTGGCGACCTACGCGGAGTTCCGCGACCGCGTGCTGCCGCGCATCAAGGCGGCCGGGTACAACGTCGTGCAGCTGATGGCCGTGATGGAGCATCCGTATTACGGCAGCTTCGGGTACCACGTCTCCAGCTTCTTCGCGGCGAGTTCGCGCTTCGGGACGCCCGAGGACCTGAAGAGCCTCGTCGACACGGCGCACGGGATGGGGCTGCGGGTCATCATGGACCTCGTCCACTCGCACGCCGTGAAGAACGAGCGGGACGGCCTCTCGCTCTTCGACGGCACGCCCTACCAGTATTTCCACGACGGCCCCAAGGGCTGGCACCGCGCGTGGGACTCGCGCTGCTTCGACTACGGCAAGACGGAGGTGCTGCACTTCCTCCTCTCGAACTGCCGCTACTGGCTCGACGAGTTCCGCTTCGACGGCTACCGCTTCGACGGCGTGACCTCGATGCTCTACTGGGACCACGGCCTCGGCGCGGCCTTCACGAATTATGCCCAGTATTTCAACGGTTCGGTGGACGACGACGCCTGGTGCTACCTCGCGCTCGCGAACCGCGTCATCCACGAGGTGAAGCCCGCCGCGATCACGATCGCCGAGGACGTGAGCGGCATGCCCGGGTGCGCCGCGCCGCGCGCGGACGGCGGGATGGGCTTCGACTACCGCATGGCGATGGGCGTGCCGGACATGTGGTTCCACCTCGCGGAGAAGGTGCGCGACGAGGACTGGAACATGCACGGCCTCTACCACGCGCTCACGGACAAGCGCGCCGAGGAGAAGGTCGTCTCCTACGTGGAGAGCCACGACCAGGCGCTCGTGGGCGGCAAGACGTTCTTCTTCCAGCTCGTCGACGCGGCCATCTACGACGGGATGGGCGTGGACCAGCACGGACTCGTCATCGAGCGCGGCGTCGCGCTCCACAAGATGGCGCGGCTCGCGACGTGCGCGCTCGCGCAGGACGGCTACCTCAACTTCATGGGCAACGAGTTCGGGCATCCCGAGTGGATCGACTTCCCGCGCGCGGAGAACGGCTGGAGCTACGACCACGCGCGGCGGCAGTGGAGCCTGCGCGACGATCCGAACCTGCGCTTCAAGGCGCTGGGAGACTTCGACGCGGCAATGCTCCGCACGGTCCGTCCGGGCGGCGCGCCCGTGCCGCTCTGCGCGCACGACGGGGACAAGGTGCTCGCGTTCTGGCGGGACGGGCGCGTCTACGTGTTCAACTTCAACGCGGCGCGCTCCTTCACGGACTACGGCGTCCTCGTGCCGCCGGGGCGGCGCTTCCGGCTCGTCCTCGACACGGACGAGGTGCGCTTCGGCGGGCAGGGGCGCCTCGCGCCGCGCCAGATCCTCACGCCAGAACCCGTCGTGAAGGACCGCGAACGGGTCGATGTCGTCAAACTGTACCTACCGGCGCGCACGGCGCTTGTCCTGGAGAGAATGAAATGAGCATGAACATGAAGAGAAGGTCGTTTCTGAAGTCCACCCTGCTGGCGGCGCCGTTCATCGGCGGCTGCGGCACGTTCGGCGGCGGGTACGCGGCGCCGCGCCGTCCGCCGGCGAACGGACGCCTCAACCTCGCGGTGATCGGCTGCGGCACGATGGGCGCGGGCAACATGCAGGGCTTCCTCGCCGATCCGCGCGTGCGCGTGGCGGTGGTGTGCGACCCCGTGTCCGCCTGCCCCACCTACGGCTACGACGCGAAGACGCCCGGCGGACGCAAGCCGTTCAAGGAGACCGTCGACAAACGCTACGGGAACACGGACTGCCGCATGGTGGCGGACTGGCGCGAGGTCGTCGCCGACCCGACCGTCGATGCCGTCCTCGTCTCGACGACCGACCACTGGCACGCGCTCATCTCCGTCGCCGCGATGAAGGCCGGCAAGCACGTCTACTGCCAGAAGCCGATGACGCTCGGCGTCTCGGAGGGCAAGGTCATGGTGGAGGCGGCGAAGCGGAGCGGCGTCGTCTTCCAGGTCGGCTCCCAGCAGCGCAGCGCGAGCGAGTTCCGCGTGGCGTGCGAGCTCTTCATGAACGGCTACCTCGGCGACTGCACGACCTGCACGATCGGCCTCACCTACCCGCACAACGACTCGCGCGGCAACCACCACGCGCGCAACGCGGCGCGCACGGCGGCGCCGGCGTACTTCGACCCGAAGGGGATGTGGGACATGTGGCAGGGCCCGGCGGCGCACTGGGAGGACAATGCGTTCATCCCCGGCATCCACGAACCGCTCGCCTGGCGCTGGAACTGGCGCACGGGTTCGGGCACGATCGCGGACTGGGGCGCGCACCACCTCGACATCCTCCAGTGGGCGCTCGGCAAGGACCGTTCGGGACCGGTCGCGATCGAGAACTTCAGCTGCGACTTCCAGCCGCCGAATGCGCTCGTCGCGCCGGACGTCTTCTCCACGCCCTACCACTTCTCGTTCGACGTCGTCTACGACAACGGTTTCCGCGCCCGCGTCTGCGACACCTCGAAGGCGAAGCAGGGGCTCACGTTCCACGCCGAGAAGGGTGACCTCTTCGTGACGCGCGGCAAGCTGGAGCGCCCGAAGCACCTGCGCAAGTGGAACGAGAAGCGCGACCTGAAGGACGGCGACGTGCGCCTCTACCGGAACGCGAAGGCGCATTCGCACGAGATGGACTTCGTCGACGGCATCTTCGACGGCACGCCCACGGCGACGGACTGCGAGATCGGCCACCGCTCCATCACGATCGCGCACCTCGCGAACGCCTGCGCGCGCCTCGGCCTCAAGGGGCTCAAGTGGGATCCTGCGGCCGAGCGCGTCGTCGGGCCGAACGCGGCGGCGGTCGAGAAGGACCTCGTCGTCCGGCACCACAACGGCTGGAAGCTCGAAGCCTGACGGCGGATCGCGCCGCGACGGGCCGTTTTTTGGTATACTGTCCGTCGCATGAAAGATAATCTGTCGTTGATCTTCTCCATCCTCGTGACGGTCGCGGGGGGGCTTGGTCTGTTCCTCTTGGGCATGAAGCACCTTTCGGAGGGGCTTCAGGCGACGGCGGGCGGCGGACTCCGCAAGTTCATGACGCACGCGACGAGCCACCGTCTCGTCGGCGTGGGCACGGGCATCTTCTCGACGATGCTCGTGCAGTCAAGCTCGATCATCACGGTCATGCTCGTGGGATTCGTCTCGACGGCGCTCATGACCCTGCCGCAGGCGATCAACGTGCTCATCGGCGCGAACATCGGCACGACGGCGACGGTATGGATCATCGCCTATGCGCCGAATCCGCAGGCATTGGGTTTCGTGGGCATCGCCTTGGGCGGTGCCCTTTATTTTTTCCTGCGCGGCGAGCGCGTCCACAACCTGGGGCTCACGGTCATCGGCCTCGGGCTCGTGTTTCTCGGGCTCTACTTCATGTCGAAGGGCGTCGCGCCCATCAAGCAGAACCCGGACTTCGCGCACATCTTCACCACCATGAGCGCGCAGCACATCGGCGGCGTGGTGAAGATCGCCGTCGCCGCGACGCTCCTGACGGCGGTCATCCAGAGCTCGGCGGCGACGATCGCCATCGCGATGGCGCTTGCGCAGCAGGGGCTCATCACCTATGACGTCGCCATCGCCGTCCTCTTCGGCGCGAACATCGGCACGACGGCGACGGGGTGGATCGCGGCGATCGGGGGGACGGCGGACGCGAAGCGCACGGCGCTCTCCCACACGCTTTCGAACGTGGCCGGTTCGGTGGTGCTGGTTCCGTTCTTCTATGTCTTTTTCGTGAAGGTCGGTCCCTGGCTCTTCCCGAACTACGCCGACCCCGAGACGATCGTCGTGAGCGGGCAGTCCGTGCAGGCCTACACCCACATGATGGCGCCCATCGCGGTGACGGACACGCTCTTCGCGTGCGCGCGCGGCGTGCTGCTCTTCCCGTTCGTCAAGCCGTTTGCCCGCCTCATCGAGAAGATGATCAAGCAGCCCGAGAACGAGAAGCCCCACCTCTCGTGCCTGAAGGTCGGCATGCTCGTCTCGCCCGTCCTCGCCTGCGACCAGGCCCTGCAGGAGGTGACGTTCATGCGCGAGAGCAACCTCGAACTGCTCGACTGCGCGCGGAAGGTGCTGGCGGACGAGTCGGACGAGGCGCTCGAAAACCACATCACGCACCGCGAGGAGATCCTCGATACGGTTCAGAAGGAGGTCACGGACTTCCTCGGCAGCATGATGTCGAAGCGCCTGGGATGGGACGTCGCGGAGCGCGCGCGGCGCCTCCTGCGCCTGACGGACGAGCTGGAAAGCGTGTCGGACGAGACGGCGGCCGTCCTGAAGGCCGTCCGGCGCCTGCGCAAGCAGGGGCAGAAGATGTCCGCGAACTCGGTCCAGGTGCTTCTTTCCGTGCATGACCGCGTGAACGCCTTCGCGGAGAAGGTTTCGCCGTGGATCCGCTCGCCGCGTCCGGACATCGACATCGACGACGTGCAGAACGAGGCGCGGACCATCCACGAGTTCATCCGCGACTGCCGGCTTGCGCAGCTGGGGCGCGTGGGGCCGGAGGATCCGGGCTCCTCAATCCGCGTTCTGGTGGAGCTGGACGTGATCAACGCCTACGAGCGCATGCGCGCCTACTACCTCAACATCGCCGAAACGCTGGCCGGACGCAAGAACGGATGAAACGCCGCTGTTCGGCGTGATGTCTGCCTCCAGCCCGTTGCGCGCGGCGCGCCGGTGACGTCGCGCCCTACCATGGGTGCGCGCATGGCGTGCGTGTGCGGACATGGCATGCGTTGGCGGACATGGCGCGGGGCGTGGTAGGGGCCGACGTCCCCGGCGGCCCGCGCGCCCGTGGGCGTCCTCGATGGCGCGCCCGTGGGCGTCCTCTGGTCGCGTCGCCTGGTTGCGTCCGTACGGCGGACTTGATATACTTCCTGCCCAACACGCATGTCCCGTGGTGTAGTGGCCGCACAGGGGTTTTTGATACCCTTAGTCCTGGTTCGAATCCAGGCGGGACAACCAATTTCGGGAGACGACGATATGACGGACGCGGAAGAAAGGGCCGCACGGCTTTCCAAGGTGCGGCGGATCGTCGTGCATGGTGGGTTGGCGCACATGGACGACATCATGTCCTGCGCGATGGCGTATGCCTTCGGTGTGCCGCACGACGCGCCGATCGAGCGCCGCAATCCCACCCCAGCCGAGCTGAACGACCCCGTGACGCTTGTCCTCGACGTCGGCGGGCGCCATGATCCCGACCTCCTCGACTTCGACCACCACCAGCGCACGCGCGACGAAGAGCCCAAGTGCGCCTTCCGCCTCTTTGCCGAATGGTTGGGCGTCGGAGAGGAGATGCGGACGCTCTTCCCCTGGTTCAGCGCCTGGAACCTCATGGACGTGTGCGGTCCTTTCCAGACCGCGCGGATGTTGGGGACGACGCCGGACGCGCTGGCGGGCTTCATCGAAAACCCGCTCGCCGACTGGGTCATCCGCCGCTTCGCCGACGACGCGACGCTCCGCCGGAAGCTCACGATCACCTTCTCGAACGAGCTTGCGCTCACCCGTTCGTGCTGGTGGGCTCTGGCGCAGAAGGTTGTGCGCCGCGAGATTGCCGGACTCCCCGTCGATGACATGACGGCGTGCCGCACGGAGGAGATTTCGCGCGCCTCCAACGCCTGGATCCGCCGGCACCGCCCCGCCTGCCTCCTCCTGCGCGACGGACGGGGCGAGGGGTATTCGCTCATGCGCTGCAACGACGATCCACGCCTCGACTTCGCGCGGTGCGCCGGAAAGCCCTACACCGTCTTCGCGCACCCCGGCGGCTTTATCCTCAAGACGAAGTCCAAGGACGACGACCTGGAGAAGGTCCTCGCCGATGCCCGCGTGGAGGCACCCTGAAAGCGGGGAAAGCCGAAGAACCGCCGCCGCGCTTCCCGAATGTGGTATACTTCTCGTCATCATGACAACGAAGCTCAGGGCGAACAGGGTGCGGCGCACGTATCTCGGCGGCGGACGCATCGACGCATTCACGGGATTCGCGCCGGACTGCTCGGACGGCGTGCCGCGTCCGGAGGACTGGCTCGCCTCCACGACGACGGCCTTCAACGGCACGCGCGAGATCGCGGGCGAGGGGCTGGGCCGTCTGGAGGACGGCCGCCTCGTGAAGGATGCCGTCGGCACGCTGCCGATTCTCGTGAAGCTGCTCGATTCGGATGAACGCCTCGTCGTGCAGGCCCACCCCACGGTTCCCTGTGCGCGGGCGAAGTTCAACTCCCCCGTCGGAAAGACCGAGTGCTGGTACTTCCTCGACGGCACCGCGCCCGACGCCTGCGTCTACCTCGGCTTCAAGCCGGGCGTCACGCGCGCGGCGTGGCGGGCGGCCTTCGAGGCGCAGCGCGGCATCCTGGACATGCTGCACCGGGTGCCCGTGCGGGCCGGCGACTTCGTGTTCGTCGACGGCGGCGTGCCGCACGCAATCGGGGGTGGCTGCTTCATGGTCGAACTCCAGGAGCCGAGCGACCTCATGGTCGTCGCCGAGCGCGTCACGCCGTCCGGGCGCACGATCCCCGAGGCGAAGCTCCACGGCGGCGTGGGCTTCGAGACGATGTTCGACGTGTACGAATACAAGGGATTCGCCTACGACGACCTGTGCGCGAAGTACGTGAGGCGGCGGGGGGAATGCGCCGGGGGGAACGGGGTGGTCGAGCGGATCCTCGGTCCGGAACTGACGGAGAAGTTCGCGATGTGGCGCGTGGCGGGCGGCGGACGTCTGCCCCTGGCGCGTCCGGCGTGCGTGGCGGTCGTCACGGGCGGCGCGGGGACGGTGAACGGCGTGGCCGTGCAGAAGGGCGACCGGCTCATCGTTGCGGATGAGGCGGCGGTGGCCGTTGCGGGCGCGGCCGAAGTCGTCGTGTGCGTGTAGTCTTCAAACGAAATCACGGAACCAAGAAAGGGATGAGACGAATGAAGAAGACGATGATGGCGGGTGCCCTGTTGGGCGCGGTGTTGGGCATGGCGGGTTGCGCGACGCAGTCGGCGTGCATCCATCCGGACACCTCGGCAAAGGGGTGGCGCAACCTCCTCGGCGACGGTCCGCTGGAGCAGGTGGCGGACTTCAAGCCGGGCACGTGGCGGCGCGACGGCAAGGACGGCATCACGTCCACCGTGGACAGCGCGCTCTGGTTCAAGGGTACGTATGAGAACTTCGTGCTCGATTTCGAGTACAAGCTCGACCCCGAGGCGAACTCGGGCGTGATCATCTACTGCTCCGACCTCAAGAACTGGATTCCGAACTCGGTCGAGGTGCAGCTTCTCGACGACGACGGCGCCAAGTGGCGGAACGATCCCCCGCGCCTGAAGAACGGCGGCCTCTACGGCCATGTCGGCCCCGCGAAGAGCGCGGTCAAGCCGGCGGGCGAGTGGAACCGCATGACGGTGTGGGCCGAGGGCAAGCACGTGAAGGTGGCCGTGAACGGCCAGCCCTCCGTCGACGTCGATCTCGCGCAGTACACGAGCGCGAAGGTGAACCCGGACGGCACGCCGATTCAGCCCTGGCTCTCGAAGCCGATGGCCGAACTGCCCACGAAGGGCGCGATCGGCCTGCAGGGCAAGCACGGCGGCGCGTGCCCGTACTTCCGCAACGTGCGGATTCTCGAACGCGGCAAGTAAGGTCGGGACATGATGGGCACGAGGGGATTGCTGGTGTGCGCGGCGCTTGCCGCGAGTCTCGTTTCCGGCGCGGCGGAGACCGTCCGCGTGCTGGGCCTCGACGCGGCGCGCCCGTATGAAAGGGGTTTCACGCGCGACGGCGACGAGATCGTGGTCGACAACGGCGACGACGCGGCGCGGCGCGCGGGCGCAGTGTGGTCCCTCGCGCTCAACCAGACGGAGGCGCGTCCGTTTACCGTACGGACCGAGGCGCGGTGCGAACGGGGTCCCGGTGGCACGCGCACGCGGGCGTTCTCGCTCTACGTGGACCTGGTCTACATGGACGGCGACCACCTCTGGGGGCAGACGGCGGACTTCGCGCCGGATCCGCAGCGGGGCTGGCGCGCGGGCACGGTGACGGTAATCCCCGCGAAGCCCGTCCGCAGCGCGAGCGTCTACTGCCTCTACCGGGGGCTGCCGGGGCGCGTGCGCTTCCGTGCCCCGGCCGTGCGGATCCGCGAGCAGGCGGACCTCGCGCTCTTCGACGCGCAGCCGGTGGCGCTCGGCGACCTGCCCCGCCACGAGGCGGGCTTCCTCGTGCGCGACGTCCAGCGCGCGGACGACGGCTACGCGCCCATCCCCGTCGGCGGCGAGGCGAAGGGCGTGCGCCTCTCGGTCGTCGAGACGCCGGCGGCGGACGGCGCCACCTATCGGGTGACGGTCGAGGACAGGACGGGACGCGACCGCGCCCTGACGCTCGTCTACGCCTGGCCGCTGCCGGCGGGCGATCTTGTCTTCGAGGAGGACCCGCGCACGGCGGTGCCGCTTGCGGACAACGCGCCTCAGCGGAGCGATGCGCAGGCGATGGGCTGTGGTGCGGGCGGATTGAACCGCTGGCCGTTCGGCGCGGTCTCGGTGGGCGGGCGCGGCTTCGCGCTCGGCATCGACACGGCGCACCCCGCCTACTTCCGCACGGCCGTCCATCCGCGCACGCGCCTCCTCTTCATCGCGTTCGACCTCGGCCTCGCGCCGGAGAAGCGCACGGCCGCGTTCGCGTTCCGCCGCTTCACCTTCACGGGAGGCTTCCGCGGGGCGCTCGCGGCCTACGCGGCGCGCGAGCCGGACGCATTCAAGACGCGCGTGCCGGAGCAGGGCATCTGGATGCCGTTCCGCGCCATCAAAAGCGTCGAGAACTGGCAGGACTTCGGGTTCAAGTTCAAGGAGGGCAACGACGAGACCGCCTGGGACGACGCACACGGCATCTTCACGTTCCGCTACACGGAGCCGACCACGTGGTGGCTCTCGATGGACAAGGCGCACGGCACGAACCGCTTCACGATGGCGGACTGCCTCGCCAAGGTCGAATCCCTCGCCGCAAAGGGCGACCCGCGCGCGCGGGCCTGGCGCGGGTCGGTCATGCGCGACGAGGATGGCGCGCGCGTGGGCCGGGTGATGGATACGCCCTGGTGCCGGGGCGCGATCTGGCTGCTCTCGCCGCTGCCGGACATCGCGGGTGTCTGCGAGTACAAGGTGAAGAACACAGAGGCGGACTTCGCGAAGTTCTACGCGAAGCCTTTTCCGGTGGGACAGGACGGCGAGTACATCGACTCGGCGGAGGGCTACCTCACGCCGACGCTTGACTTCAACCGGGCCGTGTTCGCGGCGAGCGACACGCCGCTCGTCTTCTCGTCCGACGAGGACCACCGCCCCGCGCTCTTCAAGGGGCTTTCGATGTACGAGTACGTGCGCCGCACGGCCGCGCGTGTGTGGCCGCGCGGTCGCTTCGTGATGGCGAACGGCGTGCCGGGACGCTGGCCGTGGCTGCCGGCCTACGTGGACGTGGGCGGCACCGAGACGCAGTGGATCGACGAGGAGGGCCGGTGGCGGCCCGAATCCCACCGATCGCTCCTCTACAAGCGCGCGCTTTCGATGGGCAAGCCCTATTGCTATCTGCAGAACGTGGACTTCGAGAAGTTCGCGTATGCGGACATGGAGAACTTCATGCGCCACTGCGTCGCGTATGGTCTCTTCCCGGGCTGCTTCTCGCACAACGCCTCCGAGGGGCACTACTTCACGCGCCCCGAGGTCTACAACCGGGACCGCCCGCTTTTCAAGAAATACGTGCCGCTTTGCAAGATGCTCTCCGAGGCGGGCTGGCGTCCCGTTAACACGCTCGTCGCGTCCACCGACGCCCGCGTCTTCGTGGAGCAGTTCGGTGCGCGCTACGTGACGGTGTTCAACTCCGCGCGCGCGACGGTGAAGGTGCGGTTGACGGCGAAGGTCGGCGCGCGCGCATCCGAGCATGTCGAGGGTGGCGAGGTTTCCTTCGCAGACGGCGTCGCCACGCTTGAGCTCGCCCCTGACGCCGTCCGCGTCCTCGATTTCAATTTGAACACGCCGGTTCCCCGCTAGCAGCGGTGTGGGAGGGTCGCGCTCCTGCGCGACCGAGGGCCTGTGCGCAACAACGGCCCAGTGCGCGTTGTCCCTGCGCCGCCCCCGGCGCGGGACGTCCGAACGCGGGAGGGGCGCGCTCCCGCTCGACCGTGGCCTGTGCATGGCGTCCGAACGCCTACCCGACGCGCCTGAAGAGCCGGTCGCGCCACCTCGCCGCCGTCCGCCCCGTGACGGCGCGGGCGTAC
>OIWT01000535.1_pt1 | contig 52085 bp, 37 predicted proteins | sample 1587701 | NCBI WGS metagenome assembly OIWT01 (sample SAMEA3888904, study PRJEB22519) | human gut metagenome | biome: human gut; feature: human-associated habitat; material: faeces | place: Denmark | collected 2009
TCGGTCTCATCTTTCGGGGAGGAGATTATGGTGTTGGGGATGCTCCTGTAGGCCGCTATATCAAAAGCCCCGTGGTGTGTGGCTCCATCCTCTCCTACAAGTCCGGCTCTGTCGAAGCAGAGAATCACCGGCAGCTGCTGGAGTGCCACGTCATGGATGATTTCATCGTAGGCCCTTTGTGAAAATGCGGAGTAAATGTTGCAGAACGGCTTTATTCCCCCGGCAGCGAGTCCCGCTGAGAAAGTGACTGCATGTTCTTCTTCTATGCCCACGTCGAAGAACTGTCCCGGCCTTTGCTCGGCGAGCATGGACATTCCGCACCCTTGGGCCATGGCCGGAGTTACTCCCACCACATTGGTATCTTTAGTCGCAAGGTCTGTGAGCACCTCTCCGAATACGTCCTGGTATCTGTCGTGGGGATGATTCCCCGAAATCCTTTCTCCGGTTTCAGGATTGAACCGGCCGGGAGCATGCCATGTGACAGGGTCTTCCTCCGCATACCGGTATCCTTTGCCTTTAATGGTTTTGCAGTGCAGGATGCGCGGTCCGTGAATATTTTTTATCTTTTTCAGAGCGAAGACGACCTCTTCAATGTCATTTCCGTCAATCGGGCCGAAATATCTGAGCCCCAGCGACTCGAACAAATCACCGCCCGAACTCTTGACAAACCATGACTTCAGACTTTTCACCCAGCGCTGGATAAAATGCCTGAAAGCCCCTTCCCCGAATATGTTCCAAATCTTGTCTTTGAGTTTGTTGTAAGAATTGCTGGTTGTGACCCGGAGCAGGTAGTCGTGCATCGCACCTATATTGTGGTCAATGGACTGATTGTTGTCATTGAGTATTGTGAGCAAATCAGCGTGACTTGCTCCGGCATTGTTGAGTCCTTCGAAAGCCAGTCCTCCGGTGATGGCTCCGTCGCCTATTATTGCTACGACCTTCCGGGTCAGATTCTGCATTCTGGCAGCTTCGGCGAAGCCAAGTGCCGCTGAAATGGATGTCGAAGAGTGTCCTACTCCGAAGCAGTCATACTCGCTTTCGCTTCTGTCCGGAAATCCGCTGAGACCTCCTTTGGTGCGGAGGGTCTTGAAAGAGTCGCGTCGTCCCGTCAATATTTTGTGGGCGTATGCCTGATGTCCCACATCGAAGACCAGTTTATCCTCCGGGGTATCGAATACATAATGGAGACCGACTATTATTTCTATGGCTCCAAGGCTTGACGCGAGATGTCCCGGATTGACGGAGCAGCACTCAATAATATAGGACCGCAGCTCCGAGCACAGTTGCTCGAGTTGCGGCATGCTGAATGCTTTTATATCAGAAGGTGAGTTTATGCTGTCAAGGAGTTCGTATTTCATTCTCCGCTTTTTTTATCTATGCCAAGCTCCGGATGCGCCGAGGCTTCCCTTTTGAGAACCAGCGCGGTAACCAATGCTATGCAACCGAGAGCTATGAATATGTATTCCGCCTTAACTGCAGCCTGTATCCCGTGATTCGAATCGAATATCCGGCCCACGGCAATCGGCACCAGCAGCATGCCTATGTTCTGTATCCAATACAAGAGGGAATATGCCGTGCCGAGATTCTTTTCCGGGACAATGCGAGGTACGCTTGGCCACATGGCTGACGGTACCAGAGAATATCCCATGCCGAGGATTGCAATTGCGAAATAGCCCCAGAACGGTACGCCTTCCGGTGCAAAACACAGCAGAAGGTGGGCGGCCAGTACCATCAGTGCTCCTATTGTCACCCATGTGCTGGCTTTGCCGAATTTGTCCACGAGGGCACCGAACAGCGGGGTGAATACCACGGTGAAGAAAGGAATCATTGAAATGACCCATTTCGCGCTGTCCAGATTCATTCCGAAACGTGGGATAACTATGGATGTGCCGAATTTCTTGAAAGATATGATGCAGCAGTAGAAGAATACGCAGAGCAGGGATATCAGAATGAATCTCGGGTTGGTGAGAACCTTCAGGATATCCGAGAATCTGAACTTGTCGTCGTCCTTCATCTTGCCGCGTCCAGTGCGTATTCCGTGCTGCCTGTCAAACCGGGCGTCCATCGCTACGAATATGCCCCAGAGAAGCACTCCGAGCATAATCAGGGTCAGTCCGAGCACTGCCGGCTTGGAGGTGTCGGCAAGCGAATAGATCTCTCCGGGCATTTTCTGCTTTACGATGACAGGTGACAATATGAAAGCTGCGGCCGTGCCCAACCTTGCTACCGCCACCTGCGCTCCCATGGCGAAGGCTACGTTTCCTCCCTTGAACCATTTGGCAATGGATCTGGTGACGGCGACTCCCGCAATCTCGCTTCCGAGTCCGAACAGCATGCATCCTATATATGCAATCCCGAGGGAGGTCTGCGGAGGCAGGCCGCTGCGCAGTGCAGTCAAAACCGTGCCGGCACCTATTGCCATGAGTGCGACAAATATGGAGCCGACTATCTTTACTCCGAACACGTCGAGCAGGACGCCGCAGATTACCAGTCCGCCGCACACGCACAGAAAACTGTACCCGCCTGCGTAGAACCCGTAATCGGCGCTGTTCCATCCGAGTTCAAGACACTCCGGATGCTGAAACAGCTGGGACAGTGTCGAGAACATGTCATCGAAAAAGTACGATGCGAACATCGGCACCATCAGACAGATGAGTGCCACGATGCGTCCTGCTTTACCTGTTGCGGATTTCATTCTTTACTTACTGATGTTAGGAAGTTCCAGACCGTAGCCTTTTTTCTTGTCTTCAGCCTTGAGGTAAATGCTCAATATGAAGGCGAGAACTCCGAAGCTTGAGAATACCAGCATCGGTACGAAATAACTTCCTGTGGATGCACGGAGCGAGCCGATAAGCATCGGTACAAGGCAGAGTCCGATGTTCTGAACCCAGAATATCAGGCAGTATGCACTTCCGAGGATTTTCTCGTCTATAATCTTCGGTACGGATGGCCAAAGTGCCGCCGGTACAAGAGAGAAACTTATGCCGAGTACTACAATGAGAAGCATGGCAAACCACTTCTGAGGGAATGCCGGAAGAATGAATGCGAAGCTCAAGTGGCACACAATCATGATAATCGAGCCGAACATCAGCATTGTCGCGCCTTTACCCTTGCGGTCAAGGAAAATTCCGAGCATCGGTGTCATGACCATTGCGAGTACAGGGAAGCAGCTGAACAGCTTGGCTGCAGAGGCGGCGTCTATGGCAAGGGTCTCCTCAAGGAAGTTTGTGGCATATCTCTGGAACGGGAATATGGCACTGTAGTAGAGGACGCAGAGAAGGGAGACAATCCAGAACATCTTGCTTGTGAAGATAGCCTTGAGGTCGCTGATATGGAATTCATCCTCAGGAGACTTTTCGGCAGTTGCGAGTCCGGCGTCCACGAGCTGGGAGTCGAACTTGCGGTCCATTATTCCGAATATGATGAAGTTGATGAGTCCGATTACGAGGAGCGCTCCGCAGAATCCGACAGGAGCAAGGATGGAATTGTCAAACTTCTCTGAAATCAAAGGGGCAATCCACATCACTCCGAAAACGCCGAGTCTGGCGATAGCCATCTCAAGTCCCATGGCAAGAGCCATTTCCTTGCCTTTGAACCATTTGGCCAGGATTTTGGAGACGTTGGTGCCTTCCATTTCACATCCGCATCCGAAAATCATGAATCCGAGCGAAGCCATTTTGGCGCTTCCCGGCAGTTCTACCCACCAGCTGTCGAGCCATCCGCAGAAAGCGGTGCTTTGGAACCAGTCGCTGACTGCGATGAACTTCATACTGGCGCCGAAAACCATCAGTCCTGCGGAAAGGATTCCTGAGAACCGCACGCCGAGCTTGTCCAGAATGATGCCTGCGAGAATAAGGAATCCGCAGACGTTAAGGATGTACTCGGATGCGGCATATTTTCCGAATACTCCGCTGTCCCATCCAAGTTTGCTCTCTACGAGAGATTTGAGAGGGGACATTACATCCACGAACATGTAAGCGAAGAACATCATCAGTGCCACGAGCACGAGCACTGTCCATCTCGCCAGCGGCGAGTCGTTCATCATTTTGGAAATCTTCTGTGTCATTTGTATGCCTTTTAGAATGGAAGATCGTCTTCCTGATTGTCAATTCCCGTAGCGGATGTCTGAGGTGCGGCCGAAGGCTGTCCCCATGTACCTTGCTGTGCCTGCTGCACAGGAGGCTGATATGCAGGCTGCTGAGCCGGCTGTGGTGCCTGAACGGGCTGATTGCCGCCCTGGTATCCGGCGCTCTGTCCTGCTCCGGCAGAGTCGTCCCTGCGGCCGAGAAGTTGCAGGGAATCCGCGTTTATTTCCGTAGTGTAGCGTTTGGCTCCGCTCTGGTCGGTCCATGATCTTGTGCGGAGTCTTCCTTCGACATAGAGTTGGGTGCCTTTCTTGACATAGCGTTCCACGATGTCAGCGCTCTGGCCCCATACCACAACATTGTGCCACTCGGTGTTTTCCCTGACCTCGCCGCTGCGGTCACGATATCTTTCGCTTGTCGCCAGAGTGAAGGAGGCGACTTTCCTTCCCTGCCCGGCAGGGGAGTTTCCATCGAGGTAACGAACTTCCGGATCCTTTCCGACGTTACCGATAAGCATTACTTTATTCAGTGACATAGTTTCAATATTTTGTCGTTTCAATGAACTTGCAATATACAGATTTTTTTGCGAAAAGCGATGAAATAGCAGTATATTTACGGTCAATTCAGCAAGCAATATGGATAACGGACCGTCAATAATATGCCTTCTCGGATTTATGGGATGCGGAAAAAGCACCGTGGGAAAGGAACTTGCCGCCCTGACAGGAGCTGAATATACCGACCTTGACGAATATGTGACCGCAAGGGAAGGCCGCAGCATTCCGGATATTTTCCGGGACGGAGAAAGCGCGTTCCGTGATGCGGAATTATCCGCATTGAAGGCATATCTTTCCGAAGAGCATGCTTCCCGGGCTCGGAAGGTGCTGTCTCTTGGCGGAGGTACCCCCACAATTCCGGCGGCGCGGGAGCTTATCCTTGGGCACACCTGCACTGTATATCTGAAATGCGATTGGGAGACGATATCTTCGCGCCTTGGGGGCGGGGACGCTTCAAGGCCATTGTCTTCGAATGCCGCGAAACTCTACAAGGAGAGGCTGCCGATATACGAAATGGCGCGCTTGTCAGTCGATGTAGCCGGAAAAACGCCGCGGCAGGTGGCGGAAGAAATTATAGCAGCACTGATTCCATAGCAGCCATGTCGGGTATCTCTCCGGTCATGAGCTCGTATCCCATGACGGCTTGCATAAGAAGCCACTGTTTGCCGCTGATGTAGCCTTTGTGCTGATCCAGACAAGGGTTTTTGTAGTTGGCCTCCAGAAGGATTTCGCTTTCGAGCCTGTCTATTCCCGGGGCCGCCTTCGGAAGGGTATATACTATCACGTCTGCACTGACGCCGCCGGCGATCTCATCGTGACGGTACAATCTGGTGCTGAATCCGAGTTCTTCGACGGCAGCGAGCGCAGCCTTGCCGGCACCTCCGAATCCTATGACTGCGGCTGTCCCCGGCGCATATTTCTCAAGCAGGGCCTTTACTCCTCGATAATCCGAATTGTATGCGGCGATTCCGTTCTCGGTCTTCACGCACAGATTGGAAGCTCCGCATCTTTTCACTTCATCACTTATGATATCCGCGTTCTGGAAGGCGTTGACCTTGAACGGGGAAGTGACGTTTATGGCTTTGTAATCGCGGATGAAGCGCTCCCACGCCTCGGTGAAACTCTCGGTCTGAATGAGGTCGAAAGGATATTTTCCGGAATATGCCGCCGTGAAAATGGCAGGGCTTAATGAGCGGGCGATAGGATGTCCTATCAGTCCGAATCTATCTGTCGTTGCGCTGTCTGACTGCTTCATATAAAAGAATTGCTGCTGAAACTGATACGTTGAGGGAATCCAGTTTCCCGAGCATCGGGATGCGTATATGTGCGTCGGCTGCCTGCCTCCACTTGTCCGACAGACCCGTAGCCTCGGTACCCATCACTATTGCCGTTCCCTTTGTCATAGGACAGTCGTAGTACCGGCTGGAGTCCTGAAGTTGCGCCGTAAGTATCCGGATTCCTTTGGATTTAAGGAAGGTTATGGCCTGCGCGGTGGTGCACACTGCCGTGGGAACCGTGAAAACAGCTCCTATGGATGCACGTATGAGGTTGGGATTGTACAAATCGGTACGCGGGTCGCAGATGATAAGAGCGTCCGCTCCGGCGGCATCACAGGTCCTGAGCACGGCACCGAGGTTGCCTGGCTTTTCCACGCTCTCCAATACCGCTATCAGGGGGTTATCCTTGAGATGAAGGCTCGACAGCGGGTGCTCTATGGCTTGAAACACCCCTATTGCGCCCTCTGTTCCTTCCCGGTAGGCGGCTTTGGCATAGAGACCGGCGGACAATGCGAAATGTCTGCATTGCGGAAGGGTCTCCTCGCTTACGATGTCGGGGCAGAAAAAGATGCAGTCCGGCTTGTATCCGGCCTCGATGCAATGGGATATCTCCCGTACGCCCTCGACCGTAAACAAAGCGCTTTCGCGCCGCTCAGAGGACTTCTGAAGCAGCGCGATAAGTCGTTTGAACTTAGGATTGGCTGAAGATGTGATGTATTCCGTCACTGTTTGTCTTCTTTCTTGAGACTTTTCTCCGGCTTCATCTGAGGGAAGAGGAGAACGTCCTGAATGGTGGTCTGGCCGGTCATGAACATAGTCAGACGGTCGATACCCATGCCAAGTCCGCTTGTCGGCGGCATACCGTATTCGAGCGCCCTGACGAAATCGTAGTCGATGAACATGGCTTCGTCGTCACCGTTGCTCTTGAGTCTTGCCTGCTCTTCGAATCTCTCAAGCTGGTCGATAGGGTCGTTGAGCTCGGAGTATGCGTTGGCAAGTTCCTTTCCGCATACGAACAGCTCGAACCTCTCGGTAAGTTTCGGATTGTGGCGGTGGCGCTTGGACAGAGGAGACATTTCCACCGGATAGTCGGTGATGAATGTAGGCTGTATGAGGTTGCTTTCGCAATACTCTCCAAAAATGGCGTCGATAAGCTTGCCTTTTCCCATGGACGGCTCGGTATGGACGTTGAGCTTCTCGCAAGTAGCTCTCAATTCGGCTTCGTCCATTTCACTCACGTCCACTCCGGCGAACTCCTTGATGGCTTCGAGGATAGGCAGTCTGCGGTATCCTGCAGCGAAATCCACTTCGTTGTCACCGATTTTTACCTTGGTGGTTCCGTTTATGGCTACGGATACCTTGGCCAGCATATTCTCGACGAAATTCATCATCCAGATGTAGTCCTTGTAGGCTACGTATATTTCCATGCAGGTAAATTCCGGGTTGTGGGTCTTGTCCATGCCCTCGTTGCGGAAGTCCTTTGCAAATTCATAGACTCCGTTGAATCCGCCGACGATGAGTCTTTTGAGGTACAGCTCGTTGGCAATTCTGAGGTACAGAGGAATATCCAGAGCGTTGTGGTGGGTGATGAACGGTCTGGCCGCGGCACCTCCCGGGATGCTCTGAAGAATAGGTGTCTCCACCTCAAGACATCCGGCGGCGTTGAAGTATTCTCTCATGGTGGCAATAATCTTCGCCCTCTTGATGAATACATCCTTTACCTGCGGATTTACGATAAGGTCCACATATCTCTGGCGATAACGCAGCTCAGGGTCTGTAAATGCGTCGAAAACCTGGCCGTCAAGCTCTTTTACAATAGGAAGAACTTTCAGGGACTTGCTGAGCAGGGTGAGTTCCTTGGCATGTATGCTCAGCTGTCCGGTCTGGGTGATGAATGCGAATCCGCGGATGCCGATGACGTCACCTATGTCCAGAAGCTTTTTCCAGACGGTGTTGTACATGGTCTTGTCTTCACCGGGGCAGATTTCGTCTCTTTTGACGTAAATCTGAATTCGTCCTGTCTCATCTTGAATCTCTCCGAATGAGGCTGCGCCCATTATGCGCCTGCTCATAAGTCTTCCTGCAATGCAAACTTCCTGGAAGTTGCCCTTTTCCGCATCGAAGCCGGATTTGATTTCTGCGGCGTTTGTGTTCACCGGATAAAGTGCTGCCGGATAAGGCTCTATGCCGAGTTCTCTGAGTTTGGCAAGGGATTCCCGGCGCAAAAGTTCTTGTTCGCTGTATTCCATAACAATATATTTCTTCCAAAGTTCGCAAAATTACGATTTTTATGGAATTTTACCAAATGTCAAAATAATTGACTAACTTTGTAAGGATATGGTTCAGGCCAGAGACAGCAAATGGGTACTCCGCGAGCCGTCCGATCCGGAAAAGGTCGACCGGCTGGCTACGGAAGTCGGCATCGATAAGGTGCTGGCCGATTTGCTTATAAAGCGCGGTGTGGAGACTTTCGCACAGGCGCGTTCTTTTTTCCGTCCGAGCCTTGACAATCTTCATGATCCGTTCCTGATGAAAGATATGGATGTGGCGGTGGAGCGCCTTCACCGCGCCGTGGTTTCCGGCGAGAGCATCCTGGTGTTTGGAGATTATGACGTGGACGGTACCACCGCAGTGGCTTTGCTGTATTCTTTCGTGCGCCGTTTTACCGACAAGGTGGATTTCTACATACCTGACAGATATGATGAGGGCTATGGAGTGTCTTTCAAGGGAATAGACTATGCCGTAGAATCAGGAGCCGGGCTTATAGTCACGCTTGACTGCGGTATCAAGGCCATTGACAAGGTGGAATATGCGGCATCCAAGGGGATAGACATGATTATTTGCGATCATCACCTTCCGGAGGATTCGCTGCCCGCCGCTGTGGCTGTGCTTGATCCCAAAAGGGAAGATTGCCATTATCCGTTTGATGATCTTTCGGGTTGCGGCGTAGGATTCAAGCTGGTACAGGCTTATTCCGCGCGGTACGGGGTGCCTTTTGAGACATTGGTGCCGCTTCTGGATCTTCTGGTTGTCAGCATTGCCTCTGATCTGGTCACGATGGTGGGGGAGAACCGCATCCTTGCGCATTTCGGGCTCAAGCAGCTCAATGAGAATCCCTGCACCGGCCTTCAGGCAATGATAAACCTTTCCAGTCTCGAACCAGGTCACGTGTCCATAGACGATATCGTGTTCAAGATAGGCCCGAGAATCAATGCTGCCGGAAGAATGGAGACCGGGCGCCTTGCAGTGGAGCTGTTGACGTCACGGAGCCTTTCTGAAGCCATGCAGATCGGAGAAAAAATCAACGAAAGCAACAACGAACGCAAGAATATTGACCGGGAAATCACTCAGGAAGCTCTGGATATGGTGCAGACCGGGAATTGTCTCTGCAATGGCAGCGCCATGATTGTTTACAATCCAGAGTGGAACAAGGGCGTCGTCGGCATTGTGGCATCGCGTCTGGTGGAAGCATATTACAAGCCTACGGTCGTCCTCACCAAGTCAAACGGGTTCGTGAGCGGTTCTGCGCGAAGCATATCCGGATTCGACCTGTATGGCGCCATTGAGAGCTGCGCGGATCTTCTGGAGAATTTCGGCGGCCATGTGTATGCGGCCGGATTGACGCTAAGGGAAGAGAACCTGCCGGAATTCGCCCGCCGGATGGACGAATATATATCCGCCAAGATAGAGACGGAGATGATGACTCCTGTGATAGAGGTGGACAGCAAGCTCAATTTTGCCTGCATCACACCCAAGTTCTTCAGGATACTTAAGCAATTCCAGCCTTTTGGTCCCGGCAACCACAATCCTGTATTTCTTACCGAAAATGTCTATGACGCGGGGACGGGCCGGAAGGTCGGTGCCGGCGGGGTGCACATGAAACTTGACCTTATACAGGAAGACCAGCCATATCACCAGATATCGTCGATTGCCTTCAACATGGCCGAACACTACGACCACATAAAGGAAGGCAACCCGTTTGATATCTGCTATTCGATAGTCGAGAACTATTATCGCGGTAACTCATCCATTCAGCTGCGAATCAAGGATTTGCGAGAGAGAGAAGATATCTGCGGCATATAACCAACAATTTTTAATGCGCCCTTCCTCTTTAGAACAAGGTAGGCTCTTCGTATGTCTCGTCTTCGGTGTCGTCAGGCGTCTGGTCTGTCAGATTGGCATCCTGCATATCTTCGGCGCTCTCTTTCGGAGAGTCGTCTTCGTCATCTTCCTTTACCAGCGGTTCGATGAAGCGGACGGCCTTGATATCATTTTTGGCCGAACATTTCTTGCCTTTTGCCGTAATGCCTTTCTTGGCTATCCACTCTTCTGCATCCACCGTTTCTGCCGGCTTGTAGTCGAGATCCCACTCGACTTCGTATTGAGGGTGCTTGTCAGAGGACAATTCTACCAGATAGGATTTCTGGTGATCCGAAATGAAGCTCAGAGGAGTATTGTCACTGACTACGAATGAGAATCGCTTTACATAGAAGCTCTTTGACGCTCCATCATAATACAGTGCTGTAAACGTCTTGTCCGGGTCAAATTTCTCCACGAACAGGATATCTCCCTGGTATCTGTTCACGAGGTCGAACGAAGTGGTGTAGAATGTGCCGTTCTTGAATACGGCCAGAACCTTGTCGCCGTCTTCAAATTTGCCCAGATACAGTCCGTGCTCTTCGTCATTGAGCCTCTGGATGTCGGTGTCATACCAGATATCCTTGCCCTCGATGGTGCTTATTCCCTTGCTCTTCAGGCTTATGCGCTGTATCGCATTTTTGGTTACAAGGTTGCCTCTTGAGGCCTTTCCCTTGATAGCAAGTGAAGAAAAATCGTAGTCTATGACGCTTTTCTTCAGTTTGGCTTTTGCGCGAAGCTGGATCTTGACAACCTCCGCTTCTCCGTTGTGATTGGCGGAGAACCATTCGATTCTTGACCCTTCAGTTCCGGAAGTGATGTCATACTCCTTGTCTCGGGTGACGGAAGTGATGGCAAATCGCTTGGCGTAATATATGGATGTCTTGCCATCCCTGTATATTACGTTGTAGATGGTGCGGGAATCCCCGCGGTTGAATACGTCCACATAGAGAAGGTCCTTTCCGAAGAAATCCTTGTCATTGACCTTGGTAATGCGGTATTTGCCGTCCTTGCTTATGACTATTATCTCCGAAAGATCCGAGCAGTCACAGATGAACTCCCCTCCGTCGTCTTTCTTCAGTCCTATGCCCACGAAGCCTTCCGAGAGGTTGGCCATGAGTTTGGCGTTGTTGTTCACGACTTTGGTAGCTGCGATGGTCTCGAATCCGGTGATTTCGGTCTGACGCGGGAACGCACTGCCGTATTTTTTCTTGAGGCTCTTGAACCAGTCGACGGTATAGGTATCGATATCGTCGATGTTGGCCTTCACCTCCTTCATCTTGTCTTCGATGCCCAATATCTTCTCGTCCATAGCCTTGGTGTCGAATTTGGATATCTTCCTCACAGGTTTTTCCACCAGGGAGAGGATGTCGTCCATCACAATCTCCTTGTGGAACAGATCCTGATATTCCTTCATCTTGGAGAATACCTCCGCTATCTGGCTGTCCCAGTCGGTCTGGTTCAACTCCAGCAACTTGTAAACTCTGTTCTCGAAGAATATTCTTTCCAGAGAGCAGGAGTGCCACTCGTCTTCAAGCTCGGAAAGCTTGATGCCAAGTTCCTGAAGGAGGATGTCCCTTGTGTGGTAGGTACTGTATTCGAGAATGTCTTTTACCGACACGAATGCCGGTTTGTTGTCCTTTATGACGCAGGCGTTAGGCGCGATGTTGTATTCACAGTCCGTGAATGCGTAGAGCGCGTCTATGGTCTTGTCCGGAGACACGTCACTCGGAAGATGAATGAGGATATTGACCTTGTCCGTGGTCATGTCCTCTATTTTCTTGATTTTTATCTTGCCGCTTTTCTTGGCTTTCAGGATGGACTCTATAAGGTTCTTCGTGTATTTGCCATATGGAGTCTCGGTGATGGCGATGGTGCTTTTGTCGATTTTCTCAATGCGGGCCCTCACTTTCACCGAGCCGCCTCTCCGTCCGTCCATATATTTGCTGCAGTCAGCAAATCCTCCGGTCGGGAAGTCCGGGAACAACTCGTAGTCCTTTCCCTTCATGATATTGATGGAGGCGTCGATAAGTTCGTTGAAGTTGTGCGGAAGAATCTTGGATGCGAGTCCGACACCGATGCCCTCGGTACCTTGAGCCAGCAGAAGCGGGAACCTCACCGGAAGCTCCGTAGGCTCCATGTTCCTTCCGTCGTAGGAAGTCATCCAATGGGTGACTTTCGGGTCGAACACCACTTCCTTGGCGAACTTGCTCAGTCTGGCCTCGATATAACGTGGCGCCGCATTCGAATCTCCGGTAAGGATGTTTCCCCAGTTTCCCTGGCAGTCCACCGTGAAACCTTTCTGCCCGAGCTGGACCAATGTTCCTAAAATGGACTGATCACCGTGCGGGTGGTACTGCATGGCCTGTCCGACGATGTTGGCCACCTTGGTGAATTTGCCGTCGTCCATTTTGAACATGGCGTGCAAAACCCTTCGCTGCACCGGTTTGAGTCCATCTACGATATGAGGTACGGCACGGTGGAGGATTACGTATGACGCATAATCCAGATACCAGTCCTTGAACATACCGGAAAGCTTGAACTTGTGGCCCTCTCCGGCAAGCATCTTGTCGTATTTGTTGCTTTCCGGACCTTCGTCCACTATGACGTCATTGTCTTCCTCGATTGTATCTTCGATTGTGTTGATATTTTCCTCTTCCATGCCTTTTCTGTTTTTACTCTTCGTAACCGAATTTCCTCAATTCTTTCCTGCTTTCCCTCCAGTCCGGGTCCGTCTTTACATAAATGCTCAGAAAAACCTTCTTCTGGAAGAAATCCTCCATCTCGATTCTGGCCTGGGTCCCCACTTTTTTCAGGGAGGCACCTTGTTTTCCGATAATTATTCCCTTCTGAGACTCGCGCATCACATAGATTACGGCTCCGATGTCGTATCTTTCAGCACCTTCCTTGAAGGTCTCTATTCCGACCTCGCAGCAATATGGAATCTCTTCCTTGTAGTTGAGGAGAATCTTTTCGCGGATGATTTCTGAGGCGAAGAACCTCAGGCTCTTGTCTGTGAAAGCATCTTTGTCAAACCATGGCGGGCAGACCGGAAGCCGTGAAACTACAGCGTCGATGATGCTCTCCATGTTGAACTTTTCACTTGCGGAAGCCGGTATGACCGTGGCGGCAGGAACATGCTCCTGCCACCATGTCATAAGTTCCTTGACTCTGGTCTGGTCGCTGATGTCGATTTTGTTGATTACGACGATGACAGGACACTCCAGATCATTGAGCCGGCTCACATAGTCTTCGTTCTTATCAGAGGTCTCTACCGTATCCGTGACATACAGGATAATGTCGGCGTCGCCGATGGCCCCGTTCACGAATTTCATCATGTTCTCCTGGAGCCTGTAGTTCGGCTTCAGGATACCGGGAGTGTCGGAGTAGACGATCTGCCAGTCCTCCCCGTTCACTATACCCATGATACGGTGTCTGGTAGTCTGCGCCTTGGCGGTGACTATGGAGAGTTTCTCTCCCACCAGTGCGTTCATGAGGGTGGATTTCCCGACATTCGGGTTCCCTATGATATTAACGAATCCTGAACGATGCGCCATTATACGTATGCTCCTATTTTCAAGATATTGATTTCCCCCTCAGTAAGATATCTCCACTCTCCTTTTTTCAGACCCTTTTTGGTGAGACCGGCGAAGTACACGCGGTCCAGCGCCTTGACATTGTACCCCAGAGAGTCGAAAATCCTACGGACTATACGGTTCTTTCCGGAGTGGATTTCAATACCGATTTTCCTTTTGTCGTTGGCGTCGATGAATTCAAGCTCATCAGCCTTGACGTCTCCATCAGTGAGGGAGACACCTTCCAGAATCTTATGATAGTCCTCTTCTGAAAGTTCCCTGTCCAGAGAAACCTGATATATCTTCTTCTTGTCGTATGAAGGATGAGTGAGCCTTTCCGCAATCTCTCCATCGTTGGTGAGAAGCAGGACTCCGGTAGTGTTCTTGTCAAGTCGGCCTACAGGATATACCCTGGAGGAGCAGCCCTTGAGAAGATCGATTACGGTTTTCTCTGCGTGAGGGTCACTTGCAGTGGTTACATATCCCTTGGGTTTGTTCATGATGAGATATACCTTCTCCTCGCCCTTGAGACGCTCTCCGTTGAAACGGATGTCGTCGTCATGGATGTTCACCTTGGTGCCGAGTTCTGTCACGACCTCTCCGTTGACGGTCACCACGCCGGCCTGGATGAGGGTGTCGGCTTCGCGTCTTGAGCAGACTCCGGAGTTGGCGATAAACCTGTTGAGGCGTACCACATCCTTGATTTCCGGTACGAAAACATCCTCGCTTTCGCTTCCGTTAACTACCGGACGGCGGTTGATCATTCTCTTGATTCCTTCGTAGGAGTCCTTGTTGAAACTGCCCTGGCCAGGTCTCTTCGGTCCCTTGCCTGCAACTTTCTTCCTCGCTCCGTTGCCAAATGTGCTGCCCGGACGGCCGGATTTGAATCCCGGACGTGAATTCTGACGAGGTCCGCGTGACGGTCTTCCTTCGCCTGCCTGACGACGGTCTTCTCCGTAAGGACGACCCTCTCCGTAAGAGCGGTTCTCCCCATAAGGTCGCCTCTGCTCACCGTAGCTGCGATTCTCACCGTAACTGCGGCGCTCTCCATAAGATTTTTTCTCGCCCCACTGACGATGTTCGCTGTTCTGACGTGGGGACTCTTCTGATGATCGGTAGTTAACCTTCTCGGCTCCGACCGCTGAATACGCCGCTTTTCTCGGCCTAAGTTTGCGACCTTCTTTTGTAAACTGGTCCATTTCTACTTGAGATTAAAATAATAAGTAATTGTGCCCTCCTGCATGGCAGGTGCTTCCGTGCTCATATTGAAATGAGTCTCGAGAGCGGCATTCCGCGCCGCTGCAAGAAGAGCTTTGTTCATAACTGTTGTGCCGTCACCTCCCGGTACGGCTTTGACTACATTGCCATAATTGTCCACCCATATATCAACCACCACAACCCCGCTTTCCTGCTCTTTATATACAGGTAGTTTTATGCCGCCTTTCACACTGCGTCCCTTGATATGGGCGTTTGGCTTCCCCGAGGTTCTGCCTTTGTCTGTGTTGCCGTCCGGCTGTCCGTTTTTGAACTTGTCGGATGCTTCCGCAGCGCTGTGGGCTGCCGTGAAGGTAGTGTCTTTCTTGGCCATGCCAGGGAAAGATGCACGCGGGTCCAGAGCCGGCTTGCTCTCGGTCTCAGGCACAGGTACCGGCACGTCTCCGAAATCATCCGGGGTTGTCTCCGGAGTCAGGTTCGGGGAATTGCTCTCCTGCGGGGATTCGCTGCGCTGAGCCAGTTTTACCGGATTCTGCAGGTCAATCTCATCTGACATTGGTTCCGCTCCCTTGTACTGCTGCGGCTCAACAATGTCTTCGGAGAAATCTATAAGGATGGATTTCTCCTCGGGTGGCGGATATATGTACTTCAGCCCGGTGAAAGATACGAAGACAAAAGCGAGCGCGTGCAGCGTCACTGTCAGTACGACGCCGCTGAGCGTGGAATACCGCTCGCTCTTCTTGTTGTCTTTCCGGCTGTTTCTCATTTTCTTTTATTCCGGCTGCGTGGCCAGTATCACTTTGTAATGATTCCTCTTTGCGATATTCATCACCTGCACGACCTCTCCGATTGGGACGCTTTCATCCGCATATATGGAGAATGTCGGGTCTTCTTCGCCCTGAAGGAGTTCCACCAGCTCATCCTCGGTGTCCTGAAGGCTTACCGGACGCTCGTCACCATTGATATGGAAGGTGTATCTGTCGTTCCCCCAGTCTTTTATGGATACGCTGACGGTAGCCTTGGCTCCCACTTGCCCGGTACTCTTCGGAAGAAGGAGTTTGAGCGCGTTGGGATTGACCAGCGTGGATGTCACGAGGAAAAATATCAGGAGCAGGAACACAATGTCCGTCATGGAGGACATTGAGAAACTTGCGTCTGCTTTCGTGATCCTTTTAAGTGCCATTATTCTTCAGTTTTTGATATGCTTTGCGCTGGTTCTCCGAGTGCATCCATAAGTTCGATGGTGGCGCTTTCCATGCTGTACACGAGCGAAGAAATCCTTGCGGACAGGAAATTGTATCCGAAGTATGCCAGGATACCGACGATAAGACCTCCTACGGTAGTAATCATGGCAGTATAGATACCGCTTGACAGCAGGGTGATGTCAATGTTGTTGCCTGCGTTGGACATGTTGAAAAACGCCTGCACCATACCGAGTACGGTTCCGAGGAATCCGATCATAGGAGCTCCTCCGGAGATGGTGGCCAGATAAGGAAGTCCCTTTTCGAGTCTGGCTACTTCCACATTACCCACATTTTCCACGGCTGTCTGTATGTCGCTAAGCGGTTTGCCTGCTCTTGTAAGTCCGGCTTCCACCATACGGGCTACCGGGGTGTCATATTTGGTGCAAAGAGTTATGGCAGACTTGAGTTTACTCTCGTGGATATAGTCCCGTATATCCATCATGAAATCTTTGTCAATCTTTCCGGCGCGGCGTATTGCCCACCATTTTTTGCCGAAAATGTATATGGCGATGATGGAAAGAATGAGGAGAACAATCATAAGCGGCCCGCCTTTGGCAGCCATCTCAAAAAAAGAATACGACATTTCTGTCTGAAGTAACGTGAAAAGCATATTTGTAAAGCCTGTTTTTACGAATCCGATAATACACAGAGGGAAATAGACCCAATCGCGCAAATGTACGAATTATTTTTGATATTTGACGCTTGTCAGGAACAAAGCATGCCCCGGAACGCTTTCTCCTGCGCTGCTGCGCATTACGCGTTTTTCGCCGCTGTAATCAGCGTCGAGCACAAGGCTCTTGAACGATTCGACGCTCCTTTTGCCCCGTCCGACCTCAAGGAGGGTGCCGACAACGGCTCTCACCATGTTTCTGAGGAATCTGTCCGCGCAGATGGTGAACTTCCAGTAGTCTTCCATAGTCTTCCCGTCGGGATACGTCCTTCGGCTTGCGCAGAGTGTGGGTTCGTAACTCTCCCAAAGTGCTTTTCTGACGGTGCAGACGGATGTCTTGCTGTCCGCTCCGACCTTTTCGAAACAGCGGAAGTCGTGCCGGCCGCAGAGCGCTTCCGCGGCAAGGTTCATTTTTCCGAAATCCAGGTCGGGATAGGTGTACATGTAGGAGAAGGATTCGACGAAAGGGTCTTTGACCCTATGCAGAAAATATGTATATTCGCGTTCGTTTGCGTCAAATCGGGCATGGAAATTTTCGTCTGCCTCAGATATGGCGTGAACTACTACCGACCGGGGAAGAATGGCATTTAATTTGTAAACGATATTCCCGGTGTCAATGGCGGAGTTACAGTCAAAATGGGCTGTGTACCCGATAGCGTTCACCCCCGTGTCTGTCCTTCCTGCACCTGTGACGGATACTTTTTCGCGCAGCAGGGTGGAGAGTGCGGATTCGAGGACGCCCTGTACGCTTTGGGCGTCAGGTTGAATTTGCCAGCCGTGAAAGGCGGCTCCGCAGTATGACAGTATTATGGAATAACGCATAACCGACTGCAAAATTATTAAAAATATATGGAAAGTGTAAACATCAAGGAACTCAATGACCGCATCCAGAAAGAAAGTGCGTTCGTGGATATCCTTTCCATGGAGATGGGAAAGGTCATTGTGGGGCAAAAGCATCTTGTGGAGAATCTGATGATAGCGATGCTCGCGGGAGGACATATATTGCTTGAAGGAGTGCCTGGTCTCGCCAAGACACTGGCTATAAGCACATTGGCAAGTGCTGTCAACGCTAAGTTCAGCCGTATTCAGTTCACCCCGGATTTGCTTCCTGCCGATGTCACCGGTACTCTGATATATTCTCAGAAAAAGGAAGAGTTTGAGGTGCACAAAGGACCCGTATTCGCCAATTTCGTCCTTGCCGACGAAATCAACCGTGCTCCGGCCAAAGTCCAGTCCGCGTTGCTTGAGGCGATGCAGGAGCATCAGGTAACTCTTGGCGACAACACATACTCTCTTCCGGAGCCGTTTCTCGTGATGGCCACGCAGAACCCTATCGAGCAGGAGGGAACCTATCCTCTTCCGGAGGCGCAGGTGGACCGTTTCATGCTGAAAGTGGTGGTGGGTTACCCTAAAAAGGATGAAGAGAAACAGATTATCCGCATGAACAACAGCGGCGTCTTTCCGAAAGCTTCGGCCGTGGTGACTCCGCAGGAGATAATGAAGGCCCGCGAGGTGGTGAGGGAGGTCTATATGGACGAAAAGATAGAAAGATATATCGTGGATATCGTCTATGCTACCCGCACTCCCGAAGATTACGGCTTGTCTTCCATCAAGGACTTCATTTCATTCGGTGCATCTCCGCGTGCCAGCATCAGCCTTTCTATGGCGGCCAAGGCATACGCTTTCATAAAGCGTCGCGGGTATGTCATCCCGGAAGACGTGCGTGCGGTGTGTCCTGAAGTTCTTCGTCACAGAATCGGTCTCAGCTATGAGGCGGAAGCGGAGAATGTGACCTCGGAGCAGATTATTGAGCAGATTATCAATGCCGTCATTGTCCCATAGCAAGACTTCGGACCTTCTTCGAAAGGTCAGGAAGATAGAGATAAGGACGAAGGCGCTCTCGCATCAGATTTTTGCCGGAGAGTACCATTCGGCCTTCAAAGGGCGTGGTATGGCCTTCAGCGAAGTCCGTGAGTACCAGTGGGGTGACGACGTGCGTTCGATGGATTGGAACGTTACGGCCAGGCTCCGTGCGCCATACGTGAAAGTGTTTGAGGAGGAAAGGGAGCTTACCGTCGTCCTTTTGGTCGATGTAAGCCGTTCCGGCCTTTTCGGGACAGCGGTCCAGACCAAGAGGGACAGATTGGCCGAAGTGGCTGCGGTACTGACGTACAGCGCAATCCTCAACAATGATAAGGTCGGCGTTCTGTTCTTCTCCGACAGGGTGGAAAAGTTCATCCCTCCTGCCAAGGGACGCTCTCACCTGCTCCATATAATAAGGGAGATGCTTGAGCTTCAGAGTGAATCCGATGCCACGGACATCAGTGTGGCTCTTCGCTATCTGACCAATGCCATCAAGAAGAAATGTACGGCCTTTCTTCTCAGTGACCTTATGGATGTGGATGACAGCGGGGCCCCTCGTTATGAAGACGCCCTGAAAGTGGCTGCCGGCCGCCATGACCTGAGTGTCATAAAGGTGCATGATCCGCGTGAGCGGGAGTTGGTGTCTATGGGACTCGTACATGTCAAGGACAGCGAGAGTGGTCGTTGTGCATGGGTCAATACCGGCAGCAAACGGATGCGTGAGCAGTATTCGCGCTGGTATGAGCGTCTGAATGAGAGCGAGTCGAGGATGTTCAACAAATATGGAATTGACAATGTTGATATTGCCACGGATTCCGATTACGTCAAGGGTCTGATGACATTATTTGGTAGAAAATGAAATTGTTGATTGTACTGATATCGGCCTTTTTGGGTATGATTCCGCAAGGGAAGGCATTTCTGGATCCCCTTCAGAAACGGGATTCGGTGTTGATTGCCGACCAGTTGGAATATGGATTCGAATTGCAGGGTGTGGGTAAAGGGACTGTGCTGGCGCTTCCTGATTTTTCGGCTTTCCCGGAAGACACGCTGGCGCTGGCTTCAGGCTGGAAGATAGATACCCTGAAGACGGACAGAAAGTCCGGTGCCATGGATATAAGGGCGTATGTCACCATAGCCCCCTTTGAAGAAGGGGACTTCCAGCTGCCTCCGATTACGGTGCTTCGCCGGACAGCGGATGGACAGTTGGACACGCTCGAGTTCGAGCCGGTTTCGTTTCAGGCATGTTCGATGCCTATAGATACGGCGACTTTCGAGATTCATGATATCAAGGATCAGATACGATATCCCGTCACATTCGCTGAAGTGGCTGTGTATCTGGGTATTGTGCTTGGAGTGGCAGTTCTTGTCGGTCTTGTCGTATGGCTGCTGCGAATCAGGAAAAGACGCCTTGCGGCATCTTCCGGGATTGAAGACAGCAAAGAGTCAGCGTATGTGGTGGCCCTTCGCAGGCTTGACCGGTTCAGAGGAGACAAATTCTGGGCCCCCGAGAAGCAGAAGGCATATTATTCCGGGATTACCGATGCGTTGAAATTCTATATGGAGGATCGGTTTGGCGTGGATGCTCCAGAGATGACGACCGCGGAGCTGTTCGCTGCCCTGAAAGGACATGAAGAGATTCCGCAGGACCTGCTTCTGAAGGTGAAGGCTCTGTTTGAATGTGCGGATTTTGTGAAGTTCGCCAAACATGTGGCCTCCGAGGAAGAGAATGCGTCCGCACTCCCGGTGGCGATACAGTTTGTGATGAGTACCTACAATACCGGGCTTGAGGAGGAGCCGGAGAAATAGCATGTTCTTCGAGTATCCGCATCTTCTTTGGCTTTTGGCGATTCCGCTGCTTTTGGCGGCGTTGTACATATACAGGGAGCTTAGGGAGCGCAGCCCTCACATGAGGGTTCCTGCCATTCAGCCGTGGATGGCGTCCGGGAAGTCCGTATTGTCCGTTCTCCGGCACATACCGTTTGTGCTTCGTATGGTGGCTATGGTGATGATAATCATAGCCATTGCGCGTCCGAGGTCTTCATCCGAGATGGAGAAGACAAATACTGAAGGCATTGACATTGTCCTTGCCATGGATGTCTCCACCAGTATGCTTGCACGTGACTTTACACCGGACCGTATAAGCGCGGCCAAAGATATCGCCATTGAGTTCATAGCGCAGAGACCGAGCGACCGCATGGGTATAGTGGTGTTTGCCGGTGAGAGTTATACGCAGTGCCCGCTTACTACGGACCGTGCGACGCTCATCAATCTTATGAAGGAAGTCCAGACAGACCTCATAGAGGATGGAACGGCTATCGGTAACGGTCTGGCTACCGCTGTGGCGCGTATAATGGACTCCGATGCCGTGAGCCGGGTGGTGATTCTTCTGACTGACGGTGTGAACAACTGCGGAGAGGTTTCCCCTCTCACGGCAGCCGAGATAGCGAAGACGTACGGTGTGAGGGTCTATACTATCGGAGTCGGGGCCAACGGAACCGCACCTTATCCGGTCATGACGCCGTGGGGTGTGGAGATGCAGAACCTTCAGGTGGAAATAGACGAAGACCTGCTCAAGCAGATCTCTCAGACTACCGGAGGACGCTATTTCAGGGCTACGGACAACACCAAGCTTGCCGAGATATATTCGGAAATCAATAAAATGGAAAAGTCCAGAACTACCGTGGACAGTTTCCCTGTATATAAAGAACTTTTCGGTAAATATGCGATAGCGGCGCTGATATGTCTGCTGCTGGAGCTGGTAGTAAGACTATTGTTGAGGAGGATGCCGTAATGCTGTATTTTGCAAATCCTGTATTTTTGTGGCTTCTGCTGCTTGTGCCGGTGATTCCGGTGGTGTATGCCGTGATGTCAGCTCTGCGCAGAAGACGGATAAAGGCGTTCGGTGACCGGGAACTTGTGGAAGCGCTTATGCCTTCCCGTTCTGTCTCAAAGGGATGGTGGAAAATAATTCTTTTCGATCTTGCCTTGGCCTTCTTCCTTATCGGCCTTTCCAGACCTCTGGTCGGCGCCAAACTTACAGAGCGGGAGACCAAGGGAGCGGAGATAATGATTTGTCTTGACGTGTCCAATTCGATGTTGGCGCAGGACTATACCCCGGACCGTCTGTCCAGGGCGAAACTGGCCATCTCCAGACTTGTGGACAAGCTCCAGGGAGACAGGATAGGCCTTGTGGTGTTCGCGGGAACGTCTTTCGTGCAGCTTCCGATTACGACCGATTACGTGTCGGCCAAGCTTTTTCTCAACACCATCGACACCAAATCTGTCCCGGTGCAGGGTACCGCTATCGGAGATGCCATATTGACAGCCGCCAAGAGTTTCAGCGCCCAGAGCGAGAGAAGCCGTGCGATAATAGTCATTACCGATGGAGAGAATCATGAAGACGATGCCGTAGAAGCCGCCAAACAGGTTGCTCAGACAGGCATAAAGGTCTATACCATAGGAGTGGGGTCGCTTAGCGGACAGCCTATCACCACTGCTTCGGGCCTGCTCAAGGACAAGAATGGGGAGATAGTGGTGAGCCGTCTTGACGAGGAGACTCTTAAAGACATAGCCAGAGCGGGAAACGGCAGTTATGTTCACGCCGGGAAGGAAAATTTCGGTCTGGAACCTATAATAGATCAGATAAGCAAATTCGAAGACGAACGGTTCAATTCCATTGTCTTTGAAGAATATGACGAGCAATATATGTACTTTTTCGCCTTGGCTCTGGTGCTTCTTGTGATAGAGGTGCTGATAGGAGACAGGCGGGCCAAAAGGAGTTTGTTCAGATGAAGAGATTGATGATATTGATATTGGTGCTTGCTTCCGCCGTTACGGTTTCTGCCCAGACGGACAGAAAGGAGGTCCGTGCCGGCAACAAGGCCTTTAGAAAAGGGGATTTCCGAAAGAGTGAAATAGACTATCGGAAGGCTGTCCTGAAGGATTCGCTTTCCGTGGCCGCACAATACAATCTTGCTTCCTCGCTTTATCGTCAGGAAGACTATGAGGGGGCACAGAAAGCGTTGTCTTCCATCGCTGAGACCGTGTCCGCAGTGGAGACTGTCGGGACCAAAGCCGATTTCTATTTCAATCAGGGAGATGTGGCTCTTGCGCAGAAAGATTATGCCTCTGCCGTGAAAAGTTTCAGGCAGTCCCTTCTTCTGCGTCCTGATGATATGGATGCCAAAGAGAATTATATCTATGCGAAGGAGATGCTCCGTCAAAGCCAGGACAATCAGAGCCAGGACAATCAGGGCGGACAGGATGGAGACAACTCTCAGAATCAGGACGACCAGAACAACCAGGACAACAATCAGCAACAGAATAACGACAACCAGCAGCAGAATAATCAGAATCAGCAGAATCCTCAGGATCAGAACAATGCTGCCGCTGAAGGAAACATCTCCCGACAGCAGGCCCGGCAGATGCTGAATGCCATTCAGGCCAAGGAGAAGGAGACACAGGACAAGGTCAAGAAAGAAAAAGCGGAGATGCTTAAGTCAAGACAGAAAGAAAAGAATTGGTGATGAGGAAATTGATGACTTTTATGGTGCTGATGGCGACATGCCTTTTCGCCTCTGCACAGGATATCAAAATCCAGGCTCCCGAACTTGTGAGCGTGGACGAGCAGTTCAATGTGACGTTTGTCGTGGAGGGGGAGTCCTCCAATGTGGACTGTGCCTGGGATGCCGGCAGTGACTTCAAACTGGTATGGGGACCTTCCCGCGGCTCTTCGTCATCGACTACCATCATCAACGGCAAGCGCAGCAGGAGCGTTCAGATGAGTTTTACCTATGTTCTCATGCCTAAGAAAACAGGCAGGTTCACCTTGCCGCAGGCAGATGTGACCATAAAGGGCAAATCATACAAGTCTCCTTCCCACAGCATAGAAGTTGTCGCGGACAACTCTTCGTCCGCAAACTCCGGAAATTCTTCTGCAGGTGGTGGCGGTTCCGCTGCCTTGGGCGGCACAGTCTCCTCATCAGACCTGTATATGAAGCTTATCCTCAACAAGCGCAACGTCGTGGTGGGTGAACCCGTCAGAGCGGTGCTCAAGATATACCAGAGGGCGAATATACGGGGTTATGAGAATGCGACATTCCCTGATTTCCATGGATTCTGGAGTCAGGAAACCTATGTGCCGAGAACCATAGAGTTTCATCGAGAGAACGTTAACGATCAGATTTTCGACGTGGCCACCATCCGGGAATGGAATCTTATCCCGCAGCAGGCCGGCGAGTTGGTCGTGGATCCGGCCGAACTTATCTGCCTTGTGAACATACGTTCTCAGAGACAGTCCACAGGCAGCATATTTGACGACTTCTTCCAGGATGACTATCAGACCATAAGAAAACGTGTCTCCACTGATCCTGTGAAGATAACCGTGTCAAAACTGCCGGCCGGTGCACCTTCGTCATTTGCCGGAGGCGTCGGAAAGTTCAACATGAAAGCTCAGCTTTCCAAGGATTCGCTCTCCGTGCATGACGCGGCCTCGCTTATCGTCTCCGTGACCGGTACCGGGAACACGGCCCTTCTTGAAGCTCCAGCGGTGAGTTTCCCTCCTGATTTTGAGGTGTATGACGTGAAGACCTCCGACATCAAGGACGGAAAGTCTTTCGAGTATCCGTTTATCCCGAGAAGCTATGGCGATTTTACCATCGGTCCGGTGGAGTATTCATATTATGACATAGACGGGAAGAAGTATGTGACGGTTTCGAGCGGTCCTTTGGCCTTGAAGGTAGGGAAGGGCAGTGGAAATGCCGCCGACTCGGTAAGAGTGGTGACAATGTCCGGAAATCGCGGGAAAGATGTGAAGACCCTTTCGAGCGATATAAGATACATTGCGGTGAAGGCTCCGGCCCTTAGTGGTGCTCCGTCCTTCTTTATAGGAACTACGGGCTTTTATGTGCTGCTGGTGGCAATCTTTTTGATTGCGGCCGCCATTTATGCCATTGTCAGGTTCGTAAGGGTCCGCAGAAACGATGTTGTCGGAACCAAGACGAGAACGGCTACCAAGATGGCCAGAAAACGTCTTGCCAGGGCTGAGGATTTCCTTAAGAAGGGGCTTCTCTCCGCTTTCTACGAGGAGTTGCACAAGGCTCTGCTTGGCTATGTGTCCGATAAGTTTGCCATGGACGCTTCCGAACTCGGCAAAGACAGCATATCGGAGAAATTGACGGAGCGCGGAGTGGAAAAAGAGACCGTGGCGGAATATATCGCTTTGCTCGACGAGTGTGAATATGCAAGGTATGCTCCTGATACTCAGGACTCTGCCATGGATTCTACATACGAGAAGGCGGTCGGTGTGATTTCGAGAATTGACGCATGTATGAAAAAGCATAAGAAGACGGCCTCAGTGGTGGCCCCGCTGCTGGTGGCGTTGATGTTGACCGGGACCGGTATGAGCGCTGTGCAGGCGGCTGAATATCCGGACTCGCTGTGGAACGCAGGGGTGAACGCCTATTCTTCCGGACAGTGGAATGAAGCGGTGGAGGCCTGGTCTTCCCTGTTGGACCTCGGTATAGAGAACGCTCCTTTGTATTATAATCTTGGCAATGCATGGTATAAGGAGAACGATATGGCTCATGCCATACTTTGCTATGAAAGGGCATTGAAGATAGATCCGTCATATTCCGATGCGGCCTACAATCTCGAGTTTGCCAGGGCCGGAATACAGGACAAGATAGTTGAGGTACCGGCGTTCTTTCTTACAAGATGGGTGGAGTCTCTCGGACATCTGGTGTCATCCAATGTCTGGGTTGCGATAGCCTTCATATTCCTTGTCTTATGTGCCGGAATGGTGCTGATGTTTCTACTGGCACGCTCAAGTGCCGCATCAAAGGCAGGATTCATTACTGCCATAGTGTCTTTGGTCCTGTCCGTAAGTGCATTTGCCTTGGCAGGAGTGCAGAAAGCTGATTATAACCGTGCCGATTCTGCGGTGGTCATGAGTCCTGTATGCTCTGTCAGGAGCGCGCCTTCGGGCACCAACGCCAAAGACCTTTTCGTGCTTCATGAGGGCACGAAAGTGGAAATCGTTGACCGTGTAGGGGAGTGGATCAACATTGAACTCTCCGACGGCAGACAGGGCTGGATGCTATCTTCTGATATAGAAATTATCTAACGCACGGTCATGGCCGGCTCAAAGCCGCCGTTGGCCCGGTAGTGGTCGGCGAACAGGGATACTGCTTCCGGAGTGGCGGTCCGAAAAGTTCCTGCTCTGGTGACATAGAACTCCTCGCTCAGCTTTGTCGTGCCTTTCGGCAGCGCGTCCGTCCAGTATTCAGTGGCATCCGACAAGACGTTCCGGTACAGAAGGGTGCGGCTGTATATTGTCCCGGAATTGCCGTCCACCGGATTCAGGGCTGCATTTCTTGGAATGCGGATGCGTACAAAACTTCTGCTCTCGTCAGAAGTTATGGTATATACGGCTTTGATGATGTCGCCTACCTTGATATTCTCGCCCCCGGACAGCTTTCTGCCTCCGATGAAGTATTCTCTTGTGATGCTCATACCGTTGCCGGCAGGTTTTATATCGCTTAACGGCAGAATTGCGGTGGCTCTTAATACCAGCACTTTTGTTTGGAGGGTGGCGTCATTTCCCTTAAGCACGCACTCGAGAGCACGGATATAGGCAAAATCGTTTTCCCAGTGCCGGGATTCTTTCTGAACCATTGTCCAGAGTCTGATACCTTCCGCTATGTCGGACTTTCCGTTGCTGTCCATAAGTTCGCACAGGATGACATGTGCATAAAGGTCGCTCTCCAGAAGTCCGCCCCATGGCTGTACGGCATTAGGGAAATAATACCCTCCGGAGCCGTGTTCTACAGCATACTGTGACAGAGATTCCGCATCTTTCGCAATAGAGCTGCGCAGTTTGGCGTTTTGGAAAAGCCCGATGCCAAGACTGGCGGCGAAAGAGTTGTCTTCTGATTTATAGAGGTTTTCCAAGGTGGCAAGACGCCTTGCTTTCTGGAGTATCTGCCCCTGAAGACCACGAGAATCCTGAGGGATGAGATATTCTCTTGTGCGGCGTTGAAGATCTTTAAGCCGGTCCTTGTCGGCTCCGTCCGCACATATAGGGATGTGTGGGTAGAACGAGCGGGCATACAGATACTGCGGCAGCGACAGCCAGCCGCGCCATTTGAATGCCGTCCCTTTGCCCGTCAGGTATTTGTCAAGATACTCCACGGCGGCAGGAATGACTGCTGAGAGTCTCGGATTGCACTCCTCTCCCATTTTGGCACACCATTCCAGCAGCAGGGCTGTCATGGCAGGGGATGAATACAACCCGGACATCCAAGCGAATCCGCCGTCAGAATTGCGGCAGGCGAGAATCTTGTCCGTTATTTCTTCTTCTTCCCGTGTGCTCAGGCGTCCCGCATTGTAGCCCTGCGGAAGTCTTCCTGCAAGGACATTGGCGTATAAAGCTTCAAGCAGGCTTACAAGGCTGTTGTCGCTATATGAAAGCTTCTGCGGAATGGCATCGGACAGCATCTGGAGGATGGAAATTTCTCTGGACTCGGCCTTGCTGCCTGAGATGTTGACAAATGAATTGCGAAGAAGTTTTGTCAGAGCGGACCTTGAGGCATCGTCTTTCAGAAGGGCCGAGTGCGATTCCGTGACGGTCTGTACAGGCGCCTTGACCGGTACTTCCACAAACACGGCATCAGCGCAGTCCGAGCCGGAGTCTGGAGTGAAACTTACCAGTATTCCGAGGCTGTTTATGTCCGGTACGGCTATCTCGAATTCTGCCGCCGCGCTGCTGTTTTGCGGGATTGAGATGCGGGAATCCTTCTTTGAGATAATCCGTTTCCTGTCCTTGTAGTCTTTTCCGTTCACGAAGCGTACCTGAACCTTGCCGCTTATCGGGGCGGAAGTGCTGTTGGACAGTCCTACACGCAGCATATAGCGATCGCTGCTGTATAGATAGGACGGTTGTATCAGGGATATGGTGACAGGCAGGGTCACGGTCATTTCTTTCGAGATGGTCTTGTTGTTGAAAGACTTGTCATGGGCGAACACCTGCACCACATAGGTGGACAACTTGTCGGAAGTCTTGAAAGTGAAGCTGACTTCACCATTCTCGTCGCTCCTAAGGGCCGGCTCCCATGCAAGGGTACCGTTGAATTCTTTGCGCACTACTACAATATCTTCCGCCTCCGCGGCGCCTTCCGGTGCTGCCTTGGTGTCTGTCATTTCTTCTTCGAGGCTCCCGCTGGCCGCATCCATCATGACATTGCTTGACATCATCATCCGGGAATACTTGAACATAGGTCTTGCCGTCCCGTAGCCGAAGCTTGAGTCGTAACTTCCGGTGACAAAATTGATCCTTACGGACGCTACCGGGCGGGAAGCCGGTGAGACGCTATGCCAGCGGTTGCCGCGCACGGTTTCGGAAGCCTTGTCGAAAATCCCCACCGCATATTGCGCATCGACCGGGCCCTTCAGACAGAATCTGTATTCCGCCCCGGGTGCCGTAGTGTCCAGGAATCTGGTGAACGATATGTTCCATGTGTCAGCGGCCGCTTCCTTAACCGGAGGGTTGTAGGTATAGCTGAAAGACTGCGAATCTCTGAAAAACAGCAGCTTTATGCTGAGGGCCGCCGGGTAAGAAGGCTTGCGCTCGAAGGATATTGTCCCGAGCGTGCCTTTGTCCATCTTTACAAGTCTGCCCTCCAGAGGAGCCGTATCACCATAGAGGCATGCAACCACCCATAAAGGTGCATCCCCGGAGCCGACGGATACGGAAAGTTCTCCGTCAGTGCCTTCGCGAAAGCACGATTTTATGTTTGCCGGGAGGGTGTTGTCCCGAAGAACGATGAACGTATCCTCTCTCTCGCTCCTTATTTCCCGTCCGCTGTCCGTATATGCGCAGGATTCGGTAAGAAGAGTGTATGCTCCGGACTCAAGTTTGCTGATATCCATGGTGTTGCGCCCCATCCTGGTATCCTGCTCGATAATAGGTTCCCCGTCCTTTAGGATGGTGCTTTTCAGCGTAAGTCCCGGTCTTGAGTCTGACGAAGACCACGGGATGCTGTAATCAAGATTGAGGATATCACCCCTTATCAGGATGGTTCCGGTGTGCCCGTCCGTGAGGGTGAAACGTCCGGTGTAAGTGTCGGTAAAATCCACATCCATCCAGCATTCGCTGCGGCAGGATATGCTCTTTTCAAACGAAAGAGTCTCGCCAGAGGCATCTGTAACGGTGACTTTTACTACATAGCTCCCGTAGCGGATATTGTCGCTGCCGGTGTAATAGATATCAAATGCTCCGTTCTTGTCAAGAACCAGATTGCCAGACTGCAGAACATCTGAGTAGAGGCTTACTTCGTATCTTGCCTTGGCATTGGACAGACTGTGCCCGTTGTAGCTTGAGACCGTGCCGCTTGCATGAATTCTGTCCCCGTGGAAATATATTCTTTCATCCTTGTCCCATTTCAATTCGAAAGAAGGGAGCACGAACTCGTCCACCCGAAGACTCCGGCTGCCTATTGTGTCGGAGGCCTTCGATACGGATATCGTGTAATTGCCCCCGAGGTGTCCTTTCTCAAGGAAGAATTCACCGCTTGCCGCTCCGAACTCATCTGTTGTAAGAGGCAGCTTGGCAAATTCATTGCCTTCAGGGTCAGAGATTACGGCTTGAAGCCTGGTGCCTTTGGCAACGGTGGAGAAGGAATAGGTCCCGGTGTAGGCAATTGCCTTGAAGTGAACTGTCTCTCCGGGATTGAAGGCGCTCCTGTCCAGCAGAATCATGCATGAGGTGCCCAGATTTGTGCTGTCCGGATAATTGTACGCCCGTCCGGTCTTCATGCTTATGACATCGCTCGAATGGAGTTTCCCTTGGGCGTCCCTGTATTCGGCCTGGGCATAGACCACCCTTTTGTCCTTGCTTATGAATATGCCGTAAGGAATGGCGAATCCTTCTGAAGAACTCATCTTGGTCGAGCAGAGCTTATTGCCGCTGTCGTCCGTTATGGTGAGAGTATATGATGCGACAGGTTCTCCGGTCTTGAAGTCGGCTGCGTAGAAACGTTTCCCTTGGATGCTGTTTTCCATCGCAATGGAGATGCTGTGCTTGCTGTAATTGATGTCTGTCTTGATTTTACCGCGGCTGCACTTTATTTCATAGTCCCCGTCTTCCATGAAGTCGAGAGGAAGGGAAATGGTGTCAGCCACATGGAAACTGCGCCTGTCGTTATTTTTCGAGATGGTGAATATCGGGGATTTCCCGCTGCTTCGGAATATCTCCACCTTGACGGCATCGAGATTGACAAGGCTGATTCTCAGGGTATCATCTTCCACGACAGCGTTCAGCCCTTTGGAGCGCAGCTCTTTTTTCAGCTCGGAGGCGGTGCTGTACGCGGCGGCTATGATTCTGTCCGCGTCAATCTTTGATTTTTTGAATTGTGCTGTGCGGGCAATCAGGCTGTCGCACCGGCGGTCCAGTTCCCGAAACTGCTCTTCGTCTGCACCGCTCCGGTCGAGTTCCATGAGATTGCATCTGAGCAGTTCGTGGGCGGCCATAAGGGACACCGCCTTGTCGGCATACCGGCTTGCATACCGCTTCATGGCCTCAAGCCGCTCCGACGAGCAATGGTATGTGGTGCGGACATCAGGAATTTCGCAGTATGCGAGCAGCTCCGCAAACGGATATACAGAATCGAATCTTCTGTGTATCAGGGAATTTACCTTGTCGGTTGCGCCGCTGCAGAAGTAGATGGACCAGAGTATGTAGTCATAGTCGTTTTTCAGAAGCCCGGGAAGGATTTCGTAGTATCCCGGAAGGGCGAGACCGAAGTCGGACTTGTAGAAGTCCGGATTGTACGACCCTTGAAGCAGTGCTTCGTTCTGTTGTGCAAAGGCTATCTTGTCCTCTGTCTCCATGTCGAAGCGTTTGTGGAAGTACAGCATCACCGGGCATCCGAATTGGGCGATGTCTCTGTCCATCTGTGACTGAAGTTCGTCTCTTTGGTGGCGGTTCATGGAAGAACACACCTGCACATATAGCTGCGAGGCATCGTAATAATCCCATGCGCGGTGGCTGTCTTTGGCTGCGGATTTTATTTTCAGAAGCACATCAGCCTGATCCTTTGGCCTGTCAAGCTTTTCGTATCTGCGGTATTCGTCCCACAGTTTGAGAATGTTGCCATTGTCCTTGGCGGATGCTGCGGTAGCGGATAGTATAACTGCCATAATGAAAAGAATGATATGTTTCTGCATAATTTCAGTTTTTGTGCCGTTCAAATTCCAAGATGCATTCCGATACGAGATAGTTGCTTCCTCCTATATATACGAGAGCGTCTTTGACTTCGGACGCGTCTGAAATGGCGTGCTCTACGGCTTCTTTCACGCTGTTGTGGCGGGCGATGTCAAGGCCTGCCATAAAATCTGCCAGACGGTCTACCGGAAGTGCCCGCGCTATTGCCGGTGCAGCGAGATAGTATCTGGCGTTTTGCGGCATAAGGGGCCTTATGGCCGATATGTCCTTGTCCGCCATTATTCCATATACGATGAAGAGAGGACGCCCGCTCTGCTCCAGTCTTCTGAAGTTGAATTCAAGCGCTGCCGGATTGTGCCCGATGTCGCAGATGGTCTCAGGCGAGTCGAGAAGTTTCTCCCATCTGCCCCGGAAGCCTGTCAAGGCCGCCGTATGCGAAATGGATTCTCTTGACGCTCGGACGCCTATGACATCGAGCGTACACAGTGCGGTCCGCAGGTTTTCGTCCTGATGAGGTCCTTTGAGGTCGGTGTCAAAAAGTTCTCCGGCGTAGTCTTCCGCAAAATAAAGGGGACATCCTTTTTCGGCGGCGACCTCTTCGAAGACCGGCTTTGTCTCCGGGTCTCTTGTGCTGACTATGGCGGGAACACCGGGCTTGAATATGCCGGCCTTCTCGCGAGCTATTGCGGCCCGGGTGCTACCGAGCATTTCGCAATGGTCCAGTCCGATGCTTGTGATTACGCTGGCTATGGGGGTGATGATATTGGTGCTGTCGAGTCTGCCTCCAAGGCCTGTTTCGATGACGGCGATATCCACATGCCTGTCTGCAAACCACTTGAACGCCATGCCCGTAGTGACCTCGAAAAATGACAGGCCGTCAAGAGAAGAGTTTTCCACAAATTCCAGAATTTCTTCTTTTCGCGGCATTTCCCAGGAGCCTTCGGAGATGATTTTCATCCTCTCTCTGAAATCTGTCAGATGAGGCGAGGTGTACAGTCCTACCCGCATTCCCGAAGAGGCGAGCCCAGCGGCAATCATGGAACTTACCGAGCCTTTCCCGTTGGTCCCTGCGACATGTATGCATTTGTACTGCTTCCAAGGGTCACCAAGGGACCGGCTGAATGCGAGCATGCCGTCAAGACCGGGCTTGTATGCCCCCGGCGCGAACCCGACATTCTGGATGCTTGGGTGTCTGGAGAACAGCTCTGATATGATTTTGTTGTATGATTCTTCCGTATATTTCATGTTTCTGATATTTGCATCTGACACCAAATTTAACTATTTTTACAACCTGATGTGTAAAAATGATTGAAAAAGCTTCCGCACTTTTCTCTGTATATGTGCTTGACGGTATACAGCAGGAACTGACACCGGCCCGACTTCTTGAAGCCGTGTCTGAAGAGGGTGTGCTCTGTGGTGGGCAGGACGATACCCCCGCTGTCGTTGTAGATGAGACCATTGAATCCGTAGGACGTTCGGTAGTTCCCGTATCTGAGGATCCGTTCCCGTTTCTTGGAAAGATGTCCGGGGATATGGACCGTTTCCCTTTGTCTTATGCCGAGGCATATACGCGTATGCGTGCAGGCTCCGCCCTGGTGGACGCATTGTGGAAGAAAGGCAAGTTTACGGTAGGAGACCTGAGTCTTGAGGTGCGGTGGAAGATAAACGGCGACATGGTAGGGTGCATGGCGGCATTCTATCACTCGGTGCAGGCCGCTTCGGAGTATGTGGATGCGCTCGGACTGAAGTTTTCGGGCTGTGAAGTAGAGAGGGCGGACAGTCCGGATGTGGAATTCATGGCCGTGATGTCAAAGGCTCCGGAAGCGGAGGAAGATACGTTTGTCGTGGAGCCTTTCCGTACACATAACCCATGGATGACGCAGGAGAGAATATGCCAGGCCGAGTTGGTCCCGGACCCGAAGAGTTGGGTGGTGTACATACCTTTCGACACTGCTGATTTCCGGCTTGGCGGCTCGGCTTTTGCGACTGCAGCCGGGGTTGCCGGCGCACCTCCGCGCATAGAGGATGCCGATTATTTCATGGATTGCTTCGAGGTGATAAGGGAGTTTGCGGAGGATGGAATTCTTCTCTCAGCCGCGACTGTCGGCCGGGGAGGACTTCTCAAGGCGGTAAGCGACATGGCGGAAGGCTCGGGCTGCGGCATGGAGATCAATGTCTCCGACATCATGAGGGCATATCAGGAGAGCAGCTCGTTTGCCGTGGTTTTCTCCGAGATTCCGGGGGCGCTGATTCAAATACGCGACAGTGATTTTGATTATGTGGATGCGGAGCTCCTGCTTCAGGATGTGGCGTATTATCCTCTCGGACACCCTGTGAAGGGCGCAGGTCTTAGCGTGTGCTCCGCCAAGAAGCCCGGAATAGAAACGATACTTGACTCCCTGATGCAGAATGCGGAAGGGGAGGACTGAATACCACTTAATTGATATAACAGATGGGACAACCCAAGATTTTCGTGCTGGATACAAATGTGATTCTGCACGACCACAAGGCTATAAGGCATTTTCAGGACAATAACCTCGTGATTCCTATAGCCGTGGTGGAAGAACTTGACAAATTCAAGAAAGGCAATGACTCCCTTGCTTTCAACGCGAGGGGATTCATGCGTGACATCGACCGCATTACGGAAGGCAAATCGTTCGGAAAGGATGGACTCCCGATAGGCCCGAAACTCGGGCGTATCAAGGTGGAGCCAAATCATCCTTTTTCCGGAGATTATGTGGATATGTTCAAGGATGATATTCCGGATCATCGCATACTGGCTACGGCCATGTGGGTACGGGATCACAACCCCGGTACTTTCGTGGCGCTGGTGACCAAGGACGTGAACCTCCGTCTTAAAGCCAAGGCTGCCGGAATGGCTGTTCAGGATTACTTGACCGATAAGGTGGAGGAGGCCAGAATTGAGAATTCGCAGCGCGAGGTGCAGGTATTCACCCTTTCTTCAGACAAGATGCAGACGCTCCTCTATGGGCCCGACAACGCTCTTGAGTGGAAAAGCGTATGCTCTTCAAGACCTGCTCCCAACCAGTTTTTCCGTTTCAGATGGGAAAACAACAATGAGGAGACAGCCTGTGCCAGGTATGACGCGGTAAAAGACAGGATAGTCCTTATCAAGATGAAGGAAGCATACGGAATCCGTCCGCGCAATGACGAACAGATGATGGCTCTGGACGCCCTAACGAACAGCCGCATCGATCTCGTGTCCCTGACGGGAGGCGCCGGCACCGGCAAAACTCTTCTTGCACTTGCTGCCGCGCTTGAGCAGGAGCGCGAATATGAGCAGATTATCCTCTCAAGACCGACAGTGGTGCTCGGATCGCAGGATATCGGGTTCCTTCCCGGAGACCAGAAGACCAAGATGGGACCGTTCCTTCAGCCGCTTATGGACAACTTGAATGTCATAAAAGGCCAGTTTAAGCCCAATTCGAGAGAGGCCCTTCGTATCGAGAGCATGCTCGCACAGGAAAAGCTTATAATAGAGCCGCTTGCGTACATCAGGGGCAGGAGTCTCGGAAAGTGCTATTTCATCATAGACGAGGCCCAGAACCTTACCCCTCATGAGGTAAAGACCATCATCACCAGAGCGGGAGAAGGGACCAAGATGGTGTTTACCGGAGATATCTTCCAGATAGACCAGCCATACCTGGATCAATGGTCCAACGGCCTCACTCACCTTGGAGAGAAAATGGGCGGACAGCCGATATTTCAGCATGTTTTCCTCAAGAAAGGGGAGAGAAGCCGCCTTTCGGAGATAGCGTCCAGGTTGCTTTAGTCATAAATTTTGAGTAAATTTGCACTTTTGTTTCAGAAATACAAATAAATAAAATATTTATCCTATGTTTGAAAATAAAAAACGCGTGTACTGTTTTGGCGGAAAGACCGCAGAGGGAGACGGCTCAATGCGTGAGCTTCTCGGCGGTAAAGGTGCCAATCTTGCCGAAATGAGCAAACTTGGCATGCCGGTTCCTGCCGGATTCACCATTACTACCGAATGCTGCGCTGAGTATTATGAGCTTGGCGGAGGTTACACCGATTCTCTTAAGGATGAGGTAAAAGCCGCGCTTGAAGCTACGGAGAAGAAGATGGGAAAGAAATTCGGAGATCCGAAGGACCCTCTTCTTGTAAGCTGCCGTTCTGGTGCCAGAAGTTCCATGCCTGGAATGATGGACACCATTCTGAATATCGGATTGTGTTCTGAGACCATTCCGGGAATGATTGCCAAGACAGGCAATCCTCGTTTCGTATATGATGCTTACCGTCGTCTCATCATGATGTATTCGGATGTGGTGATGGAGAAGGCAGAAGGAATCGAGCCGGCAGACGGACAGGGTATCCGTCAGCAGCTTGACCGCATGATGTCAGAGCTCAAGGAGTCAAAGGGATATGCATCTGATACAGACATTACTGCAGACGAGCTCAAGGACCTCTGCGAGAAGTTCAAGGTCAAGGTTAAGGAAGTTCTCGGCGTAGAGTTCCCTGACAGTGCAAAAGCACAGCTTTGGGGTTCTATCGGAGGCGTTTTCAAATCATGGAACGGAAAGCGTGCCATTGCATACCGCCGTATCGAGAAAATTCCTGATGACTGGGGTACCGCAGTGAACGTTCAGTCCATGGTATTCGGTAATATGGGAAATACATCCGCTACCGGTGTTGCATTCTCTCGTAACCCTGCCAACGGAGACAACAAGTTCTATGGCGAGTGGCTTATCAATGCCCAGGGTGAGGATGTTGTGGCAGGTATCCGCACTCCTAACCCTCTCAACGAAGCTACCAAAAACGAGCACAACAAAGACCTCGAGTCTCTTGAGACAGCGATGCCAGGTGTATATAAGGAGCTTGATGAAATCCGCAAAAAGCTTGAGAATCACTTCCATGACATGCAGGATATCGAGTTTACCATACAGGAAGGCAAGCTCTGGATGCTTCAGTGCCGTATCGGCAAGCGTGCCGGACTCGCAGCACTTCAGATGGCAATGGATATGCTTTCAGAGGGCATGATTGACGAGAAGACTGCAGTGATGAGAGTCGCTCCTTCACAGCTTGACGAGATTCTTCACCCTATTCTCCAGCCGGCGTCAGAGAAGGCTGCCAAGGTAATTGGCCGTGGACTTCCTGCATCTCCTGGCGGAGCGGTAGGTATGCTCGTATTTGACTCTGAGTCCGCTATGGCTGCTGCCAAGGACGGCAAGAAAGTTATTCTCGTGCGCGAAGAGACATCCCCTGAAGACATCGAGGGTATGAGAGCGTCCACAGGTATTCTTACCACCCGCGGAGGAATGACTTCACACGCTGCGCTCGTGGCTCGCGGATGGGGCAAGTGCTGCATCGTCGGATGTGACTCCATGAAGATAAATCTTGAAGAGAAGACCGTTACTTTTGCAGGTAGCGACAAGGTATATAAGGAAGGCGACTGGCTCTCTCTCAACGGAGGCAAGGGTCTTGTATATGGTACTAAGATCGAGACCATGGATGCCAGCGAGAACCCTCTGTTCGTGAAATTCATGAGCATAGTGGACAAGTACCGCCGTCTTGGCATCAGGACCAATGCTGATACTCCTGAAGACGCCCAGAAGGCACTTTCTTTCGGAGCTGAAGGTATCGGACTCTTCCGTATCGAGCACATGTTCTACGGAAAGAACTCTGAAGTTCCTCTTTCCAAGCTTCGCAAGATGATTCTTTGCAATACTGACGAGGAGCGCAGGTCTGCACTTGCAGAGCTTGAGCCGTTCATCAAGGCGTCAGTTAAGAGCACTCTTAAGATTATGGATGGCAAGCCGGTAGTGTTCCGTCTGCTTGACCCACCTCTTCATGAGTTCGTGCCTAAGACCATCGATAAGGAGCAGGAGCTTGCCAACGAGCTTGGAATCAAGGTGGAAGAAGTTATCAAGAGAGGTGAGAGCCTTCATGAGGTGAACCCTATGATGGGTCTTCGCGGAGTGCGTCTTCATGTGGCCTATCCGCTTATTGCCGAGACTCAGTACAGGGCTATCTTTACCGCTGTGACTGAACTTCAGAAGGACGGATTCCATCCTCAGGCGGAAATCATGATTCCTGTGACCGTATCGGCACGTGAGCTCAGCTTCCAGAAAGCGATCTGCGACAGAATCAAGGCAGAGGTCGAGGCTCACAGCGAGCAGAATATCGAGTATCATTTCGGTACCATGATTGAAATCCCTCGTGCGGCGCTTACCGGTGAGAGGATGGCCCGTACCGCAGAGTTCTTCTCATTCGGTACCAATGACCTTACCCAGATGACCTTCGGATTCTCCCGTGATGACGTAGGTACCTTTATGGGCGACTATCTCGGACATAAGATTCTTGATGCCGATCCGTTCCAGACCATTGATACCAAGGGTGTAGGAAAGCTTGTTGAATACGGTATCCAGGCCGGACGCGGTCGCAGGGCTGACCTCAAGTGCGGCGTCTGCGGAGAGCACGGTGGAGATCCTGATTCCATCAAGTTCTTCAACAGCATCGGTGTGGATTATGTCAGCTGCTCACCGTTCCGTGTGCCTATCGCACGTCTTGCAGCGGCGCAGGCCGCCATATCTCAGGCGAGATAATCAAGTCATATAACTTAATAGAGGGGGTGTATTCTAAGACTTTTCCAAGGAATACATCCTCTTTTTTACATTTTTTTGAAAAAGGTACCGCCGCCGCAATATACGCATGCGGCGGCAACAGTACGGGCGCTGCGGGGGTCTAAAAAGTCTTGATAGACTTAGAGGTCACCCTCTTTTTATGTCTGCTCACATCCGAGCGGGGGGCGTTTCGCGCACTGAAGATGCGTCCGGTGCGGCAGTAGGCTGTCCACAGTCTGTGGAGTCGGATGTTCTTCGGGCCTTTGAAGATGCGTCGCGTACCAGAGAAGGCTGTTTTTGGCACCGAATATCTCTTCCGTACCGTAGCCTGTTTTTTGTACCGAATGTTTCCTTGAGCACGGCACGCATATTCCGTACCGTAGAAGGGGGTTTTTGGTACGGCGCGCTTCCGAAAACGCATCGCACTTGGTTGTCCGGAGCACAGGAAAGCGGTGGCAGTTGCCTCTGAGAGGCCTGTCTACCTCCGAGCGGGGGCCGTTTCTGGTACCGAGTGCCGTCGAAGGGGCAGGGGAAGGGTTCGCCGCAGCGGAGCCTGGCGTACATTTTAGTCGACCACTTTTTTGTGAAGTTGCCGATTGATTTTTTTGCTATATTTGCGTAAAACCAATCGTAAAACCAATCGTAAATATGCCAAGGATAATAACTTTCGGAGAGGTCATGCTCAGACTTTCCACTCCTGGATACCTGAGATTCGGGCAGGCCGGACAGTATGATGCCACTTTCGGTGGCGGTGAAGCCAATGTGGCGGTGTCACTTGCCAATTATGGAATGGATGCAAAGTTTGTCACAAGGCTTCCGGACAATGATATTGCCAGAGCATGCGTGAAGGACTTGCGTTCTTATGGAGTGGATACTTCCGGAATCATTTATGGTGGAGACCGTCTGGGGATTTATTTCCTTGAGACCGGAGCGGTGTCGAGACCAAGCAAAGTCGTATATGACCGGGCCGGCTCCTCTATCGCCACCATCCAAAAAGGAATGATAGATTGGAAAGAGGTCTTGAAGGGGGAGGATTGGTTTCATTGGACAGGTATCACGCCTGCCATAAGCCAGGGTGCCGCAGACGTCTGCCTTGAAGCCGTGAAGGCGGCAAATGAGCTCGGTATTACGGTATCCTGTGATCTCAACTATAGAAAGAATCTTTGGAAATATGGAAAGAAGGCCTCCGAGGTAATGCCGGCGCTGGTGGAATGCTGCGATATAATTCTTGGCAACGAAGAAGATGCTGAGAAAGTGTTCGGTATCAAGCCGGAAGGGTTCGATGTGAGCTCCACCGGAGGTGCTATCGATCAAAGCCGGTTCAAGAGTGTGGGTGAGCAGCTTATGAAGAAGTTCCCACGCGCACGCAAGGTAATCATCACGCTGCGCGGTTCCATAAACGCCAACCACAATACCTGGTGCGGAGTCCTTTGGGACGGACATACCCTCTGCGAGTCGCGAAGATATGACATCACCCATATAGTGGACAGGGTAGGCGGAGGAGATTCCTTTATGGGCGGGCTCATTTACGGCCTTCTCACATATACCGGCGATGACCGTAAGGCCCTCGACTTCGCTGTGGCGGCGTCTTGCCTCAAGCATACCATCTTCGGAGATTTCAATCAGGTGACCGTGGAGGAAGTGGAGAAACTTATGGGCGGAGACGGTTCGGGACGAGTTTCAAGATAAGACTATAATATGGCACAATACGACAAACTTCAAGTACTTCTCACGTTCAAGGAGACCGGAATGGTACCTGTATTCTATCATTCTGACGTGAATGTGGCGAAGAATGTGCTGCGCGCCTGCTATGAAGGAGGCGTGAGGGCTTTTGAATTTACCAACAGGGGAGATTTTGCGCACGAGGTTTTCGGCGAACTTGTCAAATATGCGGCTTCCGAGCTGCCGGGAATGATACTCGGTGTAGGATCTGTCGTTGATCCGGCCACAGCGGCACTGTATATCCAGCTTGGTGCCAACTTTGTGGTGGGGCCGATATTCAACCCTTCCGTGGCACCGGTATGCAACCGGAGGCTGATTCCTTATTGCCCGGGCTGCGGCACGGTAAGTGAGGTCAATGCCGCCCAGGAAGCGGGGTGCGATCTGTGCAAGGTGTTTCCGGGAGACGTACTGGGACCGGCGTTCGTAAAGGGTCTCAGAGGACCTATGCCGTGGAGCCGTATTATGGTGACAGGCGGTGTGAAGCCGGAAAAGGCCAACCTCGAAGCCTGGTTCAAGGCCGGAGTCACCTGCGTCGGGATGGGATCCAACCTCTTTCCTAAGGACGTGCTTTCGGGCGGCGACTGGGGACGCATAACAGCTCTGTGCCGTGAGTCGCTTGATATTATAAAGAACTGCAGATAACCTTTTTCAACCACATAATGGACACACAAAAGAAACTGATGACCAATTGGCGTTGGTGGATGGTCGTATTGATGTTCCTTGCCACCACGATCAACTATATGGACAGGCAGGTGCTGTCGCTTACCTGGAAGGATTTTATCGCGCCGGAGTTTCATTGGACAGATGATGATTACGGTACGATTACAGCGCTTTTCTCCATCATATATGCAGTATGTATGCTGTTCGCCGGCAAATTCGTGGACTGGATAGGTACGAAGAAAGGATATTTATGGGCGATAGGAATCTGGTCGGTGGGTGCCTGCCTGCATGCCGTATGCGGGTGGATGACATGTAAGATTGAGGGGTTTGCGGATGTGACTGCAATGCAGACTATAGAGACAGGCTCCGCTGCCGCACTTGCCATAGCTTCTACAAGTGTGTGGCTGTTTGTTGCGGCAAGGGCGGTGCTGGCGATAGGTGAGTCAGGCAATTTCCCGGCTGCCATCAAGACCACGGCTGAGTATTTCCCTAAGAAAGACAGGGCGTTTGCGACATCCATATTCAATGCCGGTGCTTCGATAGGCGCTCTGATTGCACCTGCGACCATTCCTCTCCTTGCACAGTTCTTCAGGGAAAGAGGCATCGGAGGAGGCTGGGAGATGGCGTTCGTTGTCATAGGAGCGTTGGGATTTATCTGGATGGGCTTCTGGGTGTTCATGTATGACAAGCCGGAGAAGAGCAGGCACGTCAATGCCGCGGAGCTGGAGTACATCCACCAGGACGATGAGAGCGAGGCCTGCCATAAGGAGAAAGAGTCTTCCAAAGAAGAGAGCGTTGCTCTTTGGAAATGCTTTAAATACAGGCAGACATGGGCGTTTATCACCGGTAAGTTCCTTACTGACGGAGTGTGGTGGTTCTTCCTTTTCTGGGCGCCTGCATATTTCTCAGACCAGTTCGGATATTACTCTTACACCAAGGAAGGCATCCTTCTTATCACCGTGCTGTATGCTATCGTGACGGTAATTTCCATATATGGGGGGTATCTTCCGAAGCTTTTCGTGGACAAGAAGGGCATGAATCCTTATTCTGGGCGCATGCTGGCTATGCTTATTTTTGCATTTTTCCCTCTTGCGGCGCTGTTTGCCCAGCCTTTGGGCGCACATTCGGCATGGTGGCCCGCAGTGCTTATCGGACTTGCAGGAGCAGGGCATCAGGCGTGGTCTGCGAATCTTTTCAGCACCATAGGAGATATGTTCCCTAAGAAAGCCGTCGCCACCATCACCGGAATTGGCGGCATGGCAGGAGGTATCGGAGCCTTCATCGTGCAGAAGACTGCCGGAATCCTTTTCACGAGGACCGGGGAGATGGGAGACGCTTTCACATTCCTTGGCTTCGAAGGCAAGCAGGGCGGATACTTCATTATGTTCTGCTGCTGCGGTGTCGCATATATTTTAGCATGGACGATAATGAAGCTCCTCGTGCCTAAGTATAAGCCGGTGGAGATGTAATAGCCCTATTCTACACGTATGTCACGAACGCAGCGTGCTTTAGAGAAAGTAGCTTCTGCGGCGAGTGAAATGTTGCCATTGGATGTACAGAATCCGTATTTATTGCCGCCGTCTTTTCCGCTGCCACCCAAAGCCTCCACTCCAAAGGACCAGAAAGTTCTGCTTGGATAATATCCGGACGATACCAGATTCGTGTAGTATCTCATTACAGCAAGTTCTGTCTGGCTTGGAAGCCTGTATCCGTCAGGGCAATACCATGCATATACGGAAGAACCATATTTGCTGACTTCATCATTGAGGGCTTTGAACGATACCGCTCCTGATGTCCATGTCTGGTCCGCGGGTGCGGTCTCGAATTTCTTGTAAAGGCAGTTTGCGGTGGCACGCTCATCCTCATAGTCAAGCTCTCTTGAAGTGTAGTACCTCAGGGCGCTTTCATTGATGTGGGTGCATTCGAAAGTATATGAGCCGTCCGCATTCTGCGAGGTCTGGATATAGTCGTCCGGCGTCTTATTTATAGGAGCATCGTTTGCCAGACCAAGGTTCCTTACACATCTTACGGTGAAATTTGTAATTCCTCCCCATTGGAATGAGCCGCTGATATCTCCTGTGGAGATACCCTCCTCTCCCCAGATTACAGTAGGCTGCTTGTTGCTTGGATACTTGGTGCTGGAGATGACATGCTGCCTCCAGCGCGCAGGATCATCCGAATTGCGGTCAGCGGTGGATCTGTTGTATATACGTACCGAGCTTTCCAGTACGCCGTCTCCCACATACATACCTATCAGCTGTCTTACGGATGCAAGATACCATCTTACCTCATCGCGGTCTATGATGCCGTTTCCGTTGTTGTCCCTGTTGCGGGACATGCATATATATCTTAGCGACTCATATCCTTCCTGAAGCTGAGGAAGTTCGTTTTTCACTTCAAACGAGAGATATTTGTCCCATATGACGTTGTCCTGAATGGTGGTGATGTTGCTCACTGTGGCTCCGTCTGGCGCAAGTCCCCATTCGAAGACACTGTTGGCCAGGCCATTGAACGGGTCCGTATTCTTACCCGAGCCGTCCCGGGACCCGTCTTGATTGTAGGTGAATACCTTATCCGCATGTTCGTCCACGGATTCGAGCCCCCATGCATTTTGGAGCCTGGTGTAACTTTCATCCGTGTTGTATATGCTCTTTATTGGTTTTTGCTGTATGGTGATGACGGAGCCGGTGGCGCGCGATTCAAGGTCCTTACTGGTATTGGAGTTGCACAATATGTGCATGGCGCGCTCTTCCTTATTGACAAATCGCTTCCAAAGCGTAGGGGAAGACCCGCCGAAGATAGGATCCTTATCGTAGTAATACTCGTCCACGAACACAGTTACGCATATCTTGGCATCATTGAGATTCTCGCTGTCGAAGTCGCATTTGTAGTCTGCATAATTACCGCCGTTCTCAAGCCATGACGCGTATCTTTTCACTTGCGTCTTGATGTATTTCACCATATCGATGATATCCATCACGCCGTCATTGTGGTAGCCCCCAAGGCCGTCGCCGCTTCCGTCAGACTCCTTGTTTTGGTCGGCTCTTCTGAAAGTGGATGACTCGGCGAAGACGCGGTTTGTGTATCTGCGTCGTATGTCTTTATAGAACTTGGTGGACGCATCCTTTTTGTTGAGTCTGAAGTGAACCCATTTGTAGTCCAGTCCGGCCGGGATGTCCGCGCCGTCCTGTCCTATGGCTGGAGAGCCTTCCCCGAAAGGTGTCTTTACCCGCCATGTCAGGTCATCGACCGTGGCGGTTGTCCTCTCGAAGAAATTCTTCGCACTGAAGGTCATGGTCTTGGTCTCGTAGTGGGCGTCGCAAATGGCGATTTCCTCTTTGGCTATAGTTATCTGCCCTGAAGCACCGGGCTGGTTCTCGATATTTTCCCCGTCCGAGGTCTCGACTTCTATTCTTATGTTGTTGACCGAATTGATGGTGACGGTATAGTTGTAACTTGTGTTCCTTTCGGTCCGGAAATTGGCTACATCCTCGTATTCGTCATCATTCCAATGTTCTGAATCCCCGTTATGAATCTTCTTGCTTTTCCAGTCCCCCAGATGGATAAGATACAGCACGTCACCGCCCAAAGTCTGTCCAGCCTCGTTGCCAGTCAGTTTCATGGTAACCCTGGCGGATACCAGAACATAAGTGGAGAAGTCGTTTGCATTCTGGAAGATGCGCATGGACTTGGTACTTGTCTTTCCGGAAAGGCTGGTGTATTCCACCGCCTGTACTTCATTGAGTCCGGTGGCGGTCTTTTTCTGCCTGCTTCTGTCCTGATAGCTTGTGAATGAGGAGTTTTTCGGCGTCTGTCTGTTCTCCGGCATGTAGAAAGAGAAAGACGCTTTGTTCGGCTCCGGGAATTCTTCGAAATTTGCCCATTCGCTGTCGAAGAATAAAGATGCGTACTGTGAGTAGTCTCCGGTCGGAGTGTTCGGATCAACGCTGCATGCGTCTTCATTTCTCTCCATCATAAAGGCCGTCTTGGGGATGTTGAATACTCTCCAACTTTTCGGCTCGAAAGACTGGATGACCTGGCCGTTCTCGTCAGGTCTTGTGCCTGCTTTGAACGTGAACTTTATCTTGGCATCCATTCTTCGGAGAATAAGGCTTCCTAAACCTCCTCCACCTATGGTGATACCCTCACCGTCGCTTACCGTAACTCCGGATACGCTTCCGGACATAGGGAAGTATCCGTTTCTGGATGTTGTCTCCTGATTGAGATATACCTGAAAATTCTTTATGTCATCCTCGGTATTTATGTTGTGAGACAGCATTTCGGAAGATATTTTCACCATATCTCCGTCAATGTTCGCAAACACATAGATTTTGAATCCTGACCCGGAAGGGGATTTGATCTTGATGACTCCGGTACTTGGCTGGTTTGCCTGCGAATACCACCATCCTTCTTCGATGATATCCAGTTCTCCTTCGCTGTTCGTGCGGTCAAGTTCTCTATACCACTTGCTGTGAATCTTGTGTCCGTCCTTGTCGAAGACGAACACATAAAGGTTCATTATCCTGTTTTCACTCTCGGCATTGAGGGTGGCTTTGGTGCTTATCTCCACATTCGGAGCAGAGCCGAATTTCAGGTAGATGTAGCCCTCTCCGCTGGTAAGGCCGCCCGGAGCAAACTGCTCCCTGACGCAGGAAGTCATCATAAGCAGGAATATCGCTGCGAATATGGTGGAAAAGTATCTTTTCTTCATGATGGTAATCTAATCAAAAGTGGTTTCATTATCGACCGTTTTCCAAATCTCTGTCTCGAAATTCAGTTTCCCAGTATTCTTGTTGAAAAAGATATTGACCATTATGTCGATACTCTCGTTGCGCTTGATTCTCTGTAGAGGGACAGCTACGCCAAGATCCGGGTCTATGTGGCTAAGATCGTTGTCGGAGTAGTTTATAAGGGCTTCCGCACCGTCAAATACTTCCTCTTGGGTAGTGACTGAATTTACTTTATAGAAGTACCATTGATAATGCGGGGACTTGCCTCTGTTGTTGAAGTCAAGGGTTCCGGCATTGTTCCATATATAATTGTTGCCGGAGCTGATTGTGTACCCGTTGGTCTTATCTCCTATGACATCGAAGTCGTCTATACTTGTACTAAGGTAAAGTTTGCCGGAGGAGTTTCTCAGGTATTTGTTCTGTCCGATGTTTTTAAGATCGAAGTAATATCCCCACACCAATTTCGATTCGTAACTCCAGATATAGTCTTCAATGTCGCTGTTGGCAAGCAGGTGGTTCTTCGGGCCGTCTCCGCTTGCGAGAAAATCGATACCCACAGAGCCGCTATTGTGTCCTTTCAGCAGATATCTCATGCTTTTGTTCATTACCAGATATTGATTGCCTGTACTTAGGCTTTCGCTCGTCTCTTCGAATGAGTATGATGAGATGTTCTTGGTGATGAGATGTGGAGGATCTTCCTGAGTGTCGGCAAATACACCTCCGCGAATTTTTATTCCCGGAGCTTTGTCGGTCTCGAAAAGGTACACGGTAAGACAAGTCTTCTCCGTGTTTGGCTCAAGACGTATTGCGGTGGTCATTTTCTCCAATTCATCGTGTACGACCCCCGAAAGGAAGCTGTCTTGCTCGAAAAGATAGGACTTGTCCGGGCGGATGTCATGGAGGCTTATGTCCTTGATCCAAATCATTTTGTCAAGGGTGCTGTTCCGGACAGTTATATGTATCTTGGCGCATATTCTGACAAGAGAAGCGCTGATCATATTCTTGCCCGGGACTACATGGATTTCTTTTACGACGCTCAGCGGCATTCCGTATATACCGTACTCATAGTCGATGGTCGCCTTCTTGAAAGCATCATCAATTTTGGCTCCCGCAGTATACGAAGACAGCGCGTCGCTGTTGGCTACGAAATAGAGCGTGTATGAGGCGCGTTCCACATTGATAAACTGTGCCGATGCAGTTCCCATTCCTGTCATGGTGATGCCGTCCACTCCCGTGGCCGGACTTCCGGCAGCACTTCCGTCAGCACTGATGACTCTTACTATATTATCGTCCTTGTCCACGAGCCAGATGCGCAGAAACTTTATCTCATCCCCGATCCTGGCTGATTTGGTGGAAGGAAGAGTTATGGATATCTCGATATTTCCGCTTCCGCTTTCCGTGGCGTGCGGGTTCTTGCTGCATCCTATCAGAGAAATGAAGAATATTAACAATAGAAACCTCTTCATGGCGTACTACAGATAAATGTCCACAGGGACTTGTTTGGTGAGCCAAGGCTCGATGGTGACGGATACCTCGATGTCTGATTTATTGACAAGAAGCGTGTAAGTGTAGATTTTGCCGGCTTCCCATTCGAGCCGCGGCAGATTGACGGTATGGTCGATTTCGTTGTCTCCTCCGCTTTTCCGGGTGAACAGGTGGATGGATGTCGGACCGTTTGCTGGGTCACTGCACGTTTGCGGAATTGCGAAAAAGTATTTGTCTTTTCCCAATATATCCGTAGGGTCTTTATTCCCCTTGACTCCGAATAGCTCATCTCCGGTCCATTCGTAAAGCTTGTCATGGCTATTGAATGTTCCTTGCCAGTTGAACGATTCGTGTTCGCCGAATCCGGTGTAGCTAAGATGCCCGTAGGCGTTTAATCCTTTGATGTAGAAATGGATTATATTGTCCGTGTATGTGGAAGGAGTGACCGTCGTATTGAATGCTATTTTGAATTTCAGTGCGCACAGAGCGTGATTGAACACCATCTGCACTCTGTCGTAGCCGTCATTTGCCGGATATCGCGTTGCCGAAGCCAGCAGAAGGTCATAACTGTCATCCAGAACGCGGTATTCTATGTCGATACCGTCTGCGGATGAGCTGGATTGCAGAATGGTGGCATCGTACGGGTGATAGGCCCTGAACCGGTAATACATGTTCCTTTTCCAGTTCTTCTTGGCGGAATACTGCGACCCGCTGAACGTATATGTCCAGTTTTTTTCCGTGCTGCTGCCTTCTGTTGTATAACGCACCTCCACCGGAGAAGAAAAGTCGAATACATTGGTGCCTTTTCCTCCGTCGGTAACTGAAAACATTCCATATACTCCAAAAGGTTTGTTCTGCAGGGTTGCGGTCGTAGTTGATTCGCCGGTATGGTTTGACTTGGTGCCTTCAACCTGCGAAACGGTGCTTGTGCTGAACCCGATGGCCGTCCCGTGCTCCTCACCTTGGGGTTTGGTGCATGAGCCGAGCAATACTGCCGCAGATACGAATAATGCTGTTCTTATCTTGTGCATGTCTCTATCCTCCGATTACATGTCAGGTCCGATTACAATGTCAGTATTACCATAGCCGGTCCAGTCGGAAACGCTTCCTCCGAAATCGATAGGATGGTCAGAAGTTCCGAATATAATCTGATATTCAGTGTATTTCCCTCTTTCCCAGGCAGCGCCGTGCTGGTTGAGAGATATGGTTACATTTTCGTCTTTGCTGACTCCGTTGTCATTGATGGTGTAGTGAATCACCATCTCGACATTCCCCCTCGTGCCGACAGCCGAAAGGCTCTGAGGTATCAGAAGCATTGTCTCGATGATATGTGTCTTATCGATACCTAACTTTATAGCCGGGGTCAGCGTGTTGTCAACTTCGTGGACTTCTCTTCTGTTGGTCCATTCCGAGCCGTTGAAATCCGCCTCGCCATAGACATTGCGGAAAATTATTTCGTTCAGGTAAACCTCTTTCCCGGGTTCTTCCTTTTCGATGAATGCCGTCACGGCTACTTTGGAGAGAATATGCCTGAATACGATAGGTACGCCGACCATGCCGTATGAAGTCCCGTTGGCTGACTTGTCCTTTACTATGTCTGCCACCATAAGATCGATTCTCTTGTCGCTCCCGTTTGTGGCCCAGCCTGTAATCTCCACGCCCTTGTCCTTGGTAATCTGTATTTTGGCGGATTCCGGGGAATAGGCCATAAATGTGAGAGACCCCTTCTTGGGCCAATAATACGGCGTCTCCGCCTTGAACTTGTTTGTGGCGTCGTAACTTATGACAGCGGAGGAGAGGTACAGTTGGGCGTCATCCTTGTTGGCGTCCCACTTCTTCCCCTGTGGCAGATACCATGCGGAAGAGACGAACGGGACCGTTTCCGGGTACGCTTCTAGGGCCTTTGTCCTGCCGCTTATCACCTGATAGCTGATTTCGGTATTGTCCGTAGGACCGCTCTGCTGCACTATTTTCGTGCAGCAGCCAAGTGTCAGGACCAATACGGCCGGTATAATCAGTCTCTTGAGCATTTCCTGTGTTTTGATTTGTGCCTGAAAGGGCGGTCAGGCCCTTTCAGACTGTGATGAAGACGCGCGGGTTTAAAGTGCCGTGCATCATAGAATGTCGGTAACGGTACCATCTTTCCAATCCACAACTGAAGGATTCCAGTAAATCTCGTTAAGACCAAGAGTGATTCCGAGAACATACTTCTTATTGCACTCCCAGTCGTTCTTATATATATCCTTGAGATCTTTGGTATCTGTAACTGTCTCTTTGACCGGCTTACCGGCAACATAAGAGGTGATGATCTCGTACTCGATGGTAATCGTAGGGTTAATCTTGTCTTTGAGGACCTGAGGCAGTACAATAGAATAATCTGTTGCACTAGGGGGCAATTTGTCAAATGTTCCAGCATCGTCTGTTGCAGTAACTTCCTTGTCGCCTGTGAATACAGTGAGGTCTTCTTGTAGGCCCCAACCATCCCATCCCCAGTTTTCTGGATTAGGGTTGGACTGATACTGAGTGAAGGTACCCCTTGTGGATACTTGGGTCAGAGTAATCTTCTTGACTCTGAACTCTACTTTAGGATAGTTTTTCTTTTTGTTGACCTTGAACTCTACTTTAGCGAGTGCGTGGCGGAAAACGGTCGGAACGCCATTCTCCCATGTACCAGTGGCAGATTCATTATTTTTCTTGTCTTTGGCAATCTCCGCTACAAGGATATCCTTATTAAGATTGTCCTTAACCGAATAATCTTTAATCTTGATACCTGTGTCATGCGCACAAGTTACGGTCGCTCCCGTACCAACGCTCGGAGCGGGATTGCTAGTAGGGTGATGAATAGTGTTATCTGTCCAGGCAAAGAATGTCAGAGTACCCTGCTTTGGCCAGTAATAATTATTTTCTGCTGCCCAGTAACCTTTACCTGTAGCAGGAGTGTCGTAAGTAATCAGGGCATTGTCGATATATAGTTGCGCATCAGTGGTACGATGTTCATCCCAGTTTTTCCCTTTCTCAAGAAAATATGCATAGGAGAAAAAATGTTTGTTCGTCTCAAAGGCTGCGCCGCCTGCCTTGGTGCTGACCGTCTGGAAAGTGATTTCCTGATCAGGAGCATCCACTCTCACTTCGTTTTTGACGCAGGAGGCGAGTGCTGCACAAGCCGCTGCGATGTAAAAAATGTGTTTGTTCATAATGCGTGTGTGTTGATTATTATATTTCTATTTCATGGTGTTCTTCATCCCAGTCTCCAACGCTCGGGTCGAATCCGCCTCCTGTGCCGGGGTCCGGCTTTTCCGGCGGCGGGATGACTACGGTCTCGTCCACGAGAATCCAATGGCGTTTTATGCAGTCTTCCGTCTTGAAGATGTCCGAGATGTCAAATTTCTTTTCTATGTTCCGTCCGTCCGTTGTCCAGAAGCTGAACGTTACGAACAGATTTGTAGTCATGTCCGGGATATGGCCGAAGGTGTTGAATATGCTGCACACTACAGGTGTCCCGTTGTCGTCGCTTTTCTGAAGATGCGTATATATGGCGCACGGGTCGCTGAAATCTTTTTCCCGTGAGGATATGTTGGCCTTCCCGGCCATGGATGTAATCACTGCTTTGGCTGAACGCACATGCTCCAGTCCGTCCACCTTTACCTGCAGATAATACGATTCCGCTATGGATGACGCTTCCGTGTTGATGGTATGTACGCCCTTGTGGTAAGGGATGTTCTCGTAGTCGCTGCTTGCCACAAGCATGTGGTCTGGCTGGTAATGTATGGACCATCCGTCGAACTTGGTGTCTGCCGCCGGAGAGGAAGCGGAGAGCAATTTCAGCTCAGTAAGCTCCTTTTGGGAAATGGCTTCGGTATAGACGAAGGCGCTTCCATATTCCGCCTCATTGCGTATCATGTTGAAGTCGGATCCGAACTGATACAACATCATGGAGTACTCTCCCGGCAGTATGTTCAGCCGTCCCTTTATGATTTTCTGTCCGTCCTTGTCGGAAATGTCGGAGATGAACGACTCCGCCACCAGTTCGTGGCTGTGGATATCGTAGAACAGAACCTTCATGACCTCCGGGTCAATGACTGGAACAGGTATCTTGTCATTATATATGTCGCATGTCACATTGGAGATGGTGTTGAGGTTGATGCGAACCTCAATCTCCGTGCTGAATTCCGGCTCCTCCAGCGCTCTTCGCTCGCAAGACATCAGTGCCATGAGTCCGAGCAGCATCAATAGATTTCTGAACTTTCTCATTTGGCTCTGACGTTTAATGTGGTATGATGCTGTTTGCGGACGGACAGCGGCAGGATAAGTGATACTTTGGCTCTGGTGAGTCCGAAATATGATATGGTGCCTGCCTTGAAAGGATCCTTGTACAGGTGTTCGTAGTCCGGAGTCGGCTGATAATGTCTGTAATCTGACCGGAGATATCCTATGGACGCGGAGAACTCAAATCTCAGCCGTCTTCCGACCGGCATCACATATCCCGCGCTTGCTCCCAGACTCCAATATTCGCCCTGGGTGCAGATCTTTTTGTCCCACTGCAGATCGTATATGGCCGAGCTCAGATATGGCCCCACGAACCAGCCGGTCATCCTGGAGTCGTTGAAGCTTCCGAATTCGGGTTGTCTGGTGGCAGTCGGGTAATAGCGCGGCTCTATTCCCAACTCCCATATCTGAAATGCGTACTTGTGCCCGTTCGGGCCGGCGGTCCACCACGGGAACAGGTCCGATACGGCGACGGAGAACTTCTCTCCTATCGGAATCTCCACCTCGACGTTCAGCGCGGTGACGACATCATACAGAAGGTTGGTCTTGAGGGCTACGAGCGTTTTGGTGCTGCTTCCAGTCAGTTGTACCTTGCCCCCCCCCCCTTGTCCTGCGGGGCCTCAAGGGTAAACGGCATCTGCGCCTCTGAGAGCATTTCTCCCGGATCGTGCCTTAGGGAACTTGTCCATTCGAGCGTGATGAAAGAGCGCCGCATATCCACGAAATACTCCTTTATCATGCGCCCGTACAGCGCGGCATCGTATGTTTTCAGAAGGGTCTTCTTCTTGTCTGCGGGGAGGTCGGCATCGATGATTTTCAGAAGATGCTCTCTTTGGCCCTCGCTCAGAACTTTGTCTGAGAGGACCTTGTCCCTGAACATGTGCCATGATTCTCCGTCTGCTTCGATATATATCCGGTCGGACAGACTGCCGTATTCCGAACTGAGGAATCTGAGCATTGCGCCTGCGCGCCTGCGGGCGAGCCGTGCATTGTACTCGTATGCTCCTTCCGGAGAAGAGTATGACTTGACTGAAAGTCTTTCGATGTTGTTGATGACTCTGGAAGAGTCCTGCTGCAGAGAATGGATAGTGTCGGAAAGGGCTTTGAGCTGGGAATGATTGTCCAGATATTCTTTTTGGAGTACGGATTTATCCCAACGGAAATCCACATGGAACCCTGCCTTCCTGAGGGTTGTGGTGTCCGATGGAGCTTGTGCATAGATAAGTTCTCCGCAAGTTAAAACAAATACGAAGTTTATCAATGTCAAGAATCGTGTAATCATTCTCAAAATCCTATAACTTTCATTCTGCGCTGCAAAGATAGGAAAATATCGAAAAAATAAACATTTTTTTATAACTACTTCTTTTCATTTACCGAAATTTAATTTTTCTAAAAAACAAAAAAAGGTTTTAAAGATTACTTCATTAGTGGCTTTACCAGTTTTAGCTATTTCTTTAGGTACTACTTTAGGAATTATTGCTAATATTAATCAAAATAAAGGAAATATTACTAATGATGTTATAATAAATAATAATGTTTCTAAAAGAAGATTGTATTTAATTTCAAATGATTTATATACTGTACCACTTACAGTAAGCTTAGAAAAGAAAAATGAAATTCATGAAGAAATTTTAGATGTTATTAATCTTTTAAAAGTATCTTCTAAAGCAAGTAATGAATATATACATGGTTTTATTAAAGACGATGCAAGAGTGAATTCATTTACTACTAATGAAGAAAATAATCTCACTATTGATTTTTCAAAAGATTTTTTAACAGA
>OIWT01000538.1_pt1 | contig 51776 bp, 46 predicted proteins | sample 1587701 | NCBI WGS metagenome assembly OIWT01 (sample SAMEA3888904, study PRJEB22519) | human gut metagenome | biome: human gut; feature: human-associated habitat; material: faeces | place: Denmark | collected 2009
ACACCATATGAGGTCTATTTCTCAAAGGTGTTGCACTTAGCTTGACAATTCGCCGCACATAAATATAGGGCCGCTGCACATCACATTCACATTACGTGCAACAGCCCTGGTTCGTTCTTGTATTTGTTATTGCAGCAGGAATACCTGCTTTTTCTTAGATAGTTTATGCTTTGCTGGCTTCAAATTTCAAAACATCTGGACGTGCATAGTGTCCATAAGGGTCGAATTCCATACGACTGGCTGCGACCTGATCCATATCCAGATCTGCATAAATGATGGTTTCTTTATCCCAAACAGGTTCCGTCAAATAATGACCGAATGGATCAATCACGCAGCTGCCGCCGCGGCATACTATTTCTGGAAGCTGCGCAAGTTCTTCTTTTGCTTCGAGATCAGACGGGTAAGAGTGCTTGGTGAAGAACAAGTCACTGTTAATGACAAAGCAGCGGCCTTCCAAGGCAATGTGCTGGATCGTATGTTGCCATTCGGGAACGTCGTTGGTATTGGCAGAAATATAAAGGGTAACGCCGTGTTCATATAAAGCTTCACGGGCAAGGGGCATGTAACTTTCCCAGCAGATCATGCAGCCAGCTGATCCCCAGGGCGTATCGGCCATCGGGAAATATTTTTCATGTGCGTCGCCCCAAACAAGCCGTTCCGCACCGGTTGGCTTTAATTTCCGATGATGGGATACAAGACGTCCTTCCGGTGAGAAAATCAGATTGGTATTGTACAGGGTTCCGGTTACGGCGTCGCGTTCCGAAATCCCGATGCTGATATATACCTGGTACTTTTGGGCTGCTTTGGCAATCGCATCTGTTTCAGGGCCTGGAACGACGACGGATGCATCGTAATAGCGTTTCCAGTCTTTTCGTCCAGCTTCGCTGCGGCTGCCAATCTTAAAACCAAAAGTCATACCAAAGGGATAGCCGGGAATGGACAATTCGGGGAATACAATGAATTCTGCACCGTTTTCTGCAGCCTCTGCCAATTTTTTCAGTGTATTACCCAGGCAGGCAGCTTTGTCAAAAAGTACGGGTTCCAGTTGGACGAGTGCCAGTCTTAAATCCTTTTTCAGGTCTTGCATGAAGAATTCCTCCTATTATTTATTTTTCATTTTTATTTTGCTCAGCTTTTTCTTTCCTGTAAAGCTCTACAACATCGGCAGAATAATCCCAGACAGGATAGGGAACATTTTTGCGTTTCTTTTCATAATCCTTGAGTGCGAACAGTACGTATTTTGACAGACAGAACAAGCCGATGACATTGAAGAATACCATAAAGGCACCGAAGAGATCCGCCAGTTCCCACATTTCTACGACAGGAACGACAGAGCCGCATAAGATGAGGCAAAGGGCAAAGACGCGATAAACATTGACAACCTGGGTATTGTTCTTAAAAATATATCGCATGTTCACTTCGCCGTAATACATATTGGCCAGTAATGTCGTGTATCCGAACAAGAACATGGCCATGGCCACAATCCAATAGCCTAAACTCCCAAAAGAAGCAGCAAAAGATGCTTGCGTTAACTGAATGCCAGTCAATCCGCTCCCGAGTTGACCAGACAGCAAGATGCAGAAAGCTGTGCAGCTGCAAACGATGATCGTTGTGACAAACACCCCCAGCATGCCGGATAATCCCTGGTTCACGGGATGGCGGACATTGGCCGACGCATGCATGGACGGTGTAGTACCGGCACCAGCATCGTTGCTGAATAACCCGCGGGCAACACCGTAACGGAACGCTTCCTGCACACTGTAACCGAGAACACCACCAGCAGCCTGCTGTATACCGAAGGCCGAATCAATGATGAGTGTGACCATGTCCCATAGGAAATCGATATGAGTAAGCAGGACAATGAGCGCAAGGATGATATAAGCAAAGGCCATGAAGGGGACGATATACGAGGCAACGGTTGAGAGACGCTTGATGCCGCCAAAAATGACAATTCCGACTAAAAATACAAGGATGCTACCAAGAACCAGAGGCGGGACTGTCGTTACATTGCTGAAGGAGCCAACAATGGAATTGCTCTGGATCATACAATATACGACACCATTTCCGGCGATTACCGCGATGGAAAATAAAAGAGCCAATACTTTGTTATTCATGCCGCGGCTGATATAGTAAGCCGGGCCTCCACGATAGGTGGTGCCGTCTGCATTCTTGACACGAAAAAGCTGTGCCAGCACAGCTTCGCCAAACATGATAGGCATGCCGAGAATGGCAGTGACCCACATCCAGAATATTGCTCCTGGACCACCGGAAGCCAGTGCCGTAGCAACGCCGATCAGACTGCCGGCACCTACTTCACTGCCGATGGCAGAGCAGAGCGCACCGAAAGCACTGACACCTTTGTTGTTGACACTAGCTGTTTGTAGATTGTGAATGAGTTTCGTGAAATAACGTATCTGTGGAAAGCCAAGACGAAGGGTATAAAAAATACCACAAGACAGTAATATACCAGCAACCAGCCATCCCCAGAAAATTGAATTTAGATACGTGACAATTTCCATAAGAATTCCCTCCTTAGAACACGACGAACTTCTATAGAGGCACAATGCAAATAGATAGATAGGATATAATTTCGCGAAATTTCTTATAGTTATGATATAATAATTCGCATAATAACACAAACGGATAATGATGATTTGCTTTATCGAATAGTTCGATAAAAACCATAAGGAGTCAATCGGTATGGATCTGAAAAATGTCAATGCTTTCATTCACGTAGCAGAAACGAATAGTTTTACACGGGCAGCAGAAAGACTCGAATACGCGCAGTCAACCATTACGGCTCAAATCCAGACTTTGGAGGCAGAGCTGGGAGCTGAATTATTCATCCGTCGTGGAAAGCGGATATCGCTTTCTGTCGCAGGGCAGATGTTTCTCCCGTACGCGTATCAATTCCAGGCCTTGCATCAAGATGTGCATGCGCAGTTTTCCCGCGACACGGAACTCTCGGGAGAGTACCGCATCGGTATCTTGGAATCCATCAGCACAGCTTCTTATATGGATCGCTTTGCACAATTCATGCGTGAGTATCCGAAGCTAAACCTGATGGTCACAATCGATACGACGCTCCATCTGTTACAACGATTAAGGAATGGCGAATTGTCAATGGTCTGGCTGATTGACAGGCCGGTCAATGCTGCTGACATCCGGGTCGTTCATGAGTCGAGTGTCCCAATCGTGTTTTTCTGCGCTCCTTCTCATCCATTTGCAACCAGCAGCCCGGTTCCCATCGAGCAACTATCGGAAGTCCCATGGATCCTGGCCGAAAAAGGTACGAATTATCGTTGGCAGCTGGAACAGGATTTAGCAGCAAGACATCAATATATTCGCGCTCGTATCGAAATCGGATCGACGAGCAATATCATTGATTTTGTGGCTAAAAATCTTGGTGTATCATTGCTGCCCTCCTATACGTTAAAGCAAGCAATAGATGCCGGGCGTATCGTTCCCTTTCAAATAAAGGGCTATGATATGCATATGCAAAGTCAATTCCTGGTTTTTCGTAAAAGATGGATACCAGAAGCTATTGCAAAACTCATGTCGTATTTCTGAGTACTGCTTCCATCTCAAAACATACATCGTCTCGTTGATTGCTGCAGTGGTATATGGCGGAATGATGATTGCGAAAATCGAATGCATGTGATATAATAGCTCCTGTTTATCGGAGGTATCGTATGCCGGATAAGATGGCGGTTTTTGCCGCAGTCTTATCCGGCTTTTTTGTTCATGGCATTTGCCGCGTCTGAAAATAGGAGGATTTCGTGAAACAGAAGTATATCAAGCCGACAGGCATGGTGGCATTCACCGCTTATATGCAGATGTTCGTGACACTTTCCATCGATCTTTATCTGCCCGCACTGCCGAAGATGGCGGAAGTGTTTTCTGCTTCGGAGTTCCTGGTGAATCTTACCCTGGCCGGGTTCTTCCTGGTCTTTGCCGTGGGCATCATCTTGTTTGGCCCGCTGGCCGATAAGTACGGCCGCAGGAAAGTCCTGCTCGCTGCTCCTTATATAGCTACCTGTCCATCTCGTCCTTCGTCTACATCGATGAATTCCACCTCACGCCGCAGACGTATAGCTTCTATTATGCCGTAAATTCGGCTGCAGCCGTTGCCGGTCCTATCCTGTATCTGCAGCTCACGCACCGTGTGTCCAACCAGGCTATCACGCGCCTGATATTTGCCGTTTCGGCACTTTCGGCCATTTTGCTCTATGCGTTCAGTGCATGGCCGCTTTGTTTCCTGCTGGGCTTCCTGCCTTTCACGATCATGGAAGCCATCATCCGCCCGTGGCGTTCGTGGTCTTGCCTTCTGGGCGATGCCGTGGGGCGACGTTTCGGTTCCTGTGTGGCGGTTTGAAAGTCGGATGCTGAAAGTTCTAGAAAAGTTCCGTTTCAGAACTGGAATTTCAAAACTAGCATGAAAATCAGGAAATGCGTAGCCGCGAAGCCTTGAAAATACTACGGTTAAAGAGTTGCATCTCGCTTAAGGTTCATGGTATGATAAAGGAGTAATTTATTCCGCATTTTTAAGGGGGCCAATCTTTTGCTTACCATTTTAATGATACTCGATGCGATTGTCTGCATCATCCTGATTGCATCGATCCTCGGACAGGAAGCCAAATCCGCCGGTATGGGCGGCATGGGCGGCGGTGCGGATACCGTCTTCTCGAGCAAGGCGCGCGGCATGGACGCGTTGCTCGCTCGCGTGACGGTCGTCTTCGCCATTCTGTTTGCGGTTATCACCATCGTGATTGCACGTATGACGAACTGATATGATGATGATCATCCCCTGCTCTCCGGCAGGGGAAATTTTCTTGCATAGGGGGTGCTTGCCATGATCATGGAAGGGGCAGAGCCCTTTTTCCTCCCGGGAGGTAGCACGGGAGTCCTGCTCGTCCATGGCTTTACGGGGCTGCCGGCGGAGCTCTCGATGATGGGGGAGTACTTGCAGCAGCGGGGCTGCACCGTCCTCGGCGTGCGGCTGGCTGGCCACGGTATGACAGTCGAGGACATGAGCCGCATGACGGCTGAGGACTGGCTCGATTCGGTCCGCGACGGCTATGCCCTGCTCAGGGGTTCATGCGAGCGCGTCGTTGTGGCTGGCCATTCGATGGGCGGCCTGCTCGCTTTGCTGCTGGCAGCCGAGAAAGCCGGCAAGGACGCGGGACTTGCCGGCGTCATCTCGATGGCGGCGCCCATCTACATCGCAGAGGAGCGGGGCATCGCACAGCTGCCGCCGCGCGAGCTCTGCCGCGGCAAGTTCGTCCCCAAGGCGAGACGGCGCCTCAGGGATGTGCCGCCTGCCGTCAACCACACGTACCGCTTCATGCCCCTCGAGGGCGTCTACGAGATGCTCGCGCTCATCGAGCGCACGAAGGCGGCCCTGCCGGGCCTCAAGCTCCCGGCGCTCATCCTGCACAGCCTCAACGACAGGACGGCAGATGCGGAGAGCGCCATCTACATCCGGGAGAATCTGGGCAGCGCGCAGAAGAGGCTCGTCTGGCTCAAATCGTCGGGGCACCTGATCCCGCTCGGCGAGGAGAGGGATATCGTATTCTCGGAGTCGGCTGCCTTTATCGGGGCGCTTGCCGGCGGCGGGGCAGAAGCGGATCGATAGAACAGGCAAAGACCTGATGAGAAGAAACGGATAGACAGATTGTTGGAGAAAAGAGTATGGATTTAAAAGAACGAATTTTAGCGTACATGCATGAAGAGGCGTACCGCCCGCTGCCGGCCGAGGAGCTGGCCGACGGGATGCAGCTGACGCCGGAGGACCTCGTACAGTTCGATGCAGCGCTTGAAGAATTGGAAAAAGAGGGCGCGATCATCAAGAATCGCAGCGACCTCTACGGCATCCCGAGCCGCATGCACCTCGTCGTCGGCCGCCTCTCGATGACGGCCAAGGGCTTCGGCTTCATCATCCCGGATGTGCGCGATTCCGAAGAGGAGACGGATGTCTTCGTGCCGGGCGCAGACCTCAATACAGCCATGCACGGCGACCGCGTCGTCGCCCGCGTGACACCAGCTCAGGAGGAAGGGCGCTCGCGCGAGGGCGAGATCATCCGCATCCTCGAGCGCGCGAACGAGAAGATCGTCGGCACCTTCGAGAGCAGCAAGACGTTCGGCTTCGTGACGCCGGACAACACGAAGCTCAGCCAGGATATTTTCGTGCCCAAGAAGGCCTTCCGCGGCGCGAAGACGGGCAGCAAGGTCGTCGTCGAGATCACGAAGTGGCCGGACCGCCGCCGCAATGCGGAGGGCAAGGTCATCGAGGTGCTCGGCAAGGTCGGCGACCCGGGCGTCGACGTTCTTTCGGTCATGCGCCAGTACGACCTCTCGGAGACGTTCCCCGAGGACGTGCAGGAGGCAGCCGATAACGTGGAGCAGGAGCCCTCGCCGGAGGAGTACAGAGGCCGCCGCGACCGCCGCGACCTGCCGATCGTCACGGTCGATGGCGAGGATTCCAAGGACCTCGATGACGGCGTCTTTGCGCGCCGCAATCCGGACGGTTCCTTCTTCCTCGGCGTCTACATCGCCGATGTCAGCTGGTATGTGCGTGAGAATCAGCCGCTCGACCGCGAGGCACGCGAGCGCGGCACGAGTGTCTATCTCGTCGACCGCGTCATCCCGATGCTGCCGAAGGAGCTCAGCAATGGCATCTGCAGCCTCAACGCCGGCGTCGACCGCCTCTCGATGGCCTGCGAGATGCAGATCTCGCCGGAGGGCGAGGTCACGAGCTACGAGATCGTGCCGACGGTCATCCACGTCTACCGCCGCCTGACCTACAACATCGTCAACAAGGTCCTCGTCGACAAGGCAGAGCCGTACCTCTCGGACAACCAGGACATCCGCGAGATGCTCGAGACGCTTGAAGCACTGCGCCATGTTCTCAAGGCCAAACGGCACCGCCGCGGCTCCATTGATTTCGATGTGTCGGAGGTCAAAGTCAAGCTCGACGAGAAGGGCCATCCTGTTGCACTCATCAAGCGCGAGGGCTCGCTGGCGGAGTCCATCATCGAGGAGTGCATGCTGATCGCCAATGAGACGGTGGCGCGTCACATGGACACGAAGCAGCAGCCGTTCATGTACCGCGTGCATGAGCAGCCGTCGGATGAGAAGATCGAGCGCCTCAACAACTTGCTCGGAGCATTTGGCCTCTTCGTTCATCAATCGGAGACGGGCGATATCAAGCCGGTAGATGTCCAGCAGGTACTCGAAAAGGTCAAGGGGAAGCCGGAGGAGCGCATCATCAGCACGGTGGCCCTGCGCTCGATGCAGCAGGCGCGTTACAGCGACATGAGCCTCGGCCACTTCGGCCTGGCAGCGCGCTACTACACGCATTTCACCTCGCCGATCCGCCGCTATCCGGATCTCATCGTGCACCGTCTGCTGCGCGAGACGTTCGCGACGGGCAGCATTCCTGCGGAGCGCCAGGCGAAGCTTCGCACGATGCTGCCGGAGATTGCCGACCACGCATCGGAGCGCGAGCGCATCGCAATCGAGGCAGAGCGCGAGACGACGGACATGAAGAAGATCGAGTACATGGCGCAGTTCGTCGGCGAGGAGTTCACCGGCATCATCAGCGGTGTCACGGCTTTCGGCATCTTTGTCGAGCTCGACAATGGCGTCGAGGGACTCGTCCACGTCTCGACGATGGTCAACGATTACTACGAGTACCGCGAAGAGCAGTTCGCGATGGTCGGCGAGCGCACGAATAAGGCGTACCGCCTCGGCGATGAGGTCGAAGTCCTGCTCGTGCGCGCGAATGTCGAAGAGCGCAATCTCGACTTCGTGCTCAAGGACAACGGCGCCTATGACCCGCTCGCGATGAAGAACGCCGTGCGCGGCGGCCGCAATAAGGGGCCGAAGCCGGCGAAGACCGACAAGGTCGATAAGAACGACAAGAACGGCAAGGCGGACAAGGGCGGCCGCCAGGAGGCCAAGAAGCGTCCGGCACGCCGTCCCGTCGACGACATCATCGCGGATTTGCCAGCAGCAGAGGGCGAGGAGAAGCCGAAGAAGAAGCGCAGCCACGGCAAGAAGAACCGCGGCGCCTCGGGCGAGAAGCTCTCGCGCCCGGACCATGGCCGCGCCCCGCGCGAGAAGCGCGAGAAACGCGAGCGCGACCACGGCAAAGGCAGGGAGCGTTCCGGCAACCGCCAGGAACGCCGTGACCGCGAGAATGGCCGCGGGGAGCGCGACTACCATCGCGTCACGGTGACGGGCCTCAACAGCGCCGTCTGGCCGGACCCGCCGGGATACCACGAGCGCAAGCTGCGCGAAGAGGCGCGCGCCGAGAAGGCAAAGGCCGCCCCGAAGCATCGCCCGCGCCCGCACCGCAAGACAGAGGGCGGCACGACGTCCAATAAATAAGACCAATGAAACCACTCAGGTGAGATAAATGGGAAGAAAGAATGCAGGTATCAAGACGGTCTGCGAGAACCGCAAGGCACGCCATGATTACTTCATACACGAGACATACGAAGCCGGCATCGCGCTGCAGGGAACAGAAGTGAAGTCCCTGCGCGCAGGCCGCGCCAACCTCAAGGACAGCTATGCGAGCATCCAGGATGGCGAGCTCTTCGTCGAGAATCTCCACATCAGCCCGTACGACCAGGGCAATATCTTCAACCACGATCCCCTGCGCCGCAGGAAGCTCCTGATGCACAAGGCCGAGATCGTGAAGCTCTTCGCTAAGACCCGCGAGAAGGGCTTCACGCTCGTGCCGCTCAAGATCTACTTCAAGCACGGCCGGGCCAAGATGGAGATCGCACTGGCCTCTGGTAAGCACAACTACGACAAGCGCCAGGACCTCCACGAGAAGGCCGCCAAGCGCGAGATCGAGCGCGCGCTCAAGGATCGCCAGCGCTACTGACAAAAAACTCCTGCCGCTCCGCATTTGCGGGGCCGGCAGGAGTTTTTTGTCTTTGGCGCGAATTACTCAGTAAGGAAGTATGTATGTTGAGAAGAGGTGATTATCATGAAAGATATGGGGGAAAAACTTGGTCGCACGCTGGCCATCGCCTTGCTTGTCGGTGCGGGCAGCGTGATCTCGGCGGTCAGCGCTGTGCCAGATTGCTTGCAGGCCGCTGAGGCGGCATCGGCAGCGGCCGAGAGGCAGGAGCATATCCAAGAGGTTGCTGGGAATGCTCTCGTGACAGTGCGCCAGCACAATGTGGCACTCAGGGACTATCAGGGCAGGGAGCTCCACACAGGCAAATACCTTGAACTGGCCGCAAAGCCTGGGGCAAGCCATGCGCTGCGCCGGTCGCTAGCGCGCTGGAATGATGCGGAGCGCACGCGCTGGGCAGGCGACGAGAAGATGCTCAGGAATGCCGTGCACTTCACCGAGGAGAACGGCATCCCGATGTATGCGCCGTATTACATGGGCCATGCCATCGCGGGCTGGGGACGCGTCGACGATGCGGTGCTGAGTTTCTGCACGCGCACGGAGTCCTATACGGGCGGCGCGCATCCGAATCACGCCTATCAGAGCTGGAATTTGGATCTCCGGACGGGCGAGCCCATCGCGCTTCGCGATATCGTCACGAGCCGAAGGGCCTTCCTGACGGCTGTGGCGGCGGCGTTTCGCGCGCAGTATCCGGGGCGCGAAGATGAGACATTCCGGCGCACGATCGACGCGCAACTTGAGTCCATCTACCCGTACCTCGACTGGGATCAGTCCACGGTCTGGATCATGTTGCCCGGAGGCGGTATCCGCGTCTACTACAGCGCCTACGAGCTCGCACCGTACGCTGCCGGCGACTTCATCCTGACGCTGATGCCCGAGGGAAATCCGGGGCTCTTCAAGGCGCGCTGATATGCGTGCATGAAAAATGAAAAAATCCCATCCATCAGATAGCAGTATCTGATGGATGGGACTTTTTTTACGGGCTCAGGCCTCGACGGCTTCGCCGCGGGAATCTTCGATCTTGCCCTGGAGGTCGTGGTCGGTCATCGCGCAGACGGCGGAGTCGGACCAGACGTTCTCGGCCGTCTCGATCATGTCGATGATCGTGTAGATCGGCAAGATGACACCCATGAGGCCGAGCGGTGCGCCGAGGGAGCTCATGAGCGAGAGCGTCAGGAAGTAGCAGCCCATCGGGACGCCGGCGTTGCCGATGGCGGCGAGGACGGCGACGAAGAGCCACGTGATCATGGTGCCGATCGAGAGGTCAAAGCCGGCGTTCTGCATGACGAACAGCGACGTGACGAGGATGAAGGCTGCGCAGCCGTTCATGTTGATCGTCGTGCAGATCGGCAGGACGAAGCGCGAGACGCGCGGGTTGACCTTAAGGCGCGCTTCAGCAGAGGCGAGCGTGACAGGCAGCGTGCCGGCCGAGCTCTTCGTGAAGAGCGCGACGGCGATGGCCGGTGCCATCTTGCGGAAGACGTAGAGCGGGTTGAGGCCGCGCGCCAGCAGGAAGATCGGGATGACGAGGAAGAACTGGATGAAGTTGCCGCCGAGCACGACGAGCGTGTACTTGCCGAGTGCACCGACGATGACGCCTGCTTCAATCTGCGAGGAGAGCTGTGCGGCAAAGGCGAGGATGCCGGCCGGCAGAGCCCAGAGCAGGGCGCGGATCAGCGTGAAGAGGAGTTCCTGCAGGCCGTGGATGCCTTTGAGGAGCACGGCGCGGTTCTCCGTCTTCGGCATGAAGGCGAGCGCGAGGCCGACGGCCGCGGCAATCAGCATGACGGACAGGACATTGCCGGCGAGGAACGGCTGCAGCATGTTGTTCGGGATGACCGAGAGGAAGTGGTCGTAGTAGGAGAGGGAGCCGAGCTTCTGCATCGGGACGTCCGAGGTACCGGCGCCGATGAGGTCAGCCGGCAGATTGCCCGGTGCAATCCAGAGGTAGAGGATGAGGCCGATGGAAGCGGCGGCAATCGTCGTCAGCAGCGTGTAGGTGACGGCATGCGCGAAGATGCGGCCCGTGTCCTTCTTGGCGCCGAGCGCCGAGAGCGTCGTGATGACGGCAAGCGCGATGGTCGGCACGGCGATGAACTGGAACAGGCGCGTGAAGACCGTGGCCACGAAGTTGAAGAGCTCGTTGAGCGCAGGAACCTGCAGCCAGCCGAGGATGGCGCCGACAATCAGAGCGGCGAACCAGAGGATCATTTGCTTGGCCTGCCCGCCCTTGCGCTGGCGCAGGGCCTCGTCTTTCGCGAGGTCGACGGAATCTTTATTGGGATTTGCCATAATATACCTTCTTTCGTTGATTCAATCGTGGATGATGGCTAAGTGCTTGTAAAGCATATATGATTAATATGTGATACATTATAGATGGATTGCGGCGACCTGTCAAGAGTGAAAATCACCATTTTGGCAATCGTGCCTTTGACAGAGTGGAAATGTCATTGCTATACTGGACCATAGTATCACATGACAGAGAAAAGAGAAAGATAGAAAGAGAGGCGGATGATATGGAAGGACAGGACGAAAACAAGCAGCAGGAGAAAGTGCACAAGCGGCGCATCCACTACAGCGGGCGCTATCCGCGCCACTTCGCGGAGAAATACAAGGAGCTCAACCCGGAGAAGTACGGGGAGGAGATCGCTCACGTGCGCGCCAAGGGGAATACGCCGGCCGGCACGCACATCCCCATCATGGTCGAGGAGATCCTCGCGATCCTCGCGATAAAGCCGGGTGAGCGCGGCTTTGACGCGACGCTCGGCTACGGCGGCCACACGATGGCGATGCTCGAGAAGCTCGAGGGCAGAGGGCACCTCTACGGCGGCGATGTCGATCCGATCGAGTCGGCCAAGACGGAGGCGCGCATCCGCGCGAAGGGCTATGGACCTGAGATCTGGGAACGCCACCTGATGAACTTCTGCGAGATCGACAAGCTGGTAGAGGAGGCCGGCCCTTTTGACTTCGTGCTAGCCGACCTCGGCGTCTCCTCCATGCAGATCGACAATCCGGAGCGCGGCTTCACCTACAAGTCGGACGGCCCGCTCGACCTGCGCCTCAACCAGCAGGCGGGCATCTCGGCAGCGGACCGCCTGCGCGAGATGACGCAGGCTGAGCTCGTCGGCATGATGCAGGAGAACGCCGATGAGCCGTATGCCAAGGAGATCGCGCGCCAGATTGTCCGCGCAGAGAAGCGCCGGCCCATCCGCACGACGCGGGAGCTCTACGTGGTGATCGAGGCGGCTCTCGAGAAGGTGCGCCTGCAGCGCGGCGCGGACGGCAGGCAGCCTGATCGACGCGACGTCATCCGCAAGAGCAGTGCCCGCGTCTTCCAGGCCCTGCGCATCGATGTCAACCACGAGTACGAAGTCCTCTACGAGTTCATGGAGAAGCTGCCGTTCGCTCTGGCACCGGGCGGGCGGGCCGCCATCCTGACGTTCCACTCGGGCGAGGACCGCATCGTCAAGAAGGCGTTCAAGGCGTTCCACCAGCAGGGCATCTACCAGGACATCGCGCGCGATGTCATCCGGCCAAGCCGCGAGGAGTGCTACAACAACAGCCGCGCGCACTCGACGAAGTTGCGCTGGGCCATCCGCGCCGAGTGAGCCGCGCTTGTGACTGGCTCACGGACTTCGCGCCTGACACTTGCTATACTGGACGGATAAACGTCCGCATAGCGGACGATGGACGATGATGGAACCGAAAAATGAGATTGAGAAAAGCAAGAAAGAAAGCAAGAAAGGAAGTTCCTGGATGACGATGGAGAAGACAGATCTTTTGGTGATTGGCGCAGGCCCTGCGGGCATCTCAGCGGCGCTCTATGCGAGGCGCGGCGGCCTCTCTGTGACGGTCGTGACAAAGGGCATTGAGACGGGCGGTCTCTCTAAGGCGGAGAAAATCGAGAATTACTACGGCTTTGCTGAGCCTATCTCCGGCAAGGAGCTCCTGCGCCGCGGCGCGGCAGGTGCCAGACGCCTCGGCGTGGAGATTGTCGAGGAGGAGCTCTTGGCGCTCTCCTTCAACGATACGTTCGACGGCTTCAAGGCTGCTTCCCGTCAGCACGAGTGGGAGGCATCGGCCGTCGTTCTCGCTGCCGGTGCTTCGCGCCGCACGCTGCCGATACCGGGGATAGCAGAATTCGAGGGCAAGGGTGTGAGCTACTGCGCCATCTGCGATGCCTTCTTTTACCGCGGCAAGAAAGTCGCCGTCATCGGTTCGGGCGAGTACGCCGTGCATGAAGCACAGGTCTTGCTGCCGCATGTCGAGAAGGTCACGCTGCTGACGAACGGCGAGCCGCTGACGGCGGAGGTGCCCGATGATGTGGCAGTATGCGATGGCAAGATTGCAGCCGCGGAAGGCGCGGGGCGCGTCGAGCGCGTGCGCTTTGCAGACGGCGAAGTGCTGCCGCTCGACGGGCTCTTCCTCGCCATCGGCACGGCGGGCAGCTCGGAGCTGGCGCGCAAGATCGGTGCCATGCTCGACGGTGCCGATGTCAAGGTGGACGTGCATCAGGCGACGAATGTGCCGGGCCTCTTTGCGGCAGGTGACTGCACGGGCGGTCTGCTGCAGGTGGCCAAGGCCGTTCATGAGGGGGCCGAGGCCGGTCTCTCCGCGCTGCGCTATGTGCGCAGCAAGCGCAATGCCAAGTGATGGCACATGATGATACGATGGTTTTACGAGAAAGAAGGATGATTTCTTGACGACAAAACGATGGCTCGGTGTCCTGGGCTTCACGATTTTCGGTATCCTGCTCTTCGCGAGCTGGCTGCTCCCGGGGCAGACGGGCTTCTGGTATGGACTCGACAGCTCGGTCTTTTTCTTCTTCAATCATTTGATCGGGCAGAGCCAGGCCCTGCTCTATCTGGTGGCCTTCACGAATCTGCGCCCGTTCGATGCAGTGGCCTTCCTCTTCATGCTGGGCATCTTCTACCACTACTACCGCCAGCAGGATGCCAAGGGCAGGCGCTGGATGCTCTGCATCGGCTTGACGATGCTCGTGACGGCTGTGATCGCGAAGCAGTTCGACATGATGCTCGGCTTTGAGCGGCCGAGCGCGACGAAGTTCTTCACCCTGCAGGGGGTGCCCGTGCTGCGTGTCTCCGAGCTCACGGGCTGGCCGGCCAAGGACTGGTCGAGCACGAGCTTTCCAGGCGACCACGGCATGATGCTCTTGATCTTCACCTTCTACATGCTGCGCTATTTCGGCAAGAAGGCCTTCGCGGCGAGCCTGTTCGTCGTCATCGTCTTCTCGATGCCGCGCATCATGTCGGGGGCACACTGGCTGACGGATGTCGTCGTCGGCTCCGGCTCCATCTGCAGCATCGTCCTGAGCTGGATGCTCCTGACACCGGCATCGGACCGCATCATTGCGCTGTTTGACCGCTATCTGCCGCATCAGGACAAGGCCAAAACGAAAAAATGAATCTTGTTTTCAGCAGTGCAGTCCACGAGGCTGCACTGCTTTTTTGCTGGATACCTATTCTGCTCAGAGGAAATCCTGTGTTATAATGAAAGGAAAGGTTTTGGAAAAGGGTGAACATACTTTGGATCAAAAGTCATATGAGCTGTTGCAGACGAGTATCGTTCAGGGCGCGGACGGACTCGGCCAATATTTAAAGAAGATTCTGAGCAAGCCAATCCTGCTGGTCACGGGGAATGGCAGGGAGTTCTATCCGGAGCGGATTCCCGTGGCGGAATCCATCCGCAAGATCCTCTGCCATATGCCATCTTTTCAAGACGAACAGTATTACTACATACATGACAGGCGCCTGCTCGTGTTGCAGGAAAGCCTGCCGCAGGAGGAGTTGCGCCTCTTCCTCTTCATCAGCCGCACGGCGGCAGAGGACATCGATGAGCTCGTTCAGAAGGTCAGGCCGGCACGCCTGGCGCTGGCGTATTTCCTGCGCAGCCAGATTGACCTCGGGAACGAGATACAGCGTGCCATTGAGGGGATACTGACGGATGCGTTCTCTGGCATACAGTACCGCATCGAGAATCTGCTGCGCCGGAACGGCATCCATCTCGATGAGAGCCAGGCGTACCGCGTGATGCTCGTCGAGTTCGAGGACCGCTCCGTCTCGGAGATGGAGGTGGACTTCAAGGGGAGCCTCGCGCAGCTCGCGCACCGCTACACAGATGTCATCCTCTGCCCCTTGACCTGGAACGGCAGGGGACTCGTCATCATGCCGGACGCCGACCGCATCGCCGACCAGGCGCTCTGCGAGCATGCGAAGGTCATGCAGGATCTCCTGCATGACTGGCAGCAGGATTTCTCGAAGCGCCATCAGGTCCGGCTCGACTGCGGGCTCGGCGATCTGCACGTGCTGCCGGAGATCCAGAAGAGCTATCAGGAGGCGCGCCTGGCGCTGTCCTACGGCCGGACGAAGCATGAGCACGGCTTTTTCCGCTGCTACGAGGACTGTGGCATCATCAGCAATATCTTCTCGGGAGGCGTGGAGTCAGCTTTTGCCTTCTGCCGCTCGGCGCTCGGGCGTCTGCTCGACTACGACGGCGAGAATGACGCGGATCTCTTAGTGACGCTCAAACTGCTCTTGGAGACGAACTTCAACTACTCAGCAACGGCAGCCGACCTCTTCATCCACGCCAACACGGTGCGCTACCGCTGCGAGAAGATCGAGCAGCTGCTCATGCTCGACCTCCGTGACCCCGATGTGCGCTTCAATCTCTATGCGGCCTTGCGCGTACAGGAGATCCTCGTCGACATGCACATCCTGCCAGGCGGCTACGTCGGCAGGGTGCACGAGAAGCTGCACAGCAGTGAGGCTGCCACCGGTCATTGAAGCCGCGTAAAGCCATGTGCTTTTGAACTCCGCCATTGCGAAAAAAACGTGGCGACGATATAATGAGAAGAATGACTCTACCTTGACCAGAAGGCCGAGAAGCGTGTGAAGGAGGCAATCGAGATGGGACTGCGATGGGATGCGATTTCGGGTCATGCGGGGCAGAAGGCATCTCTGCGCACGATGCTGCGCGAGGGGCGCCTGCCGCATGCCCTGCTCTTTGCGGGCCCTGACGGCATCGGCAAGCGCATGCTCGGCCATGTGCTCGCTGCGTCCATACTCTGCGACTCGCAGGACGGCCCCTGCGGCCACTGTGAGTCCTGCCGGGCGATGCAGCTCGGCTCGCATCCCGACTACCTCGAAGTCGTGCCGGAGCAGAATGGCAAATCGGCGGCCCAGATCCGCATCGAGGCCATCCGCTCCATGCAGACGCAGGTTTCACGCTATCCCGTGCTCGCCAAGCAGCGCGTCGTCCTCATCGATGAGGCGGACCGCATGAATGAAGCGGCGCAGAATAGTCTGCTGAAGACGATCGAGGAGCCGGAAGGCCCCGTGACTTTCATCTTGGTCACGAGTGCGCGCAGTGCCCTGCTCGACACAATCCTCTCGCGCTGCATGCCCATGGCCTTCGGCATGCTCACGCCGCAGGAGATGAAGCCGGTGCTGCTGGAGCGCGGCGTGCCAGAGCAGGAGGCCGCGGAACTCGCCGCTCTGTCGGATGGCAGCCCCGGGCGGGCCCTGATGCTTCACGAGAACGAAGGCCTGCACCTGCGCGGCGAGATGCTGGAATTCTTGACGCAGCTGCCGTCCTTCGACATGGAGCGCGTCTGGTCGCTCGCCAGCGATATGGGCGCGCGCGACTGCGAGGCGCTGCGGGAATGGTTCCTGTATCTCAACATGATGCTGCGCGATCTTCTCGTCCTGGCTGAGGACGGAGGCAGCGCGCTCTTGTACCATGCGGATATCCGCGCGAAGCTCCTGGAGCTCCTGCCGCGCTATCCGGAGGACATTGTCTTCGCGTTGCTCGGAGAGCTGCGCGAGGTGCAGAAGCGCCTGCAGGCCAATGTCAATCTGCGCCTTCTGATGGAAGGCTTCTTGATCCGTGCGCGCGATATCGCGCTGCGCACGCTTTGATATATTTAGGAGGAACATATTGGAGACAATCATCGGAGTCCGCTTCAGGACAGCGGGCAAGATCTATCATTTCAGCCCCGGGCAGCTCACGATTGCCAAGGGACAGCATGTCATCGTCGAGACGGCGAGGGGCATGGAGTGCGGGCGCGTCGTCACGGGGCCCGAGGAAATCGAGCCGGCACCGGATGCCCCGCCGCTCAAGGTCATCCAGCGCATCGCGAATGCGCACGACCTGCAGCGCGTCGAGGACAACCGCAAGCATGAGAAAGAGGCGCGCGTCATCTGCAAGAAGAAGATCCGCGAGCACGGCCTTCCCATGAAACTCGTCTCGGTTGAGTACACGTTCGACCTCAACAAGATTATCTTTTACTTCACGGCGGACGGCCGCATTGACTTCCGCGACCTCGTCAAGGACCTTGCCTCTGTCTTCCGCACGCGCATCGAGCTGCGCCAGATCGGCGTGCGCGATGAGGCCAAGATGATGGGCGGCATCGGCTGCTGCGGGCGGCCGCTCTGCTGCGCGACTTTCCTAGGGGATTTCGAGCCTGTGTCCATCCGCATGGCTAAGGAGCAGAATCTCTCACTGAACCCGACGAAGATCTCGGGCATCTGCGGCCGCCTCATGTGCTGCCTCAAATACGAAAGCGACTGCTACTGCGGCCAGTGCCCGAAGCAGGTGAAGAAAATCCAACCGCCGCAGCAGGGCGGCCGCGTCGTCACGGTGGATGGGGAAGGCAAGGTCATCTCTCTCAACCAGCAGCGGCGCACGGCGACCATCCTGCTCGACAATAGCCGCACGGTTGTCGCTGCGTGGGAAGATGTCATCGAGCAGGAAGTCGAAGTCGAGAGCGCGGAGCAAAAGGCGCCTGAGGTCAAGCGGGAGCCGCGCGAAGAACGCCGCCCGTCGAAACGCGAGCGCACGGGCAGCCGCCGCCCCCGCGAGGGACGCGAGCACGGCAGCCGCAGCGGCCGCAACGGCAGCAATGGTAACGGCAGCAATGGTAACGGCAGCAATGGTAATGGCAGCAACGGAAGCAGCGAGCAGGCAAGAGAGCACAGCTCGCGCAGCCGCCGCAGCCGTCGCCCGCGCGAGAACCGCAGCGCTGAGCGCCAGAGCCGGCCGCACAATGCGCGCCGTTCGAGGGTGCCGCGCGAGAAGCAGGAGAGCGGGCAGCCGAAGGAGCAGGCCCGTCAGGATGCGAAGTCATGAGAGAGGCAGTGCTTCGCGAGCACGAGCGGCTCGATGACCTCATGAGGAGTGGCCGCAAGATCATCCAGGACACGCGGGAATTCTGTTTCTCGCTCGACGCGGTCCTCCTTGCGCATTTCCCGCACTACCGCTCACGCCAGCGCGTGCTGGAGCTCGGCACGGGCACGGGCGTCATCCCTCTCCTCATCGCCGATGAGGTTGCACACGTCGAAGCCGTGGAGATCAGCCCCGTCATGGCGGAGCTCGCGGCGCGCAATGTCTACATGAATGAGCTCGAGGCGCGTATCTCGGTCCGGCAGGGCGACTACCGCGAGATCCGCACGCTCTATCCGGCAGAATCCTTCGACACCGTGCTGGCCAATCCGCCGTACCGCCCCGTGGCGCACGGGCAGGTCAACAAGATGAGCGGCGTCGCGCGCGCACGCCATGAGTTCACGGCGCGGCTTGTGGACGTCGTGCGGGCTGCGCGCTACGCGCTGAAGTTCGGCGGCCGCTTCGCGATGGTCCATTTGCCAGAGCGCCTCGGCGAGATCATCGTGGCCATGCACGAGAATCAGATGGAGCCCAAGCGGCTGCGCATGGTGCAGCCGAAGGAGGGCCGGGCGCCGAACATGATGCTCATCGAAGCCGTTGTCGGCGCGGCCCCTGGAGGGCTCAAGGTCATGCCGCCGCTCATCGTGCATCGGGAAGACGGCAGCTATACGGAGGAGATCCTTGCCATCTACGGCATGCAGGATGCAGGAGAAAACAAATGAAGGAACAACAGGAAGAGAAGCGGGGCGCTGCCGCAGGCACCCTCTACCTCTGCGCGACGCCAATCGGCAATCTCGAGGACATGACGTACCGCGCTGTGCGCATGCTCGGCGAGGTCGAGCTCATTGCGGCGGAGGACACGCGTCACACGCGCCAGCTTCTCACGCATTTTGACATCCACACGAAGCTCACGAGCTATCACGAGCACAATAAGTTCACGAAGGGGCCGGAGCTCGTGGAATGGCTGCTGCAGGGCCACGACCTGATCTGCGTCAGCGACGCGGGCCTGCCAGGCATCTGCGACCCGGGGAGCCATCTCGCCATGCTCGCCATCGAGGCGGGCATCCGCGTCTCGCCACTTCCGGGCTGCAATGCGGGGCTTTCAGCCCTGATCTGCTCGGGACTTGACACGACGCGTTTCACTTTCGTCGGCTTCCTGCCCAAGACGGCCAAGAAGCAGAAGGAAGTCCTAGCAGAGGTCAAAGATCACCGTGAGACGCTGATCTTCTACGAGGCGCCACACCACCTGCGCGCGACACTGCGCCAGCTCATAGCTGTCCTCGGGGGCGCACGCCGCGCTGCATTCGGTCGTGAGCTCACGAAGCGCTTCGAGGAATTCCACCGCGGCACGCTGCAGGAACTCGCAGACTATTACGACGCGCAGGAGCCGCGCGGCGAGTACGTCCTGATCGTCGAGGGCTTCTCCGGCGAGGAGACTGAACCTGAGGCGCAGCAGAAGGACCCCGTCGCGCTCTGCCGCGAGCTCATGGCGGCAGGGCTCGGCAAGAAAGACGCCATGCGCGAGGCGGCAAAGACGCTTGGCATTGCGCGCCGCGATGTCTACAACGCCTTGCTGCAGGCGGATTCGTGAGAGCGATTGGATCTGTACGGAAGACCAGGCTGCGACCTGGTCTTTTCTTTTTGATAGAAACAATTCCAGAAAACGTTTACAATAATACTTGACAATACAGCTTAGACGCGGTAAACTAGAGACAACAAGAAAAAAGAAGGTGCAAATCGGCGGGTAATCAGGTTTGCGCCATCTTTTAGGGGCTATAAGAAAACGTTTACCGAATCATATCGATCGGAGACGCACAGAGCCAAAGCAGACGAAGAGTCAAACTAAGGCGATGGAGGGTTACAAAAATGGAAATCTTAGCGACGATGAAACAGGAATTTGCAAAGCAGTTCGGCGGGGAAGCGGAGCGCAGCTACTTCTCCCCAGGCCGCGTCAATCTGATTGGCGAGCATACGGACTACAATGGCGGTCATGTCTTCCCGTGCGCCATCTCGCTCGGCACGTACGCTGTCGTCGCAGACCGCAAGGACATGACGACGCGCATCTACTCGATGAACCTTGCCGACAAGGGCATCATCGAGTTCCCGATGACGGGCCTCTCTTATGACACTGCCAAGGATTGGGCAAACTACTCGATGGGCGTCGTCGATGTATTCGAGAAGGCTGGCCACAAGGCCACGCACGGCTTCGACATCCTGATCTACGGCACGCTGCCGGCAGGCGCTGGCCTTTCTTCTTCGGCTTCGCTCGAGGTGCTGACGTCGGTCATCCTCAATGAGGCATTCGGCTTCGGACTCGACATGATCGAGATGGTCAAGCTCTCGCAGAAGGCAGAGAACCAGTTCGTCGGCGTCAACTGCGGCATCATGGACCAGTTCGCTGTCGGCATGGGCAAGAAGGACTGCGCTATCCTGCTCGACTGCAACACGCTCTCGTATCGCTACAGCAAGATCGCGCTTGAGGACGCGAGCATCGTCATCACGAACACCAACAAGCCGCACAGCCTCGCTTCCTCGGCCTACAATGTCCGCCGCGCACAGTGCGAGCATGCGCTCAACGAGCTCAAGGAAGTCAAGCCGGAGCTCAAGGCACTCGGCGAGCTCGGCAATGACGAATTCAATCAGATTGCCGGCCACATCGAGGAAGTCCTCGAGCGTCATCGCGCACGCCATGCCGTCTACGAGAACAACCGCACGCTCGACGCCGTCAAGGCACTCGAGAACAATGATGTCACGGAGTTCGGCCGCCTGATGAACGAGTCGCACTTCTCGCTGCGCGACGACTACGAAGTGACGGGCAAGGAGCTTGACACGCTCGCAGAGATCGCATGGCAGCAGGAAGGTGTCATCGGCTCGCGCATGACGGGTGCAGGCTTCGGCGGCTCTACGGTCAGCCTCGTCAAGAACGATGCCATCGAGGCATTCAAGAAGAATGTCGGCGAAGCATACACGGAGAAGATCGGCTACGCGCCGAGCTTCGTCGTCGCCAGCATCTCGGACGGTACGCACCGCATCGAGGGCTGACATAACAGAATCTTAACAAGTCGGTAAGGTTTCCGGATACAATCTGTTGTATCATGAAAGAAAAAAGGAGAGGATCACATATGTCTATTCTGGTTTGTGGCGGCGCTGGTTATATCGGTTCTCATGCAGTCCATCAGCTCGTGGCGAAGGGCGAAGACGTTGTCATCGTCGACAATCTGCAGACGGGTCATCGCGATGCCCTGAATCCGAAGGCGAAGTTCTACGAGGGCGATATCCGCGACGCAGCCATTCTCGACAAGATTTTCACGGAGAACAACATCGAGGCGGTCATCCACTTCGCAGCGAACTCCCTCGTCGGCGAGAGCGTCCAGAAACCCTTGAAGTACTTCAACAACAACGTCTACGGCATGCAGGTGCTGCTCGAGGCGATGGTACGCAACAACGTCGATAAGATCGTCTTCTCGTCGACGGCTGCTGTCTACGGCGAGCCGAAGCGCGTGCCGATCATGGAAGACGATCCGACGGAGCCGACGAACCCGTACGGCGAGTCGAAGCGCACGATGGAGAAGATGATGAAGTGGGTCAGCCGCGCGAACGGCATCCGCTACGTCTCGCTGCGCTACTTCAACGCAGCCGGTGCACTCGACGATGGCTCCATCGGCGAGGACCACAACCCGGAGACGCACCTCATCCCGCTGATCCTGCAGGTCCCGCTCGGCAAGCGCGATCACATCACGGTCTTCGGCGATGACTATCCGACGCCGGACGGCACGTGCCTGCGCGACTACATCCACGTCATCGATCTTGCTGACGCTCATGTGCTGGCCCTCGAGTACCTGCGCAAGGGCGGCGAGAGCAATATCTTCAACCTCGGCAACGGCAAGGGCTTCTCGGTCAAGGAGATGATCGAGGCAGCAAAGAAGGCGACGGGTAAGGACATCAAGGTCGAGATGGGCGCACGCCGCGCCGGCGACCCGGCCCAGCTCATCGCTTCCTCGGACAAGGCCAAGAAGATCCTCGGCTGGAAGCCGCGCTATACGAACGTCGAGCAGGTCATCGGCACGGCCTGGACCTGGCACCAGAAACACCCGAACGGCTACGAGAAATAAGATAGGCAGTCTTGCAAGAGCCGAAAGGTGAAAGGAAGGAAAATCATGTCCATCAATACGGAAATCAATCGCTTGTTGAATTTTGCAAAGCAGAACATGCTGATCAACGAGGATGACTACTATTATGCGGCCAACCGCCTGCTCGACGTCCTGAAAGTCGATGCCTTTGAGCCGGAGTTCGTCGACGAGAAACTGCCGACGGCCATGCCAATCCTCGAGAACATGCTCGATTACGCTGCCGAGAAGGACCTGATCGAGAATACGACCGAGAATCGCGACCTCTTCGACACGCGCATCATGGACTGTGTCATGCCGCGCCCGTCGGAAGTCGTGCGCCGCTTCACGAATGACTACGCGCGCAGCCCGAAGGCCGCGACGGACGAGTTCTACAAGATGAGCATCGCGTCGAACTACATCCGCAAGGACCGCATCGACAAGAACATCGTCTGGAAGACGGCGACAGAGTACGGTGATCTCGACATCACGATCAACCTCTCGAAGCCGGAGAAGGACCCGCGCGACATCGCCAAGGCGAAGCTCGCACCGTCCTCGGGCTATCCGAAGTGCCTGCTCTGCCGCGAGAACGAAGGCTATGCCGGCCATCCGGGCCATCCGGCTCGCGAGACGCACCGCCTGATCCCGCTGCGCCTCTCGGCTCACCGCTGGTTCTTGCAATATTCCCCGTATACGTATTATAATGAGCATTGCATTGTCCTGAACCGCAAGCACGTGCCGATGAAAGTCTCGCGCAAGAGCTTCGAGAATCTCTTGGACTTCGTGACGATCTTCCCGCACTACTTCCTTGGTTCCAATGCAGATCTGCCGATTGTCGGCGGCTCCATCCTCTCGCACGACCACTATCAGGGTGGCCGCTACACCTTCGCGATGGCCAAGGCCCCAATCGAGAAGTTCTATACCTTCCCGGGCTTTGAGGACATCAAGGTAGGCCGCGTCAAATGGCCGATGTCGACGATCCGCCTGCAGGGCGAAGACCGCGAGACGCTCGCGGACCTCGCCGAGAAGATTCTCGATGCATGGCGCAAGTACAGCGACCCGAGCGTCGAGATCCTCGCTGAGACAGACGGCACGCCGCACAACACGATCACGCCGATTGCGCGCCGCCGCGGCAATCTCTACGAGCTCGACCTCGTGCTGCGCAACAACCGCACGACGAAAGAGCATCCGCTCGGCCTCTTCCATCCGCATGCCGAAGTGCATCACATCAAGAAAGAGAACATTGGCCTCATCGAGGTCATGGGTCTCGCTGTGCTGCCGGCCCGCCTCAAGAAGGAGATGGCTCGCGTCGGCGAGGAGCTCGTCAAGGGCACGCCGGATATCTCGGGCATGACGGAGATTGCCAGCCATGCTGACTGGTACAAGATGCTCCGCGAGAAGTACCCGACGGTATCGGAGCAGGATGTCACGGGCATCCTCGAGGAGGAAATCGGCAAAGTATTCGAGACAGTCCTCACGCATGCTGGCGTCTACAAGCGCGACGCGAAGGGCATGGAGGCATTTGACCGCTTCGTTGCAACTGCTGCTAAGGATTGAGGACGCTCATCATCCAAAGAAAGCAGGGAACGACCATGGAAATGAAGAAGAAAGCCACCATCGTGGACGTCGCCAAAGAGGCTGGCGTCTCGGTTGCGACAGTGTCGCGCGTCGTCAACGGGAATTATCCGGTCAAGCCGGAGACGCGTGAGCGCGTCCAGTCTGCCATCAACGCACTGCAGTACGTGCCGAATGTGCAGGCTCGCGAGCTCAACACGCGCCATTCCTCGACGATCGGCGTCGTGGTGCCCGGCCTCTACAACATGTTCTTCGCAGAGGTCATCGACGGCATCGAGAAGTCCATGCGGCGTCAAGGGTATTCCCTGCTCCTGAACTGCGCGCAGAACGATCCGGAGCTCGAGATGGAGTGCATCAATGCGCTCGTCTCGCGCAGTGTCCCCGGCATCATCGTCATCAGCCCGAACACAGAGGGGCTGCGCGAGGAGTTCTACCGCCGCATCGTCAAGCGTGTGCCGCTCGTCTTCATCAATGGCTATCACCGCATCCCGAACGTCTCGTACGTCGCCAACGACGAGGCACTCGGCACGAGGCAGGCGCTCGAGTACTTGACAGGGCTCGGCCACAAGCACATCCTCTTTGTCCGCGGTGAGAATTCCGATTCCTACACGGTCAAGGAGCGGGCGTACCGCGCCTTCATGGCGGAGCAGGGCCTCTTCAATGAGGAAGACATCGTCGACATCGGTGAGGGCAACAACATCGATACGGTGACGTCTGCGCGCATCAAGCTCATGAAGGTGATGTCGGAGCTCGCTCCGACAGCAGTATTCTGCTGCAATGACCTCATGGCGACGGGGGCCATCCGCGCCTGCAAGCGCCTCGGCCTCCGCGTGCCGCAGGACGTCTCGGTCGTCGGCTTCGACAACATCACGCTCTCGAAGCTCGTAGACCCGCAGATCACGACGATGGACCAGAACATGTTCCAGCTCGGCAGCAACGCAGCCGCCGTGCTCGTCGAGATGATCCACGGCGGCCAGAGCAAGCGCATCACGCTCGAGAACATCCTGATCACGCGCGAGTCGACAGGCCCCTGCAAAACAGAAGCATGACAGAAGCTCTCCACTGCATAAGCGGCGGGGAGCTTTTTTATCCGCAAATATCGAGGGAAGCGACGGGGATGAGGGCACTGCCTTGATATGGTATAATGGGGTGGATGCTCTTGAGCATTCGACACGATTGACATTGACATTTCGATTGACATCCTGGAGGTTTTTATGAAGATTTCGCGTGTGATGCTGGCTGCCGCGCTCTGCGGGGCCTCGCTCTATCCCATCCCGTCCCTGATCGCGCCGGTGATGGCCCAGGCCGCCCCGGCTGCCTCGTCGAAGGCGGCCGATGCCGCGGTGCGCACGATACCGGGGCGCCCCCAGTTCCCCGAGAAGATGGCGGGCAAGGTCAACCGCCGCGCGATGGACAGCGTCAAGTGGCGTTTGGCGCCGGCTTACGAGGAACCGATGCTCGAGGCGGAGGCCGCGGCCGATACCATCACGATCATGGGCGCGGCAGAGGCGTCTGAGGAGCAGATGGTCCACTACATCGAGAAGCGCAACCCGCAGCCTAAGCTCAACTGCTCGGTCGAGGACATTGTCCGCTACTACTACGAAGAGGCCGGCCGCGAGGGCATCCGGCCGGACGTCGCCCTGTGCCAGGCCTTGAAGGAGACGGGCTTCTTTGCCTACGGCGGGGACGTCTCGCCGAAGCAGAACAACTTCTGCGGCCTCGGCGCGACGGGCAACCGCGAGCCGGGCGCGAGCTTTGCGACGCCGCAGCTCGGCGTGCGCGCCCACATCCAGCATCTTATGGCCTATGCCACGCAGGAGCGGCCGCACGGTGCAATCGTCGACCCGCGCTACAAGCATGTCGTCGTCAACCGCCCCGACATCCACGGCCACATCACGAAGTGGACGGGGCTCAACGGCGTCTGGGCTGTGCCGGGCACGCGCTACGGCCAGGAGATACTCTACCTCTGGCAGCAGGCACAGGCTCCGGACGGCTCTGATGCCTCGCTGGCCGCCGCCGAGAAGAAGGTGCGCCAGATGCCGGACGAGGCAGGCTCCTACATCTACCGCGGCATCGTCTACTTCAACCGCGCCGCCTACAAGGAGGCTCAGGCGGATTTCAAGCAGGCAGCAGGCCTAAAGCCGGACTCGATGGCGGCGCACTACAACCTCGCCATCACCCAGCAGCGCGAGGGCGACCACAAGGCGGCGCTCAAGAGCTACGATGCATTGCTGAAGCTCAGCCCGGAGTTCATGCAGGCCTGGTATAACCGCGGCCTCATCGCCCTGGACCAGAAGAAAGAGAAGGAAGCGCTCGCCGACTTCCAGGAGGCGCTGCGCCTGACGCCGCAGACGGCCGATGCCAAGAACGCGCAGGCCGTCGCCTACATCCGGCAGAAGGACTACGCCAAGGCATGGCAGGCACTCGGCGAGGCAGCCGATATCAATTCGGCGAACATGAACGTGCTGGCCAACCAGTTCATCTTCGAAGCATGCCTCAAGTGAGCCGCGCTGATTCTCACGCTTATTTCCATTTGCGGGAAATTGTTCTATAATAGACACAACAGATTCGCAAGGATACTGAATTTTACGCAGGCGTTCCATTAGCGCCTGACGGGGAGGAAATCTCATGACGGAAAAGAAACCATTCTACATCACGACACCAATCTACTATCCGAGTGCCAAGCTCCACATCGGTCATGCATACTGCACGACGATCGCGGATTCGATCGCTCGTTTCCATCGCCTCATCGGCGAGGATGTCTTCTTCCTGACGGGCTCCGACGAGCACGGCCAGAAGATCCAGCAGAAGGCAGAAGAGGCAGGCGTCACGCCAATCGAGTACGTCGACAAGATCGTCGCAGGCTTCCAGAATCTCTGGGAACGCCTCAATATCAGCAACGATGACTTCATCCGCACGACACAGAAGCGTCACGAGCGCGTCGTGCAGGAGATCTTCAACCGCATCTACGCGAAGGGCGATATCTACAAGGGCTCCTACAAGGGACTCTACTGCACGCCGTGCGAGAGTTACTGGACGGAGCATCAGCTCGATGAGAACGGCTGCTGCCCGGACTGCCACCGTCCGGTACAGGAAGTATCGGAAGAGGCGTACTTCTTCAAGATGAGCAAGTACGCTGACCGCGTGCTGCAGTACATCGAGGATCATCCCGACTTCATCCAGCCAGTCTCGCGCCGCAACGAGATGATCAACTTCATCAAGCAGGGCCTCGATGACCTCTGCATCTCGCGCACGTCGTTCGACTGGGGCATCCCGGTCCCCATCGACCCGAAGCACGTCATCTACGTCTGGTTTGATGCGCTGACGAACTACCTGACGCCGATCGGCTTCCTCGACGATCCGGAGAAGTTCCAGAAGTACTGGCCGGCTGACCTGCATCTCGTCGGCAAGGAGATCGTGCGCTTCCATACGATCATCTGGCCGTGCATCCTCATGGCGCTCGACCTGCCGCTGCCGAAGAAGGTCTACGGCCACGGCTGGCTCATCGTCGACGGCGACAAGATGTCGAAGTCCAAGGGCAATGTCGTCGATCCGAACGGCCTGATCGACGAGTTTGGCGCCGATGCCATCCGCTACTTCCTGCTGCGCGAGATCAACCTCGGCCAGGACGGCAACTTCTCGCGCGATGCCCTGATCCAGCGCATCAACAGCGACCTCGCGAACGACCTCGGCAACCTGCTGCACCGCACGCTCAACATGACGATCAAGTTCCAGGACGGCGTCCTGCTCGCACCGGAAGGCGAGAGTGAAGTCGACAAGTCGCTCAAGGCTGACGCCAAGGAGACGGTGGATTTCTTCAAGAAGAACATGCAGGATATGCAGCTCTCGGCCACCATCAAGAAGGTCTGGGCCTTCATCAGCCGCGCCAACAAGTACATCGACGAGACGACGCCGTGGGCGCTGGCCAAAGATCCGGAGAAGAAGCAGGAACTTGCCAATGTCATGTACAACCTGGCAGAATCCCTGCGCGTCATCAGCGTGCTGATTTCCCCGTTCATGCCAATCACGGCGGAGCGCATCTGGAAGCAGCTCAACCTGCCGCAGGCCTTCAAGGACGTCCAGATCGAGGATATCGAGTCGTGGGGCGGCGTGCCGGCCGGCCTCAAGGTCGGTGAGCCGGAGCAGCTCTTCCCGCGCATCGAGGTAGAGAAGGAAGAGGCGGAGAAGCCTGCCAAGAAGGCAAAGCAGGAGAAAGCTGCCAAGCAGAAGAAAACAGAGAAGAAAGAAGAAGTGCCGGGCGTGATCGGTATCGAGGACTTCGGCAAGGTCGCACTGCGCGTAGCAGAAGTCGTGGCGGCAGAGCCGGTGCCGAAGGCCGACAAGCTCCTGAAGCTCCAGCTGAGCCTCGGCGAAGGCCAGCCGCAGCGCCAGGTCGTCTCGGGCATCGCTAAGTTCTACCAGCCGGATGAGCTCGTCGGCAAGCACGTCGTGCTCGTTGCCAACCTCAAGCCGGCCAAACTCCGCGGCGTCGTCTCCGAGGGAATGATCCTCGCCGCCAGCGACGGCAAGGGCCTCAAGGTGCTCGAGGTCAACATGCCAGCCGGCACCGAGGTGCGCTGATGAGCATCGAACTCGTCGACACGCACACGCATCTCAATGACGCGAAGTTCCAGGCGGATGTCAAGGAGACGGTGCAGAGAGCCAGAGCCGTTGGCGTCACGCGCATGATCAACATGGGCGACACGCTCGAGTCCTCGGAGCGGGCTGTCAACCTGGCCGAGTCCTATGAGGGCCTCTACGCCGGTGTCGGCATCCATCCGGAGGAGGCCTTTGAGATGACCTCGCGCGAGGACGACATCCTTGCGGGCTGGACGGACATGCCGAAGGTCGTTGCCATCGGCGAGATCGGCCTCGACTATTACTGGGAGAAGGATGAGGATCGTCGCGCCTTGCAGCGCCGCATCTTCATCCGGCAGCTCGACCTCGCGCGCGAGCTGCACATGCCTGTCTGCATCCACGACCGCGATGCCCACGGCGATACGCTCGCCATCCTCAAGAAAGAGGGCAAGGGCATCCGTGGGGTCCTGCACTGCTACTCGGGCAGCTATGAGATGGCCAGAGAGCTCATCAAGATGGGGTGGTACATCGGTGTCGACGGCCCGCTGACGTTCAAGAACGCAGCCAAGCTGCCGGAGATCGTCAAGGCCATGCCGATGGAACGCCTGCTCGTTGAGACAGACGCCCCCTACATGGCCCCCGTACCGATGCGCGGCAAGCGGAACGAACCTGCGTATGTGCGGTTCGTCGCCGAGAAGGTCGCAGAGCTCCGCGGTATGACGCTCGACGAAGTGGCAGAGAAGACGACCGAGAATGCGGTCCAGTTATACGGCCTATAAGCGTGAAAAATACATGAAACAGAAAAGTGGTGAGCAGCTCGATGAAAGAGCCGCTCACCACTTTTTCGTTCCCATTTTTCAGGTTGATTTCAGCTTTAAGTGGGACAATAAAACCATGCAGTTTGACACTGCTCTTTTTGCTATGCTATACTGAACTTGTTCTCAAAGGGTTCCCATCAAAGAAAAAGGGGGGATTGAATGAGTATAAGACGACTCATTTCCTTACACAACAAAGCAGAAAAGAAGGTCCTGGTATGCATGACGCTGGTCATCATGCTCATGATGACTTCGGGCTTCACGCGCGCAGGCGCACCCGACAATGCGCATCAGGTACAGATCCACGTCGATGGACACACGATTGAACTCAGCACGATACACAGAAATTCAGAAGCAATACTCGAACGAGCTGGCGTGAAACTCAGCGCCAAAGATTCCTACCAGTTACAGAAATTAGACGACAGAAGCACAGACATCACGATTTATCGAGCGGTCCCTGTCACGATTGACTATCAGGGACAGAAAAAAGAGGTCCTGACCAGCACTCAGACCGTAAAAGACGCCCTCGTTGAACAGGGCTACAATCCGGACGATGTGACAGCATCGCCGGGCATGGACACGAAAATTCACAGCAATATGGACATATCGGTGGTGGACAACGCAGCAGCGCTGGAGATTGCCGAACCGGAACCAGCAAGAGAACAAGTTGAGACTTCATATGGCATGGCACCTTACAGCGCAGTCTACACGATGGAAGCGACAGCTTACCTGCCGTGGGACGGCGGTGGAGAGGGCATCACGGCCTCGGGCCTCCCGGCCCAGTACGGCATCGCAGCCGTCGATACGGATGTGATCCCGCTCGGGACGCGGCTCTACATCCCCGGCTACGGTGAGGCCATCGCCGCGGACACGGGCGGCGCCATCGTCGGCGACCGCATCGACCTCTGCATGGAGGACTACGGCCAGGCCATGGACTTCGGCCGCCGTTATGTGACGGTCTACGTCCTCGACTGAAAGCGCATACAGCACATCGATACATCGCGCATCTCGTAAATAAAGAGGAGACGACGCATGAGAATTCCTCATGAGCCGTCTCCTCTTTATTTCTGCTGCACGGGGTCAGTCTTTTTGGATGACCATCTTCGTGTGGTCGGCCTTGGCCTGCTTGATGAGGACCTTGAGGCGCTCGATGTTCTCCTTGTGGTGCTGGATCGCGAAGCCGATGCGGATGCGCTCTTCCTCGGTGAACTCAGGCTTCTCGTAGGCGTCTTCGATGCGCTTGAGGCGCGCCTCGACCTCATCTAGCTCGTCTTGCATGGGCTTGACGTGCTGCAGGGCCAGGCCGTAGACTGCGCGGATCTGGTCTTCGACGTACTTGGCATAGCTTGGCTCGCCGGAGAACTCGCCGAGCCATTTGACGAGGTGGTAGATGATGGCAAAGGGGTCCTCCGCGCGGTTGACCATGTCGAGGACATCCATCTTGATCTGCTGTTCCTGGCCGTGGGCTCTCTTGATGCTCACGGGGGCATTCTTGTCGTTGTTCTCTGCTTCTTCTGCCATGGGAGACACTTCCTTTTCTCTGTATTTCCTCTATTATACCATATGAACAGGGTGGAAGTTCTTGTCTTTATCCTTTACAAAGAGATACGTGGTCTTGCACTGATGTACATCCTGTGATAAAATAAGTATCGCTGGCTAGAAGCTAAGCGAAATCAAGAAAAAGGAAAAGGAATCAATCCATGAATTCATTCAAGAAGAGCGAACTGCTCACCATCGGCTTCATGATGTTCTCCATCTTCTTCGGTGCAGGCAACCTGATCTTCCCGCCTGCACTCGGGCAGGCGGCAGGCACGAGCACGCCACTGGCGATGCTGGGCTTCCTGACGACGGGCGTCGGCCTGCCGCTTCTGGGCATCACCGCCATCGCGCTGCAGGGCGGCCGCTACCTCGAACTCATCAACAGCAGGATGTACCCGTGGTTCGCGACGGCGCTGCTCGTTGTGCTCTATCTCTGCATCGGCCCGGTCTTCGCCGTGCCGCGCACGGGTGCCGTCTCTTTTGAGATTGGCATTCGCCCATTCCTGCAGGAGGATTCGCTGAAGATTGGGCAGGCTGTCTACACGGCTCTGTTCTTCGGCGCTTCGTACTACCTCTCGCTGAATCCCAACAAGCTCATCGACCGCGTCGGCAAGATGCTGACGCCTGTCCTGCTCGTCGTGCTGGCCGTGCTGTTTGCAAAGGCGTTCCTCTCGCCACTCGGCACGATCCTGCCGCCCACGGGCAATTACATCGACGCGCCGTTCACGCAGGGCTTCCAGGACGGCTACCAGACGATGGACCTCTTGGCCTCAGTGGCCATCGGCACGCTCGTCGTCAATGCCGTGCGCATGCGCGGCGTGACGGATAACCGGGCCATCGGGCGCATCTGCCTGATTGCGGGCCTTATCACGGTTTCGCTGATGGCCTGCGTCTACGGCTCGCTCGCGTATCTCGGCGCGACGAGCACGATGGTGCTCGGCCACTCGCCAAACGGCGGCCAACTGCTGGCGAGCGCCGTCAGCATCTTCTTCAGCACGGCGGGCAACGGCCTCTTGGCGGCCATCATCATCCTGGCCTGCCTGACGACGAGCTGCGGCATGCTCTCAGGCGGCGCCTGGTTCTTCAACCAGCTCTTCAAGAAGCGCATCTCGTACGAGCGCCTGCTGCTCTTCTTCACGTTCTTCAGCTTCGCCGTCTCGAACGTCGGCCTGACGCAGATCATCGCGCTGGCTGTGCCGTTCCTCGTGACGATCTACCCGCTCGTCATCGTCTTCGTCATCCTCTCGCTGTTCGACCGCATGATTGGCTGGCGCAAGGGCGTCTACCGCTGGGCGCTGAACCTCACGCTGATTTTCGCCCTGATTGACGGCCTCAACGCCGCGGGCATCCACTTCCATCTGCTCAACCAGCTGTTGACGGCATACCTGCCATTCTACAGCCTGACGATGGGCTGGGTCGTGCCGGCGCTTTGCGGCACGGCCATCGGCCTCGTGCTCTCGTTTTTCCAGAGAAGACCGGCCGAGTGAGGCTTTTCTTGGAAAAGTGGACGGCTGACCTTGACAGGTTCGCAGTTATCCACAAATTCCGTGGATAATTGCTGTGTGAGCTGTGGATAAGTTGTTCGGAAATCGGCGACTTATCCACAGAGAGCTGCGCGTAACAAAAGTCACCGCGCAGCTCCTCTTTTTTTGTTACGATTGCATCAGAATATGATGATAGTACGATAGGCGACGACTGGCAAAGCGGGGGATGGACATTGAAGATGGATGTTGAGAAGAAGCGGCAGCAGGAGCAAGAGACCGTGGCGGAGATCATCGCGATCTACTGCAGGGCTCATCATGGCAGGAGAGAAGGGCTCTGTCCGCAGTGCGAATCCCTGGCCCGCTACGCAGAAGCGCGCATCGCCGCCTGCCCGCGCATGGCGGTCAAGAGCTTCTGCAGCGTCTGTCCCGTGCACTGCTACGCACCGGCGCGGCGCCAGGAGATCCAAGCCGTCATGCGCTACGGCGGCCCGCGCATGCTGCTCCATCACCCGCTGATGACCTTGCGCCACATGATGCTGGGCTGGCAGACGCGCCTGGGGCGCGTGGCTTTTTTTCGCCACTGGCGCCAGTCGAACCGCAGTGTGAAGGCGAAGTGAGTCGTGGAAAGATGTATGGTATAATGGTTTCGTTGCAAGTAATATTATGAACCGGAAAGAGAGAAAAAACTTCATGAAACCATACGAATCCTACATGATCATCAGCGACCTCGACGGCACAATCATCCCGCACGGCGGCTGCGTGTCGGAGGCGAACAAGCGAGCGATTGAATCGTTCCGCGCGGGCGGCGGCCACTTCGGCATCGCGACGGGCCGCACACCGGAAGCAGCGGCGGGCTATCTAGGCGGTGTGGCCATCACGGCACCGAGCATTTTCTTCAACGGCTCGATGCTCTATGACTGGCCGCACAAGCACGTCCTTGTGACGAAGCCTTTGACAGCACAGGGGGCACCTGACCTTTGGCCGCGCTTTGCCGCGCTTTGCCTCGAGCGCTTCCCAAAAGCCTGCATCGAGGTCTACACGCAGGATGATTGCCACATCATCAGCAATCCTGCAAACGATGACCCGCGCCTGCCGCACGAGCATTACCGCTACTGCCACAGCGACCTCGCGGATCTGGCCGACGTCAGGAAGACGCCGTGGCTCAAGTTCTTTGTCTGCGCCGACCCGGCGGACCTTCGCGAACTCGAGCGGGAGGCAGAAGTCTTCGGCACGGCCGCCTGCTCGCATCACTTCTACTCAGAGGCCAATTACCACGAGTTCGTTGCCAAGGGCGTCTCGAAGGGCTCGATGCTCGAGGCAATCCGCAAGATGCCCGCATTCTCGCAGACGAAGATCATCGCGCTCGGCGACTACCTCAACGACAGGGAACTATTGGAGGCCGCCGACATCGGCATCGCCTCGGGCAACGCGCACGATGAGCTCAAGGCACTTGCCGACTTCACCGGCTGTCGCGCCGAAGATGATCTGATTGTCTGGCTGCTCGAGCATTTTGACCGTTTGACGGGCAAGTGACAACAAAAATCCGCTAAATCCTAACAGCTGCGGATGGTACAAAACGAACAACCCTCCTATAATTGAAGCGTAACAGATAGAAACGCTAAGAAACAATTATAGGAGGGTTTTTTGATGGGAATCTCTTTTGACGCAACGAATCAGCAATTCCACCTCTATAACGATCGGATCAGCTATATCATGAAGGTCCTGCGCGACGGCCATCTCGGCCAGCTCTACTTCGGCGCGCGCCTGCCGGAAGACCGCGACTACGGGCATTTCGTCCACACGGATTACTACCGTCCGACCAGCGCCTATGTCTTTGACAACGAGTACGGATTCTCGCGCGAGCACCTGCGCCAGGAGTACCCGTCGTACGGTACGACGGATTTCCGCGAGGGCGCGGTGGAGATTGCGCAGCCGGACGGCAGCCATATCACGGATTTTTGCTACGTCTCGCATGAGATTGTCGCAGGCAAGCCGAAGCTGCAGGGCCTGCCTGCCACGTATGTGGAGGAAGATGAGGAGGCAGATACGCTGCTGGTGACGCTGCGCGACGAGAAGACGGGCGTCGAGCTCGTGCTCTCGTACACGATCTTCCGCGATTTCGATGCGATTGCCCGCAATGCCCGTTTCGTCAACAGGGGCAATGAGACCGTGGCGCTCACGCGCGCGATGAGCCTTGCCATTGACCTTCCCGATGCGGACTACGACTTCGTCCAGTTCTCCGGCTGGTGGGGCCGCGAGCGCCAGAAGAATGCGACGCATCTGCGCCCTGGCATCCAGTCCATCGGCAGCCTGCGCGGCCAGTCGGGCCATGTCCACAACCCGTTCTTCATCCTCAAGCGCCCGCAGGCGGATGAGCAGCAGGGCGAGGCCATCGGCTTCTCGCTCGTCTACAGCGGCAACTTCCTCGCGCAGGCAGAGGTCGATACGTTCGATGTCACGCGCGTGACGATGGGCATCCATCCGCAGGAATTTTGCTGGCAGCTTGCGCCTGAGGATTCGTTCCAGACGCCGGAGGCTGTCATGGTCTGGTCGGATCATGGCCTCAACGGCATGAGCCAGAACTACCACAAGCTCTACCGCACGCGCCTGGCGCGCGGTGTCTGGCGCGACAAGGTGCGCCCCATCCTCATCAACAACTGGGAGGCCACGTACTTCGATTTCGATGAGGAGAAGCTCGTGCGCATCGCCAAGACGGCGCACGATGTCGGCGTGGAACTCTTCGTCCTCGATGACGGCTGGTTCTCCACGCGCTGCGGCGAGACGAGCGGCCTTGGCGACTGGTGGCCGAACACAGATCGCCTGCCGAACGGCATCACGGGCCTCGCGGAGCGCATCAATGGCCTTGGCATGAAGTTCGGCCTCTGGGTCGAGCTCGAAATGGTCAACAAGGACAGCGAGCTCTACCGCGCGCATCCCGACTGGATCCTGCACACGGAAGGCCGCCACGCTTCGCATGGCCGCAAGCAGTACGTGCTCGACTTCTCGCGTCCGGAAGTCGTCGACTACATTCACGACTCCATCTACAAGGTCCTGAGCACGGCTAAGGTCGACTACATCAAGTGGGACATGAACCGCAGTATCACGGAGTGCGGCTCTTCGGGCTGGGGTCCTGAGCATCAGGGCGAGATCTTCCACCGTTACATCCTCGGCGTCTACAGCCTCTACGAGCGGCTGACGAGCGAATTCCCGAACATCTTGTTCGAGTCCTGCGCCTCGGGCGGCGGCCGCTTTGACCCGGGCATGTTCTACTACGCGCCGCAGTGCTGGACGAGCGATGACTCCGACGGCGGCGAGCGCCTGCGCATCCAGTACGGCACGAGTTACGCCTACCCGGTGTCCTTCATGGGTTCGCACGTCTCGATTGCGCCGAACCACCAGATATTCCGCAATACGAGCCTCAAATTGCGCGGCGACGTGGCCTACTTCGGCACGTTCGGCTATGAGCTCGACCTCGGCAAGCTCTCCGCAGAGGAACTCGATGAGGTCCGCGAGCAGATCCAGTTCATGAAGAAGTACCGCAAGCTGATCCAGCAGGGCACGTTCTACCGCCTCAAAGACCCGTTCACGGGCAATGCCGCAGCCTGGATGGTTGTCTCGGATGACCGCCGTCAGGCAATTGTCGGCTACTACAAGATGCTCGCCCACCCGTGCACGCCGTACACCTGGATGAAGCTCGCCGGCCTCGATGAAGCGGCTGACTACACGGTCCGCATTGACGACCGCGAGGAGATGGGCCAGTTTACGGGTGCCGAGCTCATGCGCGCCGGACTCGATACGACGGACTTTTCTGCTGGCGAGCAGAGCCATGAGGAGGGCAGGCATTGCACGGACTTCTGGTCGCGCTTGTTTGTCGTCGAGGCGAAGTGATTCCTTCATCGATGAAAGAGGGGGAGAGAATGAACAGAGAGATGAAGCGCAGGATTATGGCAGTCGGCGGCATCCTGATCTGTGGCGCGAGTGTCGGCATATTCCAGAAGATTGCGCTGGGCACGGATCCCTTTACCTGCTTTGTCACGGGCATCGCCAACATATGCCATTCCACGTACAGTACCTGGTTCATGATCCTGACGGCCGTCATACTGGTGGGCGTCGCGGTGTTCCAGCGTCACTACATCGGCTTTGCGACGCTGATGAGCCTTTTCCTGACAGGTGTGGCAGCTGATGCGATGCACGAATTCCTGGACTTTCTCCTGCCAGACCCGACGTTTGGCATGCGCTGCCTGCTCATGGCTGTCAATGTCCTGATCATGAGCTTCGGCTCGGCGCTCTACTATGTGGCCAGTCTCGGCGTCTCGGCCTATGATGCTGTCGCATTGATGGCATCAGAGTGCTACAGCCTCGCTTCGTTCCGTGTCTGCCGCGTCACGACGGATATCTGCTGCGTGACCGTCGGCTTCTTCCTCGCCGCCGATGTCGGCATCGGCACAGTCATCACGGCTTTTTTCATGGGCCCGTTCGTGCAGTGGTTCACAGAACACGTGGCCATACCTATTCTTGATGGGCGATGCTCAGGGCGAAATCAGCAATTTCGTCCGAGTAAGGCCTGACTGTCTGCCGAAAAAAAGATTCCCCGACAATCCTGTCAGGGAATCTTTTACGTTTGGGGAAGATAGCGGCTCTGGTGCTGCCGGTATTCCTTTGGTCTCATGCCGACCCTGCGCAAGAAGGCGCGCGTGAAGGAGTCGCTTTTGGCGTAGCCGCATGAGCAGGCGATGGCTTCGATGGAAAACGTGGTGGTCTCGAGCAGATGCTTTGCCTTGGTGATGCGGCAGTTCTCGATGTAGACGTGCGGGGAGACCCCGAGATGTTTCTTGAAGAGCGTCGTCATGTAACTGCGGTTGAGGTTCATGTAATCGGCGAGGTCCTGGATGGTGAAAGGCTCCTCGATGTGCAGGCGGATGAATTTCGTCATGTGCGCAATGTAGGTATTGCCGTCTGTCTGCGGGAGCAGCTCGCGCTGCGCTTCTGAAAGAATGGACAGGAACTGTAGCAGCAGTCCCAGGCGGTAGTAGCGGCCGGACTGTGTGAAGCTGTTGTGCTGCAGCATATCCTGGACGTAGGCGGCGAGCTTCCATCCCTGCTCTTTGGTGCAGGAGAAGATGGGCTCTTCCTGGCTCAGGCCGAGTGATGCGACGATCTCAGCAGCGCGCCTGCCGCTGAACGCGACCCAGCTGTACGTCCACGGCTCCGTTTGGTCGCTCTTGTAGATGGTCTGATAATCCGGCTCAATGAGGAAGCCCTGTCCGGCGCACAGGTGATACGTGTGCTGGTTGACACAGAACGTCCCCTTCCCCGCAAGGATGAAGTGGATCAGGTAATAGGAACGCACGGCCGGGCCGTACGTATGGCCGGGATGTGTCACAGAATGGCCGAATGTCGTCAGGCAGAGGTCGCCTGTCTCATCGAAGGGCGTATTGCAGGTCTGTATATCTTCCATGATTCCTTCCTCCCGATTAATCTGCTTCTATTATACGTCATCCCTCAAAAGATAACAAACGATAGGAATCCATTTGCAAAGGACAAACGACTGATATTTTTTATAAAAACCATTGACAATAGACAGTGATGGTTGTATGATTGTAAACAATCTACCAAGGAATCATACGGTATACAAAATACTCAAAGGAGGACGAACTTATGAAGTTCTTAGGTAAACTCAGTGATTTCATATCGAAGTACATGGCGGCTTTCGTCATCATTGTCGCTGTCATTGCCCTGTTCCAGCCGTGGACGTTCAAGTGGGCCGCGCCGAATATCGCGATGCTCTTGGGCATCGTCATGTTCGGCATGGGCACGACGCTGCGCTTGCGCGACTTCCGCCTGGTATTCCAGCGCCCGCGCGACGTATTCGTCGGCGCTCTGGCACAGTTTACGATCATGCCGGGCCTTGCCTGGCTGCTCGCCAAGGGCTTTAACCTTCCGCCGGAGCTCGCCGCTGGCGTCATCCTCGTCGGTACCTGCCCAGGCGGCACGTCTTCGAATGTCATGACGTATCTGGCACGCGGCGACGTCGCGCTGTCCGTCTCGATGACGATGACGACGACAATCCTCGCCCCGGTCGTCACGCCGCTTTTAACCTGGTGGCTCGCCGGTGCCTGGGTTGAGATTTCCCTCTCGGCCATGATGATGTCGATCGTCAAGGTCGTCATCGTACCGATTGTCGGCGGCATCATCGTCAACTCGCTGTTCGGCAACTTCATCCAGAAGTACGTCAAGCTCCTGCCGCTGATCTCCGTTGTCGCTATTGTCCTGATCGTCGGCGGCGTCGTCGCGGTCAGCTCGCAGCGCATCATGGAGACGGGCGCTCTCATCATGCTCGTCGTCATGCTCCACAACCTGCTCGGCTATGCACTCGGCTTCGGCATCGCCAAGGCCCTGCACATGAACATGGCCAAGGCCAAGGCCATCTCCATCGAAGTCGGCATGCAGAACTCGGGCCTCGCTACTTCCCTCGCCATGATGCACTTCGGCGCAGCAGCAGCAATCCCGGGTGCAATCTTCAGTGTCTGGCACAACATCTCTGGTTCGCTTGCCGCGAACTACCTCTCCAGCCGCATGACGAAAGAGGAAGAGAAAGAGCCGGCAACGCAGGAATGACCTGCTGTTCCCCACAGTCAACGTAAATAATCCCATAAATTCACCGAAGTCAGGAAAAGCTCCCATGGTGCTGCGCGCACGTGGGAGCTTTTCTTTTGCAACAGGTACGCTATAATTAAGACAGAATAAAGAAAGCGTCAGAGAGAAAGGACAGGAGACCATGATCAAGAAACACATCTACATCCTCGCGACGGGCGGGACGATTGCCGGCAGAGCAGCGTCAGAAGAGGCGACGACAGGGTATCAGGCCGGAGCCATCGGCATCGCAGAACTTCTGGAGGCCGTGCCTGAACTCACCCGCTATGCGGAAGTGGAGGGGGAACAGGTCGCCGCGATTGACAGCAAGGACATGCGGGAAGTGATCTGGCTGCGCCTCGCCGCGCGTTGCAATGCGCTGCTCTCGCGAGAGGACGTCGATGGCATCGTCATCACACACGGCACGGATACGATGGAGGAGACAGCATATTTCCTGCATTTGACGGTCCACAGCGAGAAGCCAATCGTGCTGACGGGGGCCATGCGCCCTGCGACGGCCATGAGCGCCGACGGACCGATGAACCTCCTGCAGGCCGTGGGCGTCGCCGCCGACGATGAAGCGGCGGGCAAGGGCGTCCTGATCGTGCTCAACGGCACGATAGAGAGTGCTCGCGACGCCGTCAAGATGCATACGACGTCACTGGATACATTCCGCTCGCCGGAGATGGGAGCGCTTGGCAGCGTGCAGGACGGCGAACCTGTCTTTTACCGGAGTCCGCTGCGCCGCCATACGGTCCATAGCGCGTTTTCCGTCAAAGGCGTCACTGCGCTGCCGCGCGTGGCCATCCTCTACGCGCATGCCGACGACGACGGCTTCCTCGTTGCGGCGGCCCAAAAGGCAGGTTGCCAGGGCATCGTCTACGCGGGTATGGGCAACGGCAGCATCCCCGAGCGCGTGGAGACGGCACTTGCCAAGGCTGCCGCAGAGGGCATCGCCGTCGTGCGCAGCACGCGCAGCGCGGCCGGCCGCGTGACGCGGGCCGAGGCGTCGTATGAGGCAAATGGCTTCATCGCGAGCGACACGCTGAATCCCGCGAAGGCGCGCGTCCTGCTGCAGCTCGCTCTGCTGAAGACGAGTGACACGGCCTCCATCCGCACGATGTTCTCTATTTATTGAGCCGATAGGGAAGGATGATATCATGATTGATGAACACGAATGGCGCAGCGTCCTGCAGGTCGCCAAGGACGGGACCTTCTCGGCTGCTGCCAAGCACCTATACATCTCACAGCCGTCGCTCTCGCAGTGCATCAAGAAAGTCGAGACGGAGCTCGGCGTGCGCCTCTTTGACCGCAGCCAGACACCGCTCGCGCTGACGCCGGCCGGCACGATCTACGTGCGCCAGGCGAAGGAGATCCTGCGCATCCAGCAGTCGCTCGTGCAGGAAGTCGCGGACCTCTCGGAGCTGCGCACGGGCAGCCTGACGATTGGCAGCTCGCGCACGCGGACGGCCTGCTTCCTCATCGACCCGCTCGTCGCCTTCCACCGCCAGTACCCGGGCATCCAGCTGGCCATCAAGGAAGCGCCCGTGCGTACGCTCGAGGAGTACGTCGCTTCTGGCACCGTCGACTTCGCTCTGCTCTACGGCAGTTCCCTGCGCCCGGATTTCACTTCTGTCGCGCTCTGCCGCGAGCACACGATGCTGGCCGTGCCGAAGGCGCATCCGCTCGCGAGAGCCCATGCGGAGGACAAGGCTCCGGGCTTCCCGCGCATCTCGTTTGCTGCTATGTCGGGCGAGCCCTTCATCCGCCTGCAGCCGACGCGTCAGATGGCGGAGGTCTACGAGAAGCTCTGCGAGTCTTCGGGCGCAAAGCCGCAGGTGATCTTTGAGGCGAACAGCATCATCGAGGCGTCAGAGCTCTGCGCGGCGGGGCTCGGCGCGACACTCGTGACCGACATGCTCGTGCAGAGTTGGCGTTGGAAGGAGCAGGCCTTCTTCTTTGAGCTCGAGGAAGAGGTGGAGGACCGCCAGCTGCTCGCCGTCTGCAGCAAGCAGCGCCAGCTCTCCCTTGCCGCACAGCGCTTTATCGACTTCCTGCGCGCCGACTGACAGCAGCCTATAGGTTTCTCGAATAGACACTATAAGCAGAATGTATTTTCTTGATAGCTGTATTTAATGGTAGAGTAGGAACATCCAATACATACATGGAATCATCTATCGGGAACTGGAGCAAACAGGAATCCTGCTTCCTATTCACTACTCGTCAACAATCGGGAGGGGACAGCAATGTCAAGGGAAATTTCGCGCCGCACCTTCATCAAGGGCGCAGCGGCAGCCGGTGTCGTCCTGGCAGCGGGATCGTACTTCACCTGGAATGGCCGGAACATACCGGAAAAAGTCCAGAAGGGTGATGTCACATACGATGTTCTGATCATCGGCAGCGGTGGTGCCGGCATGCGCGCCGCGCTCGCTGCAGCGGAGAACAAGGACCTCAAGGTTGCCGTGCTGACGAAGCTCGTGCCGACGCGTTCGGCCTCGACGATGGCACAGGATGGCATGAACGGCGTCACGGGCGTCACGGACCCGAACGACAGCTTCGAGTCGCATGCCTTCGATACCATAAAGGGCGGCGACTACCTCTGCGACCAGGACGCCGTCGAGTACTTCGTCGAGCGTGCCGGCAAGAACATCTACGAGATGGACTACATGGGCTATCCCTACAACCGCCAGGATGACGGCCATTTCCATCAGCGCAAGATGGGCGGCCACGCCCATGCACGCGCCGCTTACTTCGAGGACGCGCCGGCCACGCGATGGTCCACACGCTCTTTGAGCAGTGCCTTGCGCACGACATCGACTTCATCTCCGAGTGCCAGATGCTCGAGATCTCGATGGCGGGCGAGAAGAAGGACAAGCTCGCTGGCGTCGTCGCCATGGACATGCGCAGCGGCAACATCATCGGCATCCCCGCCAAGACCATCGTCATCGCGACGGGCGGCTATGGCCGCGCCTACTGGGTCCGCACGTCGAACCCGTACAGCTCGACGGGCGACGGCATCGTCGCCGGCATGAACGTCGGCATCCCGTTCAAGGACCCTGAGATGGTGCAGTTCCACCCGACGGGACTTTCTGTCAACGGCGTTCTGCTCTCTGAGTCGAGCCGTGCTGAGGGCGCGCTGCTCGTCAACAAAGACGGCGAGCGCTTCATGAAGAAGTATGCGCCAGAGAAGATGGAACTTGCGACGCGCGACATCGTCGCCCGCGGCATCGCGACGGAGATCGAGCAGGGCCGCGGCATCGGCGAGGGCATCACGGCCGGCGTCTATCTCGACTTCACGAAGATCCCACCCGAGCGCATCCACCAGCGCCTCGGCCAGGTTGCAGACCTCGCGAAGCGCTTTGCCGGCGTTGACATCACGAAGGAGCCGGTCCTCATCAGCCCGACCTGCCACTACTCAATGGGCGGCCTCGAGATGGCCGACTTCCACACGGGCGAGACGCGCGTGCCGGGCATCTACACGGCCGGCGAGTGCAGCTGCGTCTCGGTCCACGGTGCCAACCGCCTCGGCGCCAACTCCCTCTCGGAGGTCCTCGTTTTCGGCCACACGGCCGGCGACGGCGCCGCAGCCTACGCTAAGGAACACAAGTACGAAGGCAGCCAGGACCAGCTGACGAAGGATAGCAAGAAGTGGCTTGACTCCTTCGAAGAGGTCACCTCGCGCCCGCATGACGGCAATCGCACGGTGCCGGAAATCCGCGACGACATGGTCAAGACGATGTGGTTCAAGGCCGGCGTTTTCCGCAACGGCCCGGACCTCGAGGCAGCCGCCAAAGAGCTCTCCGTCCTCGAAGACCAGTACAAGAACTGCTACGTCGGCGACCAGTCGCACATCTACAATACGGCCTATGAGCAGTACATCGAGCTCGGCAACCTCCTGCAGATCTCGCAGGCCATCGTCCAGGGCGCCATTGCCCGCAAGGAGAGCCGCGGAGCGCACACGCGCCGCGACTTCCCGAAGCGCGACGACAAGAACTTCCTCAAGCACACGCTCGTATTCAAGGAGGACGGCAAGTACCGCTTTGAATACAAGGATGTCGTCGTCACGAAATATGAGCCGAAGGAAAGGAAGTATTGATCATGGCTACACTCAGAATCCATCGCTTTGTAGAAGGGCGCAAGTGGGTGCAGGACTACACAGTCGAGGTCACGAAGGGCATGACGGTCCTCGAGGCCTTGATCAGCATCAAGGAGCATCAGGACCCGACCCTTTCATTCACCTGCTCCTGCCGCTCGAGCATCTGCGGCGCCTGCGCCGTGCGCGTCAACGGCAATGCCGAGCTTTCTTGCGAGAAGCTCGTCGCTGACCTCATCGCGCGCTACCAGACCGAGACGCTGACAATAGAGCCGCTCGGCAACTTCCGCGTCATCCGCGACCTCATCGTCGACTGGGACCCGAAGTATGCGCGCATCAAGAAAGTCAAGCCCGTCGTCCATCCGAAGGACGAGTTCAGCGCCGAAGATGGCTGCCGCCAGTCGCCGGCCGACTTCGACAAATACAAGAAGTACGCCGGCTGCATCCTCTGCGGCTCATGCGTCTCGGAGTGCAACAAGAACACGCTGAACCAGAAGGACTTCCTCGACCCGTTCGCCTTCGTCAAGGCGGAGCGCATCACGGCTGACTCGCGTGACAAGGATCCGAAGGAACACCTCAAGGCCGTCCTCGACGCCGGTCTCTGGCGCTGCTTCAACTGCCAGGAATGCACGGCGAAGTGCCCGAAGCATCTCGACCCGGCTGGTGCCATCGAGAAGCTCAAGGCCGCGACGTTCAAGTACCACCTCGACGACAATGTCGGTGCGCGCCATGCCAAGGCAATCTACGACGACATCCAGGAGTCGGGCACGCTCGACGAGTCGAAGCTCAACATCAAGTCGGAGGGCTTCTTCATGGCTGGCCTGCGCGCTCCGATGGCCCTGCGCCTCATGCATGTCGGCAAGATGAACCCGCTGGAGACGCATCCGGTCAATCCGGAGGTCAAGACCATCGCAGCCATCGTCAAGGCGGCAGAGAAAGAGGAGGAGTAAGCGATGAAATTTGCATTTTTCCCGGGCTGTGTCCTCAAGGGGGCTGCAGCCGAAGCCTATACCTCCATGCAGAAGGTATGCGAAGCGCTCGGCATCGAGCTGGAGGAGATCCCGAACTGGACGTGCTGCGGCGCCTCGCACGCGCAGGGCGTCAATGACCTCGCGGCGCTCGCTGTCAATGCGCGCAATATCTCGATTGCCGAGAACATGGGCCTGCCCATCCTGACGGTCTGCAACACTTGCACGCTGCAGCTGCGCACGGCCAAGTACCGCCTCGACCACGATGCGGCGCTCAAGGACAAGGTCAATGCCATCCTCAAGGAGGCCGGCCATCCGTACGAATACAAGGGCACGAGCGAAATCACGCACTTCCTCTGGGTCCTCGATGACCATCCGGAGCTCTTCGAGGGCAAGGTCACGGACGCCCTGCAGGGCACGAAGATCGCTGCCTATTACGGCTGCCATATCCTGCGCCCGCAGGACATCATGAGCCATGAGGACGGCAAGTACCCAGAGTCGCTGGAGCGCCTTGTCCGCCGTCTCGGCGGCACGCCGGTCTGGTTCGACGCGCACCGCAAGTGCTGCGGTTTCCACGCCCAGCTCGCTGCCGAGCACGATGTGCTGACGGTCACGGGCCAGATCGTCGATAGCGCCGGCCGCGCCCATGCCGACCTCATCGTCACACCGTGCCCGCTCTGCCAGATGCAGCTCGACATGTACGAGCCGGAAGGCCGCCAGGCTGTCCAGTCGTCCGTCGAGATCCCAATCCTTCACCTGCAGCAGCTCATCGGACTGGCACTCGGCATGAGCAAGAAGGACATCGGCTTCGACCGCCATGTCTCGGCGCAGGAGAAACTCAAGATCGGCTAATCCCGCACCTATACTCACACCTATAAAACAACATCACACACAAAAAGGCATGCCCCTGATTCCGGGGCATGCCTTTTTGTGTGATATTACGATTATTTTGCGAGCAGCAGGCCGACGCGTTTCTTGACCTTTGTCAGCGTCTTGTTGGCGATGTAGGTCGCGTGCTCGGCACCCTTGCGCATCTCCTCTTCGAGATAAGCGCGGTCCTCCATGAGGCGCGCGAAGTTCTCGCGGATCGGGCGCAGCTCATCGGCGACGCTCTGACCGACGACAGCCTTGAAGTCGCCGTAGCCCTTGCCGGCGAACTCAGCCTCAATCTCTGCCATCGTCTTGCCCGTGATGGCAGAGTAGATCGTCATGAGGTTGCTGACGCCCGGCTTCGCCTCTTGGTCAAAGCGCACGCAGGCCTCGCTGTCCGTGACGGCGCTCTTGAATTTCTTGAGGATGGTCTTCTCATCGTCGAGGATGGAAATCGTGGCCTTCGGGTTCGTGTCCGACTTGCTCATCTTGCTCGTCGGATCCTGCAGGCTCATGACGCGCGCGCCGGCCTTCGGGAAGTAGCCCTCCGGCAGCTTGAATACCTCGCCGTACGTGTGGTTGAAGCGCGTGGCGACATCGCGCGTGAACTCGAGGTGCTGCGTCTGGTCAGCGCCGACCGGCACGTAATCCGCCTGATAGAGCAGGATGTCGCCTGCCATCAGGGCCGGGTAGGTGAAGAGGCCGGCGTTGATGTTGTCCGGGTGCTTGGCTGACTTGTCCTTGAACTGCGTCATGCGCGAGAGCTCGCCGAACTGCGAGCAGCAGTCCATGATCCAGCCCATCTCGGCGTGGCACTTGTTGTGGCTCTGTACAAAGACAAGGCTCTTCTCGGTGTCGATGCCGCAGGCGAGCAGCAGGGCGAAGGCCTCGCGCGTCTGCTGGCGGCGCTTCTGCGGGTCAATGTGGATGGTCATGGAATGCAGGTCGGCAATGAAGTAGTAGCAGTTGTAGTCCTCCTGCATCTGCTTCCAGCTGCGGACTGCGCCGAGATAGTTGCCAAGCGTGAAGACGCCTGTCGGCTGGATGCCGGAGAGGATGATTTTCTTGCTGTTGTTTTCCATGATGAAGATTCCTTTCTTTTTCTTTTCTACTCATCTGCTCAGCTGTCAGGAATATCAGGAAAACAAAAATCCCTGACAGTATCTCTTATACTGCCAGGGACGAAATTCTCGCGGTGCCACCCTGTTTCATGGACGAGCCATGCACTTAGCGGAGCACAGACATGCTCCCGGCAACTGACGCGTGCCTGACGTCGCATCCTACTGCCTTCGCCTTTCGGGAAGGGTTCAGTGCGCCCTCAGCGATCCATTTGCCAGGCTGCATGCCATCCGGATCTCAGCTCCCCGGACTCTCTGCAGGCGCTCGCCTGACGTTATCTTCGCCTCAACGGTTTCACATTGCTTATACCATACCACCGGGCATGCCATCTGTCAAGTTGACGCTTTGAAGCGGCGTCAGAACTTGTAGGCTTTCGGCACGGCGCGGTAGCCTGTGTGCAGGAGGTCGTGCGCCCTGCCCTGGCCCGGCTCGCCGAGGAAGTCGCGATAGAGCACCTGCAGCACGGGATTCTCGTGCGATTTGCGGACGGGCAGGCTGCGGTCGATTTCGTAGAGTGCCTGCATGCGCTTCTTCTTGACGGCATTCGTCGTGCCGATCGGCTGACCGCCGCCGCCGATGCAGCCGCCTGGGCAGGCCATGACCTCGATGAAATCGTACGGTGAAATGCCCTTGCGGACCTGCTCCATGAGAATCTCGGCATTCTTGAGCGTGTGCGCGATCGCGATGTGCAGCGTGCGCCCGCCAATCTCGAGCGTGCATTCCTTGATGCCCTGGAAGCCGCGCGCCTCCTGGAAGTCGAGCCGCTCGAGCGTCTTGCCCGTCAGCTTGTCGCAGACGGTGCGCAGAGCGGCCTCCATGACGCCGCCCGTCGTGCCGAAGATGGCGCCGGCACCGGAAGCCGTGCCGAGCGGGCTGTCGAAGTCCGTCTCGGGCAGCTGCCCAAAGGAGAGGCCGACGTACTTGATGAGCTTGATGAGTTCGCGCGTCGTCAGCACGATGTCGACATCCTGCCGGCCGTCACGGCCCATCTCCGGGCGGGCCGCCTCAAACTTCTTCGCCGTGCAGGGCATGACCGATACCGTCACGATGTCCTTGGGGTCGATGCCGGCCGCTTTCGGGTAGTACGTCTTGGCGACAGCGCCGAAGATGCTCATCGGGGATTTCGTCGAGGAGAGATGGGGCAGGCAGTCGCTGTAGTGCTTCTCGACGTAGCTGACCCAGCCCGGGCAGCATGAGGTCATCATCGGCAGGACACCGCCGTGCTGCAGGCGGTCGAGGAACTCCGTGCCTTCCTCCATGATCGTGAGGTCGGCGCCGAAGTTCGTGTCGAAGACCTTGTCAAAACCGAGGAGGTGCAGCGCCGTGACCATCTGGCCTGTCACGATGGCACCGGGCTCCATGCCGAAGGCATCGCCAAGGGAGACGCGCACCGACGGCGCGACCTGCACGATGACGTGTTTTTTCGGATCCTGCAGCACGTCGAGCACCTTTTCCGTATCGTCTTTCTCGACGAGCGCGCCCGTCGGGCAGACGAGGCTGCACTGGCCGCAGAGGATGCAGTCCGTCGTCTCCATCGGCTTGTTGTAGGCCGTCGTGACGATGATGTCGCTGCTGCGCCCCGCATACGTCAGCGCCGCGATGCCCTGCACATCCTTGCAGGCGCGGATGCAGCGGCCGCAGCGGATGCACTTCGACGGGTCGCGCACGATGGCGGGATTCGTCACGATGCGCGGCTCCTCCTTGCAGACGGACGGCAGTGAGGAATGCTGGATGTTGAAGCGGCTGCAGAGGCGCTGCAGGTCGCAGTTCTGGTTGCGCGGGCAGGAGAGGCAGTCCTTGTGGTGGTTGGCGAGCATGAGCTGCAGGATGGCGACCTGCGTGTCGCGGACAATCTGCGTGTCCGTGTGGACTTCCATGCCCTCCCAGACCTCTGTCGAGCAGGCCGCGAGCAGGCGGCGCTTGCCGACGACCTCGACCGAGCAGAGACGGCAGCGCGCCTTGATGCGCTGGTCCTCGTGGTAGCAGAGATGCGGGATATCGATGCCGAGTTTCCTGGCCGCCTGCATGATCTTCGTGCCCTTCGGCACAGCGAGCGGGATGTTGTTGATGGTCAGATGGACCATTTCTTGTTCTTGATTCGTCATTTTTGCAGTCTCCGTACTCATGCGCGCGCTCCTCCAATATCAAAGAGATCCGGGAAAACCTTCATGGCGGACATCAGGGAATTCTGCGCCGTCTCGCCGAGGCCGCAGAGCGAGGACATGCTCATGACGCGGGCAATCTTGATCATGATGGCGATGTCCTCGCGCGTGGCCGTCCCCGCGGCCATCTTGTCGAGGATGATCTTGATGTGGAGATTGCCCTCACGGCACGGCGTGCACTGGCCGCAGCTCTCCTCCCAGAAGAATTCCTGATTCATGCGCAGGAAATCGAGCACACTTGTGCGCTCGTCAATGACGAGCATGCCGCCTGAGCCGACCATGACGCCGGCAGCGCGCAGATCCTCGTAGGTGTACGGCGTGTCGAGGATGGAAGCGTCCGCGATCTTGCCCGAGGCGCCGCCAAACTGGATCAGCTGGATCTTGCGGTCGTGCTGGATGCCGCCGGCGAGATCGTAGAGGATCTCGCGCACCGTCGTGCCGAACGGGATCTCAAAGACGCCCGGGCGGTTGACATTGCCTGCCACGCTGATGAGCTTCGTGCCAATCGACTCGCCGCTGCCGCAGGAGGCGTAGACGCCTGCATCGTCGAGCAAGAGATGTGGCACGAGCGACAGCGTCTCGACATTGTTGAGGCAGGTCGGGCGCGCGAAGACGCCGCTGACCTTGATGAACGGCGGCTTCATGCGCGGCCGTCCCGCCTTGCCCTCAATCGAGCGGATCAGAGCCGTGCCTTCGCCGCAGACGTAGGCACCGGCGCCTGAGTAGAGGTGGATGTCAAAGTCAAAGCCGCGGCCGAGGATGTTCGTGCCGAGGAAGCCGTAATTCTTCGCCTGGCGGATTGCGTTCAGGAGAAGCGGGCGGTAGCAGGCGTACTCCGCGCGCATGTAGATGAAGCCGTCCGAGGCGCCTACGACGTAGGCTGCGATGATCATGGCCTCGATGAGATTGAACGGGTCGTGGCAGATGAGCTCGCGGTCTTTGAAGGTCGTCGTCTCGCCCTCGTCGGCATTGCAGATGACGACCTTGCGTTCGCCGCGGACGGCGCGCGCCTGCGACCACTTGCGGCCGAGCGGGTACTCCGCGCCGCCGCGCCCCTTGATCTTCACGGCAGACAGCAGGTCCGTGATGGCCTCGGGATCCATCGTCACCGCCTTGCGCAGCGCCTCGAAGCCGCCGACATTCATGTAGGAACCGATCGACGAAGTGTCGTACTTGCCGAAGTTCTTGGTCAGAAAATGTACTTGCATGTGTGTTATCCTCCTCCGGCTCAGGGCAGGGAGCGCAACAGCGCCTCAATCTTTTCCTGTGTGTCGAGATGATCGTAGACGTGCCCGTTGATGCGCACGGCCGGTGCGCGGTCGCAGGCGCCGATGCAGGTGACTTGCTCGAGCGTGAAGCGCCCGTCATACGTCGTCTCGCCGAGCTTGATGTCGAGCAGGCGCTCGAGCGTCGAGATCAGGCGGTGCGAATCGACGCGGTTGACGCGGCAGGCCGGCGAACAGCAGACCTGTATCGGGTACTTCGCGCGCGGCACCGGCGAGAGCTCGCTGTAGAACTTCAGGCAGTCAAAGATATTCGTCACGCGCATCTTGAGGCGGTCCGCGATGTAGTAAGCCGTCGGCTCCGGCACATAGTGGCGCTCGTTTAGTGCCTGCACCTCGAGCAGGATGCCGACAATCTGCGTCGGGTCGCAGTCGTGGGATTCAAGCACCAGATCGATGCGCTCCTGCAGCTCACTCGGCAGAGGATATTCCTTCGTCAAGGCAGTAAGCATAGTAACCCTCCTAAAAGGCAAAAAGGTAGCATACCAATACACAGAGATAACATCCTCATTATAGCGTATTTTTATGCAAAAATAAATGGAAAGGTATCTTGGAAGTGTAGCCTGGCTTACAATTTTGTGGTATAATGTACTTGCCCGAAGGTGTCTTTGTAAATAAGACCAACATTGTGGGGGGATTGAATATGGCAATCAAGAACATTGAAATGGACCGTCGTGACAGTGCGAGCTATCGCAAGATGTTGAAACGAGGAGGTTTCCTTTCTGCAAGTTACTTGTCCGTCAGTGGCTTTGACGTCAATCAGCTCAAGAAACTGGCGAAACGCGGAGAGCTCGATGCCGTGCGCTGTGCAATCGGCAAATCCATCCGCTGGTACTACCGGGAACGGCAGGCCGAATCCGCTCACCTTCGTGGCTTGGCTTGAGCCAGGCCCGTGCTAGGAGGCACGCCCACCTCAGGCCAATTGAGGCAAAGACCGGTCATCCGGTCTATTTTTTTCTGCAAGATTTGCTTTTTGTTGTTACATTTAGGAGGGAATCTTTTGACCTGGTTCACACTCATCATGATCGTCATGGTCGTCTCCGTCATCGCCTGCCTTCTCTTCACGACGCGCTACCTCTTCTCCGGCAGATCATTGCGTCGGGTGCGCATCGTCATGCTGCTGTTCGACGCCATCGGCATGGGCTGGTTCATTGGCCGCGCCATCATCTACCATCTCATATCGGGGCCGAGCCTCATCATCGAGACGGTCATCGTCGGCTTCATGACGCAGCTCATCTGCACGGCCTTTGTTCTTGTAGCAGTCATCGTCCGCTTCTTCTGGCGCCGCATGATGGCCGTGCCCGTCGACGAGAGCCGCAGGCGCCTTCTCCGTCATGCAGCCGTCTATCCCGCCGTGGCCGCTGGCCTCAGCATTTACGGCGGCTTCTGGGAACGTGAGGCGACTGTCGAGCGCAACTTCACGATTCCAGTCAAAGGGCTCGGAGCGGGGGAGGGGTACCGCCTCGCGCAGATCAGCGACGTCCATCTCGGCAGTTTCTTTTCCGTCGCCGAACTCGATTCCCTGCTGCGCCGCATTGCCGCCCAAAAGCCCGATATGCTCACCGTCACCGGCGACCTCTTTGACGACGTGACGCAGAACGAAGAAGCTGCCAGGATTCTCGATCGCTACGCCGATGCATTTCCCGACGGCATCTGGTTTGCGTTCGGCAATCACGAGCACTTCCGTGGCATCGATACCATCCGCAAGTATCTAGCCAAAACGCGCATCAACGTCCTCATCAATGAGAGCCGCAAAGTGCCAGGCAGGAATCTTTACATGCTCGGCGTCGACTACCCGATGGACCGTCCCCATTTCGAGGCACAGCGCAAGAATTACATGCAACAGGCCATCAAGAATCTGCCCGAAAATGTCCCCTCTATCCTGCTCGCCCATCACCCCGAATGCATCGACGACGGAGCCGCCCATAGCATCGCCCTGACCCTGACTGGTCACACCCACGGCAGCCAGTTCGGCATCCTCGGCCAGCCGCTCTTCCCCGTCTTCAAATACACCCGCGGCCTCGTCAAACTCGGCGATTCCTACGGCTACGTCCACAGCGGGAACGGCAGCTGGTTCCCCTTCCGCCTCGGCTGCCCGCCAGAAATCGCGTACTTTACACTGACAAATGCATGAAAAAGTCAGCCTTCCAGAAGGCTGGCTTTTCTCATATGCATTTCAGGAATGACTCCGATAAAATTTAGAAATAGATGACTTTAACCATAGGCGTGTATTGGGAATATGAAAGAAAGTTAGAAAACAGAGCTTCTGTAATGATCTGTCATCTTGTAGGCGTTCAATATTAGTGGTATACTGTAATCATTAATGTAGAAAAATTTAATTATGGGGGCATAGTCAAAATTATCTGTAAAATTAATGTTTATGTTGTTACAGCACTTTACAACTTTTGAAGCATAATAAAATCGCATAGCCTCCTTTGCGAT
>OIWT01000543.1_pt1 | contig 51442 bp, 54 predicted proteins | sample 1587701 | NCBI WGS metagenome assembly OIWT01 (sample SAMEA3888904, study PRJEB22519) | human gut metagenome | biome: human gut; feature: human-associated habitat; material: faeces | place: Denmark | collected 2009
TGTTACATCCATTGGTTTAAATCCTGCTGGTATTGTTGGGTTATTAGCACTTGCTACTGCCCCATTTATTGTACTTGTTTTTGTAAATAATCCTGTAGAATCTGGTACTCCAGGATTAACAACTACATCTGTTCCATCTTCTGTATTTTCGTTATTCCAATTATTAACTAATTTTACTTTATATGTACCTTTTTTATTTACTATAAAACTGCTTTCTTTACTAATACTCCATTCGTTTTCGCCATCTAATTTATATGCAAAATTCCACTTTTTAATATTTCCTTTATATGATATATTATAAATCGTTATACGCCATTTACTCTCTCCTACATATTCTACCTTACTTTCAAACGTTGGAGCACTTCCAGTAGAATCACCTTCATAATCCACATTGTATAGCCCTTCTGGCAATGCATCTAATGTGTAATATTTTTTTCCACCATAAGATAATCCTTCTACGCTTATTACTTTCCTATCTTTTATATTTACAAAATAAGTTCCTTCTATTCCTTCTATTCCTAGCTTTTCTATAACGTTAGCATCATATAATTTATAATCAGCAGTTAAATTTAAGCTATTATACCTGTTTTTCTGCTCATCGGTTATAGTATTACCTATATTAGTTATCTCTTTTTCTTCATCTCCAAATTTTATTTTTTCTTCATTTTTCCACTTATCATATAATAGATTTACTTCTGATTGCATAACTTTCATTTCGGCTGTAAATGTTGTTAATCTACTATTTTCAATTGCTTTTTTACCAGACGAAACTGCTACTGTAGACAAAATTAGCAACACTATTATTGTTATTGATAACGCTACTAGTGTTATTCCCGAATCATTTTTTATTTTTTTAATCATTTGTTCCTCCTATTTATTCTATGGTTATAATTTAACATAAGTAAATACATAAATCAAGTAGTTTTATAAATTTCATTTTCTGTTTTCTTTTCAAATATTTAATTATATAAACAAAAATAAATTAATTAAACATAACTTTTATTTTCACAAAAAGCTGTGGTTTGATTTTTTAACCACAGCTTTTAACCAATTGCCTATTAAATTATTTGAAAATTTTTTCATTCCACCATTTTCTCTAAATACAAGTAAATTTAATAAAAATATATATGGCTGGGCTGGGCGAACCTTATACGAACTAGCCCCCAGCTTTTCCTCTAATTCTTCAATTAGAGGTATTTTCTCATTATATGGTTTATTTTGTGTGTTAAATATAATTGTTATATTATCGTCATATAAATATATTTTAGATATTAACACATTAACTAACATTTTGCAATAGTTTATATCATCAATTTTACCGCTTCTCATTTCCTTCAAAAAGAATTTTATTTGCTGAACTGTTATATCAATTTTTTGCATACCTTCCAATAACAGTTCTTTTTCTATTTCTTTTCGTTCCTCATCCATCTTTTGTATCTCGTCAAAAATTGTTTGCCTTACACTATCGACATTACACATTTTCAAACTATCAATTAAGTTCTTGTTTTGTGTTTCATTATCTTTTAATCGTTTTTCTAGTCTTTTCAAATTTGTGTTGTCGTTTATTTCTTTTTGTGTTAATTCATAAACAGTATTTGCTATTTGTTCTATATTCTCATCTGTCAAAATATTTCTTGCTTTTTCTATAACTTTATTTTCAATATAATCTTTTGGAACATTCCTTTTATGACATTTCTTTTTTCGTGAATTATTACAACTATAATAATTGTGTATAGTTCCATTACAAGACGTTCCACTTATGCCGTACCATCATTGCTTTACAATTTCCGCAAAATAATTTTGTTGTCAAAATATATTCTGTTTTAGTCTTTAATCTTGAACGTGAATGCTTATTTTTTTCAAGTTTCTTTTGTATATCTTCAAATAATTCATTATCAATTATTTGTGGAATTACGTTCGGCGTTTCTTTTCCATTATGTGTATATATACCAATATATTTTTTGTTTCCTAACACTGTACGAATTTTACAACTTGAATATTTTAAGCCTTTTGTTTCAAGATATTTTCTAATTTGTACTATTGTATTTCCTTTATTATACATTTCAAATATTTTTGTAACAATAGGTGCTGTTTCTTCATCTATTTGATAATGTTGTTCTTTGTCTACTTTAAGTCCTAGAGGTATTGTACCACCATTATACAAGCCTTTTTCTGCATTTATGCCCATACCTCTTTTAACTTTTTGTGAAAGTTCTACTGAATAATATTCTGCCATTCCCTCTAATACACTTTCCATAAGTACACCAGAGGCATCCTCTGAAATATTTTCTCTTGCTGAAATTACTCTCACACCATTCTTTTTTAATTTGTTTTTATTCGTTGCACTGTCATATCTATTTCGTGCAAATCTGTCAAATTGATAGCACAGTACCACCTGGAAATAGTGTTTATTACTATCTGCTATCATTTTTTGAAATTGCTCTCTATTGTCATTTGTTCCTGTCATTGCTCTATCAATATATTCGTGTATAACCTTTATATTATTTTGTTCTGCATACTCATAACATACTTTTAATTGTCCGTTCAATAGATTCTTCTCTTTGGTTGTGTGAACTGTATCTTGCATAAATTACAGCATTTATTCTCTCCTTTCCTTCCATTTTTTACTTTCCTTTCCTTTTTTTATATTTTTGTTTTGACTTTCTTAGTTGTTCGTTAATTTCTATTATATACACATTATCTGCTACAATTTCATTTGATATTATAGACTCTGGGAACAATTCTTCAATTTTTTTATCTCCAAAAAACTTTCTAATTGTTTCATCTACCATATATATTTTTTCGTCTTTTACTTTTAAATTATAAAAATATTCTATCATACTTATAATTGGAATATAATTCTTGTTTTTCCATTCTTCAACAGCTTTTTCATAATGTTCATTTACAATATTTTGAAACTGTTCTTTTTTCTTTTTATCCCATTTTGTATTATCTGCTTTATTGCTCAAATTTTCGTATTTTGTTTCATCTGGTGGTAATTTTTCTTGAGCTATTAAAAAGTTAAGTACAGGAATTAAAACTTGTCCTTTGTATATAGCATTGTATTCTTGTAAAACACTAATTGCATCATCAGTTAAACCTATAACTTTATGTATTTTTTTATATGTAATATCTGTACTTTCTAAATCTGTTAAACCTAACAAATAATCAGTTGTTACATTAAATACGTTTGCAATTTCCTTTATTATATCTGTTGGAATTCCTTTTTTATTTTTCCCTCCTTCATAGACGTTTATTGTTTTTCTTGTAACTCCTATTTTGCTAGCTAGTTCTTCTTGTTCCATACCTCTTGAAGTTCTTAACCATCTAATTCTTTCAGCAATAGAACTCTCTTTTGTAGGTTTTTCGTGTTCTAATGGTTTAGTTACTTTATTCATTTTTGCTCTCCTTTATTTGTAATATTGGTTACATATATTTTATTGTGTAACTATTTTATATTATAATATATTATATTAGAAATGTCAAGCTTGAATTTTAAGTTCTAATTAAGGAGGTTCAAACGTGAAAAATGATAAATTAGACGACTTAATAAAAGAAAGGAAAAACAAGTATTTTCGTGATTATTATAAAAATAACAAAGAAACAGTAATAGAAACACAACGAAGATATTGGGAACGAAAGATAAAACAAGAACAAGAGAAAAACAACAAATAAAAGTATATTTCAAAGAAAGGAGATGCGTTTCAATATATGAACATAAGTAAAAAACAAATTGAACAATTAAGTAAATATATTTCAATATTAGATGTTAAAACATATATTGAAACACACTTGCTTGAATATGAACAGTTTTTGAAGGAGGAACAACACAAAGAAGAACAATAATAATTACTTAGTATATCTTAGAACACAGGTTCGTCTTGTGGCAACTAGATAAACATATATCTAGGTTTAAAACATTATGTTAATATTGTTGTATTAACAAAAAAAGGAGGAATTTTTATAAAAATGAGTAAGACAGTTGAATTTGTATTCTGTGAATTACCAGAAACACCTCGTGAATTTAATATTGAAAAATTCAAAGAACACGACCCAGAGCAAATAGAATTATATGATAGAAGTAAAGCACCTAGACGTAAAAGGTTATTAAAATTCGAAGATATTGAAAAAGACGACGGACCTAACTATGCTAGAGAAGTACCAGACGACTGTGTGTTCATAGATTTTGATAAAGTAGACGAAGCTGCTGAAATGTATGACATTATCGTCAGAAGTAAACTTAGGTGTTTAATTTTAGAGACAGTTAAAGGTTATCACTTTTTATTTAGAAAACCTGACTTTTATAAAAAAGAACTAACTAAAGCTACTAACTGGTTTGGTTATAAATTTGATTGTAAAGGACAAATGCCAGGTAAGAAAAACCCTGTTCAAATAATGCGTGTGTGTGGAATGGACAGAGAAGAAAGAATGAGTTGGGATTTAAGCAAACCTATTGTAGCTCCTGCACTAAATATAGAAACTTTAGACGTCTTACCTTATTGGTTATGGGGAAAATTAAAAGATAATGAATTACACAAAGGTGGAAAAACTGGAGATAGAAGTAAAGACGACGCAGTTGAATATACTCTTACAGATAACCCATTCACACAATTAATGAAAATGGAAGAAGGAAGCCGTCATAATCATATAGTTGAACGCTGTAGTTATTTTGGATTATCTAATGGCTTTGAATTAGACGAATTTAAGAGTTTAATTCAAGCTATACATGACCAGTATCTAGTTAAAATTGGTACAGCAATGAGTGACAGCGACTTATTTGGAGACCTACCTAAACGTTGGGAAGACTACAAAGATAGATTGTTAATCAGTGAAGGATGGGACTATGATGAAAAAGAAAGAAAATGGGAAAAAGTAAAAGAAAAGAAAACGGGCAAAATAAGCTATCAAAAAGCGTGTGAATTTTTATATAACAAATATGATTTTTATGTAATGGGATGTAATTATGATATAGGAGAAGGCGGACAATTATGTTATATTACTTCTGATTTAAGAATAAGTTTTGACTTGAACGTTATGTGGAAAGAGTTACGAGAGACATTTTTTGAGAAAGATTTCGATACACGTTTTTATGAGGAGGTAAAAAAACAATTGATACAGAGGTGTAATGGAGATAAGAAATATTTTCGTAGAAGTAGCAAATATTATGTGTGTAAGAATGGAATAGCAAGTTGTATTTCAGATGATATATACGATTTTGACTATTTAAAGAAGAAGAACTTACCCCCTACTGACTTAATTTATGACTGGAATGTACACGATAGAACTTGGGTAAAAGAACACGAAGAAGACTTAGGAAAAAATATTACAAAGTTTATTAGAGAATTATCTAGGGATTCTTCGGGAGTACCTCAGCTAGAAGTTGAACAGTGGTTATATGTAATAACTGGTGCTTCAATAACACCTGCAAATTCACTTGGAAAAATAGTAGTATTATCTGGTGGCGGACAAAACGGAAAAAGTATATACTTAGGAATAAATAAAATGTTGCTAAGTTCAAACTTTTACAATGAGAGTAATATATTTGGTAGTAGCCCAACAACAAAATATTGGGGTGATGGACTAGATAAAGGTATCAGTTGTATAATAGATGAATTACCACAAAATTATAATAAGGAAGCCTTTAGTTATATCAAAGGTGGAGTTAGTCGAACAGCATCAGTAGAAATTAACCCTAAATATGGTAAAAAAAAGTTAATTGAAATATTACCACAAATAATATGTGCAACAAATCATAAATTCGAATTGTTTGATAAATCTTTTGGAATGCGTAGACGTGTTGCAATATTACCTTGTTGTTATAAAGTATCAAACGAAGAAAAAGATAAGCTATTGCTATATAAAATTGTAATGAATTTAGAAAAAAATAAAGAAAGTGATGAAAAAGTAACAAAATATCGTATGAATGAAGAAACTGAAAATGCTGGAATTGTAATAGAGGAATCTGGAATTCATATAAGAGAACAATGTGTAATAGAGAGTTTAGAAAATGGCAGTTTATGTTGGTTTGTCAATAAATGTAGATATATGTATATAGACTATATTTTAGGTAAGCTACCATTAAGTAATAGCGAAGAAATGGAGAATTTATTTGACGAAACTTTTGGCGATGATCGTAGAGGTCAGATAAAACAACTTATAAATTGCCATATAGTTAATAAGTGTGGAACAGATAAAACTAGAGATTTATCACTAGCAAATTGTTATATCAAAGAATTGTTTGATGAACACAAACAAAATTGCAAAATAGAAAAAATAGAAGCAATAGAAGAAAAATCATTTTCAACAATTTGTGGTAAAGCTCTTAAAGAATTAGGTTATACAACTAAAAGAAAGAAAAAAGGTACTTTTATTTATTTTGATAAAAAAAAGTAGCAATATCAAAATTATAGTGCAACCATATAAAAGATAGTAATATCAATTATTTTGATAATTTGATTGTATGGTTGCATTCTAATTTCTATAAAAAATATTTATACATTTTTATTTTTAACTTATATAATATTTTATTTTTTATATCTTTTTATATAAAAATAGTGCAATCGTGCAACCAACGTAATTAAAACACAGTAATATCAACTATTAAACAAGGTTGCACTATTAGAAAATATAATGCAACCTATATTGCAACTGTGCAACCACCTATTTTAAAAGTCCATTTCTTTTGATAATTCATCAATAGTATAAACTTTCTTACTTTCTTTATCTACAAATTGAATTTCAAAATTACAAACATCTATAAACTTTTTAATTGTATCAAAATTAGGGTTACTATATTCTGTTTCATAATTTGAAATTGTATTATTTGCTAAATGTAATTCATCCCCTACATTACTTTGTGTTAATCCTCTTATTTTTCTTATATTCCTCAAAATCATTCCTATCATAATATTTCCACCTTTTTTATTTTTATTATTACAAAAAGTGTATGAAATATCATATAATTTCGAAATACTCGAATATTTTTTCTCGAATATCTTGAAGTTATTTTTATATTTTGATATAATTATTTGAGAATGCCGAAGTTTAAGGAGTGATAAAATTGGAACAAACAACTTATAATACACCAAACGGAATAATTAAAAAGTTAGATACATTTAAAGGAAAAAGAGTATTAGTTGGCGATTATCTTAACTGTTCATTTATGAATACAGAAATGGTCTTAGATAGTTTAGGTTTTGAGATAGTTCGTGAAACTGCTGAACCTCGGCGTATGGTATAGAGTTGCAAGAGGCGAAAAATTTGACGTTATTATTACAAATAACATTTATAGAATTGGTTGTGATGGACCAGAACTATTACAAAAATTGAAAAAAATTGAAGGCTTTAACACTCCTGTAATAATACATACTATTTCGGAACAGCCTATTGAATACTTTTTAAATTTAGGTTTTGACGGTTGTTTGAAAAAACCTATAAAACAAGATGAAACAATTGAAATATTGAAAAAGCTATTGTAACAGGAGAAACTATTGGAAAAGCTGAAAACAAAAATAAAAGCATTTTTTGATAAAATGTATAAAAAATCTATAAATAACTTACAAATCAATGAATGTTTTGGAAATGAAAAACTAACAGATGAAGATGTCAAAGAACTAATGCAACTAATTGATGAAAAATTTGACGAAAAAAAATAAAAGGTAGCAATTACTTGCTATCATCTATTTTTATATTTTTTATGTCGTTCAAGTCCATATTGTCAATAGCATATTTAATCATTTCATTTATTATATAATTATATGATTTTTTGCTTTTCTTTGATAATTTTTCAATTATATTGAAATTGTTTTCATCTACCCTTATTGAAAATTGAACTTTGTCTGCTCCACTTGGAATTTTAAAAGCCATAATATGCACCACCTTTGAACTATTTTTAGTTTATATGTGCATTGTATAATTTATTCAAAATTATGTATAGTTCATAAAAGAACTAATAATAGTTTAAAAGTAGTTGATTTTATTTTTGATATTTGATAGAATAATATAAAATTCGACAACTACGGCGACAAGATATGGAATAAATAAAAAAGTTTTAATGTTTCCTATTTATATAAGAAATCAAGTTAAATATATTATAGATACATTTTGCAAAAAATAAAAAATTTATATAATATGCAAACTTGAAAAATTTACAAAAGATGGGAGGTGATTTTCAATGAAGAATCAAAAAGGAATATCTTTAATTTCACTTTTAATTATATTAGTTATAATAATTGGTGCTATATTTGCATATAAGGTTATATCTAATAAAAAGAACACAGTAAATACAAATGCAAGTAGTACACCTAATACAAGTACGAGCATAAACAATTCCCCTACTACAAATAATAATGATAATAGTACAACTGGTTTAGGGAAAGAGTTTAAGCAAGCAATGGACAGTTACGAAGCATTTATGGACGAATATATCGCATTTATGACAAAATACAATGCCTCTAAAGGAACATCCCCAGAACTAATAAAAGATTATGGCGAATATATGAAAAAATATATTGATTGGGCTGATGACTTTAAAAAGTGGGAAGGAAAAGAATTAAACAAAGAAGAGGCTAAATATTACGTTGACGTTCAAACAAGAGTTACACAAAAACTTATGAATGCGTCAATAGATATGTCATATACACACTAATAAAAATATTATATTTTGTGTATTTATAATAATCTAAATGAAGGAGTAATTTTGTATGAAGAATTGTAAAGGAGTATCTTTAATAACACTAATAATTATTGTGGCTATTATTTTATGTGGAATTTTAATTTTTAAAAACATAAATAGCAATAATAATAGTAGTAACAATAACAACAGTAGTAATAATAGTAAACTAAATACAGTTGTAACTGCTGATAACTATAATACTATTGGAAATATGTTTAATGAAAATGATGATAATTTATATTATTTTACTTATGCTTGTTTGTATTATAGTTTTACAGAAAGATTAACAACAGGTATAGACGAAGATACAGCAATGCAAAAAATATATGGAAAAACAGTAAAACAACTTATTGACGAAGGAAAACAACTAATGCAAGATAACAATATCACAGTAGACCAATATAAAAAGCAATTAAAAAATGGTAACAACTAAAAATAATATAAAACCTAGTAGTAAATTACTAGGTTTTGTTTTTTTTGATAATACTTTACAATTTATAATTTACGGCAAATCCGCCCGTACAAAGTAAATTATATTGTTCGTATTATCACTAGATGGCTGGGGTAGTAAGATTCGAACTTACGAAATGACCGGGTCAGAGCCGGTTGCCTTACCGCTTGGCGATACCCCAATATCTATTTTATTATACCAAATTATATATAAGTTTTTCAATAGTTTATAAATAAAATAGTTGCTTTTTTTGAAATGGACCCTCCATGTTAAACTTTTGTTAAACATTTAAGGTTCATTTCATTTATGCTATAAAAGTATTATATTTTATAGTTTTTTATTTCATTATCATAAATTTTATAATTTGGTTCATATTTTTGAATAATTTTCATAAATCCTTTTGAATGTGTTTTGTATTTTAAATGACAATATTCATGTAATACAATATAATCTATTATTTTTTTATCAAACATTACAATTTTAGGATCTATAATAATATTATTATTTTCACATTTAGCTAAAGAATTATTTAGATTGGTAATTATATAATTTTCTGGTGCAAATTTTAGCATTATTCTCGTCTTTTCCATTGCTCTTTCTATTTCTACTTTTGCAATTGCTTCGTACATTTTATTTATTGCAAAATCTAACATTTGGTTATTGTTTATTTTTTTATATTTATTTTGCAAGGTTATTTTTATTACTTTTTCTTCTACATCCAATTGTGCTACTTTAACATTTTTGTATATAATTTTTACTTTATAGTCTTCTCCTAATATTTTTACTGGATGCCTTTCTATTGTATTATTTATTATTTTTGATTTTACTAAATTTTTATTCATAACTTTAATCATTTTCATTTCTCCTTTGCAAAATGTTATTGCGAATTGTTGTTCGTTTTTCTGAAGTTATTTTATCTAATTTTATATTTTTTGTCAATACTTTTTCGTAATTTTTTCAAATTTTTGTTCGCGCATTTACTTCTTATCCTTTAAGAGCTCTCTTGAGCTCTTATTTTTTAATAATTTTATGAGCAAAAAAATCACGTGGGCAAAACGTGGACAAAACCGTATTTTGGTATTTGTCCACGTTTCTTTTTAATATCATATAAAATTACTGTAATTCAGTATTATTAACTATTTCATAGCTTCTTCTACTGCAACAGCTACTGCAACTGAAGCTCCAACCATAGGGTTGTTTCCCATACCAATTAATCCCATCATTTCAACGTGAGCTGGTACTGATGAACTTCCTGCAAATTGTGCATCTGAGTGCATTCTTCCCATTGTATCTGTCATACCATAAGAAGCTGGTCCAGCTGCCATATTGTCTGGGTGTAATGTTCTACCTGTTCCACCACCTGAAGCAACTGAGAAGTATTTTTTACCTGCTTCGATTCTTTCTTTTTTGTATGTTCCTGCTACTGGATGTTGGAATCTTGTTGGGTTTGTTGAGTTTCCTGTAATTGATACATCAACATCTTCTAACCACATAATTGCTACACCTTCTCTAACATCGTTTGCTCCGTAGCATCTAACTTGTGATCTTTCACCTTCTGAATATTTTATTTCTTCAACTACGTTTACTTTTCCTGTGAAGAAGTCAAAGTCTGTTTTTACATATGTAAATCCATTAATTCTTGATATTACTTGTGCAGCATCTTTTCCAAGTCCATTTAATATTACTCTTAATGGTTCTTTTCTAACCTTGTTTGCTGATTTTGCTATTCCGATAGCTCCTTCAGCTGCTGCAAAGCTTTCGTGTCCTGCTAAGAATGCAAAACATTTTGTTTCTTCTGATAATAGCATTGATGCTAAATTTCCATGTCCTAATCCAACTTTTCTATCATCTGCAACTGAACCTGGAATACAGAATGCTTGTAGTCCTTCTCCAATTGCTTTTGCTGCTTCGTGAGCTTTTGTACATCCTTTTTTTATTGCTATTGCAGCTCCTAATGTATAAGCCCATGCTGCATTTTCAAAACAAATTGGTTGTACTCCTTTTACTATTTCATATGGATTAAATCCTTTGTCTGTGCATATTTTTAATGCATCTTCAAAATCTTTGATTCCGTATTTTTCCATAACTGGTTTTATTTGGTCTATTCTTCTTTCATAACTTTCAAATGTTACTGACATCTTTATTCCTCCTCTTTATTAACATTCCTTTATTTTATTCTTCTCTAGGATCTATTTGTTTAACTGCTTCGTCAAATCTTCCATATGTTCCTGAAGCTTTTTCTATTGCTTCCATAGGATCAATTCCTTTTTTGATGTTATCCATCATTTTTCCTAAATGTACATATTTGTAACCAATTATTTGGTCATCTTTATCTAATCCTAATTTTACTATGTAACCTTCTGCAAGATTTAAGTATCTTGGTCCTTTTAATGAACTTGAATATATTGTTCCAACTTGTGATGTGTGTCCTTTTCCTAAATCTTCAAGTCCTGCTCCTACTGGAAGTCCTCCTTCTGAAAATGCTGTTTGCGTTCTTCCATATACTATTTGTAAGAATAATTCTCTCATAGCAGTATTTATAGCATCACATACTAAATCTGTGTTTAATGCTTCTAATATTGTTTTTCCTGTTAATATTTCTCCAGCCATTGCAGCTGAGTGTGTCATTCCTGAACATCCTACTGTTTCTATTAATGCTTCTTGAATGATACCATCCTTTACATTTAATGTTAATTTACATGCTCCTTGTTGTGGTGCACACCATCCTATACCATGTGTTAATCCTGATATATCTTTAATTTCCTTTGCTTTTACCCATTTTCCTTCTTCTGGAATTGGTGCTGGCCCATGGTCTACTCCTTTGGCAACTTTACACATTCCTTCTAATTCTTTTGAATAAATCATTTTAATTGCTCCTTTCGATTCTTTGTTTTGGAATAAATCCAATTGATTTATTATTAGGACAATGTCCTAAAATTAAAAACTTTATTATTAATTTATTTATTATCAAACATTAATATTTGATTCTTTTTTTCTTCTATATTATTTAATGTATTAATTACATCGTCTTGTTCATTGTCTGTTTCATACCCTACAATATTTTTTATACTCTTTATGTATATTCCTGTTTCATAGCTTTCTTTTCTATTTGTACTTTTTGGTTCTGATAAATATTTTTTTAATATTTTTCTTTCTTTTTTATTACATTGTTCTATTCCTATATTTAAATATTTATATCTCCAAATTATATGTCTATCATAACTAGAAAATCTGCTGCTTAGCAGATCTTCATAGTCATATTCCACTTTAAACTTTAAGTTTTGTATTGACATTGTTATGTTAGACCATACTGGTGTTTCTGGTTCTATTTTTTTGAATTCTTCTCTTAACTCTTTTATTTGTATATATAACGCTTCAACTAATTTAGAATATTCTTTTTCATCTAAATTAAATTTTGTTGGAATTTCATAAACATTTACTGGTTTTTTTCTAAATAATCCCTTTGGAATGTAATAAAAATATAGTTCTCCAGTTTGTATATTTCCAAGTCTTTCTATTATTGAGGCATATAAATATAATTTTTCCCATTTTTCAGGAATCATGTAAAATAACTTTTTTTGTATATTTTCATATATTTCTTTAACTTTTCGAGTATGCTTTAACATATTTTCCCCTCTATTTTCTTATTAACAAACTCTCTCCTGTCATTTCTGCTGGTTTTTCAAGATTCATTAATTCAAGCATTGTTGGTGCTAAATCTGCTAATTTACCTCCTGTTTTTAATTTTAGTTCTTTATCTGGTGTAACTAAAATTATTGGAACTGGATTTGTTGTATGTGCTGTATGTGGTTCTCCAGTTTTATAATCTATCATTTGTTCTGCATTTCCATGATCTGCTGTTATAATTAAATTTCCTTGTTTTTCTTCTATTATTTTTACAATTTTTCCAACACATTCATCTACAGTTTCTACTGCCTTTATTGCAGCTGGTAAACTTCCTGTGTGTCCAACCATGTCTGTATTTGCGAAATTTAAAATTACTACATCATATCTATCATTATTTAATGCTTCACATACTTTTTCTGTTACTTCATATGCACTCATTTCTGGTTTTAAGTCATAAGTTTCTACTTTTGGAGATGGTACTAAAATTCTGTCTTCACCATCATATTGTTTTTCTTCCCCTCCATTAAAGAAAAATGTAACATGTGCATATTTTTCTGTTTCTGCTATACGTAATTGTGTATAACCTTTTTTACTTATATATTCTCCAAATGTGTTAATTAGTGTTTCTTTATTAAATGCAATATGAACATTTGGCATTGTTTCATCGTAATTTGTAAAACATACATAATATAAATTCATTTTTTGTGTTTCAAATCCATCAAAGTTTGGATCTACTAAACTTCTTGTAATTTCTCTTGCTCTATCTGGTCTAAAGTTAAAGAATATAACAGAATCGTTTTCTTCTATTTTTGCTACTGGCTCATTTCCATTATAGATTACAGTTGGTTCTACAAATTCGTCAAATACTTCTTTTTGGTAAGAGTCTTCTATTGCTTTTATTGCACTACTAGCTTTGTTTCCTTCTCCTTTTACTAGTGCATCATAGCATTTTTGAACTCTTTGCCATCTTTTATCTCTGTCCATTGCATAAAATCTTCCAGAAATACTTGCTATTTTTCCAACACCTTTTTCTTTTATTTTTTCTTGTAATTTAGTTATATAACTTTCGGCTGATGCAGGTGGTGTATCCCTTCCATCTAAGAAACAATGTATATATACATCTTCAAAGTCTCTTCTTTTTGCCATTTCTAATAGTGCATATAAATGACGTATGTGGCTATGAACTCCTCCATCTGAAACTAATCCTAAAATGTGTAATTTAGAATTATTTTTTTTACAATTTTCTATTGCTGCTATGAATTCTGAATTTGAAAAAAAGTCCCCATCTTCTATTGATTTAGTAATTCTTGTTAATTCTTGATAAACTATTCTTCCAGCTCCTATATTTGTGTGCCCAACTTCAGAATTTCCCATTTGTCCTTCTGGTAATCCCACATGTAGTCCACTTGTATAAATATCTGTATTTTCATATTTTTTCATTAGTTTATCTATATTAGGTGTTTTGGCAAGCTTTACTGCATTTCCATCTTTATTTTTATTGTCTCCAAACCCATCTAATATCATTAGCATTGTTACTTTATCTTTCATATTTCTTACCTTCCTTTTGTTTTAGATAATTTATTGGTTGTTGTAATTTACTATTTTAGAAAATTCTTCTACTTTTAGACTTGCTCCTCCTACTAGTCCTCCGTCTATATCAGATTTTTCAAATAGCTCTTTTGCATTTGAAGCTTTTACACTTCCACCATATTGTATTATAACTCCATTTGCAGTATTTTGTCCATAGATTTGACAAATTTTGTCACGAATCGACTTAGTTGCTTTATTTGCATCTTCGCTTGTAGCTGTCTTTCCTGTTCCTATAGCCCATATTGGTTCATATGCAATTATTGTATTTTCTACTTGTTCATTTGTTAATCCTTCTAATGCTAATTGTGTTTGTTTTGTTATTATGTCTATTGTTATTCCTTGTTCTCTTTGTTCTAATGTTTCTCCCACACACACAATTGGTTTTAGTCCATTTGCAAATGCTGCTTTTATTTTTTTATTAACAGTTTCATCTGTTTCATTAAAATATTGTCTTCTTTCTGAGTGTCCTATAATTACATATTCAACATTTATTGCTTTTAGCATTTGCGCTGAAACTTCTCCTGTATAGGCTCCTTTTTCTTCAAAGTGCATATTTTGTGCACCTATTTTTATATTTGTATTTTGTGCAGTTAATAATGCATAAAATAAGTCTGTATATGGCACACATAATATAACTTCATTTTCTGTATTTTTAACTAATGGTGTTAGCTCTTCTATAAATTGTATTGCTTCATTTGGAAGCATATTCATTTTCCAGTTTCCTGCAATTACTTTTTTTCTCATTTTTATCTCTCCTTTGCCTAATAATGTTTTTATTAAATTATTTATCTAACAGGCATTCAATTCCTGGTAATTTTTTTCCTTCTAAGAATTCTAGTGATGCTCCTCCTCCTGTTGAAATATGTGTCATTTTATCTGCTAACCCTGCTTTTTCAACTGCAGCTGCTGAATCTCCTCCACCAATTATTGTCGTTGCATTAATTTCAGATAATGCTTTTGCAATTTCGTTTGTTCCTATTGCAAATTGATCAAACTCAAATAGTCCTAATGGTCCATTCCATACAACTGTTTTAGCTGTTTTTAGTTCATCTACAAACATTTTTATTGTTTTTTCTCCAATGTCAAATCCTTCCCAGTTTTCTGGAATTTCTGTCCAAGCAACTGTTTTACTTTCTGTGTCTGGTTTAAATTCCTTTCCAATTTTAGTATCTACAGGAAGCATTAATTTTACACCTTTTTCTTTAGCTTTTTCCATTGCTTGTTTTGCTAAATCTAATTTATCTAATTCACATATTGAATTTCCTACTTCATAACCTTGTGCTTTAAAAAATGTATATGCCATTCCTCCACCAATCATTAATGTATCTACTTTATCTAGTAAACTATCTATAACTCCTATTTTATCTGATACTTTTGCACCACCAAGTATTGCTACAAATGGTCTTTCTGGATTATTTACAGCATTTCCTAAAAATTTTAATTCTTTTTCTATTAAGAAACCAGAAACAGCTGGCAAATATGCTGCAACACCTGCTGTTGATGCATGTGCTCTATGCGCTGTTCCAAATGCATCATTTACATATATTTGTGCCATACTTGCTAATTCTTTTGCAAATTCTGGTGAATTGTCTGTTTCTTCTCTATGGAATCTAACGTTTTCTAATAGCATTATTTGTCCTTGTTCTAAGTTAGCAGCCTTTGTTTTTGCATCGTCTCCTACTACGTCTTTTGCCATTATTACTTCTTTTCCTAATAATTTAGATAATTCTTTTGCAACTGGTTCTAACGAAAATTCTGGTTTAAATTCTCCTTTTGGTCTTCCTAAATGTGAACAAAGAATTATTGCACAATTATTTTCCAATAAATATTTTATTGTTGGAATTGCAGCAACAATTCTTGTTTTATCAGTAATATTTTTATTTTCATCCATAGGTACGTTAAAATCACATCTTACCAATACCTTTTTTCCTTTCACATCGATATCTTTTACAGTTTTCTTATTCATTTTACATTCCTCCTAAAATTTAGTTTTTATGTTTATTTTATGCAGTTTTTTCTTTTTTATTAGCTGTGTCTATTGTATATTAAAAAAGAACACTTTTCAAGTGTTCTTTTAATTTTATTTTATTAATTTTATCCTAATTCTGCAAAATATTTTATTGTTCTAACCATTTGGCTTGTATATGAATTTTCATTATCATACCAAGAAACAACTTGAACTTGGTATAATCCTTCTTCTACTTTTGTTACCATTGTTTGGGTACTATCAAATAATGAACCATATTTCATTCCAATTACATCTGAAGATACTAATTCTTCTTCTGTATATCCAAATGATTGATTTGAAGCTTCTTTCATAGCTTTATTTATTGATTCTTCTGTAATATCATTTCCTTTAACAACTGCAACTAATATAGTAGTTGAACCTGTTGGAACTGGTACTCTTTGTGCAGAACCAATTAATTTTCCATTTAATTCTGGAATTACTAATCCAATTGCTTTTGCTGCTCCTGTAGAGTTTGGTACTATATTTACAGCTGCAGCTCTTGCTCTTCTTAAATTTCCTTTTCTATGTGGTCCATCTAAAAGCATTTGATCTCCTGTATATGCATGTACTGTTGTCATTATTCCAGATTGAATTTCTGCATAATCATTTAGTGCTTTTGCCATTGGTGCTAAGCAGTTTGTTGTACATGATGCTGCAGATATAATTTTATCTTCTGCAGTTAAAACATTTTCATTTACTCCAAATACGACTGTTTTTAAGTCTTTTCCAGCTGGTGCTGAAATTACAACTTTTTTTGCTCCTGCATCAATATGTGCTTGTGCTTTATCTTTTGATGTATAAAATCCTGTACATTCTAGAACTACATCTACTCCAATTTCTCCCCATGGTAAATCTTTTGCATCTTTTTGAGCATATATTTTTATTGTTTTTCCATCTACTGTTATAGAATCTTCCCCAGCAACTACTGTGTCTGCTTTTTCATATTTTCCTTGTGCTGAATCATATTTTAATAAATGAGCTAACATTTCAGGACTTGTTAAATCGTTTATTGCAACAATTTCATATCCTTCTGCTCCAAACATTTGTCTAAATGCTAGACGACCTATACGTCCAAAACCATTAATGGCTACTTTTACTGACATAATTTTTCCTCCTTTAATTTAGCTATCGAGGCTTATCTCCTTACCCCTTATTGCTTTATTATTGCCAATATTTTAATTAGCAATACAATTCTATATCAAAAAAGAACACTTTGCAAGTATTCTTTTTATATTTTTTCTTAAATCCTAGCACAGGTTTATCTTATTCCTAAATTATTACATTTTCTTTACCTATAATTTCTTCAAATATTGCCAATATTTCTTTTGTTATATATATTTGACCACATGGCTTTAATTCTTCGTTTATTTTTATTTGAACATTTATATTGTTTCTTTCTCCATGAAAATATACTATTGCAGCTCTTAATTTTACTTTTTGTTCTTCTGAAATATTTGTTATATTTAATGTTAACATATGTGATTTTTGTTCTTCTTGAAAATCACTTATACTATTTGCAATAATTGTTGCTTGCTCGTCTTCTCTTATGCTTAATCTTCCTTCTACAACTACAATATTTTCTTCTATAAGGCTTTTTCCTGCACTCATATAAGCATTTTCAAAACAAATTATTTCTGCTGTTCCATATAAATCTTCTATTGTTATAAATGCCATTATCTTATTGCTTTTGGTGTATTTCTTTTTTATTGAAGTTATTATACCAGCATATACTACTTTTTGACCATCTACGTATTTATTGTTTACAATTAAATCCTCGTTTTCATTTACAATGGATTTTTGTGATATTTGATTTAAAATCATAGAATTTATATTTGTTTTTTGTTCTATTTGATTTCTTATTTTTTCTAGAGGGTGACCAGATATATATATTCCAAGCATTTCTTTTTCTATAGATAATAATTCTTTATTAGATAATTCTTTGTGTTCTTCAAATGTATATTTAACTTCATTTAAAGCCTTTTGTTCTTGTTCATTACCCAAATCAAACATTGAAACTTGTCCATTCATTCCCTTTTTATTACCGCTTTGAATAATATCAATTATATTTTCAAACGAAGCTAAAAGTGTTGCTCTTGTTTGTTCAAATTCGTCAAAGCAGCCTGCTTTTATTAAGCTTTCTACACATTTTTTGTTTACAGCTTCATTTGCTATTCTCTCGCAAAAATCTGCAAAGCTTTTAAAGCTACCATTTTCTTTTCTTTCTTTTACAATACATTCAACTGGTACTGTTCCTACATTTTTTATACTTCCAAGTCCAAAGCGTATTTTATTTCCTTCAACAGTAAATTTTGTACTACTATTATTTATATCTGGTTTTAAAATTTCTATTCCTAAGCTTTTGCACTCATCTATATACTGTGGAATTTTATCTAAATTGCCTAAAAAACTATTTAACATTGCAGCCATAAATTCTGTTGGATAATATGCCTTTAAATATGCTGTTTGATACGATATTACAGCATAACATGCAGCATGTGATTTATTAAATGCATATTTAGCAAATTCTGCCATTTCGTCAAATATTTTATTTGCAGAAATTTCATCTATTCCATTTCTTACACAACCTGGAACCACTACATTTCCATTTTCATCCACTTGTCCATGAATAAATACTTCTCTTTCTTTTGCCATAACATCTAACTTTTTCTTTCCCATTGCACGCCTTACTAAGTCTGCTCTTCCTAAAGAATACCCTGCAAGCTCACGAACTATTTGCATAACTTGTTCTTGATATACCATACACCCATATGTTACATTTAATATTGGTTCTAGACTTGGATGTGTATATTCGTTATGTCCTGGATTTTGTTTTCCACGTATGTAACGTGGAATTTGGTCCATTGGACCTGGTCTGTATAAAGAAACACCAGCTATTATATCTTCTAAGCAGTCTGGCTTTAGCTCCTTCATAAAATTCGTCATTCCTTGTGATTCAAACTGAAATATTCCGCAACTTTTTCCTTCTTGCCATAATTTATAAACTTTAGGGTCTGCCATTTCTTTATCAAATTCAACATCAATTCCTCGGTTTTGTTTTACTAAATTCTTTGTATCTTGTATAACTGTTAATGTACGAAGTCCTAAAAAATCCATTTTTAAAAGACCTAATTCTTCTAATGTTGTCATTATATATTGTGTTGCAATCTGTCCATCTCTTACATATAATGGAACATATGTATCTACTGGATCTTTTGTTATTACAATTCCACATGCATGTGTAGAAGCCTGCCTTGGCATTCCTTCTAGTCCCATTGCTATATCTAATAATTTTTTTATTTCCTCTTTTGTATCATATAAATCTCTTAATTCTTTATTTTGTTCCATTGCTTTTTTTATTGTTATGTGTAATTCATTTGGTATCATTTTTGCTAACATATCCGCTTCTGAATAAGGAACATCTAAAACTCTTGCCACATCTCTAATTACCATTCTTGCTGACATTGTTCCAAAGGTTATAATCTGTGAAACATGGTCATGTCCATATTTATTTGCAACATAATCTATAACATCTTGCCTATGTTCATAACAAAAATCGACATCAAAATCCGGCATGCTAACTCTTTCTGGATTTAAAAATCTCTCAAAAATCAATCCATATTTTATTGGATCTATGTCTGTTATTCCTATTGCATATGCTAGCATTGACCCGGCACCAGAACCACGTCCTGGCCCAACTGGTATACCATGGCTTTTGGCATAATGTATATAGTCCCATACTATTAAAAAGTAGTCAACATACCCCATTTTTTTTATTACACCAATTTCATACTGTGCTCTTTCTATTATTTCTTTAGAAGGGTTTTTACCATATCTTTCAATTATTCCTTCATCACATAATTTCTTTAAATAATCATAATGTGTTGGAAATTCTTTTGGTACATCGTAATTTGGAAGTATTGTATGTCCAAATTCAAATTTCACATTACATTTTTCGGCAATTTTCACTGTATTTTCTATTGCATCTGGAAAACTACTAAAATACTCTATCATTTCTTCTGGTGACTTAACATATAATTCGTCTGTTTCAAATCTCATTCTATCTATGTCGCTCATTCTTTTTCCTGTTTGAATACAAAGTAATACCTCGTGATTATATGCATCTTCTCTTTTTAAATAATGTGCATCATTTGTTGCTACTAACGGAATATTTAGCTTTCGCGCTAGCTGTACCAATTTTTGGTTAGCTAAAACTTGCTCTTGTAGTCCATTATTTTGAATTTCTATATAATAGTCTTCTCCAAATACTTTTTTATGCCAACTTGCTATTTCTTCTGCTTTTTGCGTATTTCCATTTAATAGTGCCTGATTAACAGAACCTGCCAAACATGCACTTAAGCAAATTAACCCTTCGTGATATTTTTCTAAAACTTCTAAATCTATTCGTGGTTTATAGTAATAACCATCTACAAATCCAATTGAAACTAACTTACTTAAATTTTTATATCCCTCATTATTTTTTGCAAGTAATATTAAATGATTATATTTATTGTCAATATTAGGCTCTTTATCAAACCTACTTCGTGGTGCAACATATACTTCACACCCAATTATTGGTTTTATTCCTTCCTTTTTACATGTTTTATAAAAGTCAATAGCACCATACATTACTCCATGGTCTGTAATTGCCATGGCATCCATTCCTAATTCTTTGGCTCTTACTGGTAAATCTTTTATTCTATTTGCTCCATCTAATAAACTAAATTCACTATGTATATGCAAGTGTACAAATTTTGACATTTTTCCCATCCTCATTTTTTGCTAAATATTATTTTTTAAAACTTTTTATTCTTCAAATCCTCTAAAAACATTTCTTTTACATTTTGTGGTACTAACAAAATGTCTTTTATCTTATTAACTTCTATTATTTCTGGAATATATTTTCCACAGTCAGCGTATGCAGGATTATTATCAAATTCTGGTCCTGTACCTGTTCCAAATTTTCCACTTATATATTCACATAAGAAAAATATTTCTAACCCATTAAATTTTTCTGATTGTATCTCATATAACTTTTTTATTACCTTTACTTTTATCCCAAATTCTTCTTCTATTTCTCTAATAACACCTTCTTCTAAAGTTTCTCCTTCTTCTAGTCCACCTCCTGGAAATGTATAATAATCCTTAAGTTCTTTATTGTTCTTTACATCTTTTCTATGCATAAATGCATACCCATTTTCCATTTTTAAAATTGCAGCTACTCTTGTTCTTTTCATAATTTACTCATTTCCTTTCTTTTTATTGAATTATATATAAATTTATACTTTTTTTCAATATTTTATATAATATTTGTATTGAATATAGTAAATTAGTGGTATAATCATACTATAATAAAACGAAAGAAGGGATAACATGGCTAACACAAAAAAAGAAACAAATGTCAATAAATTATATGGCCAAGAATGTACACTATCAAAAGAAGAATTTCTAAAAAAATATAATATTAACGAGTCCGGACTTTCTTCTGTAGAAGCTCAAAAAAGGCTTCAATCATTAGGACTTAATGAAATTAGTAAATCAAAACCAAAAAAATGGTACAATTATTTTTTTAACAGTTTATTTTCACCATTTAATTGTATTTTATTAGGTATTGTTGCTGTTTTACTATATACTGATATATATTTACCGCAATCGCCAGATTTTGCAAATATAACAGTTATTCTTATTTTAGTAATAGCAAGTACTTTACTTGATTTTTTTGAAGAATATCGTTCAAATAAAGCAGCAGATAAATTAAAAGAGTTAGTATCCACATCTACCACTGTAATTAGAAATGGTCAAAAAACAGAAATCCCAATGAAACAAGTCACATTAGGTGATATTGTTATATTGTCTGCAGGCAGTATGATACCAGCAGACTTAAGAATAATAGATTCTAAAGATTTATATGTGGGTCAATCTTCTTTAACAGGTGAATCTGATAGTATAAAAAAACTATCTAATTCAGAAATGTCATTAGAGGACTTAGATAGCATTTCAGATTTAGACACTATATGTTTTATGGGAACCAATGTAATTAGTGGTAGTGCAACTGGAGTTGTTATAAAAACCGCTGATTCTACTTATTTAGGAAAAATTGCTGATACATTAACTTCTGGCAAGCCTAAAACAGCTTTTCAAAAAGATATTGAAAATATAAGTAAATTATTAATTAAATTTATGGTTATTATTATTCCATTAGTTTTTGCCCTTAATGTATGGAAGCATGATACATTAACAGCCTTTACATTTGCAGTTGCAATAGCAATTTGCATTACACCTTTATTACTACCTGTTATTTTATCTTCATGCCTTTCAAAAGGTGCTGTTAGAATGTCTAAAAAGAAAACCATTGTTAAAAAATTAGATTCTATTCAAAATTTTGGTGCAATGAATATCTTATGTACAGATAAAACAGGCACTTTAACAGAAGATAAAATCGTATTAGAAAAGTATCTTGATATTAATGGAGATGAAGACATACGAATATTAAAACATGCTTTTTTAAATTCATATTTTCAAACAGGCTTAAAGGGTAATATAGATGAGGCCGTAATAAAAAGAGGCTTAGAAAATGGGCTTTCAGATATTAAAGAAAAATATAAAAAAATTGATGAAATTCCATTTGATTTTTCACGTAGACGATTGTCTGTAATAGTAAGTGATGGAACCAAAAAGCAATTAATTACAAAAGGCGCTGTAGAAGAAATTTTAAATATTTGTACAATGGTTGACTATAAAGGGCAAGTAAATCCAATAACAAAAGATATTAAAGAAAATATTAGAAAAATAAGTAAATCACTAAACGAAAATGGTTTAAGGGTTGTTGCTGTATGCCAAAAAAATGATATTATAAATATAGAAAATTTTAGTGTTACTGATGAAAAAAATATGGTTTTACTTGGTTTTATAGGTTTTCTAGATCCACCTAAAGAAAGTGCAAAAATATCAATAGACAAATTAAATAAAGCAGGTATTCGAGTAATTGTTCTTACTGGTGATAATGCAGATGTTACAAGAAATGTTTGTAATAAAGTTGGTATAAATTCTAAAAAAATAATTTTAGGAAGTCAAATAGATAAACTACAAGATATTGCCGTTTTAAGATTGTTACGAAAGAATAATATATTTGCTAAACTCTCTCCAATTCAAAAGGCAAGAATTGTAAGGCTTTTAAGAGATTCTAATAATGTTGTTGGATATATGGGAGATGGAATTAATGACAGTCCATCACTTACTAATTCTGATGTAAGTGTATCTGTTGATACAGCAGTAGATATTGCAAAAGAATCTGCAGACATTATTTTATTAGAAAAAGATTTAAATGTTTTATTAGACGGTATTACAGAAGGCAGACGTACATTTGCAAATTTAATGAAATATATAAAACTTGCTGTAAGCTTTAATTTTGGAGAAGTAATTTCTGTTGTAATTGCTAGTGCTTTATTGCCATTCTTACCTGAAACACCAATACAATTATTAGTTGAAGGTTTAATTTATGATTTTGGCCAAATGACTTTACCTTTTGACAATGTTGATAGCGAATATCTTAAGCATCCAACAAAATTTAATGTTAATAATTTAAAAAAATTTATGCTTTTTATGGGACCACTTAGTTCTATGTTTGATATGGTAGTTTTTGCAGCTTTATGGTTTATATTTAAAGTAAGAGATGCTGCTACATTTCAAACAATTTGGTTTAGTTATAGTATTGTATCAAATTTAACAGGAATGCATATAATTAGAACAGCAAAAATACCATTTATACAAAGCAACGCACATAAAGCAGTTTATATATCTTCAATTTTATTAAGTATTGTTGGAATTTTAGTTCCATTTACTTTTTTAGGAAATCTTATTGGACTTGTTCCAATTGCATTTAAATATATATTATTAATTGTTGGCGTTACTATTTTATACTGTTTCTTTGCAATGTTTGCTAAAAGAATTTATATAAAAAAATATAATAGTTGGATATAATTTTAAAACCCAAAGTTCAAACTTAAACTTTGGGTTTTATTTATTTTATTATTCTTCATTCTTTGCTTCTTGTTTTTTAGTATTATCTTCTTGTAAATCTTTCATTGTTAAATTTATTCTTCCTTGATCGTCTATTTCATAAACTTTTACTGTTACTTTGTCTCCAACATGTAATACGTCTTCAACATTTTTTACTCTTTCTTTTGATATTTTAGAAATATGAACTAATCCTTCTTTATCTCCAAATCCTAAATCTACAAATGCTCCAAATTGCATTATTTTTGTAACAGTTCCTAAGTATATACCACCAACTTCAACTTCTCTTACAATGTCTTCTATCATTTCTAAAGCTTCTTTAGCCTTTTCGTTGTCTTGTGAATAAATAAATACTTGTCCATCTTCTTCTATGTCTATTTTTACACCTGTTTCGTCTATAATTTTATTTATCATTTTTCCACCAGGTCCTATTACATCTTTTATTTTTTCTACTTTAATTGTTGTATTTACTATCTTTGGTGCATATTTAGAAATTTCTTCTCTTGGTTTAGCAATTACTGGTAACATTACATCATTTAAAATGTGCATTCTTGCTTTTTCAGTTCTTTCAAATGCTTCTGAAATTATATCATAAGATAAACCATCACATTTTATATCAACTTGTATAGCTGTTATTCCCTTTTCTGTTCCACCAACTTTAAAATCCATATCTCCAAAAAAGTCTTCTAATCCTTGAATGTCTAATAACATTATATAATCATTATCATCGTTTGGATTTGTAATTAATCCTGTTGATATTCCGGCAACAGGTCTTTTTATTGGAACGCCTGCGTCCATTAATGCTAAAGTACTTCCACATATACTAGCTTGTGATGTTGATCCATTTGAAGATAACACCTCAGATACTACTCTTATTGCATATGGAAATTCTTCTTTAGATGGAATTACTGGTACTAGTGCCTTTTCTGCAAGTGCACCATGTCCTACTTCTCTTCTTCCAGGTCCTCTTGATGGTCTTGCTTCTCCCACACTATAACTTGGGAAATTGTAATGATGAATATATCTTTTAGATTCTTCCATATCTATACCATCTAGTTTTTGTTCTTCAGATATCATTCCAAGTGTTGCTACAGATAGTACTTGGGTTTGTCCCCTTGTAAACAATGCACTTCCGTGTGTACGTGGTAACAGTCCAACTTCACATGATAATGGTCTTATTTCATCTAATGCTCTTCCATCTACTCTTTTATGTTCGTTGAATATTAATTCTCTTACACATTGTTTTTCAACTTTATATATTGCTTCGCTTATATCTTGTTTATGTGCATCCTTTTCTTCTTCACCAAATTTTTCTTCAAATGCATTTACTATTTTTTCTGTTAATTCGTCTATATTCTTGTCTCTTATAGTTTTATCTTCTTCTTGAACTTTTTCTTTCATTTCTTCTTTAAAATTGTTATTTACAAAATCATATACGTCATGATCTACTTCAAATGATTTATACTCAAATTTTGGTTTTCCTATTTCTTTTTGAATATTAGAAATAAATTCACAAAGCTTTTTAATCTCTACATGTGCTGCTTTTATAGCATCTAACATTATATTATTTGGTACTTCATTTGCTCCTGCTTCTATCATTGTTATTTTGCTTTGTGTTGCTGCAACTGTTAATGTTAAGTCTGAAACTTCTCTTTGTGCTTCTGTTGGATTTATTATAATTTCTCCATTAACTAGTCCAACATTTACTGCTGCTGTTGGTCCTCCAAATGGTATGTCAGATATTGCAAGTGCTGCAGCTGCTCCTATCATTGCAGCAACTTCTGGTGAATTGTCTTGATCAACACAAAGTACTGTTCCCACAACGCATACATCATTTCTAAAATCTTTTGGGAATAGTGGTCTTAATGGTCTGTCTATTGCTCTTGATGTTAATATTGCTTTATCTGTTGGTTTTCCTTCTCTTTTCATAAAACTTCCTGGTATTTTTCCTACAGCATATAATTTTTCTTCAAAATCTACTGATAAAGGAAAAAAGTCAATACCTTCTCTTGGTTCCTTTGATGCTGTAACATTTACAATTACACATGTATCTCCATATCTAACAAGTACACTACCGTTGGCAAGTCCTGCCATTTTTCCTGTTTCTAGCACTAATTTTCTTCCTGCTAATTCTGTTTCATATGTTTTAAACATAAAATTTACACTCCTTATTTTTTTATTTGCACCTTTATTATAAGCTTAATTTTAATTAGATTGTAACCTCTATAATATACTAACTCTATTTAAGTTAGTATATTATACAAGCTACCTACCTAATTTTTAAGCTTATTTATTATTTCCACAAAAAGCCCGTGCTATAGCACAGGGCCTTTTGGTAAAATAATTTATTTTCTTAATCCTAATTTTTCAACTATTTCTCTGTATCTATTAATATCTTTTTTAGCTAAATAGTTTAATAAATTTCTTCTTTTTCCAACCATTTTTAAAAGACCTCTTCTAGAGTGATTGTCTTTTTTATGGATTTTTAAATGTTCTGTTAATTCATTAATTCTTTCTGTTAAAAGAGCTACTTGAACTTCTGGTGAACCAGTATCGTTTTCTTCTCTTTTATAAGTATTAATTACTTCTTGTTTTCTTTCTTTTGTCATTGTTACACCTCCTATTTTTCTTTTTCCTAAAACTGAGCTTAAGAATAGGTGCTAATCTAAAGCTAAGTAAAAGGTAATTTTTTACATTAATTATTTTACTATATTTTTAAAAAAAAATCAAGTAAATTTATTTATTTTTTATATTTTAAAATTAGCATATTTATATAATTAATTGGGTATAATTACAATAAATAAATATTATTTTTAGGAGGTTGAATTTATGGATTTAAATAGAATTCATTATATATTAGATAATACTGAAAAGTGTGATGTATTTTACAATGATAGACCTGTTTGGATTCAAGGAATAAATGAAACAAATAGTATTGCAAAAGTGGGATTTATTGATAATTTTGAGGAAAAAGATGTTTTTATAGACGATTTATATGAACAAGATTTATATAATTAATAATAAAATCCAGAATGTATAAAGTTCTGGATTTACTATTATTATTTTTTATTAAATACCTTAAAGTAATATGGCTTTATATCTTTTAATAAACTGTCTATATATATAATTTTTCCATTTTTATCTTCAACTTTTATATTAGGAAATGTTCTTATCATCTTTTCATCCCCCCATACTTTATATATAAAAGTTGATAATTTTTCATTATTATAAATAACGTTATATTCTTGTGATACTTTTTGTTTATATTCTACGTCTATATTATTCTTTTGTATAACCCTTATTAAGAATGCACTTAATGCAAATCCTGTAATTATACAATCAATAAATAATACTATTGTTGTGGTTAATGTTAACGTCTTTAATGTTTTTAAATTTATTTTGCTTTTTACAAAATCAATAAATTTATCTATTTTAGGATTTAACCATCCCATTAAATACATAGCTAAAAAACCCCAAAATATAGAAAAATACACACATACTCTACCATTAATGTTCAATGGCATGTCTGAATAGTCCCACCATTTAATATTTAAAATTAGTTCACCTATTAAACTTACTAAATATTCTGTTATAGAGCCTATTATAAATCCACCAATAAACAATGTATTATGACTTTTAGAAAAATATTGTAAAAATATTATCATTATTACAGCTCCTACGCCATATATTGCACAAAATGGTCCATATAAAAAGCTCTGCCTACTTTCCCATACTCCTTTAGTTACAATTCCAAATAATGTTTCTATAATATATCCTAAAAAACTATATATAATAAAATATGCTAATAATCTCCATATACTTATTCCTAAAATTGTACATTTTTTTCTACTTTTTTCTTCCATATATTACTCCTTTAATTTATTAACTGTTTTATTTCTTCATCTTTTTTTAATTCCTTACTTATAAATTGAAAGGCTCTTTTGTCTTGCTTTATAGCTATAGTTGCTAATTCTTTATCATTTTGAAGTCTATAGCTTGCGTATTTTATAATTATTCCTTTATTTGCCACTGCAGCTTTTACAACTTCTTTATCGTCACGTAGTTCTTGACTTGCATAATATAAAGTCTGCCCGTAATTTATTACACTTGCCATTATTATATCTTTTTTAGCTTTTAATCTTTCAGATGCATAACATGCTGTCCATGGTGCTTTTTTTATTGCTTGCATTACTATTTGCGCATTGTCTTTTAGTCTTTCTGAAACAAATTCTAATGCTTCACCATCTTGCGCAACTGCTGCTTTTACAACATCTTCATCATCTTTTAATTCTTCTGATGCTAAGTCTAAGTATTTTCCTTGCTTGCTTACTGCATTTAGCATAAATTCTTTATTATTACTATTTTTTTTAATTTCTTCTATTTCCATTTCTACCCTCTTCTTTTGAAAAAAAGAGGCTACTTTTTTATAAAGTTAACCTCTTATTATTATGCTAATCCATATTTTTTCTTAAATTTATCTGCTCTTCCACCAGCTGTGTCTTGTCTTAAGTTACCTGTCCAATATGGGTGACATTTTGAACAAACATCTACTTTTATATCTTTTTTTGTTGAACCAACTTCTAAAACGTTTCCACATGCACATGTAATTGTTGTTTTATTATAGTTTGGATGTATTCCTTCTTTCATTTAAGTTCACCTCTTTCTCGTTTTTATAATATGACTGTTTTTTATAATAACATATTTTTTTATTTTTTTCAAGTGTTATTTGGTTTTATTTTCTTTTTTTTCATTTTCTTCATACATATATTGTGCAGATGAAAGCATTTCTTTATTTAATGATAATTTATGTACTAATTTTCCCATTATGTTAAATATGCATGCAATTATTAAAATTAACATTCCAATTTTTTTCCAATATTTTGCAATCATTATACACTCTCTCCTTTTTATGAATACATATTTATTATACTTTTATTTTGCTTAATTGTCAATAAATTTATTTTTTTTGGTTATAATATTTATATAATTACAATAGAATGGAGAATTTGGTATGAAAAAGAATATATTAATTATATTTTTTATAATTTTAATTATAGTTGCTGTTGTTTGGTTTATATTTTTCTATAATAAAAATAATGTTAAAAATAAAAGTGAAAATTATGAAGCAAATAGAACTTCCACAAATGTTAACACAACAACTGAAAATACTAATACTGAAAACAAAGCACAAAATAATACTACTAATACTACTGAAAACAACTCTACTAAACCAGAAGAAAATAAAATTAATATAACAGAAAATGCAACAGGTAAAGAAGAGGAAATATCATCTTTTTCAACAAAAATAGTAACCAAAGATGATAACAGACAACATAATATAACATTAACTTGCACAACTTTAAATGACACAATTGTTGAAAATGGATCAACCTTTTCATTTTGCTCTACTGTAGGACAAGCAACAAGTGCAAAAGGTTATAAAGAAGCTGATATTTTTGATGCTAATGGTAAAAAGAAAAAAGGTTTAGGTGGTGGTAATTGCCAAATAAGTACCACATTGTATAATGCTGTATTAAAAGTTTCTAGTCTATCTGTTGTTGAACGACATAAACATAGTAATTATGTTCCATATATTAAAGAAGGTAAAGATGCTGCGGTTGCATATGGAAGCTATGACTTTAAATTTAAAAATAATACTGGAAATAATATAAAAATAAAAGCAGAAGCAACACCAAATGATATAACAATTAAATTATTAAAAATTTCATAATATAAGAGAGATAATTTTGCAAAATTATCTCTCTATTTTGTTACAACAATTGCATTTGGTAAATATCTTTCTCCCATTGGTGTAGATGTTTTATTTACAACTTTTCCATTATAAAACATTGTAGCAGATGACCCTCCATCTAAATTTGCTGCATTATAAACATCATATCTATTAAATATATTTTGTAATTCTAATAACGTTGTTCCTATGCTATACCCTGGCTGTCTTCCATCTATAGCTACAAATACAAACGTTCCATCTTTCTTTTGCCCAATTGCCATTCTTGGCTGTAACCCTCCTGAATTAGAGTTCTTAATTTGATTTTTTCCATTTACTATTATAAATGGTCCAAATTCCACAGCAGAGTCTATACCAGTATCTATAGCTTCCTTATATGTATATTTTCCTAATATTAATTCACCATTTTTACTTAATCCAATTAAGCTCATTTTTGAATTTTTATTACCATATAATAATTTTTTATTTAATATTACAGAAGAGTTTAACACATTTCCGCTTCCTTTTCCATCTGGATCTGCAAAACCGCCTGCATTTATACCTGCTATGGCATCATTTTGCTTTGCTATTTCACTTAACTTTGATCCACGGGCACTTTTTCTTCCATCTACATATTTTACCTTTGTAGGGTCTGTAACAGTCATTACATATCCAACATAATTTGAGCCTTTTATTTTTTCTACAGTTATATTGTTTTCTTTAGTGCTTTTTATATTTACAGCATTTATTGTTGAATTTTCATTATTTTCTACTTCGAGTTTTTGCATAATTTCATTTATCTCATCTTCTGACAAAAACCAAGTAGCTAAATATTGATGATTCATTGTTGTCATTGCAGTTTGTACCCATAATTCTTTATATTTTTGAAACAAAGTTGTTTTAAAAAATAAAAACAAAAATACTATTGCTAAAATTACAAGTACAATTATTGTTATTACAATAATTTTTAATTTATGCTTTAATGTTTTTTTCTTTTTCTTACCCCTTTTGGTTTTATTATTAATACCTGAATCCTTTTCATGTAAATCATAATCATTATTTAATATAACATTTGTCATTGTGTCTACATCCATAATTTTCTCCTTAATTTAATCTTTTGCTTAATTCAATTAATAATACAATAATCTACATATTTCGTCAAGTACTAAATTTTACTAATTTTAAGTTCTGTTTAAATTTATCCATTTATATATAACACTTTTAGACATAGTAAAAATATTAATCTTCTCCACATCTTTTGCAGCTATTAAATCTATTTTAGACAATTCGTTATTATTTAAAGTATATACCGCTTCTCCTACTTTTTGTCCTTTACATATTGGGGCTGTGAGCGTTTCTAAAGATATTGTTTGTTCTATTTGGTTTTCTTTTCCCTTTTCTATTAAACACCCTGCATCTTCCGAATATTGAACATCAACTCCAGATTCTACACCTTTTGTTACATTTATTTTATTTAATTTATCTCCTTTTTTAGCAAACTGTTTAAATGAAAATTTGCTAAATCCATAATCTAAAAGTTTTTGTGCATCTGCAAATCTTACTTTTGTAGTAGGTGCTTTCATAACCACAGCAATTAATGATAAATTATCTCTTGTTGCACTAGCTGATAAATTATACAAAGCAAGAGATGTTGAACCTGTTTTTAATCCTGTTGCTCCTTTATAATTTCTTATTAACTTATTAGTATTAACTAATTGAGATTTACCATCTCTTAACGAATCCATCCATATTGTTGTATATTTTGTAATTTCAGGATATTTATTTAATAGTTCTTTTGACATTAGCGAAATATCATATGCAGATGTAATATGACCATCCTCATCTATTCCATGACAATTTTTAAATGTTGTATCATTCATTCCTAGTTGTTTGGCTTTTTCATTCATTTTTTCCACAAAAGCCTCTTGTGATCCAGCTATGTGTTCTGCCATTGCTACTACACAGTCATTAGCAGATACAACACATATGGCTTTTAGCATTTCATTTACAGTTAATGTTTCTGTTGTATCTAACCATATTTGTGATCCTCCCATTGCTCTTGCTGTTTCAGAACATGCTATTTTGTCTTCGTATGAAAGCCTTCCTTGTTCTATTTCTTCCATAATAAGTAATATACTCATTATTTTGGTAACAGATGCTGGTCTTAATTGCTCATGAATATTATGTTCGTATAAAATCTGACCACTATGTTGTTCTATTAAAATTGCTGATTCACATTCCAAATTTAAACTATTACTTGTATTTTTTTCTTCACTTTTTACATCACCATTTGTTTCAATTGTATCTTGACTACCAGCTATTGTCCACATATAATTTTGAGCTTGAGAACTTATAAATAATGTTATCATCAAATATATAGACAATGTCCATACTAATATCTTTTTAAAAAGCATATATTATACCTCACTTTCGTTTTGTATAAATATATGCTTTTTTATTTATATTATTCTAATCAATATTAATAAGTTCTAAAGATATATTTCTATTCATCTTCATATATGTCATCTTCTGTATTGTCATATTCAAATTCATACGTAGTTTCCTTATTTTGTGGTTTTTTAGGCTTTTTATCTTTTTTGGCATTTTCAATTTTTTGTTTTATTTTAATATTTTCCTCTTTTTTATCTTCCATTTTTTTATTTAATAAATTATTAGTTTTATCTAACAAATCTGGAATATAGTCTAATAACCTGTCCATTGCAGATGAATGATCAACTGGTAGTAGTTTTACATTGTCTTTAGTTACTACTAAAAATGCTACTGGATTTAACGTTACTCCAGCTCCACTACCTCCTCCAAATGGCAATTTATATTGTATTTCTTCATCTTTGTCCTTTTTTGTATATTCGTCTATTGTTTCTCCATTAAATTCACTTCCGCCAGAAACAAATCCAAATGATACTTTTGATATTGGTATTATTACAATATTATTAGAAGCCTGTATTGGATCTCCTATAATTGTGTCTACGTCTATCATGTCTTTTATACTATTCATTGCTGTAAGCATAAGCCCTTCTATTGGATGTTCGCTCATATCTATCAACTCTCCTTTTTTTATTATAAATATATAATTTATTTATAATATGTATCATTTTTATTTCAAATATACCTTCAAAATATATATTTAGTAAGTTTTTATTTTCAAATATTGGTTGTATTTTTACATTTCTTTTTAATATATTTGCTATTGATATTTTTATTATTGAACATACAATTGCTGTAAATGCTGCATTTTCTGTTCCTAAAGTTACATTTAAATTGAATTTTTTTATTTTAGGTATTATTATTTTTAAAATTTTTAGCATGTCTTTGTCTAATTTTTTGTTTTCACTTATTTTTTCTATTTTATTTTTTATATTTATTTTTTCTAATTTTGGTTTTGTTATTCTAATTTTGAAAATCGGTATATAATTTAATAAATATATTGTTACTATAAATAGGTATTCCTTTTTTAAAGCTTTATTTTGTTCTATTAAAATTTTTAAATTCTTTACTTCTATTTTTAATTTCGAAAATATAATTGATATAATAATAAACATTATTATAAAAATAAAAACCAATATTATTCGCCTCCTTTTAGACGATATAATATTAGTTTTTCCATTTTTTATTTTTTTAATCTCTTCTTTTTATTTTCTCTACTTCTATGTCTCCAAATAATTCTTCTTGGTTAGTTTGAACCTTATTTCTCCTAGATAATTCTAACAACCCACTAAATGCTGTTACTACCTCTTGTTTGTTATGTTGCTTTATTGAAAACATTTTATTAAAAACAAATCTTCTTTGTTTTATTAATACTCTTATCATTTCCTTAACCTTGCTTGCTACTGTATAATTTTCTACTATAGCTATTTTTTCTATATTTTTTGCATTTTTATTTATCTTTTGTGCATTTTTATTTATTATATTTTTGTACGTTTGTGGTATAATTTCTTTATCATAGCTCTTTTCTAGTTTCTTTTTTGGAAGCTCTATTTCTTGCGTTTTTTTAAAAATTCTTTTTGAATATTCTATATAATTTTCTTTTAATTTTTTACTAATTTCTTTAAACTTTTTATATTCTATTATTCTTTGTATAAGCTCTTCTTCTGTTATTTCTTCTTCCTGTTCTTCCTGCTTTGGTAATAATTTTTTGGATTTTATATATAACAAAGTCGATGCCATTACTAAAAACTCACTTGCTATTTCTAAATTTAGTTTTTCCATATTATTTAAATATTGTATATATTGGTCTGTTATTTCGCTTATGTTTATGTCATATATATCCATTTTATTTATATCTATTAAATGGCATAATAAATCTAATGGACCTTCAAACCCTTCTGTTTTTATGGCATATTTTTTTGTTTCTAGTGTTAAAATTCCTGACATAATTTCTCCTCTATTTATTCATTGCTAAATTTATATTTTCTCTTTTATAACCTTTTTTTAGTAAATATTGTTTTATTTCTTCTTCTTCCATTGTGTTTATTTTTTTATTTATTATATTTGCTGCTGATTTTATCTCATATTGTTCTAATTCCTCTTTATTTTCGTATATGTAATCTTCTATATCTGATTTATTTATTCCTTTTGTTAATAGTTTATATTTTATTTCTTTTATAGATAAATTTTTTAATAATTTAAAATTATTTACTGTTTTTATTATAAAATTTTTGTCATTTATATATCCTGCATCTTTTAAATATATTATAATATCTTCTAATAAATTTTCTTCTATTGTTTTTGAAAATTTATTTTTTATTTCGTATTCACTTCTTTTTTGATATAAAATATATTTTAATACTTTTTCTTTTGCTTTTTCAAATTCTTCAATATTATACATTTATTTTCTCCTACATTTTACTACATTAGTTTAAAAATAGCAAGTTATACACTTGCTATTTTATAGACATTAATTAATCTTCTTCTGCTTCTGGTAATTCCTCGCCTAAACTTTGTTCAAATGCTTTGGCAAAGTTTTCTCTTACTTTTGTTTCTACTTCTTCTAATACATCTGGATTCTCTTTTAAATAGCGTTTTATGTTTTCTCTTCCTTGTCCTATTCTTTCGCCATTATAACTGAACCATGACCCACTTTTTTCTATTATGTCTAGATTAACTGCCATGTCTAGTATATTTCCAGCTTTTGATATTCCTTCTCCATAAACAATGTCAAATTCTGCTTCTCTAAATGGTGGAGCAACTTTATTTTTTATTACTTTTACTCTTACTCTGTTTCCTTTTACTTCACCATCTTGCTTAATATTTTCTATTTTTCTTATATCTAATCTTACTGAAGCATAGAATTTTAATGCTCTACCACCTGTTGTTGTTTCTGGATTTCCAAACATTATTCCTATTTTTTCTCTTAATTGATTTATAAATATTAATACTGTTTTTGATTTATTAATTGCTCCTGCAAGTTTTCTTAATGCTTGTGACATAAGTCTTGCTTGTAGACCCATATGTGAATCTCCCATGTCTCCATCAATTTCTGCCTTTGGAACTAATGCTGCAACTGAGTCTACTACTATAACATCTAATGCTCCACTTCTTACTAATGCCTCTGTTATTTCTAGTGCTTGTTCTCCTGTGTCTGGTTGAGATACTATTAAATTATCTATATCTACTCCTAATTTTTTAGCGTATACTGGATCTAATGCATGCTCTGCATCAATAAATGCTGCTTCTCCTCCCATTTTTTGTGCTTCTGCTATTACATGTAATGCTAATGTTGTTTTACCAGAAGATTCTGGGCCAAAGACTTCTATAATTCTTCCTCTAGGAACTCCTCCTATACCTAACGCAATATCTAAGCTTAATGCTCCTGTTGGTATTGCTTCTATTTCCATTGCTTTAAATTCCCCTAATTTCATTACAGAGCCTTTTCCAAATTGTTTTTCTATTTGTGACATTGCTACCTCTAAAGCTTTTCTTTTTTCTGTATTTTCTTCCATAATTACCTCCTATTTGAACTTTTGTTTGATAGTGCTATTATACACCAAATTTTTGTTTTGTCAATACTTTTTATTTTATTTATACCAATTTTCTATATTGTAAAATATATTACACCAGTTTGCTTTTACATCCCCAACTAATTCCGAATTATATGCAGTTGTATATTTATTATTATATAAACTTATATATGGTATTTCTGTTTTATTTATCTCTGCTATTCTTTTATAATTTTCTTTTATTTTATTATTGTCAGTTGTATTTTTAACTTCATTCATTAAATTATTTATTTCCTCATTTTCATAATTTGCTAAATTATTTTCACCAAAATATGTTGTAAGATTTGGGCTAGCAGATAAATATGTAGTACATAAAATCATATCATAATTCTTATTTTGCAAATAGTTACTATATTGACTGTCTGATGCTTTTATTAAATTAATTCGAATTCCTTGGTTTTCTAATTGTGTTTTTATATTTTCTGCTGTTAAAACTTTTCTTGAATCACTTGCTTTAACAACAAAATTAACACTTATTCTTTGTGTTCTATAATTCTCATATTTTTGCCAATACTTATATTTATAGTCCCAACCATTGTCAACTAATACTTGTTTTGCTTGATTAGGATTATAGCCAGCACTTGAGTCCTTTTCTTGATATACCCATGTTCCAAAATCTAATGGAAAACTAGATTGATAATATTTATCTCCATATATACTTGAAATCACATTACTTTTATCTATTGAATACGAAATTGCTTTTCTTATTTCTGATTTTGACAATAAATAATTTTTTGTGTTTAATGCAATAAATGTATGTTCTCTTCCTTTTATTTCTCTTTTATTATAACCAATTGTTCCTATATGATCTTGTAAATTTTCGTTATTAGTACTTATTAAATCTATATTTCCTATTTTAAAGCTATTATATAGCTCTCCTATATTTTCATATAAATTTATCGTTATTTTATCTAGTGTTAGGTTTTTGTTTTCCGCATTCCACCAGTTTAGGTTTGGTTCTAATTGTATATTTGATTGCTGAACATCTTTTATCATATACATACCTGTACCTATTGGTTTATTGTTTTTTCCTGTTGTTTTAAAATCCTCATTTTCGTAATACTTACTTGACATTATTGGAAATGTTAAATTATATTCAAAAAATGGTATTTCTCTGTCTAATATTATTTTAACTGTATCATTATCTACAACTTCTACTTCCACAACATACTGAACATTGTACGAATATATTGATGTTGTGTCTTTTAGTCTATCTATTGTATATCTAACATCTGTAGCTGTAAAATTATTTCCATCTGACCATTTTACATTATTTCTTAGTTTTATTATATATGTTGTATTATTTTGTTTTGCCCATTGGGTAGCTAAACATGGTTCTATATTATAATCTTCTGTTACATTAACTAATGGTTCATATATTAACTTTGCAATATCTTGTACATTTTTATTATTGCTTAATATCGGATTTATTGTGTCAAATTCTGCTATTCCTAGTGACAATTTCGTTATTTTCTCTTCTACAGTTTCCTTTTTCGAAGTTTGTATTTGCTTTTTATTTTCTTCATCACCTTTTATCTTTATTACTGCAAATACCATTATTCCTATTGCAAATATTATAAAAAGATATTTTATCCAGTTTATTTTCATACTCCACCTCTACTTTGTTATAATATATTATCTTTTAATAAATTTCAAGTATTTATTTTAAATTTTAAAATTGCATATAAAAAGACACCTTCATAATAAAGGTGCCTTTTGAATTAGGTATAATTATAACCTCCTGGAAACTTTCCAGTTTCAGTCATCATTTTCCTCCGTACTGCCTTCTCTAATTCATACGCAGCTTCTGGTCCGATTTTCTTACTCCATACATAAGAAGCAACTTGGAGTTTGATTTCGAAATTTGGAAAATAAAACTGGTATCTGCGTGGACAACCCGTCCGCATACTACATTGCGTACAGAACTCATTGGCAATACAAGTATTTAAGAGATTATCATCTTCCGGTCTAAAGTTCATTTTCATGTGTATACCCTCTTTCAAAATTTTAATAATTATATTATAACATAGTTACCATAAAAAGTAAATATTTTAAAATTCTATTTTTAAAATTCTATTTTTTCTTCTATCCATTTTTCTAAATCATCTATTTTTAATCTTATTTGCTCCATAGTGTCTCTATCTCTTATTGTTACAGTATTATCTTCTAATGTGTCAAAGTCTACAGTTACACAATATGGTGTTCCTATTTCGTCTTCTCTTCTATAACGTTTTCCTATACTTCCTGAAACATCATAATCACACATAAATTTTTTAGATAATTTTGCATATACTTCTTCTGCTTTAGCAGACAACTTTTTAGAAAGTGGTAGAACTGCAACTTTATATGGTGCTAAGGCTGGATGTAAGTGTAATACAACTCTTGTGTCACCTTCTGCAATTTCCTCCTCTTCATATGCATTGCAAAGAAATGCTAAAACAACCCTATCAGCTCCAAGTGATGGCTCTATAACATATGGTACATATTTTTCGTTTGTTTCTGGGTCTTGGTATGACATATCTTGTTTTGAATGGTTCATATGTTGTGTTAAATCATAATCTGTTCTGTCTGCTATTCCCCACAATTCTCCCCAACCAAATGGAAATGCAAATTCTATGTCTGTTGTTGCCTTACTATAAAATACTAATTCTTCAGGCGAATGATCTCTTAAACGAATATTTTCTTTTTTCATTCCTAAGCTTAATAAAAAGTTTTCACAATAATTTTTCCAGTATTTATGCCACTCTAAATCTGTTCCTGGTTTGCAGAAAAATTCAAGTTCCATTTGTTCAAATTCTCTTGTTCTAAATGTAAAGTTTCCTGGTGTTATTTCATTTCTAAATGCTTTTCCTATTTGGGCAATTCCCATTGGCATTTTCTTTCTTGATGTACGTAAAACATTTTTAAAGTCTACAAATATACCTTGTGCTGTTTCTGGTCTTAAATATATTTCAGAAGTTGTATCTTCTGTTACTCCTTGAAATGTTTTAAACATAAGATTAAATTTTCTTATATCTGTAAAGTTTGTTTTTCCACATGATGGGCATGGGATTTTATTTTCTGCAATAAAATCTATTAATTGTTTATCTGTCATTCCATCTGCTATCATGTCTTTTCCGTGTTCATGTGCCCATTCTTCTATTAATTTATCTGCTCTATGTCTTGTTTTACATTCTTTACAGTCAATTAGTGGATCTGAAAATCCCCCAACATGACCTGAAGCTACCCATGTTTCTGGATTCATAAGTATTGCAGCATCTAATCCCACAATATTTGGTTGTTCTTGTATAAATTTTTTTCTCCATGCTGTTTTTACATTATTTTTTAATTCATTTCCTAAAGGTCCATAATCCCAAGTATTTGCTAATCCTCCATAAATTTCTGATCCAGGATATATAAATCCTCTGTTTTTGCATAAAGCAACTAATGTTTCCATTGATTTTAACATAAATATTCCTCCTTTATATGATGTTATTACGCATTTTAAAACAAAAAAACTTTCATTCCTAGCCTTTAAAAAAGCTAGGGACGAAAGTCTTCTTCCGCGTTTCCACCCTAATTCTTAAAATTATTATTTTAAGCACCTTAATTATTATTACTCCAAAGCTCCCTATATGAAATTATTGCTAATCTTCCACCACCATTAGCTCTCTATAAATAATTTTTCTCATACTTTTTCTTCTTCAACGTAATATTCTATTATAAATTTTCTGATGTTCCTGTACCTTCGAATGGTATGAATTTTTTTACAACACTTTCTTTTATTATATCTTCTGTTCTAAATGTGTTGTATGAAGTATTTATTTTTGTTTCTACCTCTTCTTCTACTTCTTCTTGACTTGCATGTTCTGCTAACACAAGTTCACTTACTAATATTTGTTTTGCATTATTTAACATTTTCTTTTCACCTGTTGAAAGTCCTTTTTCTTTTTGTTTAAAACTTAAGTTTCTTACAACATCTGCGATTTCGTATATATCTCCGCTTTTCATTTTTTCCATATTATCTCTATAACGTTTATTCCAGTTTTTTTCCATTTCTGTTTCATCTTGTGCTAATACTTTAAATACCTTATCTGCTGAGTCTTTGTTTATTATATTTCTAACTCCTACTTCTTCTGCTTTGGCAGTTGGTATCATTACTTTTACCTCGCCTGGCATTTTTAATATGTAGTAAGCTTGTTTCTCCCCTAATATATCTTTTTCTTCAATTGAATCAATTGTACCTGCACCATGCATTGGATATACAATTTTATCTCCTACATTAAACATGTAAGTCACTCCTTTCAGCATTTTTAATAGTCAAAAAAATATAATAAAGTTATGTCAATTTTAATAACTTTATCTATCTTTTAACCATATTTATTATACAACAAAAAATGGTAAAAGTCAAAGCGGTTTACCATTTTTTTATATATAATTTTCCTTCTAATTAGCCTAGCTCTAAGTATAAATTTTTTTTATTTTTTTATTTAGATGTTGAACCAAATCCACCTTCTCTTTTTCCTTCAGATGCATCATTATCTACTGTTAAGTACTTTTGAAAAATTCCTTGACCTATGCAGTCACCTTTTTTAATTTGAATGTCTTCATCTTTTATATTAAAAAATGCAAACATTATATGTCCATCATTATCTGAATTTCCATAATAATCTTTATCTATAACCCCTATACTATTTGCAAGAATTAATCCTCTTTTTCCTGGATTAGAACTTCTGTTAGCTAAAATTAATACCTCATCATCTTGCATATATGATTTAATTCCTGTTTTTACAAGTGTTGGCTTCATTCCCTTTTTAAAACTTGGTATTATAATATCTTCTGCCGCTTCTATATCATACCCTGCTGAATATTTTGTTTTTCTAACTGGCAAGTTAATATTTTTATCTTCAAACCCTTTCGCAACTTCAAATCCTCTTAATTTTTCCATTTCTCTTCCTCCTTGTATAATCTCTTTCATTATTTTTTCATAACATAAAAAAAAAGTCAATAGTAACACTTAAAAAACGACAAAAATATAATATACTAGACATATTTAGGAGGGAAAAATGGAAAATAAAATAAATACTTTAAATGATTTACCTTTAAACAAATATGGATATATAAAATGTTTAAAATGTAATGATAATATAAAAAGAAGATTACTAGATTTGGGATTAATAGAAGGTACTTTGATATGCCCTGTTTTAGTTAGTGCTTCAAAAGACCCTAGAGCATTTTTAGTAAGAGGTAGTACAATAGCAATTAGAAAAGAAGATGCAAATAAAATTGAAATAAATTTTCACCAAAACGAAAAAAACTCATAAACTATAGTATCTTAATTTAGGAGGTGCTTTATGGGGCTTACTAAATCTTCAACTGGTTCAAAACTTTTAGAAGATGATTTTGAAACATTAAAAAATAATACTGACTTTACTATTGCACTTGCTCGGTAATCCTAATGTTGGTAAATCTACTATTTTTAATAGTTTAACAGGAATGCATCAACATACTGGTAATTGGCCTGGAAAAACAGTATCCAATGCAGCTGGTACATGTGATTTTTTAGGAAACAAATTTTTATTTGTTGATATTCCTGGTACATACTCAATTATGTCAAATTCAGAAGAAGAAGAAATTGCAAGAGACTATATTTGCTTTGGTAATCCTGACGCTACAATTGTAGTTGTAGATGCTACATGTTTAGAAAGAAATTTAAATTTAGTTTTTCAGATTATGGAACTTACCAATAATGTTATTGTGTGTGTTAATTTGCTGGACGAAGCAAAGAAAAAAGGCATTGATGTTGATTTAAATAAACTATCTATGGAACTTGGTGTTCCTGTAGTAGGAACAATTGCCAGAAAAAAGAAAACATTAAATAATTTGTTAAACACTGTTTATAATGTATGCACAAAAAGAAGTTCTTCTATACCAAATAAAATAGAGTATTCAGACATTATAGAAGATTGCGTTACATCTGTTAAACAAGATCTTCCAAACTCTCTTTTTGTTAACAACAATTATATACTAAGGTGGATTTCTTTAAAGTTAATAGATGGCGAAAAATGCATTTTAAACTCTATTGAAAAACATTTAAATGTTTCGTTAATTAACAATAAAAAAATAACACAAAAAGTAAATATGGTTCGCTCTAAATTACACGATAACAATATAGACAGTTCTAATTTTAAAGATGAAATTGTATCTAGCATAATGCAAAGAGCAGAAAAAATATGTACTAATGTATGTACTTTTAAAAATAAAAACTATAGCCAAAGAGATAGAAATATAGATAAAATTCTAACCTCTAAAAAATTTGGTATTCCTATAATGATTTTATTTTTAGGAATTATATTTTGGATAACAATTATTGGTGCTAACTACCCCTCTCAAATTTTATTTAATATGTTCGCCTTTTTACAGACAAAACTTGTTTGGCTTTTAAATTATATTAATTGTCCTTCTTGGCTGAATGATTTGCTTGTTTTGCGGTATATACCAAACTTTAACGTGGGTTGTAGCAGTTATGCTCCCTCCAATGGCTCTTTTCTTCCCTTTATTTACTTTTCTGGAAGATTTGGGGTATTTGCCTAGAATTGCTTTTAACATGGATGGTTTTTTCAAAAAATGTTGCTGCACAGGAAAACAAATGATCACAATGTGCATGGGGTTTGGTTGTAATGCTGCTGGAGTTGTTGGTTGCAGAATAATAGACTCTCCAAGAGAACGATTAATTGCAATACTTACTAACGCATTTGTACCATGTAATGGTAGATTTCCATTTATAATTTCAATTGCCACAATATTTATTGCAGGAACATACTCAGGATTCAAAAGTTCTATTATTTCTACAATAACAGTAGTTTTTGTTATTTTACTTGGAATTTTTATGACATTATTTATTTCAAAATTACTGTCTAAAACAATTTTAAAAGGGTTGCCTTCTTCATTTATTTTGGAACTTCCACCATATAGGAAACCACAATTTGGAAAAATATTAGTGCGTTCCATTTTTGACAGAACCTTATTTGTTTTAGGAAGGGCTATTTTAATTGCTGCTCCTGCTGGCCTTATAATTTGGTTATTTGCTAATATTGGTATAAATGGTGCTAGTTTACTTAGTATTGTTGCTGACTTCTTAGATCCTTTTGCAAAATTAATGGGACTTGATGGATATATTTTAACAGCTTTTATTTTGGGTATTCCTGCAAATGAAATTGTATTACCTATAATTTTAATGTGTTATTTAGGAAACACTTCTCTTAGCAATATTGATGACACTTATAGTATTGGTCAAATACTTATTAATAATGGATGGACTATTTTAACAGCAATTAATGTAATGATTTTTACTATATTACATTTTCCTTGTACAACGACCCTTTTAACCATAAAAAAAGAAACTGGCAGCTTAAAATGGACTTTCCTTGGCTTTTTAATTCCTACTGTGTGTGGAATAATACTTTGTATGTGTACTACTTTGGTTTATAATATATTATTTATATAAAAAATGAGATTCAAGTTATATTTTCTTGAATCTCATTTTTCCTTTATTGTTTTTCTCCCCTTGTGTGCATATGTTCTGCGTCAAATTGTATATCATTTTTTAATTGTTCTTTTAGCTCTTTCATATTTGTAATATTATTTTGTTTTTCAAAAAATTTTACTGTTCTTTCTTCTATTTCTCTTCTTGTAAAAACTTCGTCTATTTCTTCTACTTGCATAAGTTCGTTTACAATATTTTGTATATAACCATCTTGAATTTCATCTACATCTTGTTTGTCAACAGTATTTTCGTCACCATCAACAGCATTAATTCCAATACTTTCTTCGTTATGATTGTCAAAATGTTCATTTGCTTCTTTTGCCATATTTTCTGTTTTATATATACCTTTTTTATCTGCTTGCAATTCTCTTAATTGTCTTGAAGTTGGCCTAACATTTGTTGTTTCTAACTGTGTTTCAACATTCATATTTCCATCTTTTGTTTTTCCTTTTCCATAATATGCCTTTACTTCTCCATATTGTCCATTTTCTACAGATAAGTATTCATCTTTTCCTGCTATTTTATATCTAGATAGTGTTTTATTGTCTTTTCTAGCAGTTTTATTAGCATCTACTTTTATAGCTTCTTTATTTGAATTATTCCCTGAAGATGCATCTATTTCTAATTTATCATTTATAATTTGTGCTGTTCCATCTTTTCTGATTGCCACAAATGAGTATCTAGTACTATTTTTAGCATCATTTGGGTTGTCTGCTATTTCATTTAGTTTGTCAGAATATACAATTGCAACTTTAGAATATTCTGTTGTATTTAAGTCTAATGCTTGTCCTATAGTTTTTTTATCATCTATTTTTGTATCAGCTTTTATTTGTTGCTTATCACTAATAATTTTATTTGTTTCTTCTTTATTTAATTCTTTTTTGCCGTTTTCTTGCTTTTCTATTTTTTCTTCTAGTTCTACTTCTGCCATTGCCTTTATATCTTCTTTTTTTAACTTAATTCCATATTTTTTACTCATTTCTTCTGTAATTATATCTAACTGTTCTTCTTCTAGAGCTACTAATGAAATTCCCTGTACTTGTTCCTTTTCATTTTTATCTAATAAACTTTTTACTGCTTGTAATTTATCTTCTTCTAGAGTACTTGTAAAATATGGTTCCTCTTTTAAATAAGCTCCAATACATTTATCCCCTAAATAATAGTTATTTACAAGTCTAACTTCTTCTTTTCCTTCTTTATTGATTTCTTTTATTTGTTTTTTTACAATATACAAGCTCTCATATCTCTCACTATTATTAACTTTGTCATTCCATTGTATTTCACCTAAATATATAATATCTAATGTAGTTGTTTTTTCGTTTTTATTATCTTTTGTTTCTATAGAATCTCTTAATTGCCTCATTTTCTTTAACAATTCATCATTATTCATATATTTTAATCTCTCCTTTAAACATCTCAAACTTAAGAGTTTTCAATGCGGCATCCTATTAAATCATAATTATTTACCTCTATAATTTTGCATTTTACAAATGTATTTATTGTTTTTTCTATATTGTCTTTTGGTGTTATTTTTATATATACTAAACCATCTATTTCTGGTACATCTTGCATTGTTCTTCCTATAAAGTATTTGTTGTCAAATGACACACTTTCTATAAGCACTTCATACTCATTTCCAATCTTTTTTTGTAAATTGTTATAAGATATATCTTGTTGTTTTTTCATTACTTTGTTATATCTTGATTTCTTAGTATTTCCATGTATTTGGTTTGGTAATTTTTCTGCTGGTGTTCCTTCTTCTTTAGAATACATAAATGCACCTAATTTATCAAATTTTGTTTCTTCAATAAAATTTATTAATTGTGTAAAATCCTCTTGTGTTTCTCCTGGAAATCCTACTATTAAGCTTGTTCTTAATGTAACATCTGGTATTTTACTTTTTATTTTTTCTATTATTTTTTTAATTCCTTCTTTTGAAGTTTTTCTATTCATCTTTTTTAATATACTATTTGAAATATGTTGAATTGGTATGTCAAAGTATTTTGCTATTTTTTTATTTGTTGCAACTGTATTTATTAGCTCTTCTGTTATTCCCTCTGGATAAGCATATAAAAATCTAATCCATTTTATTTGTGGTATTTGACTTAGCTTTGTTAACAACTCTGCTAATTTAGATTCTCCATATATATCAATACCATATTTTGTTGTATCTTGTGCTATAACAATTAATTCTTTTATTCCCTCATTTGCAAGCTTATTTGCTTCGTCTATTATATCTTCCATAGGTCTACTACAAAATGGTCCACGTATATATGGAATAGCACAATATGTACAATTATTACTACAACCTTCTCCTATTTTTAAGTATGCATAGTTTTTCCCTGTTGTAATTATTCTTTCCATAAATTCATTGTATTTTGGCATTGGTAATGGTTGTAATTCAGAAATTTTAGTAACTTTCTTTTTAGTTGATTTTTCTACTTTGTGTTCATATACTAGCTCTTCTACTATATTCCAGAATTTATCATAATCGTCTAATTTTATAAATAAATCTACCTCTGGCAATAATTTTAATAATTCATCATAATATCTTTGTACTAAACATCCCATTGCAATTAAATATTTGCATCTTCCATTTTTGTATTCTGACATCTCCAATATTGTGCTAATTGCTTCTTCCTTAGCGCTATCTATAAATCCACATGTATTAACAATTATAATATCTGCTTGCTCAGGGTCATTTACTATTTTAAAATTATTCTTTTTAAATATTCCAATAGCAACTTCTGTGTCTATTAAATTTTTGCTACATCCTAATGATACAAATCCTACATTCATATACTACTCCTACTCTTTATGACTACATATATGTTTTCTAGTCATTTCCATTAAATCTAATTTTGTAAAACCTTCAACTTGAGTTTTGCTTCTATCATTTTTTAAACATTCTTTTAGTTTATTCTCTATTTTTTGTTTATTTTCTTTACTTTTCATATCTATATAATCAATTATAATTATTCCGCCTATATCACGTAATCTTAACTGCTTTGCTATTTCTACTGTTGCTTCTTCATTTACCTTATACACTGTTTTTTCTAAATCACTTTTTCCTGTGAATTTTCCTGTGTTTACATCAATTGCAGTTAATGCTTCTGTTGCATCTATTGTAATAAAACCTCCACAATTTAGCCATATTTTTCTTCTTTTAGATTTTTCAATTTGTTTTTCTAATTCATATGTTTCAAATATGTCTTCTGATTTTATAGCAATACTTAAATCTTTAAATTCTTTATTTTGTTGTTTTAGCTCTTTTATTTTTGCATATTCTATTTTATCATTAACAACTATTTTCTCAATTTTTTTGTTTGCCATATCTATTAACATTTTTTCCACAATATCTTCACATTTATAAATTAATTTAGGTTCATTTCCTTTATACTGCTTGGCAGCCTCATTAATTTCATTCCATTTTTTTTCTATTCTCTTTATGTCTTCTACTATTTCTTCTTCTTTACCTTCTGCAGAAGTTCTTATTATTGCCCCATTACCTTTAGATAAATTATTTTTTACTAAATTAATAAGTCTTTTTTGTTCTTCTTTATTTTCTATTTTTTGTGATATTGTTATAATATCAGTATTTGGCATTAAAGCTATAAATTTACTTGGTAAATTTATATGTTTTGATATTCTAGCTCCTTTTTTTGCATTACTATCCTTTTTTACTTGTACTAAAATTTTGTCTCCTGTTTTTACAATTTGTTCTATATTAATATTATTGTCCTTATTTTGCTTAGTTTCATCTATTTTAGGTAATAAGTCGCTTAAATGTATAAAACTATTTTTTTCTGTTCCTATATCTACAAATGCAGATGCCATTCCTTTTACAATGTCTTTTACTATTCCTATATAAATATTTCCTTCGTTTCTAATTTCATCTTCTGTTTGCTCGTATAATTCTATTAGTTTTCCATTTTCTACTAATGCAATTCTTTTTAAATTTTCTTGTTTGTTTATGAATAATTCTAGCATTTTTAACTCCTTATTTGTTTAATTAAATTTATTCATGGCTATATCTACACCATTTTTTATTATTTCTATTGCAGCATTTTTTGCTTTTGTAGTTCCCTCTGACAATGTTTTTAATTCTTCTTCTGGAACCTTTCCAATAACATAATTAATCATATCATTTTTATGTTTAGGGCACCCTATTCCTACTCGTATTCTTGTAAATACATTTGTTCCTAATAAATTAATTATAGATTTCATTCCATTATGCCCTCCAGAACTACCTTTTTTTCGAATTTTAATATTAGATGGTTCTATATCTATATCGTCATAAATTATAATTATTTTATTCATATCTATTTTGTAAAAATTTATTACTTCTATTATGCTCTCTCCACTTAAATTCATGTATGTTTGCGGTTTTAATAAAATAACTTTTTTTCCGTCAATTGTTCCGCTACCATACTTTCCTTTAAATTTATTTTTATTAATTTCTATATTATATTCTTTGGCAATTTTATTTATAGTATCAAATCCCATATTATGCCTAGTATTTGAATACTCCTCTTCTGGATTTCCAAGTCCTACTATTAAATACATTTTACTCTTGTATAATCAATTATATAAAATATTAATCTATTTAATTGATTAATCCCTTTCTCCTTAAATTATTATACTTATATATTTTATACTGTTTTTTTGTTTTTTTCAAGTAACCTGCATAAAATAATAAAAAAGGTACCTTTTATAAGATACCTTTTAATTTTATTATTATTCTGCTGATTCTTCTGTTTCTGGAGCTTCATAAGCCTCTAAAATAGCTTTTTGAATTTTCTCTCTAGTTTCAGCATTGATTGGATGAGCTATATCTTTGAATTCTCCGTTTGGAGTTTTTCTGCTTGGCATAGCTATAAATAATCCATTTTGGCTTTCGATAACTTTTATATCGTGTACTGCGAATTCGTTATCGAATGTTACAGAAGCAACAGCTTTCATTCTGTTCTCTGAATTTACTTTTCTTAAACGTACGTCTGTTATTTGCATCTAAGTGCACCTACCTTCCTTAAGTTTTAAAATATTTTGTACATATGCGTTTATTCTTATGTACAATTATATATTCTTCATAAAAAACCTTTTTCCTTCTTTTTTTTACAAAAAAATAAATTAAATTTTTAGTAACTTTTTTTTTATTGTATAATATTATATTTTAAGCACATTATATTTATATAAAATTCTTAAAATTTTATTAAAAAACTTGAATTTTTATATATATAATTATATAATTTATCTATTATTTTTAAGGAGTGTTTAAAATGCCTAATATAGATATAATAAAAAAATATAAAACTATACATATGATTGGTATTGGTGGAGTTAGTATGAGTGGAATTGCAGCAATATTAAAAAACTTTGGTTTTACTGTTACTGGTTCTGATCGTGTTGATTCATCATCAGTTCAATCATTAAAAGAAAAAGGAATTAAAGTTACAATTGGACATAATTTAGAAGATGTAGCAAATTCAGATGTTGTTGTTTTTTCTGCTGCTATAAAAAAAGATGATCCTGAAATATTAGAAGCCCAAAGACTAAATATTCCAACTATAGAAAGAGCTGATTTTTTAGGTGCTTTAACTAGATGTTTTAATGACACTATTTGTATTTCTGGAACTCATGGAAAGACTACCACAACCTCTATGATTTCTTTATGCTTTTTAGAAGGTATGCAAGATCCAAGTATTCAAGTTGGAGCATACTTAAAAGCCATAAATGGTAATTATAAAGTTGGTAATAGTGAACATTTTATTATTGAAGCATGTGAATATGTTGAAAGCTTTTTAAAATTTAGCCCTAAAGCTGAAGTAATTTTAAATATTGACAATGATCATTTAGATTATTTTAAAAATTTTGATAATATCAAAAATGCATTTATTAAATATGTTAAACTTTTACCAGAGGATGGTATTTTAATTGTTAATGGAGATGATTCAAATTGCTTAGATTTACCAAAATATTCTAAATCAAAAGCTATTACTTATGGAATTACTAATAAAAACACTGACTATTTCGCTGTAAATATTGTATTTGACAATAATGGTTTTGCAGAATTTGATGTTTATAGTCATGATGAATTTTTTGAAAGAATAAAACTATCTGTCCCAGGAACTCACAACGTTTTAAATGCATTATCTTGTATTGCACTATGTACAGAATACGGATTAAATAAAACAGATATTAAAAATGCTCTTTTAAAGTTTACTGGAGCCAATAGAAGATTTGAATTTAAAGGAAAAGTTAATGGTGCTAGTGTTTATGACGATTATGGTCACCACCCAACTGAAATTATTGCAACTGCAAAATCACTTATGAATAAAAAATATAATAAATCTTGGGTTGTTTTCCAACCACATACTTACAGTAGAACAAAAAACCTTCTAAATGACTTTGCAAAGGCATTATTAAATTTTGACAATATAATTGTTTTAGACATATATGCTGCAAGAGAAAAAAATACTTATGGAATATCTTCTGCAGATTTAGTTAATAAAATTAACTCTTTGGGTAAAACAGCTAAATATATTCCTGATTTTAATACTTGTGTTGAATATTTAAAAGAAAATGTTAAGGAAAATGACATTGTTATGACTTTAGGTGCAGGAACTGTAACAGAAATAGGTCCAATGTTAATAAAATAAGATGTGGAAACTTATCCACATCTTTTTTAATCGCCTATTCTTTTCGGATTGTACTGAAATATTACTTTTCCATTTTTCAGCACCTTTGGTATGACTAGTTGATTATAGGAAAAACAGCCAGTACAATAGTCGTATTCCTTATGATTATTGTCCAATGTGTAAAATGTTTTATAACATGCAATTGCTTTATATCCAGAGTCTTTATACACCTTTGTAATTTGCGCAATATACCAATTAACAATTTGAGGTATAAAGATGTATTTCTTTCCTCTATACATTGCTATTTTTACACATCCTAAATATTCAATTAGGAAATCGTCCTCGGCAATGTTTGCCTCTTCATATTGCTTCAATAAATTATTATCCACAATATATTTTAGAGCCATTTTACAATGCCCTATACCAGCAGTCTCAATCCGTTCTCCATTAGGGAATATGAATCCTGCAATTACAGGTAGCTTCATACTTTTCCATCTCCTTTAATAAAAATTTTTATTAGTATACCACTCAAATCCTATTATGTCAAACATTCCAATCTATACTGCAACTTGATCTTTATTTTTATCTTTTTTTATATCAACAACTTCTGTCTCTAAATATTCTTGAACTAACTCAATTTTATTAAGTCTTGCATTATTAGATTTAAATGCTTCTTTATCTTGTTTGGTTTTTCTTTCAAAATTATTCTTTATTTTATCTACTGCTTGCTCTATATCTTTATACATTTCATCAAATGTTTTATAACATTTTTTCTTTATTAATTCTGCTAAGTCGTTAATTTCTTGTGCTATATCTTGATTATTGGTTTCAAATTTTTTGTTTATATAACTATACATTTCTTCAAATTTTTGGTTTATGTAAGCATACATACCTTCAATCTTTTGATCGATATAAGCATACACTTCTTCAAATTTTTGGTCTATGTAAGCATACATACCTTCAATCTTTTGATTGATATAAGCATACACTTCTTCAAATTTTTGGTCTATGTAAGTATACATACCTTCAATCTTTTGATCAATATAAGCGTACACTTCTTCAAATTTTTGGTCTATGTAAGTATACATACCTTCAATCTTTTGATCAATATAAGCGTACACTTCTTCAAATTTTTGGTCTATGTAAGTATACATACCTTCAATCTTTTGAT
>OIWT01000545.1_pt1 | contig 51387 bp, 44 predicted proteins | sample 1587701 | NCBI WGS metagenome assembly OIWT01 (sample SAMEA3888904, study PRJEB22519) | human gut metagenome | biome: human gut; feature: human-associated habitat; material: faeces | place: Denmark | collected 2009
GAGGGTCTACGTCTGCTACCCTCTGTCTGTGACTCGAAATTAATTCAGCAGACCCCAATTAGGATGATAGTCTGTTTTAATAGTCAATGAACTACCATCTCCACAGGGATACTTGCCTGGAGCGAGTTTTACGACTGGTCTCATTGTGAAATCCTTTCTGCTTTAAGTAGTGCAACGTATGCAGGATCATCGGAAAATTCTGCTTCAATGGCATCCAGTTCCTTCTTCACATTTATCGCTTCCTCAGACTTTTCTTTGTTCTCCTTTACAAGCTGATAGTATTTTTCTGCCATATCAAGCATTTTCTTGTACTTGGGGAATCTATCTGTGTCCATATTCATTTCTGTCACTGCAATGTCTTCGATACTTCTCATTTGCGGATTAGAACCTTTTTCACCATCAAGGGTAATGACGCTTTGGCTATTCACACTCTGCACGATAAACGGAGAGTGGGTTGTTACGATGAATTGCATCCTTGGGAAGGCATTCTGTAAATCCTGAAGCACGTGCTGTTGCCAGTGCGGATGAAGGAAGAGATCTATCTCGTCAATCATAACGATACCTGGAGTACTCCTGACCGCTTCTACCCCTATGAATCCATTGAGTTGAATACAACGATAGGCAATCTCTGCACAGATATTGATCATAGCCTTAAAGCCGTCGCTCATCATGTCATAGGTCAGCCAATAAGGTGCCGGATCTTTTGTCATTTGAACTCTGGCAGCGAGTTCATTATTCTTTGTATCAACTCTAAACCCCTTGATTGCAGGTATAGCATGCGCAATCGCTTCAAAAAAGGCTCGGTCTGTTCCCTCGAACTCTGCTCCTTTTTCGAGGCTGAAATTGTATTTATAAATCCAATTAAACGCACTTTTAAAGTCAACTTGCTGGCCATCAAGCGAACATTTATATGCCTTTTCTAGTTTTGATTCACGGGCACGCGTTTTCTGCGCCTTACGATAATTTTTCTCAAGACGATTGCTTCCAAAAGCTAAGAATAGAGGAAATACGGAATTCTTGTGGGTTTTATCTGCAGAAATTCTTTCCTTCTCCATAGCCGCCACCTCTAACATCAACTCATTAGCGTTTTTCTTGGATATACTGTTACTCGAGCGTGTCCATGAAATTGAATGGACTTGATCGTCATGACTAAAATCATCAAGATTATACACAGAAGCAAAGAAATCAGCATTTACAGAAATCTCAGGTTTACCCGTATCCTGTATGAAATCCTTATTTGCCTCACTATATCTCTTCACATAGTCAGTTGATAAGAAATTTCTACTGAATGCCTTACCTCCAGGAATGATCTTCAGTGCCTGTAGATATGCTCCGAGAGCAATCTGCACGGCATGAAGCAGAGAAGTCTTACCTGTTGTGTTATCACCCAGGATGACATTCATTTTAGAGTCAAACTCAAAGCGCCTCTCCTCGATGAAGCCTCTGAAGTTCTTTATGGTTATATCATTTATTCTCATGATGAAAATGTATTTTCAAGTTAATCAAAATTCAATTCACTCTGTATGGCACCGGCCTTTTTCTTTCTTGTCTTCTTCTCCTTGGGCTTGTTCTCACAGATATGCTCCAAGCCGTGGGTGAGCGCCATGCACCAGTCTTTCTTTGCCTTTTGAGCGACTCGGGCTGGATACATGCTCATAGCAAGGTGGCTCCAGTCGTAGTCGCCTTTCGCCAACAGCTCCATATTCTTCTCACATTCTGTCCGCCACAAGCGGCTGGCGGCAAGATGCTGCAAGGGGGCTGCCGTCACGGGCACGCCGTCGTCGTGGTTAGGCACATAGCCTGCTTCAATGATGCGGTTCAGCTTTTCCATCATGCCTTCCACCTGTTCTTGCTCTGCGCGCACCTGCGTTGCTTGCGTCTTGTCGCGGGCGGCAAGAGCTGCGTTCAGACGTGTGCGCAACTGCTCTCCCTTCTCACGCAGCTGGATGATGAGCTGTGGCAAAGTGTTCTTGCTAAGCTTGGGATAATACACCCAGTAATCCACCGTGCCGTCTTCCGATGCAAGGAGCCAGTAGATAGGAGCCTTGCGGCGGCTCTTGGTGTATCGCTTGAAGTGGTAGGCGAAGAAGCCGGTTGGCGATGAGAGGTAGGCTTGCAGACTCTTGCAGCCTATCAGCTGGCAAAGCTCATACTCCATATCGTCGGCACGGTTGCCCCACAGCCAGACCATCACCTCGCGCACATGGCTTGCCAGACAGAGCGCATTCTCCTCCTCATTGGTCACGATGCCGTCGGATGGCACGGCGAGCTGAGTAGGGCACGGTTCTTCGCCTTGGCTTACCACAGGCATGAATGGCAGGGCATCAAACACGTCGCCAAACGCAGGGATGGCCTTTTCTCCCTTGGCGTATGCCGTGTTCCATCTGCCAAAAGCCATGCCCACCAATTCCATCACGATTTCCTGTGCCATCACCTTCTTGTCTATCACATTCAGATTGCTGGCTCCGTCTATCGACAACAGCTCCTCGTATGGGCGGCGAGCCTTATAGTCGTTCAAGGTCTGTCGGAATTCGCTGCCTCGGTCGATGTCTGCCAAATCCATCCACAGGTCATCGTTTTCCTTGACGAGCTCGGTATATTGGGCATAATCTGCTGTCAACTGTTCTTGCATCTTATCAAGACCTGCCTCAATGCCGTCTTTCAAGTCCATTTGTGCTATCAAGCCATGATATTCCAGGTTGGTCTCGTCCAAGCTGAACCATTTGCGCTTGATGTCAATGATGGCGTTGACGATACGCTCAATATCTGACTGGCGAGCGGCGTAGTCGGGCATGGGGAGGAGATTTATATTTCCTGCTTGTTTATGCTGACCTGTATATAAATTTACAGAATATTGTGCAAGTATAGAATTAAACAAACCCAATATTGCTAAACTATTTGACACAGAGATAGCAGGAACTGCAAGGCCTTCTGCATTAAAGAAATTATCCCTTTTAAGAATATGTGCATCTAAGATTTCGCCACGTTTACCAAAACCAACACCTCTTTTACGCTGGACTTCACCACTTGAATTTCTAAAAGACTTATGTACTTTAGCAACAGCTCCATTCAACTGCCAATATACTAAATCATTATACGTAGTATAAAACATTGTAAAAGAACCTCCTCCATAAAGGTGCACATATTGTTTATATGCAGGAGTTTCATAGAACAACCTATAGTGGATAGGTGCGACAAAAGTATAACCTTGACGAGCTTTTAAACCACGTTTTTCAATATTATCATTTTTGAAGAGAGCAAGTATTTCTTTATCAAAATAATAACCAACAATTGAGTTCGGAAGATTCTTAAAGTCAAAGGATTTGGCTTTATAAAAACATTTTATATTTATATCAGTATTTACACTTGCAATGTTATTGGCCAAAACTTCTTCTTTTTGCCCCACAGGAACATCTTTCATATCCAAGAACTCTCCTATTTCCTGTGACACTTTCTTTCTTAAAACCATACATATGGTCTCAACACTAGCATCAAGTACCCCCCAACCTGTATCTGCACAGGCAGATATTGTTCCACTAAGTTGATTCTGTCGGAAAGGTTCATAGGAAGATTTTATACAAGTAACCCTATCAAATATCGCACCAATTAAACCATCGACACCGAGCATTTCTCTCATACGAGCAATAAAAGCACACACAAGATTATCACACCAAGCAGGATAGTTGTCATCTAAATACTGACTTGTATGCTCACTTCCCTCACCGAATGGTGGGTTCATGACGATGCAATCGAATCGTTTTTGGCACAATTCGATAAAGGCGAAGCCACGGGTGGCATCCTCAGAGAAGAGCGCATTCTCGTAGCCTTCCTCCTCGCTCAGTCGGGAAGAAAGCTCCTGCAAGGCAGTCTGCAAACGCTCCGTAATTTCCTCAAAGAACTCATCCTTATGGTGGCGCAATTCACGGCGAGCCTCGTTGGCAGCCATAACCTCAGCACGGCGCTCCTCGGTGTCAAAGACTTTGAGATTACGGTTTTGATTCACCTTGCTCCAGTTCTTGCGCAGATATTCAATGTCGTCGCTGATTTCCTTTTCCATCTTAAAGAGCAGACCAGCCTCGCCCACAAACTTCATCTTGTCCCAGATGGTGGTGAGCAGACGCTGCATAGGCTTGTCCAGCTCGTCCATCAATCCCTTGAGCAGACGCTTGTTGCCCGGCATAGCCTCTGCCAAACCAGGTTGCTCTTGCGGATGAGAGGACGCTCACCGGCAGGAATGCCCATCTCGCCATAGCTACGCTGGGCACGAAGCCAGAGGCTAAGCGCAGCAAGCTGAAGGGCACGAGGGTCAATCTCGCAACCGAATATGTTATTCTCAAGAATCAGTCTTGGCACTTCGCGATGGAACGATTCCCGGGTGTGTATCTCGCGATACGGAATCAGCAGCTCAGGATGGTTGTCCCAAGCATCCATATAGATATACTCATACACCTCGTAGAGATAGAGGCCAAAGTGCATGGAGCCACATGTAGGATCGAGAGAGAGAATCTCGGTCGGCTCCTTGATGGCACGTTCCTCGATGGTCTCGTCTGGACGACGCACCATGTGGTGACATTTCTCCTCGCCTATTCGGCTCTGTCCTTTGGTCATCTCGTACCAGATTCTGCCAAGCGAGTTGTCGGTCAGGAATCGGACGATGTACTCCGGCGTAAAGAACTGGTTGCGCACAGCCATCTCACGGCTGTTGCGTGGCTTGTTGCTTTCCTCACGCATCTTGCGACGCTCCTCTAGAGAGTTGTAGTCCTGGAACATCCAGCCCAGAGTCTCATCCTCCATCCAGAAGTTTACGGTCATGCCATTCTGCTCGTCATACCACTCGCTGAGCTGAGTGTCGTTGATGAGGTCGAGCAGTTTTAGCAATGTGTTCTCGTCGGGGAATACCAACCCATAAGGCGAGAAACGATCAAAGACGGCAGGAAGTTCAATGCTAAGTTCGTCAAAGATGCTATGCAGATACCACTTGTAGCGATTGTATTTTGGCATAGCCGTTTGCTGGGCAATAGCATCATAGCTCTGAAAACCTACAGACTCATAGCCGGTCCTAACGCTCTCGAGAATCAGGTCACGTTCCTCACACATGCGAAGGGCGCAGAAGCGGTTAAGTTGGGTAAATGCCTGTTCTGCTATAAGCTGGCCCACAGCAAGGCGCTCCTTGTTAGCCTCTGTTTCCGGGAGGGCCGCAAGGAGGTGTTTCATACGTTCACGAAGCATACGTGCCGTATGAACAATGTCAGTATCTTGATTAGCAAGTTGTTCCACTGGAATGGTGTGGCCATCAGCCCAAATGCCATGGTACTGTTGAAGCAGCTCTGTTACGTTCTGCATCAACAGGTTCTTGGCTGAACTGACGAACCGTTCCAGTACTTTCTTTGCATTTTGAGAAATCATAACTATCTCGTGAATTTGATTATTCGTTTATGTTGAGAACCACAGGGTTGTTATCATCAACCGTTGCCAGGAGTTTGGTCAACTCATCAATGATAGCTTGAAGGTCAGCCTTTGTCGTAATTCTCTTTTTGAACTTAACTTGACTTGCCTTAATGCCAGGATCTTGTACAGCGCTACCGCCTTCACCATTGCCGGGTTCTTCTCCTCCACCAGGAGTGAAAGGTGGTTCTGGATTGGCAGGAGGAGTCACAACCACGGCTGGTGCATTTGACTTTGCCTGATTGCGCACACGATTCTTAATGGCATCTACATTGTTCATCTTGTAGCTGACAAAGGTATTAACCATCTCGCGCAGTCCTTCAATAGTGTTGCTTCTGCAATCTATATTTAGGTTGTCCAACTGAGTGTCGATCTGAATCTTCTGAGAATCTGTAAGCTGGGGATATTCCGCCATTGCCTTAATCTCGTCACGGCAGTCGCCAAGAATACTATTGCCCTGTGTCTGGAATTCAACACAAGCCTGAGTGAGGTAACTGTCTATCTGGTTACGCAAGTCAGTAATCTCGGAAACAATTGAAGGAAGGTCTGCATTACCAATGTAGTCATTATAAACCTGTCCGACCTCCGTTACATGCTTTTTGAAGTCACTTAGCTGGGTAAGTTCTGGCAATGTAGAGGCTTGTTTGGAAAGGAGGTTGATATGCTTGAGGTGATCGATAAGCCCGGCCTGCTTGTTGCACTTCATAAAGTCCATTGCATACTTGAATGACTTAACGCAATCTTCATCCTTACCCAACAGATAAGCAGCTTCGCCGCCCTCACTATCCAGGATACGCTGACCATAATTAACGGCCAGCTGCATATTCTGTAGACCTGCTAAATGAAGACCGGTAAAGTCTGGGATAAGATAATTAAACCTTGGCTGGTAATACTTTATCTTGGCATAAGCTTCCTTAGCAATCTGATCCTTAACGGGAGCGATACGTGAACTGTTGAAGAGACTGGTAAGATTCTGAGCCGCTTTGAGCAATTCTGGTATAGTCAATGCTCCTTCCGTATTCAACGAAATGCTAATCTTGTTGAAGCTATTGTTTGTGGACATTGCATCAACCGCAGAATCACCGAATACAGTTATGTTTTTTCCAGCTACACGAATCTGAATGATACTTGCCTTAAGCATCAGAGCGACGATATAACGAATGGTATCCTTTGACCATCCGTAAGGATCACGTTCAAAATGATTGACCACGTCTTGGCCAGTAGCCTCATTACGCAGAGCTATGAAATCCTTTATCTCAGCGATAGCAGCATTTGAGGTGTCTATCGTTCCCTTGCTCGTATTGATAATGCCGAAAGGATTGAGTGCTGCAGGGATGGTGGTAATGTCGCTATATGAGGCCAACTTAGTCACACAGTCGATCTTCATGTTGGTAGATGCTAAAGGATATTTTTCGAATACCTTTTCTGCAATCTGCTTCAGGGCAACAGTCTTATAACTTTCCTCGTTCACCTGCTGAGGAGAACCACGAAAGATGATTTCACTATTTGCCATAGCTTCACGCAGAATCTGTGTGAGCTGACGCTTCTTTTCCTCAGCGTAATCTGACTGTGCACGGAGATATGCTTGAATCTCCTTATTGGTCTCGTTCTGATGATGATTCTTGATATTCTGACTACGTACGATTTCCTGTAGGATAGCCTCCTTGTCTTTGCTTAAGGTACAGAGCCAGTACAATATACGAGAATTCTCCTGACGGGTACTCTCTGTCAGAAGATACTGATGGGTTTCATTGTATGATGCTCCATCCACGAATCTGACATTTATCTTCAGGCTTGTTGCCGCATGAATATTGTATGGACGGTTGCGCTCTGTCAGTTCAACGCCTGCAGTGATTGTTTTGCTCGAATATACATTTACCGAAGGTGCAGGGGATAGCATATCTTGCAATTGCTTCTGGAGCACATCTGCCTTTTCGCTATCACGGGGGATAATCTTATTTCTTTCCTCACGGATGCCAAGGATAGCATTAGTCATGAATTGGTACTTACCATCAATCTCCTGAAGTGTGAGCCCGTCAGACTGCATGATTTCATCAAGAATATCACGCACCTTGCTCTTATCAAAGTTACTTCCTACAAAATTGTAAAGGAGAGCACACAAATTGTCGAATGAGAGATTGAAATCATCCAAAAGCTGCATGACAGCAATGGTCTTACAGATTCTCACTGCAAGGGCATTGCCATTGAACATCTGTACGGCCTTGTCGGCTGCAATAACAATCTCCTTGGATGAGTTCTTTTCCATGTCGGTACGCAACACGTCGTAGAAGTGCTCTGGGCCAGCCATCTGACCGATGGTAGCATCAGCAAGATGGTTGTCTACCAGGATGTCACGGATCAGCCTGATGACAGAACGCAAGCCTACACCTCCAGTCCTGCTTGCCAATTTCTGAAGCAAAGACAAAAGGATGTCAATATGAACCGGCAGGAATGGATAAAGATTGGCAAACGTCTCGTCAGTCAGCACCTGATTGTATATGCTACGTTCTTGCAGGGTGAGATGTATGCTGTTCTTGAGTACACCCTCATTGTTAGAGAAGAGCTTCTTGAGGTATGACTGTCCCTCCTGAGATTTACCCAAGAGTCGTTTTGTGATAATCTCCTTGATATCATTGGCCTCGATATCCACCTTTACAGGGAAACGAGCAGCCAAGCGGAAGAGCTCATTTGAATTGAGCTGGGCATCATGATTGTCCTCCGTAAGTGTTTGCTGTGCTGTAGCAATTACCCATACGTCTCCACGGAATTCATCCTTGAAGATCTGCATCATGCCCTGTACATTCAAGATAAGGTCAACATTTGAAGCAACATACTGTCCTACCTCATCCAGCACAAAGATGATTTTGTCCTTACCGGTCTTCTCCTTGACAAGATTGTATAAACGGGTAAATCGTTCCTTCTCGTTAAGGGCGCTATTCAAATTTATATCCTTAAAGCTTGCGCTGTCAGGGAAGTAGGCTGGCAGCACACGTGGAGCCAGACTTGCAGCGATGAGATTTGCTGCAAGGTCATTAGATTCAACAGATTCCCATGTCTTATGTTTTTCAGTTTCTACCAACTTGCAGAATTCTTCATATTTGCCTTCGCTGTGCAGCATGTCAATGAAGCACATCACCTTCTGGTCGGTAGATTTAGTGATACCCAGCAATTTCAGCGTTTCGTAGTAAACAATATCACTGACATTTGCTATCTTACCAGCTACAGACTGCGTACTGAGATCAATCATCACCACCTGAGGATTGTGACGCGCGATGATAGTCTTGTGCATAGCCGTGATAGCCGTATCCTGAATACGACTCATCAAACGGTCACCAAAAACGACACCATCTATCAACAGGCTTCTGTCAAAAGAAAGACCTAAGTATTTGGCGAAAGAACTCTTACCTGATCCATAAAAACCAGACACCCAAATGCCCACTTCCTTACTTGAATTATCGAAGGCTTCCTGAAGATCCAGAATGACATCTTCATAGTTCTTATGAAGTTTTTCAGTCACTACATACTCACGGATTTCAGAGCTAAGGTCTTGTTCGGTATTGGCTCCGAAAGTGACAACACTCTCAATGTCACGATTGAGTTTTTTAGAAGGATCAAATAAGTCCTGTATTGTATGCATAGCTCTGAATTTTAGAAGTTAATTGAACGATAATTGCCGTCTTGATTATATACCCCAAGAAAAGATCGGGCTGTGCCTTGAGTCTCTCCAGGATATAAAACAAGCGTAGGAACCTGAATCTTATTGTAGATTTTGTTCTCTATTACACCCATCATATAGAATGGATGAAGCATTTCTACATCACGAAGTACAAGCAAAGATTGTGTATCTGAACTCAATTTGTTCTGAATATTAATAATGGCTTTTTCGAAAAACTCATCATTGACTATTTCCTGTTTTATACTGTTATACATTTCAGCTTCATCAACAGAAGGATCTGTCCAAATGTCGCGATAATCGTGATTGTTTATGAACTTGTCAATCAAATCGCCCATTGATACACTATGAACATTGAACCCATAGTAATCGGCTTTAGGGCGAAGGAATGTATCTACGATGTTACGCAAAATAATTGCATCCTCTGGCTGATATACCAGATAGACGATAGGCGCACTTCCTCGTGCGTCTGTTTTGCTCGGCTGTTTCAGATATTGAAGTGCCTTTTCTATTTTATCTTCATAACGTTCCATTGATAAATTCCTCCATTGAATTATATTTCCACGAAATAGTCATCAAATCACCTGTACATTGAGCAATATAACCTCCCTTCAAATTGAGTTCCATTATTCGTTCCCCAACCTGATATTTATCAAGACCAAACAATTGCCAATCTTCATGATTCCAAATGGCAACATCGGACAGACCCTCGAAGTGAAGCTCATGCATAAGGTACAGAATGGTAAAATCCGCAACTTCATAAGGCAGAATATTGTATTTTGAATCAATCATATCAAAATCCATCAAGACCCCCCGGAGATTACGAACCTGACGAACACATGTCGTTTCACTCCAACAAGCTTTACCCGACTCAACTATGTTATCGACAAATGCACGTATTTTGTCAGAGTTAACCTTCGATTCATTAGACAACCGAAGTTCATTAAACTCGTCTTTTATATAATCATACATTATTGCGTTTTCACGAGCACAATAAAGCATTAGAAGTTGCTTGAATTGAGGAAGCATAAGCCCCCTTTCTCTAACCAGCTTCAACCATAATGGCACATTTGAATTACGCAAAATAAATCGTGGATAAAAGACCAGCTTAACTATATCTCTGCAACGTAATTCCGTACATTTACTTAGGGCATCTGTGTCGTGAACATAATTATATAATTCATCCTTTGACATTCCCTTCTGAAAGACAGAGAGAAGTGTCAAAGTCTCATCTACTAGACCACAACCTTTACCCAGTTTATAGTTGTATTGAGTATCTCTCATCATTCAAAATACGGATAGCAGTTGATATTATTTAGGAAAGCGTACCTATAGTGAGATGCACAAAGTCTCAGAATGATGTCAATCTCATTGGCGTTGAAATCACCTATATTTACAGATGTAAAACTATGATCAGTAACTATTGTGTCCATTGATTCCAAATAGGCACAACAATCATCGACAAAATTCGAGAAATCAAACTCGCCCTTTTTCAAATATTCAATAATTTCCTTTTCTACCTGAACAGGCATCTTAAACAAAGAATATACACCACCGGTGAACATATTATGTTCTTTTCGCATCAGTTCAAGCACCAGATTATAATATGCAATACCTCCTGACTTTGGGAAAATATATGCCATCATATCAGATGCGCCGGACTGATCTATATCGGCCCAACATCCAGCGTTTGCACCTGCCTTGTAAACAGAGTATCGCATTTTGAGAATTTCCTCAATATTTTGTCGTGTCATAAAAGTGTTCTAATTTTAACGCACTAACTATGTTCCTGCAAAAGACACATCGTCTGTTTCAACTCATGCGTATGTTCTTGCGCTTTCTGCTATTTTTCCTCAATGCCAGGTAAAGCTTCGAATCTTACGAGATCATTTAAATCTACTTCGAGTATTTTCGCAATCAACATCATGGTTTCGAGTGTAGGCTGAGCAGCATTAGTGCACCACTTACTCACTGTAGCAGGGTCTTTCCCCACCTGCTCGGATAACCACTTGTTGGTTTTGCCTTTCTCTGCAAGCATCACTTTTATGCGGTTGATTTTCCTTTCCATCTTTATACATATTAATCAGTTTGCAAAGATACAAAGAATTCACTACAACCATTCAAAATTCATCATAATTCTTAATAATGCGTTGCTTTTATTGCGTTTTCTCCAACTTCAATCATAACAAGAGATGTTTTTGAAGTCTGTATTTAGGGAAATGTTACTATTTTCTGCCCGTTCCTCATTGATTATAACTACCCTTGCCACACCAGAGCTACCGCAAAATGGCACAAAGAAAAAGCGTGACACGAGGGGATATACGCAACGGCTGAGTATCAAGGGTTTGAACATTCCGAGGATGTTCGGCAAATGTCAAAATCTGATTCGCACCGATTAAAGTGTAAGGCGCTTGACAGTCAGGGATGTGAAGATAGTGTGTGGAAAACAACTTAAGACATACTCGAGGCTTGCCCCTATTAACGTTATAACGTTTAACGTTTTCTATAACGGGTGATATTGCGATGATTCACGGTCTGGACCCGCGCAAGCACCTCTTTGAAGTGGTCGGTATTGGCGATATACTTCATCACTGGCATATTGGGGCATTCATAACACTACAGTATCTTCAACGCAATGGCGGCACAAGCCTCAGCATCTGCCAGGGCATGGTGGTGGTTGGTCAAATCATAGCCGCAGCGGGCGGCGATCACGTCGAGGTTGTGACGACCTTGGGGCCAGACTCGGCGCGAGGCAACGCAGGTGCAGTAGAACGGATAGTCGGGATAGTCCATCTGATAGACGCGGAAGACGGCTTTCAGACAGCTCTCGTCAAAAGCCTTGTTGTGGGCCACGAGGGGGAGGCCCGCTATCATGGGTTCTATCTGCCTCCAAACGTCCGGGAAGACGGGGGCATTCTCCGTATCGGCGGCGCACAGGCCGTGCACCATGCTGCAACGGAAGGTATAATACTCCGGCTCGGGCTTGATGAGCGAGTAAAACTTATCCACTATCTCACCGCCACGCACTATGACTACGCCCACAGAGCAGACCGACGACCGCTCGTAGTTGGCTGTTTCAAAATCTATTGCTGCAAAGTCCTGCATATCAGATATGTTTATTGATCCGTATGATGCGTTTTTACTTATTAAACGTTTGAACTGCAAAGTTATTGCTTCGACGTGCCCTTTGCGTTCATACCTGCATCATATTTAGGAATTTCTTGCCTTTCGCAGGAGACGCCATTACTAAAGAGTCTTTACAAAATGATTCTCCAATAGAATATAAACGCCTGGCGAAGGGGCGTGAATGGCAATGAACGGATTGTGAATGGACTATGAACGGATACGGGGCATTATGAACGGATAGTAAACCGATTGTAAACGGTTATGAATAGATTTGCTTTTGACACCGCCATGTCGTATCTTCACACAAGTTCATACAAGATAGAAACTTTCAAAAATCAATACAATGAAACAAGTATTACAGCCTCTTCACCGATGCAAAAAAAATGGCAGCAAGCGCTTGCTGCCACGTATCGGTCTCATATCGATCCCGTATCATTCCCGTATCATCCTTCGTTGCTTCTTTTTTCGTCGTTCTATCGTTCTCGCTTACAGAAGCGGAAACAATACGGAACGATACGTAAGCATTGCGGGGTTGATACGAGGACGATAGGAGGAGCAAGGGAGGATCATGGGAGAAGCGAAGGGCTACCCGACAAAGAACATCACGATGACCTGAGCTATGATGACGCGGATGAACATGCCGAGGGGATAGACCGTGGCGTAGCTGATGGCGGCGGTATCGCCCCGCAGCGTGTCGTTGGCATAGCCGAGGGCCATGGGATTGGCCATGCTTCCGCAGAGGATGCCACAGATGGTGCCAAAATCAAACTTCTTGGTGCGCAGGGCTATTAGGCCGACGATGACGATGGGGACGAGGGTGAGGACAAAGCCTACTCCCACCCAAAGCAGTCCCTCGGGCCGCATGACAGTGTCGAGAAATCCCTTGCCCGCATCAAGGCCGAGGCAGGCGAGGTAAAGGCTCAGACCCAGTTTGCGGAGCATGAGCGAAGCCGAGCGCGTCGTGTAGCTGACGACGTGGAAGCGCGGCGCGAGGGCTCCCACAAGGATGCCCATCACGATAGGGCCGCCCGCCGTGCCAAGGCGGATAGGGGCGTCCATGCCGGGAAGGCTGATGGGCAGCACGCCGATGGCAAGGCCGAGGAGCATGCCGATAAAGATACTGCTGAGGTTGGGCTCGTTGAGCGTCTTGACCGAATTGCCAAAGAAGTCCTCGGCATGCTTCAGCGCGTCGGGACGGCCGACGACAGTGATATGGTCGCCATACTGCAGTCGCAGGTTGTCGGTAGCCAGGAGCTTGATGTCGCCACGGGTGATGCGACTCACGTTGACGCCATAGGCGTCGCGCAGATGAAACTGCCCGAGTTTGCGGCCGTTGAGGGCCGTGCGCGTGAGGACAAGGGTGCGGCTCTCGACGTTGGCGTCGATGTGGTTCCAGTCGATCTTCGACTTGTTCCAGTCCTTCTGCACCTCCTGGCCGAAGAGCATCTCCATAGCCGTCTCCGCCTCTTTGCTGGTCACGACCAAGACATTGTCGCCCGTATAGAGCTTTGTACTTGCCAAAGGCACCATCGTTTGTCCCTGGCGCCAGATGCGCGAGACGATAAACTTGGCTTGTGTGGCGCGGGCTATCTGGGCCAGCGTCCTCCCCTCCAGGGCTGGATTGACCACCACGTACTGCCCCACGAAGGTATGGTCCTCGTCGCCCTCATGACGGAGTTTGAGATCGTCGGGCTTGACGAAAAACTTTCTGATGAACATCATCGCCAGGATGACACCGAGGACACCCAGCGGATAGGTGACGGCTGTAGCCAAGGCTGCACGTCCGCCTCCCACGCCTGCATGCTCCAAGGCCTGCTGCGCCGCACCAAGGGCCGGCGTATTGGTCGTCGCGCCACAGAGCACACCGATCATATCGCTCATCGGGATGGGCGTGAGGTAGGACAGGACGACGGCCAGCAGCGTCCCGAGGAAGATGACTCCGAGAGACCAGAGGTTGAGCGCGGTTCCCTCGGCACGCAGCGAGCCGAAGAAGTTGGGACCGACATGCAGTCCAAGGGCATAGACAAACAGCACAAGGCCGAAAGTCTCGCAGTAGTCAAGCATCTCGTGGTCTATCTCCAGATGCAGACTACCCACGAATATGCCAAAGAAGAACACAAAGGCAATACCCAGGGATATGCCACCGAGTCTGATCTTACCAAGCCACAGACCGATACCACAGATGAGGGCTACGATGATGATGGCCTGAATACTCGACTGGATGTTGAGAAGGGAGCTGAGCCAATCCATATTTTCATTCACTATTTGAGGCTACAAAATTACGGCTTTCCTACCAACTGACAAAATCGCCCGACGTTTATTTGCACCCCAAAGGTGTTTACTTGACCTAAAACTATCACGTCATATTCAAAATAAACACGATGTGGTTTGCCATTGTCAATTTCTTTTAGTACATTTGCACCGCCATGGAAGAAAAGAAGATACTCGACATCAACACGGTCAACGACTACGTGGACTTCATCGGTGCGCCGAGGCAGAATCCACACATCAACGTCGTGGACCTCTCGGGGCTGCAATCCATCCCCAGAAGCCGCGACCACTACCACATCTACGGCCTGTTGATGCTCGACAATGCCGACAGCACGCTGACCCACGACATCAACCGATCGTCGGAGGGAGGCGGCACGCTGATGTTTAGTGCGCCAGGATGCCTCACCGGTATCGACAACGGCAGCAACGTGAAGCTCAACGGATGGCTTCTCCTCTTCGACCCGACGCTCATCCTCGACACTCCGTTGGGGCGACGCATCGGCGACTTCCACTATCTGGGCTACGAGCATCAGGACGCCCTGAGACTGACGCCCAGCGAAAGCAGCGCACTGCTGAGCTGCTTCAGCCTGCTGCGGCGCGAACTGCAGCGCCCCGTGATGCCAGACAGCAACAGCGAGCAGGTGATCCTCGACTTTCTCCAGCTCATCCTCGACTACTGCCAAGGCTTCTACAACCGGCAGTTTAAGCAGGACAACACGTCCCACAGTGTCCACCGCCGTCTGCGCCAGGTACTCGACAACTACTATGAGCACGGACTGCAATTTAAGCAGGGTGTGCCCAACGTGCGCTATTGCGCTGGAGAGCTCTGCCTCTCGGCCAACTACCTCGGCGACCTGATGAAACAGACGCGAGGCAAGAATGCCGTGACGGCCATCCACGAGTATGTGATGGAGCGCGCCAAGGTGCTGCTGGCCACGGACAAGAGCGTGAGCCACGTGGCCTACGACCTCGGTTTCGACTACCCGCAACACTTCATCCGCCTCTTCAAGAAGTCGTTCCACCTCACCCCCGCGGCCTATCGCCGCAGCCTCTCCTCCCCGCAGACCACAGACGAGGGAACAGAGAGCGACACAGAAAACATTGATTACCAACCATAAAAGTAACAAGACAATGAAAGCAATTCATTCAGACATGGCTCCCGCAGCCATCGGCCCGTACAGCCAGGCCATTCGTACCGGCAACGTAGTGTTCATCAGTGGTCAGCTCCCCATCGACCCCGCCACGGGCAACTTCGCTGAGGGCGGCATCAAGGAGCTCACCCGCCAGAGCCTCAACAACGCCAAGGCTATCCTTGCCGCCGAGGGCCTGACGATGGCCGATGTGGTCAAGACTACGGTTCTCATGGCCGACATGGCCGACTTTGCCGAGATGAACGAGGTGTATGCTGAGTTCTTCCAGGCCCCCTTCCCCGCCCGCTCCGCCTTCGCCGTGAAGACGCTGCCGAAGAACGCACGCGTGGAGATCGAGTTGATCGCCGAGGCTAAGTAATAACCTCTGCGGACAACCATTCTTACCTGACGAAAGCCGCACCGCCTCTCCTGCTTGACAACATGGAGAGGCCGTGCGGCTTTCTCTTTTTCCAACGGTCTCCTATCGCGGCCCTCTCCTGACAGGGGAGGCTTTCTACGACAAGACCGCTATCATACTCCGCGCTCTGCCCAGTCGCTACGGTCGAGGTTGCGGTAGCTGATGGCTTCGGCAAGATGGCTCGGCTGGAGCTGTTCGCTGCCTTCGATGTCGGCGATGGTGCGAGCCACCTTCAAGATGCGATTGTAGGCACGGGCGGAGAGGTTGAGGCGCTCCATCGCCATGCGCAGTAGGCTGATGCCAGCCTCGTCGGGTTCGGCATATTGGTGGATCATGCGCTCGGTCATCTGTGCGTTGCAATGGACGCCGGGAATGTCCTTGTAGCGCAACTCCTGACGCTGGCGAGCCTTGATGACGCGCTCACGGATAGCGGAACTTGGCTCTCCTGGCTGCGCCTTGGAGATATCTTTGAAAGGAACAGGCGTGATCTCGCACTGAATGTCGATGCGGTCGAGCAGCGGTCCTGAGATTTTGTTCATATACCGCTGGATCTGTCCCGGCGAGCACACACAGACATGGGTCGGGTCGCCATAGTAGCCACAGGGGCAGGGATTCATCGAGGCGACGAACATGAAGGAGGCTGGGTAGGTGATGGTGTATTTGGCGCGCGCGATCGTGATCAGACGATCTTCGAGCGGCTGACGCAACACTTCGAGGGTATGCTTGTTGAACTCGGGCAACTCGTCGGCGAAGAGCACGCCGTTGTGGGCCAGAGAAATCTCGCCAGGCATGGGGTCCACACCGCCTCCGACCAATGCCACCTGGGAGATGGTGTGGTGCGGACTGCGAAACGGGCGCTGCGAGATCAGTCCCTTACCGGCAGACAACTTGCCCGCAATGGAGTGGATCTGCGTTGTCTCCAGGCTCTCCGAGAGCGTCAGAGGAGGCAGTATCGACGGCAAGCGCTTGGCCATCATACTCTTGCCCGATCCTGGCGGACCTATCATCACGAGGTTGTGACCACCCGCGGCAGCCACCTCCAAGGCGCGCTTCACGCTCTCCTGTCCACGGACATCGGCGAAATCGAGATCGAAATCGTACTGCTGTTCGTAGAATTCCTTCCTCGTATCAACCACGCAGGGGCTGAAATCGGCATCGTCGCCCTTGAGGAAGCGAATGACCTCGGTGATACTGCTCATACCATAGACGTCGAGCTGGTTGACCACTGCAGCCTCGTGCTCATTAGCTTTGGGGACAATCAGTCCCTTCATCTGGTCTTTGCGCGCCCGGATGGCAATGGGGAGCACGCCCTTGACGGGCTGCAGCGAACCGTCGAGACTCAGCTCGCCGACGAGCATATAACTACCCAGACGGTCGGAGGGAATATCGCCATTGGCCGCAAGGATGGCTACGGCAAGCGGGAGGTCAAATCCACTGCCCACCTTTCGGAGACTCGCAGGAGAGAGGTTGGCCGTGATGTCGGCGACGGGAAACTTCAACCCCGTATTGAGCAGAGCTGCCGCAATGCGGTCGCGGCTCTCCCGCACGGCCTCGTCGCCCAGTCCCGTGAGCCGGTAACTGACGCCTCGCGTCAAACTCACCTCGACGGTGATCGTCGTCACCTCCAGTCCATTTACTGCCGCGCTATAAGCCTTGACAAGCATCTTAATTCTTATTTAGTATGAATGATTCGTTTCCAAAAACCGTTTCCGCAACTCCTCATCGCTCAGCGAGCGCTGCTTCACGCGTCCGTTCTCTACCAAGATATTGTCGGGAAGGTAATGGAGCGACAGGTTGGCCAGCAACGGACTGTCGAGCATACGACCATCGCAGACCGTGGGCAGCGTGACGTCAAACTGGCGTAGCAACTTCTCGCAGTCCTTGCGCGTCGCATCGAGACAGATGGTCAGCACCTGCAGGTCGGGATGCTGGCGCTTGGCCTCCTGGACCGCGCGAAGACAACCCAGACTCCTGTAGCTCCACGAAGCCCAAACGATCACTACGCCCTCGCCACTGCGGAAGTCTTGCTGCGTGAACGTCCGGCCGCTGAGGGTGAGGGCCTTGAAGCGGGGCAACGGCTGCCCTACCCTTACCGTCTCGTAGGGGGCCAGCTGCTTGGCGAGCAGGACGAGGTGTCCATTGCGTGGCTGCTCCTTGCGCATGAGGTTGATGAGGCGGCGCGCCTCGGCATAGTCTGGGCGGTCGTTGCGGACGAGGTAGGTGCTGACGAGATAGGCTCCCACACGCGAACCGGGATGCTCCTTCACAAAGTCGGCCGTGAGTTTCGGGGCGTCCAAGGGGGAGTTTTTGGCCAGCAACTGCCGAAAATCGGTCATCAGCTCGTTGTCGTCCGTGCCCTCCACCTCCATTTCGCGCAGGTGGGAAGCGTCGGCCTTGACCATCACCTTGCCGCCAGGCTCGGCGAAGATCGGCTGCTCGGAATAGTTGGGGAAGACGAGGACAAGCGTCGAGGGGTCTCGCATCTCCGTCTCATAGACGAAGCGTCCTCCCTGAATGTTGATGGTGTCGAGGCCATCGATGCCCCCGTCAGGACTATAGACCAGCACCTGACCTTGATTTAAATGAAGGAAGCGACCCTCCATCTTAAACCGACCACTCTTGCCCGAGCAGCTGCCGAGCAACAACAATAAAAAGGCGGGAACGGCAAGCCATGTCATCGAGCAAGCCATTCTGATGATACTACGGATGAAAAAAGGATGATGTGTCATCATATTGCTCCATGCTTGAATGCTATCTTCGGATGGATGGAAGCTGTCCGAAGGAAAGATAAGGAGATGTGCCGCGAGCGGGACTCGAACCCGCACAGCCGTTACTGGCCAAGGGATTTTAAGTCCCTCGTGTCTACCATTCCACCATCACGGCAAACCGTCTGCAAAGTTAACCACAATAATTGAAACTCGCAAACGATTTCTATTGTTTTTTAGTCTGTGGGCCCTCAGGACCCCCGATTTGTCCAGCCTTGCGTCAATAAACTTTCAGCACACCGTAGGGTGTGGGGGCATTGCAGCGGTAGCTTATCAGCAGCGGGACGCCACTTCCCCTCACGAGGTTGCCTCCCGTATTGAGGTTGTAAGCCGCCTTACAGCGCCCACAAGAGGCCACCCCGTCGCCCGTCACGGTCAGCGGATAACTGCGCATGGGCAGGGCGTTGAGGTCGAAGCAGTTGGGACACTCCGCATCATAGGCGTAGAAGATGGGGGGATCGTCCATGCTGCCATAGCCGACGATCAACCCGTGGTTCATGCCGATGCGGTTCTGATTTTCCAGTCGGAGGTCGATGGCATTGAAGATGCTCACCGACGACATCCCCTGGTTGTTCTCAAACGTATAATGGGAAGCACCACCACGCAGGAGATAGCCAATCTTGCAGAAGACTCCCTTGGCCATCGGGTTCATGGCGGTGGCCAGCGTGGCATCCTGGTGCGTACCGTTGTCGAGGGTCAGGTTGCAGTGGTAGTTGCTATACCGATAGCCCGCATCCTCGCCACACGCCGTCAGAACAGCCAGCAAGCCAACCAGGCAAACGGCGCGCCACAGTTTTCTACTCATAGGGTATCATGCTCAGCGCGTCGGCCACCTTCTCTATGCCCTCCTGGAGCGGACCCGCCACCATGCCTTTGGCAAAAAACGGGATGTCGGCATCGATGGTGAGGCGCATCTTCGACGTGGTGTCGCTCGTCGGGAGCACCTGGATCCAAAACTGGAACTTCACGGGCGACTTCTCGCTCTGGAGTTTAATCATCTTCGGTTCCTCGCGCTCTACGATGCGCATCGATACCGCACCGATAGGCGCGATACTGATGCTGATGCTGTCCTGGTCGAAGCTCAGGTCTTTGAGCTTATCCTCGGGGATGCGGTCGCGGACGCGCTCGATGTTGGTGAAGTCGCTGAGCATCCGATAGACGTTTTCCTGCGGATAGGCGATGGCCTTGACACTACTTTCAAACTTACTCATATCCCTCTGGCTTTACTTCTTCCAGTTGGCCGGATCCTTGCGCCACTCGTGAAGCATCGGCACATCCTCCTCCTTGATATAGCCTGTCTCAAGAGCCTTCTCGACGACGTGCGGATAGTCCGTCAGCGTCACGAGCTTGACGCCAGCCTCCTTGAAGGCCTGCTCGGCGATGGGGAATCCGTAAGTGAAACTGGCTACCATGCCGACCACCTCAAATCCTGCCTCGCGAAGAGCGGCAACAGCCTTGAGCGAAGAGCCACCCGTAGAGATCAGGTCCTCGACGACCACGACCTTCGCACCTTCGGGAAGACGACCCTCGATCTGATTCTTCATGCCGTGATCCTTCGGTTTCGGACGAACGTAGGCGTAGGGCAGTGCCAGCTCGTCGGCCACCAATACTCCCTGGGCAATGGCACCCGTAGCCACACCGGCCACGGCATCGGCCTCGGGGAAGTGCTCCAGCACGGCGTGGGTCAGCCCCAACTTGACGAAGGAGCGCACGTCGTGGTAGGAGAGCGTCTGACGATTGTCGCAGTAGAACGGCGACTTCCAACCCGAAGCCCAGGTGAACGGGTCATTGGGCTGCAACTTCACGGCCTTGATGGCAAGCAACTTGCCAGCGAATACTTTCTTCAAATCTTCCATATTTCTTCTATACTATATTTTTTATCCTTTTATTTTAAAGGTAATGCCAACGAGCGCAGAACGTCAAGCTTGCTTGTTCGTTATGCCGAGTGCAGCTTATCTTATATTATAAAGACAATGCAAAGATAGCGCAAAAAACTGTAACGGCAAGGAGTTCTTGTATAGTTTTTGCGTCCGTTATCATTTCTTTTATTTTCCCCTCTTGCCCAGATGCTTCATGACGTGGGAGCAATACTGGTCGAGCACACGGAGCATGTCGTCGGGCAGATAGTCCAGCGCACGGTCGATGATGCCGGAGGGAATGTCGTAGTAAGCCTCAGCGATAGCTCCCGCAATGTCGGCCTTGGTATCGGTGTCGCCGTCGCAGAGTACGGCCAGGCGGATAGTCTCCTCGAAGTTGTTGGCGTCCAGAAAGCAGCGCAGCGCCATCGGGACGGTCTCCTGGCAGGTGCCGTCGAAATGGCCTTCCGCCCCAATCTTCATCACGTCCTTGAGCGAGGGAATCTCATAGCCGAAAAACTTGCGCACCTTCAGTTCCAAATCGGCCTTCGGAAAGCGCATGTTGCGAAGCCAGAAGATCGCCTCCGCCACACACTGGGCGCCCTTGATGCCTTCGGAATGGTCATGGCTGACCTCGGCACTCTTGCGTGCCTCTTCCTTGACGGTCTGCCAGTCATCAAAGAGCCAGCCCACGGCACTCACACGCATGGCCGACCCGTTGCCACAGGAGTTCATCGGATGGGCTCCGCCACTGCACACCCACTTCCAGAAGCGGTTGCCATAGCCACCCATCGGATGGGGATAGCGGGCGCACCAGTCGAGCAAAGCCTCGTCATAGGGACGCTCGTTGAGCACGGCATCAGCTACGGCGATAGTGCAAACCGTATCGTCGGTGAAACCACACTTGTCTGTAAACAACTTGAAGTTTTCTTCCGGAGCTGGTCCAAACTCAAATCTTGAACCAACAATATCACCAATAATTGCTCCTAACATAATCGTCTGAGAAAAAGGTTGTGCTTAGATGGTACTCCGGCTGGGAATCGAACCCAGATCAAAGGTTTAGGAAACCTACGTTCTATCCATTGAACTACCAGAGCTTCGGTTTTGGATGGTGCAAAGATAAGCATAAAAAGCCATTCCACCAAGAATCGCCTATACTTTTCCGCTCATTTCTTGCTTTTCCACCCCGTCTCAATCCTCGTCTCAGTCGGCCACAAGATGATAGGACCCACCTGCGTAGGCGCGCACCACCCCTTTCATCTCCAACGAGAAAAGCAGGGCAGTAAGCGGTCCCACACCGACACTCAGACGGACACAGAGATCGTTGATCTGCAAGTCGTTGCACTTGCGGAGTTCATCGACCACACGCTGCTCCTCGGGCGAGAGGTCGGGAAAGAGCTGTCGCTCGATACCTTTTCGCTTTGCCTCTGTCAGCTTTTGGTCGGTCTGCCAGCCCATAGCCTCCACGAGTTCGTCGGCACAAGTGATCAGTCCTGCTCCGTTGTCGCGAATCAGATGGTTGCAACCCTCACTGTAGGGGGCGCCGACAGCGCCGGGAAAAGCAAAAACATCGCGGGCGTAGTCGCGCGCAATGCCACAGGTGATCAGTCCCCCACCCTTGTCAGCACTCTCCACGAGGACGACGGCATCGCTCATGCCCGCCACGATACGGTTGCGGCGCACGAAGTTGATCTTGTCAGCAGTGGTGTGCGTCATAAACTCCGTCAGCAGCGCACCTCCTTCCGCCACCATCCTATTTGCCGTCTCGCGGTGGGCGCGTGGATAAAGGTCGTCGAGGCCATGGGCCAGCACGCCCACAGTGGGCGTCTCGTTGGCCAGACACTCGCGGTGCGCCCAAATATCCACTCCATAGGCCAACCCGCTCACCACCAGCACCTCAGGACATAGTTCCTTCAAACGGTGGACGAAACTGTGGATGAGATCCTGCCCGTAGCGGGTGCAACGGCGTGTGCCCACCACGCTGACCACCCGTCGTGCGTTGAGGCAGGCTTCGCCTCGGGCATAGAGCACCAAGGGCGCATCAACACATTCCCACAGACGCCGCGGGTAGCCACTGTCGCAAGGGGTAAGGACCCTCACGCCCTCCGCCTCCACATACGCCAGTTCATCGGCAACTCGCTGACGGTGGTCCGAGAGGTGAGACAGCAGTTGCACCAAGCGCGAAGAGGCGTCGGGCAAGACTTGTCGGATGTCGTCGGAGGCGGCGACGACCGCTTGTGCGGAACCCACCATAGTGTAGAGCGTCCGTATCTCCTGCAAGTGATAGTAGCCCACACGGCTGAGCAGCATCGCGGCAAAGCGTTCGTCTTCTGCAATCACGTCCATCGTCATACTATTCTTTTCTTTATTATTATTCTTTGGAAAGATAAGGAGCGAAGGCTCGGTCATAATCCTCGCTCACGGCGAGCCGGCCATGGACGAGCGTGACCAGTTCCACGCGTCCACGGAAGCATAGCTTTCCGTCGGCCTCTCGGAAGAGGTCGTGGACGAAGATGTAGCGGATGCCCTGCTTTTCGAGTCGCAGGCGTGAGACGATGATATCATCGCAGCGCAGCGGAGCCTTGTATTCTAGATTCATCCGTGCCACCACAGCATCCGTGCCCTGCCCGTGCATCTCAGCGAAACTCAGTCCGCAGGCTTTCAGAAACCGGTGACGCGTATGCTCCGTGTAGTGGAGATAGTTGGCGTTGTTGACAATGCCCTCGATGTCGCACTCATAGTCGCGCACCTCCAGACGGGTCTCAAAGATATAGTCGTTGTTCATAGGATCGGTTATCTATTCTTATCATGATCGGTTTTCTTCAGATATTCATAGCCGAAGCGGCAGCGCAGGCACTCCTTTCGGTCGCAGTAGGCACGCTTCAGTTGTATCAGTGCCTGGGAGTCGCCCGCCGTCTGCGCCTTCAGTCCCACCTTTTTCCACGTCTCTACGATATGATTCTTCTCCGCGCTCAGTGCTTCGAGCAGATCGAAGGCGCGGTCGCAGAGTTTCTCGTCGCCCTTGTGACGCCCGTAGGCGAAGAGCATGGGCACAGCGGTGTTGATGGTGAGCAGGGCAATCGAGGAGGCCGAGAGTCGCTTCTCGCTCCGCCGGCTCTCCAGGCCAAAGAGGTAGTGGGTCTCCCAGTAGGGTGTCACACTGGTGGCAAGCAGTTCGGCGACCTGGTGCAAGGAGGCGCAGTCCACCAGACGCGACAGTCCGGCGCGCCCCTCGTGATAGAGGCGTGCGAGCTGAACGATGCGGATAGTGGGAAAATTCTGCGGACGTAGGCGCAGGAAACGCCATAGGTGGCCGTCGATGGGACGGAGCGAAAACTTACGGGCGAGATACGCATACTCGCTCCGTAGCCGCTGGAAGTAGGTATCCTCGTCCGCAGCCTCACGACACCGCGGGGGCAGGACTGCGGAATCGAGCAGTCCGGCCTGTCCGAGGAAGAAAGCTTCCACCTGGAAGAGGTCGTCGCGGTGGTGTCCCACGCTGCCCAGGGGGATGGATCGCGCCCACAGTTCGAAAATGTCGCCATTGACGCCAAACCCGAAGTTGCGCGCCAGCGTCACGAAGTAGGCGGCCTCCCACGATCCCTCGCAGGCCTTGACGCGATCGCTGATGGCCTCCGTCTTTTGCTCCAGCCGCTCCGTCTGCAGCGCACTAAGCCAGGAGCAGACCGTCAGTCGCGGGAGCGAGGATATGACGGCATGGCAGGGCGGATAGTCCTCTGCAGCAAGCAATTCCTGATAGTGGTCTCTGACGCGGTCGGGCACGTGGAGCACCATCTGCGGGGGCGTGGCGCCCTGGCTGGTGCGGACCACGACATCAGCAATGTCCACGACATGGAGCACGACGTTGTCGTAGCGTGCGTCGCGGTCATGGCCGTGGACGAACCAGTCGGAAGCCTTGTCATGGATCTCCACATTGCCGACCCAGAGCGTTCCGTCGATCCTCACCTTCGCATTGAAGAAGTCGGGACCGGCATGGCGGTTGTGCAGTCCCACATCGACCACCTCCACAGACTTCCCGTCCGTGGTGGTCAGTGGGGCAAGCGGAAACAGCTTGTGCTTCCAGACATAGTGGAGAAGTTCTTCCATGAGGCCTTTTCAGCTTGTTTGTATAGGGGAGCACCAATGGCTGGCGCCAGCCCTCGTCATCATCAATATCTATCGCAGCACCTTGCGCACCGTGCCGTCACTCATGCGGACGACATAGACCTGGCCCTCGCGCGGCGCACTGACCTTGCGACCACAGAGATCGTAAGTGGCAACGGGGCGCACCGTGGCGGACGAGGCGGCTTCCTCAATGCCAGTGGCACCAGCGGAAATGACGTCATCCACATTGCCAAAGATAAAATCGCCCTTGAAATCGGTGCCGTAGAACGAGGCTTCGGCCTTCACCTTGAAATAGAGCTGACCAGCAGCCACCTTGCCCTCCAGCTCGATAGGCACGGCACCAAGACGCGGACCCACCCAGACGGGAAAGCCCGAGATCGTGCCCGAGCTGATGCGGATGCTCTTCGCCACGCCCAGATCGGTCACACCGGGTTGATCGGGATTGCCCACGGCGTCGATGCTGTCAATGACAACATTACCAATTCCCATGCCAGCAGCCTCATAGGTGAGGTTGTCCACCGACAATGTGTACTGCCCGTTGTCCAAACGGGTCAGCGTGGCTACTTTCTCCTGATCCTGAATGGTCTCTCCGCCGCGCACCAGAACGAGGTGTCCGGTGTAGTCGTCGGCCATTGCGCCCATGCCACAAAGCAGGGCGAGCGCGAGTGTAAATAGTTTCTTCATTTTCTTCATTTGTTTGTTATTATATGTTGCATGTGCAATCCTTCTACTCCCCTCAATCCTGAAATTCTCTTTCGTATTGATAAACAATACTTTTTAGGACTGGTTAGAGATGCAAAGTTACGGCGTTTTTTTGTGTTATCCGAAAAAACTTCGTAATTTTGCACAATTATCATTCATAAGCAACAACTATACACTCACAGACAAGATGAAGATAGCACTCATTGGGTATGGGAAAATGGGCCACATGATCGAGCAGATTGCCATCAGTCGCGGCCACAGTATCGTTTGCAAGATAGACATCGACAACCCGGACGACTTCGACTCGCCCGCCTTCGCCTCGGCCGACGTGGCGATAGAGTTTACCAACCCCACAGCGGCGTATGGCAACTTCCTGCGCGCGTTCCGCCACAACGTGAAGGTCGTGAGCGGATCGACGGGCTGGATGCACCATCACAAGCTGGACGTGGAGCGTTTGTGCCGCGAAGAGGGACAGACACTCTTCTGGGCCAGCAACTTCTCCGTCGGCGTGGCCATCTTCTCGGCCGTCAACCGCTACCTGGCCAAACTGATGAACCAGTTTCCACAGTATGACGTGGCCATGACCGAGACCCACCACGTCCATAAGCTCGACGCACCGTCGGGCACCGCCATCACCCTGGCAGAGGAGATCTGTCAAAATCTGGACCGCAAGACGGAATGGAAGAAGGGCACCACCACCTGGGACGACGGGCGCATCGAAGGAAAGTCGGCCCACAGAGACGACCAGCTGCTCATCGACAGCGTCCGCCACGACGAGGTGCCGGGCATCCATAGTGTCCGCTATGACAGCGAGGCTGACGAGATCACCATCACCCACTCTGCCCACTCGCGCAAGGGCTTTGCCCTCGGAGCGGTGCTGGCTGCGGAATATACGCTCACCCACAACGGACTGCTCACGACGAGCGACCTCTTCCAATTCTAACCTCCAGGTCGCTCCTGATTCATACGAAAAACTAACAATCTCATGATAGACAAAGAAAAACAAAAACTCGACCCGAAGAAGCAATGGGCGAAGTTTATCATCGTAGGAGGCCTCTACCTGCTCTTCCTCCTTTGGGTACAAAGCTGGTTGGGACTGGTCGTCCTGCCGTTCATTTTCGACAACTACATCACCAAGAAGATACGCTGGACGTGGTGGAAGGACTCCGAGGGCCCCGTGCGTATGGTAATGTCGTGGGTTGACGCACTGATCTTTGCCCTCGTGGCTGTCTATTTCATCAACCTCTTCCTGTTCCAAAACTACGTCATTCCCTCCTCTTCCTTAGAGAAGAGCCTCCTCACGGGCGACTACCTCGCCGTCTCCAAGGTGAGCTACGGACCGCGCATCCCGCAGACACCGCTCACCATGCCGCTCACCCAGCATACCATGCCGGTCTTCAACTGCAAGAGCTACATCGAGTGGCCTCACTGGGACTACCGCCGCGTGAAGGGTCTGGGACACGTAGAGCTCAACGACATCGTCGTCTTCAACTATCCTGCTGGCGACTCCCTGCTGAGCAACGAGGCCTATCAGGCTCAGGACTACTATCAGATGGTCTATAACACGGGCGAGAGCCTCCTCATGCAGCAGCAACCGGACGTCAACCTCGCCACGATGAGCCTCCTGCAACAGCGCGACTTCTTCAGCAAGGCCTACGCCTTGGGACGCAACTACCTCGTGCAGAACCAAGCCGTCTATGGCGTGATCGACTCGCGCCCCACTGACCGCCGCGAAAACTATGTGAAGCGCTGCGTCGGAATGCCTGGACAGATGCTGCAGATCAAGAACAAGATCGTCTATCTCGACGGCAAGCCCAACAAGGAGCCGGAGAATGTGCAGTACACCTACCTCATCAAGTGGCGCGGCGTGACGGCCAGCGAACTCCTGGGACAGCGCTATGACGACCTGCGCAAGGAGCTCAACATCAGCGAGGAGGACGTACAGAGTCTCAGCTACCTCCACGGCGCGGACGTGGAGCGCGGCACCATCCTCAACGACGCCATACTGAAAGAGTATGACGGCTACATGCCGCTCACGAAGCGTGCCGCTCAGGCCCTCAAGCAGAAGGGACTCATCGCTGCCATGCGTCCCGTCACAGACCGCGACGTCTTCTCGGGCATGGTCTATCCGCTCAACGGCTACACACAGTGGACGCGCGACAACTATGGTCCGGTATGGATTCCGAAGAAAGGAGAGAGCATCAAGCTGACCCTCGCCAACCTGCCGGTCTATGAGCGCTGCATCCACGTCTATGAGGGCAACGACCTGGAGGTGAAAAACGGCAAGATCTTCATCAACGGCAAGCAAGCCTCATCCTACACCTTCAAGATGGACTACTACTGGATGATGGGCGACAACCGCCACAACTCTGCCGACTCACGCTACTGGGGCTTCGTGCCTGAGGACCACATCGTCGGCAAGCCGCTCTTCGTCTGGTGGTCGAGCGATCCCGACCGCCATGGTTTCAGCGGCATACGCTGGTCGCGCCTCTTCACATGGGTCGGAAACATCAAGTAAGGATGCTGACGCCAATCCATCACCACAACCACATGCCCCACCCCCTTGCGGGTGGGGCTTTGCTCTGTTCGGCCTACTTCGCCCCTATCCAGTGGTGGCAGAAAGCGTACCGCCACCAGAGCGTGTACATAGAGGGCTGCGACCACTTCGTCAAGCAGACCTACCGCAACCGCTGCCTCATCGCCACGGCCAATGGCACACAGTCGCTATCCGTCCCCGTAGAGAAGCCTGCTGACGGACGACTCGACAAGACGCTAATGCGTGAGGTGCGCATCAGCGACCATGGCGACTGGCGCCGAATCCACTGGAGTGCGCTCTGTGCGGCCTATGGCGAGAGCCCTTTTTTCGAGTATTATGCCGATGACCTCCACCCCTTCTTTGAGCGGTCTTGGCACTACCTCCTCGACTTCAACACCGCCATCACCCACACACTCTGCGCGCTGATCGGCTTCAAGCCAGATATCCACGAGACTACCCAATATCTTTCCACACCCCTCGACGATCGCCTCGACCTGACGGACTACCGCGAGGCTATCCGCCCGAAGCACGCCTTGCCTGACCCAGACTTCTCACCGTGCCCCTACTATCAGGTCTATGCACAACGGTTCGGCTTCCAGCCCAACCTCAGCATCCTCGACCTGCTCTTCAATATGGGCAACGAGGCCGTGCTCTATCTATAAGGGCGTTACTATAAAAGGAGTAGAACGGTCTCCCATGAGCGCTCCACTCCTTTTACTATTTACTATAGACTGACGTTCGTCGCAACCAAACGAACAGAGACCATTATAGATTAATGGTTTAGCGTGCCCGTGTTGACAACAGGCTGTGCCGAGTCGTCACCGCAGAGCACAACGAGCAAGTTGCTCACCATGGCAGCCTTCTTGTCATCGTCGAGTTCCACAATACCTTCACTGCTTAGTTTGTCGAGCGCCATTTTCACCATCGAGACGGCACCCTCCACAATCTTCTCGCGCGCAGAGATGATCGCGTCAGCCTGCTGGCGGCGAAGCATCACGGCGGCAATTTCCGGAGCATAGGCCAGATAGTTGATGCGCGCCTCCACCACCTCGATGCCCGCCATACTTAGGCGTTCGTCGAGTTTCTCCTCCAGCTGTTTGTTGATCTCATCTGCACCGTCGCGAAGAGTCAGTTCCTTACTGGCCGAATCGTTATTGTCATAGGCATAGAGTCCTGCCACCTGACGAAGGGCTGCGTCGCTCTGAGTCTTGACGAAATTCTCAAAGGCAAGCATCACGTTCGACACGCTTGTGCCAACCTGCTGTGCGCCCCCGCTCTGTGCCATGGTCTGTGAGTCGATTTCAAACATAGCCTTGTAGGTATCCTTTAGCTTCCACACGAGTACCAGGCCTATCATCACCGGGTTGCCCGTCTTGTCGTTCACCTTGATAGGCTGGGCGTCAAGGTTGCGAGCACGAAGCGACAGTTTCTTGGTGTTAATAAAGGGGTTAACCCATGAGTAGCCCACGTTGGTGTAGGTGCCTTTATATTTCCCGAAAAACATCATCACTCGCGCCTCGCCTGGTTCGACCATCACGAAGCCTCCCCAAACGAAGAGTGTGACTGCCAACAAAGCAAAACCCACGCCGATAAGAAGTCCTGCCAACAACTCGTGCTGGCACCAAACAAAGCCCGCAACCACCATGACAGCACTCAACACTGTCAACAGTATATTGAGGAAAAGCATGGCGAAACCACTGAGGGTCAAACCTTTGAACTGAAATTCCTTTGTCTCCATAATCATATTTTTAAAGGGTTACACATGATTGCTTGATGATATCATTATGACATTGCAAATGTATGAATAATAAATGGGATAGCAAAGAATTCACGGTCTTTTATGAAAAAACAATGTTGCTTATGGATCTTGACAAACTAATCTTCAAATAAACGATCGAATAGTATCCCATAAATAAGAAATCATAGGATTATTAATGGAGATTATCTCTGTATGATCGGTTTGAGTTGGTTGTCATAAAGAAAGAACAGTCAAGAGGCCGTGCTAACGATGTTGGCACGGCCTCTTGACCCTCTATAGCAGTGCGGGCAACTCGAAGAGACGGATACCGTTGCTGCCTTTGATGAGAATGGTGCGTCCCGATGGCTGCTCCTCGGCGATAGCACGCCGCACGGCCTCAACATCAGGGAAGGTGCGGTAAGCAGTGTTGGTGGCAGCAAACTCGGGACCCACGAGCCACACGTCGTGGAAGCCGTCGTGCGCCAGGAGGTTCACAATGCGCTGGTGCTCTTCGGCAGAGGCCTCGCCAAGTTCGCGCATATCACCGAGAATAGCCATTTTGTGGTCGGCCTCGGTGAGACGGAAATTCTCTATTGCCGCAGCCATACTCGACGGATTGGCATTGTAAGCATCCACTATGAGGCGGTTGCGGTCGGTCACGGTCAGCTGCGACCGGTTGTTGCTCGGCTGATAGTCCTCCAGGGCCTGGGCTGCGTCCTGTGGCGACACGCCGAAATGGAGACCAATGGCAATGGCGGCGAGCATATTGCTCATGTTGTAAGATCCGATGAGCTGAGAGCGCACCTCCAATGGCTGCGGTGTGAGGGCCGCGGCGGCCTGGAAAGAGAAACAGAGGAAGGGGGCACAGGAGATCAGTGTGCCACGGATGTCGGCGGTAGAGTCCGTGCCATAGGTGACGACGCGGTCAAACTGACGTTCGGCAGCCATCTCCATCAGGTCGGCATCGCTCTCGTTGAGAAAGAGCAGGGCGCCATGGGCCCGCATGAAATCATAGAGTTCACCTTTCGTCCGTTTTACACCCTCGAAAGATCCGAAGCCCTCCAAGTGGGCACGCCCTACATTGGTGATCATGCCACAGGTCGGCTCAACATAATCCACAAGCTGCTGTATGTCGCCCGGATGGGAGGCTCCCATCTCCACAACCGCTATCTCATGTTCGGGCGTGATCTGAAGCAGCGTACGCGGCACGCCTACATCGTTGTTGTAGTTGGCCTCGGTGTGGAGCACACGGTATTTTTTGGCCAAGACCGCGGAAACCAGTTCCTTGGTTGTGGTCTTACCATTCGTACCCGTGATGCCGATGACAGGAATGTCAAACTGGCGGCGATGCTCACGGGCCAGTTCCTTATAGGTAGTCAGCGCATCAGTCACGACGATATAGCGTGCGTCGCCAGCCACGGCATATTGCGGTTCATCAACCACGGCATAGCTACAGCCCTTCTCCAAAGCCTGGGCGGCAAAACGATTGCCGTCGAAGGATGCACCCTTGAGCGCGATGAAGAGACTGTTCTCTGGGCAATGGCGGCTATCGGTCGTCACGCAGGAGCAGCGACGATATAATGCGTAAAGTTCTTTGATGTCCATAATCTTGCAGATGATAAAAACGATACGGGGCGCGGTGGCACAGGCAATAGCTGCGCCCGACGGGTTCACCATCCTCCTGTATCCTTCCCCACTGCAAAAGTAATGCTAAAAGCTCAAACCCGCAAATTATCACCGATTATTTTGCAAATTCAAATTAATTATCTACTTTTGTCCGCTGTTGCAAAAAAGTACTGACACATGGAATATACAATACAAGTGAAGGGGGGGCTCGTCAGCCTTCGTGAACCGCAGGTCATGGGAATTCTCAACTGCACGCCCGACTCGTTTTTCGCCGGGTCGCGCGTACAGACCGAGGAGAGCATCGCCCGCCGTGCCAACCAAATCATCGAGGAGGGCGGCACCATGATCGACGTGGGTGGCTTCTCCACCCGCCCAGGCGGTGTGGAGGTACCGGAGGAGGAGGAGATGCGCCGCTTGCGCTTCGCCCTGCCCATCGTGCGCCGCGAGCAGCCCGAGGCCATTCTCTCGGTCGATACCTACCGTCCCAACGTGGCACGAATGGTAGTAGAGGAGATGGGAGCCGACATCATCAACGACGTGAGCGAGGGTGGCATCACGGGCGTGGTCGATACGCCGCTGGAGCAGACGACCGACGAATATCCTGCCATTTTCCGCACGGTGGCAACCTTGGGCGTACCCTACATCCTCATGTCGGTAAAGCCCACCATCCACGACATGCTCTTGGCTATGGCACGCGAGGTGCAGCAGCTCCGCGATCTAGGACAAAAGGATATCATCCTCGATCCTGGGTTCGGTTTCGGCAAGACGCAGGAGCAAAACTACGACGTGCTCCGCGAGATGAACCGTCTGAGTACTCTCGGCCTCCCCATCCTCGCTGGCATGAGTCGCAAGCGGATGATATTCCAGCCGCTGGGCACCAATCCCGACGGCAGCCTCAACGGTACGACCGTTGTCAATACGCTGGCCCTGATGAACGGCGCCTCCATCCTCCGCGTCCACGACGTCAAGGCGGCAGCGGAGGCGGTGCGCCTCTTCGGCTGCTACCAGGCTGAATCGAAGAAATAGTACCGAGGATGCAATAGAGAGAATTCTCGCCAATCCCCCCACCAATAACCCAGACACAGTCATGTTTTTTGAATTTGGAATCAAAGACGTAATCGACATTCTCCTTGTCGCCCTGATGCTCTACTATCTCTACCGGGTGATGAAGGAATCGCGATCGCTCAATGTGTTCATCGGCATCATGGTCTTTGTCCTCGTCTGGCTCTTCGTGAGCCAAGTGCTGGAGATGCGTCTCCTAGGCAGCATCATGGACAAGCTCGTCTCCGTCGGTGTCATCGGCATCATCGTCCTCTTCCAAGAGGAAATACGCCACTTCCTCTACAATCTCGGCGCACGCCGCCAGGTGCAGAGCGTGCTGCGCATCTTTTTCAGTAGCAAGGATGAAGAAAAGGCGGACAAGGAGGCCATCATGCCCATCGTGATGGCCTGTATGAGCATGAGCCGTGGCAAGGTGGGCGCGCTGATCGTCATCGAGCGGGGCATCTCGCTCAGCGACATCTGCGACACAGGCGACTATATCGACGCGCGCATCAACCAGCGCCTCATCGAGAACATCTTCTTCAAGAACTCACCCCTCCACGACGGTGCGATGGTGATTACGAAGAAGCGCATCCGGGCCGCTGGCTGCATTCTTCCCGTGAGTCACAACCAGGACATTCCCAAGGAACTGGGACTGCGCCACCGTGCCGCCATGGGTATCTCGCAGGACTCCGACGCCATCGCCATCGTCGTCTCCGAGGAGACGGGACGTATCAGCGTGGCTATCAAGGGAGAATTCCAGCTGCGCCTCTCGGCAGAGCAGCTAGAGAGCGTGCTCACCAAGGAGATGATGCCCGCCACCTAATCTTGGATCCGCTGACGGATATCCTGGCTGATCGTAGCGGGATCGACAGGACGAAGTCCGTCGGGAGAAAGAAGAAGAAGGAGGTCAGCCAACTCGGCAGCCAACTGGAGGTCGTGGGTGGAAAGGAGGATAGTCTTGCCCATGGTGTGGGCCAAGCGCGAGAGCAGCCGGAGCGTGTCGATGCGACTGTGGAAGTCGAGGAAGGCCGTCGGCTCGTCGAGAAGAATGATGGGGGTCTCCTGAGCCAAGGCGCGAGCAATCATCACCTTCTGACACTCACCGTCGCTCAGCGAGTCAATCTTACGGTCACGAAGCGGCCAAGCCCCCGTCTCGACAAGACTTTGGCGCACGGCCAGCTCATCGCGGGCAGCAAGGTTGCCCCAAAAGCCCGTATAAGGACTGCGCCCCATGCCGACGAGGTCGTGGACGGTGAGTCCACCCATTTCGGGCCGCTGGGTGAGAACGATGGAAATAATCCGTGATCGCTCGCGCTGCGAGAGACTATCGGCCTCGCGGCTACCCAGCCAAATCTCTCCGCCCACCTTCGGCTGAAAGCCCGACAGGGTGCGCAGGAGTGTCGATTTGCCAATGCCATTGTCGCCGATGAGACAGGTCAGGCGACCTCCGAGGATAGTAATGTTAATATCACGGGCCACGACGGGACCACGGCGATAGCCGATGGAGAGATGGTGCAAGCGGATGTCCATGGCGCAAAAGTACGCATTTTATTTGGTTCTCTCACCATTTTTCACGATATTTGCAAACTGAAAAATCATATACTCACAGGATAAGAGTGAACTAACGACCAAGGATAAGAGTGAACGAGCAATGACAATCAACGAGAACGCCCAACAAGCCCTCCAGCGGCAAAAACTGCTGCTACAGATGGAATATTACGCTGAGAAAGAGGCTTTCCGCAAACAGACGGAGGTCGTGGGAATGCAGCGCAAGGTGAAGCGCGGCGACGCATGGTTTCCCCTGCGTGTGGGCAAAAACTACTATAATAGCCTCAACCAGCGCGTGGTGGAGGTGTACAGAGAGCAAGACTTGGACATAGAGCACAATTTTGAGTTTGGCAAACCCGTAGTCTTCTTCCGCCAAACCACCGAGGGCAAACTCCATTTCTTTTCCTTCACGGGCACCGTCTCCTACGCCGATGGCGAGCGGATGGTAGTGGTCGTCCCCGATAGCGCTCCGCTACTCGATCTTCAGTCCGACGGCGGACAGAAGATCGGTTGCCAACTCTCGTTTGACGAGACGAGCTATCGCGAGATGCTCGACGCCCTCGACCGCGTGATCTCGGCAAAAGGCAATCGCCTGGCCTACCTGCGCGACCTCTTCTACGGTCCCCAGCCAGCACAGACCTATGGTTTCGGTCCAGTGCGCCTGCCGTGGCTCAACGGCGCCCAGGAGCAAGCCGTCAGCGAGGTAGTACGCGCCAAGGACGTGATGGTCGTCCACGGCCCTCCAGGCACAGGAAAGACGACGACGCTCGTCGAGGCCATCAACGAGACACTGATGCGCGAGAGCCAGGTGCTGGTGTGCGCACAGAGCAACATGGCGGTGGACTGGATCTCGGAGAAACTGGTCGATAGAGGCATTCCCGTACTGCGCATTGGTAATCCCTCGCGCGTCAACGATAAGATGCTGGGGTTCACCTATGAGCGACGCTTCGAGGCCCACCCCGACTATCCCCAGCTTTGGGCCATACGCAAGGCTATACGCGAACTGCGGGCACAGCGTCGGCGAGGCGGTTCGGAAAACTACCATCAGAAACTCGAAAGGCTGAAGAGCCGCGCCACAGAACTGGAACTACGCATCAATAGCGAGCTCTTCAACGAGGCACGTGTCATCGCCTCGACCCTGGTGGGGTCCAACAACCGGCTGATGCAAGGCCAGAAGTTCAACACGCTCTTCATCGACGAGGCAGCGCAAGCCTTGGAGGCCGCATGCTGGATTGCCATCCGACGAGCCTCACGGGTGATACTGGCTGGTGACCACTGCCAGTTGCCACCCACCGTGAAAAGTATGGCCGCACTCAAGGGCGGACTAGGCAAGACTCTCATGGAGCGCATCGTAGAGCGGAAGCCCGCAGTGGTGACGCTGCTGAAGGTGCAGTACCGGATGAACGAGGAGATCATGCGCTTCTCCTCCGACTGGTTCTACCACGGCGAGGTGGTGGGTGCACCACAAGTGAGCCACCGTGGCATTCTCGACTATGACATTCCAATAGACTGGATAGCCGTAGAGGGCGAGGCGGGAGAAGGTGGCGAGGAGTTTGTCGGCAACAGTTTCGGGCGGGTGAACAAGCGCGAGGCAGAACTCACCCTCGACGTGCTGCGCCGCTATTTTGTGAAGATCGGCAAGCGACGCGTACTCGACGAGCAGATCGACGTGGGCGTCATCTCCCCTTATCGTGCACAGGTACAGTACCTCCGCGCGCTGATCAAGAAGGACGCCTTCTTCAAACCCTTCCGCCACCTCCTCTCAGTCAATACAGTGGACGGTTTTCAGGGCCAGGAGCGCGACGTGATCCTCATTTCCTTGGTGCGTAGCAATGCCGAAGGCCAGATCGGCTTTCTCCGCGACCTGCGCCGAATGAACGTCGCCATCACCCGTGCGCGGATGAAACTCATGATTCTGGGCGACCCTGCCACGCTCTGCCGCCATCCGTTCTACAAGCGACTCTACGACTACGTACGATCTTTGGGTGGAACGGAGGCAGCAGATCCCGAAGCTACTCCGTGATGATGATGCAATAGGGCATGGGCTTCTCCAGCTGCATGAAGGTGATGGTCGGCGCATCGTCCTTCATGTAGAAGAGCGTGCTGCTCTTGCCGTCGGCCTTGTCGGCCTTATACCCCATCTGCACGGCCTGCTGCTGAAACTGCTTGTAGCAAGCAGCGTTGAAGATGCAGAGATACAAGGACTTGCCGTTGGCATCGAGGAGGATGAGGGAGGAGTTGCCTTTGGCAAACTTCGTGGGCAGGCCGTCCTTGGTCAAGTCCATGTTCTTCACCCAGGTGTATTCCTTGCCAAATGCCGTCGAGACGCCCTTGTACTGGTAGCCCTGCTTCGTGAGCAAGTCGTTGGCGGATTGTTGCCTGGGATTCTGAAAGATACGCACGGCCTGTGCCAGACTCACCACGTCGCTTTGCGCATGGACCGTCAGCGTGGCCGCCATCAGGAGGAACAGAAAAGAAAAGATCTTTGTTTTCATGAATGTCGTCTTTGGTGAGAGATGGTCGTCGGACTATTTCACTACGGTGGCACGGACTACACGGATATCCTTCAGCGGGCGGTCGTGGTCATCGGTGGCAGCCTTCTCGATACGTCCCACGACCTCCAGTCCCTCCACGACCTCGCCAAAGACCGTATAAGAGCCGTCGAGGTGGGGTGTGCCGCCAAGCGTCTTATAGACCTCGCGGATCTCCGGCGTGAGTTTCACTGTCCCCTGCGTCATCTGGTCTATGCGCTGCTGCAGTTTGTCGAGCGACGCATCGTCCCACTGGCGTCCCCAGACAATATAAAACTGTGTGGCCGAAGAGCGGCGCTCCGGATTGACATCGTCGCCCTCGCGGGCTGCTGCCACGGCCCCGCGCTTATGAAACAGTTGCGGGAATCGGATCTCGGCCGGAACGGAGTATTTCTCCGGTGTGTCGCCGAGGAGCTTGCCCTGCGGCGCACCGATGCTGCCGAGGTCGCCCGTCTGCACCATGAAATTGCTGATGACACGATGGAAAAGCACGCCGTCGTAGGCATGAGCCTCCACCAGTCTGAGGATATTGTCACGGTGCTGCGGCGTCTCGTTGTAGAGCGCGATGCGCACATTGCCGCTGTCGGTCTCCAGGAGAATCTCGTGGCGCGGCTCGGAAGTCTGGGCCGACACGCCCAGGGCGATCGTCAGCAACAGGCTAAGCAGGAAGGTTGTCTTTCTTCTCATCTTATTATTTACTATTGATTTTTTACTTTTGTGGAACATGATCTTGAGGAACACAGAACAGCTGCAAGGCCATCTGCTTAGCAGCTGACCATGCCGTTGTCCTCTCGCAGTTTCTCGTTGGCGATCATCAGTTGGATGCACTCCTCCAAATACTTGTCCACCTTCTGTCCCACGCGGGGGAAACCAAACTGGTGGGCCACCACGCGTTTCAGTTCGCTGCTTGGGATGGTACCCTGCTGTTGGACAAGATAGGCGATACAATTGCCGATCTCGCAGGGTGGTATCTCTTCTATCTCGCGCCCGCTGGCCTTGCGGTATTTATTCCATCCTCTCAGCCGGTCCTCAGAGGTCCAGACCGTGGGATTGGTCTCAGAGTCTCCCTTATCGAAATAGCATCCCAAGGCCGCATGCCGCACCCAGTCGGTGAGACGGATCGTGACACGTGGTATTTTCCACTCCTTTGCGATGCGCTTGGCGAGGTAGCTGAGACGGATGGGCTGCTCCACCCTCACGATCTCCTTCACGCCCATAGTGGCGCGTCGGCCATTGAGAAGCAAGACCTCGAGGCCACCCACGCCGACGAGATGGTTTATCTCAGCCACCTCGTAAGTCTCCAGCAGCGATTCGTCCTCGGGGTAGATGATCTCCTCCGCCGAGATGTTAAACGTGGCGGAATGCTTTTGCTCTTGCGGCTGCTCCTTGGTCTCATAGGGCGAGAACAGGTCGCCGTCGTCGTCAGCCTCCTTCAACAACGCTTCCAGGGCCTGACACAGACGTTCGAAGGTCGCCTCGGGGTTGAGGAACCAGTCCACGCTCCAAAGGCGAAGCAGCTTCCAGCCCAGATGGCGAAGCACCTCGGGACGACAGATTTCGCGGTCGCGCACGGTCTTCGTGACATAATATTTCGGGTTGTCGCAGAGAATGCCACAGAGGTAGCTTCCCTCGTCGTGCGGATTGCGCACGGCAATATCGACCTTGAAGGCCGAGCGTCCCACATACAGATCGACCTGGTAGCCCCGATCCTGCAGCATCCGGGCCACTTTCTGGGTGACGGCGTCATTGGCCGTCTCCTCATTGCCCGTCTCCAGCGCTTCGGCCTGTAGGGCCAGGCGTCCCGTCTTCGCATACTCCAGGAAGCGTTTTAGTCCCACCACGCCCGCGGCCTGCGTTCTCCGCAGGTCGATCATCTCGGGCTGCAACGTCGAGAAGACAATCATCTCGTAGCGCGCGCGGCTCACGGCCACATTGAGGCGTCGCTCACCTCCTTGGTTGTTGAGCGGTCCGAAGTTCATCGACACCTTCCCCCGCTTGTCCGGACCGTAGCCCACGCTGAAGAGAATGATGTCGCGTTCGTCACCCTGCACGTTCTCCAAATTCTTGATGAAGATCGGTTCCTCGGCGTCATAGGCCAACTGCTCCATCTCTGGATTTTTCGCCAACATCTCGGTGAGAATATCCTCTATGAGTCCCTGCTGCACCTTAGAGAAGGCGACGATACCGATGGAGCGTCGTGGATGGGAGGGATGTTTTATATAGTCCTGGAGGATGCTCACCACCTTGCGACTGATGGCCTCTGCCTCGGCGCGATTGCTGCGCGTGCGTCCGTAGTCATAGACGCCATCCACGGGGATGAAGCTCACCTTCGACGTGCGATTGTCCACCGAAGGGAAAGTGTAGAGTTTGCCGTCGTAGTATTGGTTGTTGCTGAAGGCGATGAGCGACTCGTGACGGCTTCGGTAGTGCCAGCTGAGATAGCGCGAGGCCATGGAAAGCGTGATACAATCATCGAGGATCGACTCCATGTCGTCGTTCTCAGCTTGGCTCTCGTCCGTCTGCTGCATCTGGAAGAAACTCGTCGGCGGCATCTGCTTCGGGTCTCCCACTACCACGAGCGACTTTCCGCGCGCTATCGCTCCCACAGCCTCGGAGGTCGGCATCTGCGAGGCCTCGTCGAAGATCACGAGATCGAAGGGCGGCTGGTCGAGGTCGAGAAACTGTGCCACGCTCATCGGGCTCATGAGCATACAGGGGCAGAGGCGCGGCAGCAGCGTGGGTATCTGGTCGATGATTTTGCGGATGCTCGCCCCGCGTCCTCCACTGGCTATATAGCGCTTGAGGATGCCCAGTTCCGAGGATTTCGACGCCTCGACCTGAGCCGACGGGATAGTGGAAGCCAGCTTGTAGTAAAGTTCCTTCTGCGTGAGCACTTCGTAGCGAGACGCTATCTCGCGGTATTTTCGTATCTCTTCCTCGAAAAGTCGTCCGTCGAAGAGGTTCAGCGGCTTCTTCTCGTCGATGATATTCATGGCCACCCGCTGATAGACTCCCTTGGCGAAGGCGTCGGCTATCTCTGCCATCGACATAGTGGGATTGTCCCAAATCTCCTCGACGAGGTTGCCGAGATGATGGTCGCGGAGCATCTGCTTACGCTGGCACCAGATGGTCCAGTTGCGCACACTGTCGAGATGGTCCGCCCACTGGTCGATATGCATTCCCAGGAAGGATAGCGTGTTGTTGTCGGGGGTACACCCCATCTTCTCCATCTCCTTCAGCTGCGTCGCCACAAGGCGCATGGCCTCGACCTCCTCGTCAGTGAAAGGCAGGGCGGTTGCGGTAGTGTGCTCACTTAGCAGTCCGTGATATTTGCTGAGCGCGTCAAACAAAGGCTCGACGTCCTCCGCCCTCATCCCGGGTCGGTAGGCGCGGAGCTGGCTGAGCACCCTCCGTTTGCCCATCATGCGAGGCAGCCACCATTTCGCGCACGCCTTTCTCCATTCGTTGCGCACTTGGTGGTAGTCGAGGTCGAAGATATCTCTCGTATAGTCTTTTTCTATCTTTTCCTGCGCCTCTGCGGCTATCAGAATCCAGTCCATACCCCGCGTCGATTCCTCCACGGGACGATCCGTCGCATCGTTGAAGCGTCCTACGGCCTCGCTCACGACGCCTATCTTCTCCCGTATCACCTCCATCGGTCCGCGTAGCTGCTTCTCCAGTTCCATCGACGCAGAGGTGATGGTCAGTGCGCGCAGCGGATGGGTGGCAGGGTGGCCGCTGACGGCGAAGACGGTGTCGAGCGTGCGTATCTCCTCCAGGTCCTGCATAAACTGATCTATGGAGAAGTGCTTTATGTAGAAGTCGCCCGGCGCAATAGGTTCGCTTTCCACTGCCGTGATGCGGGTGATACACTCATAGAGCGACACCCCCCACCTCTGCGGGCGGTGATACAGTCGCTCCACGTAGAGGGCGAGGCGACGGCGCTGGCGGAAGAGCTGTCGGCTCTCCTCCATATACTCCTCAGGCTCCTTGATGCGGGTCACGTCCAGGGCCTCCTGAAGCTGGCGTAGCAAGTGGCTCTTGGTCATCTTGTTGGAGTGCATCTCGAGGCAGAACGGGTGGAGCTGCATCTTGCGCAGGCGATTCTCCACTACCTGCAGAGCCGCCATCTTCTCGGCCACGAAGAGCACGCGCTTGCCTTTGTAGAGGGCATTGGCGATCATGTTGGTGATGGTCTGGCTCTTGCCCGTTCCCGGCGGACCATAGAGGATGAAGCTGCGGTCCACGCCCGACATGAGGATGGCCTCGAGCTGCGACGAGTCGGCGGGCAGCGGTACGGCGGAATAGTTGGGCGGATCCTTCTGGTCGCTGATGCGCACGTTGACAAGGTGGCGTTTAGGCTGATGGAGCTTGAGGCGCTTGGCGATGAGCGACTGGATGATGGGGTTGCGCTCCATCTTCTCGCAGTTGTTGTGAATGTCGTTCCACATCACAAACTTCGAGAACGAGAAGAGGCCGAGCATACATTCCTCCACCACGTCCCAGCGCTTCTGCGTCTTGATGGCTCCGCGCACCATGGCGAGGACACGTCTCACGTCAATGCCGTGGTCGTCGGCAGGCAGCGTGTCGAAGTCGGGCATGTTCACCTCAAACTGCTGGCGCAGCATCTCCGTCAGCGTGGTGTTGAAGATGGGGTCTTCCTCACGCGTCCGGATCACATAGCGGTTGGCCCCCTTGCGAACCAACTTCACCGGCAGGAGCATCAGCGGGGCGTAACGGGGCCGCTCGCTCCGGTCCGTCTCGTACCATTTGAGCAGTCCGAGAACGAGAAAGAGCGTGTTGGCACCATTCTCCTCCAGCGCCGTGCGCGACTCGCGGAACAAGCGTCGCTGCGAGAGTTCCAACGCTTCATCGTCAAGGTAGGAGACCAGTCGCTTGCGACGCAGACTGGCATCGGCCAGTTCGCCCAGATCCTTCTTGTAGCTGATGCTATCATAGATGCCCCAGCCGTTGGGCTGCGTACTGACCCCTGCGGGCTTGCCAACGAGTTCGATGTCGGCACCATCCTGCAGCTGGTTTTCGAGCGTGTCGATATGATAAGAGACAAAAGGTATCACCTTTTGTCCGATGCGCATGTTGAGGAGGTTGTTGCGGAGGGAGAAGTCGAGGAGCTTGCGCTCCCAGATCTGCGTGCGCGTGAGCACTTTGGGCTGCGCCTGCACTTCATCCTCGATGGTCTGCTGCTGGCGCACCCATGATGTGGTGTCGCCATGCCCCACGCCCTCCGTTTCCGCCGTCTCGCCCTCCGTGGGGAGCGGCAGGATGTGGTTGACGCGGCAGCAATAGACATCGACGAAGCAGACGATGCTATCGGCCTCAGCAGTGACATAGCGTTCGGCATTGGCCACGGCGTCCTCGAAACTCACGTCGGCCGAACTCGTCAGGTCGATGCTTTCGAGGAGCACCATCTCGTTGACGCCGTCGCTCATCGCCTTGGAGAGGAAGGCGGCGTCGTCGGACGTGGTCTGCTGATAATAGTTGTCGATGAGCCAGCAGCCCACGAAGGCGTGGCCCTTCTTGATAACCACCAGCGGGTGAAGGCCGGCAGCCTCCAAGGCCGAGGCGAGCAGTACGGTGAGGTCCAGACAGGTGCCCAACTTCTCTTTCAGCACCTGCTGGGCAAGACGCACGCGCTGCCCCTTCTCCTCAAAACTGGCGGGTGGGGCTGCATAGACGATGCCCAAGTCGCGGATAGCCTGGAAGATGGCGGCACACTGGGCGCGAACGCGGTTGGGCTTCTGCTGCTGATACTCGTCGAGGGCAGCATCGCCCGTGAGTTCCTCCAGTTTACGGGCGGCACTGACCAGCACGGGCTGGAGTTCCGGCGCATTGGGCGTGACGAAGGCGGCGATCAGTTCTGGCGAGATACCCACACCCGGCCACTCATTGACCGTGAGGATGCGGAGGACGTGGTCCTGGACCTCCATTTCCTCGCCATCGACCGTCAGCGTCAGGGTGAAAGTAGTCTCTACGCTCTCCGAAAGATGGCGCAGCGACTCCAACTGGGGCTGCAGGTCGAGGTCGGTGATCTCTACCGATTGGCCCGCAGGCAGCACGTCAAACGTGCGCTCGCAGCCCGCCACATGGTCTCCCGCCAGTGTGAGGACCACTTTCTGCCAATCCTCCTCGCTGTCGTTGACCACTTCCACGCGCTGAATGCATTTCTTGCCATTGCGGGCCAGCACATAACTGATGGCCGGAATGTACTCAATATTTACAATTCTTTCTCCTGTCATACAAAAGCTCATCGTCTGTAATGGCTACAAAAGTAGGCATTTCCCTCGACACAGGCAAATCCGCCATACGCCAGTTTGTTTAGAATTCTCCTTTCAGCACATATTTCTAGAAATGCCACAAATTACTAAAATGCGGAAAATGGAAAGAAAATGACTAAAACACGGAAAGGAAATTAAGCGGATTAAACTCTCGAAAGAATAAAGAGTGGAGAAACAAGGGGAAAAGGGGCAAAAAAGAGTTTTCTTGTTCAAATTCTTGAATTTGGAACACTTTGATCCGCTTCGGCTTTTTATCTGTCGCCATAAGCAACCCATTGGGCAAAAAATCTGCCGCAACGTGCTATGAGCCCTATGGCAAAGCCACACCTGCACAAAGAGCAAGGCTGGCAAGGCTCACCCTCATTTAAACAAGGGTGAGAAAGAAACAATGGCTGTTCAGGAGCAAGGGATGGCCGGGGCTACCTGAAGGATCAGTAGTCCTCTAGATAGCCCTTGGTGAAAAGGTCGTAGGCCACGGCCTCCAGTTCCTTGAGCGTCATTTTCTCCACTGCCCGCTCAATAATGCGGACAAAATGGTCGCGACGGTAGTCGTCAGTATCCGACAATCTGTCTTCCATGTTCATTGAATGTTGCGTTCCTTAGTATAAAACAAGATTATTGGCCGTTGCGTTCGTAGAATTGAATCGTGCGTCCGTCGTACTCCTCCTGGCGCACCAGGCGCACCCCTCCAGGCAACTGGGGCGCACGCACGCCCTCTCCGAGACAGAAAGGCGCGGTCTCGATGCGTAGTTCGTCCCACAGACCAGCGTCGAGGAAGGACTGCAGCGTCCTTGCTCCACCCTCCACGAGCAGCGACTGCTTCTTCTCCTCATAGAGATGGCGTAGCACGGCGTCGATACTGTCAAACGGAAGATAGCCCTCAGGGAGCGTACCCTCCAGTCCGTGGCCCAGGACGATACGTTCGGGGTCGGATCCAGCCCACTCACGCACCGTCAAGCTCGGCGCATCCACCGCCCAGGTCGTATGACCGACGAGGATGGCATCACTTTCGCTGCGCAACTGGTGTACCAGCATCAGGGTGAAAGGCGAGGAGATCGGTGTCCGCCGTCCCTCTGCCCCCAAGAGCCCATCGGCGGTTTGGGCCCATTTCAACGTGATATAGGGCCGCTGAAGCGTGTTGTAGGTGAAGAAACGCTTGTTGATCTCCCTGCACGCGCGCTCCATCACGCCCACCACCACCTCGATGCCAGCCGCTCGCATCCGCTCGATGCCGCGACCCTGCACCTTGGCGAAGGGATCGACGCAGCCGCAGACCACACGCCTCACGCCCTTGCTGACGATCAGGTCGGCACAGGGTGGTGTCTTGCCATAGTGGCTGCACGGCTCCAGCGAGACGTAGATCGTACTCTCTCTCAGCAGCGTTTCGTCCTCGGTCCTCACCGAGGCAAAAGCGTTGACCTCGGCGTGGCCCTCGCCACAACGCTTATGGTAGCCCTCGCCGATGATGCGCCCGCCGGGAGCTACGATCACCGCGCCGACCATGGGGTTGGGCTTGGCGCCCGCTTGTCCGCAGCGCGCCAGTTGCAGGCAGCGCCGCATATACAGTTCGTCCGTTTCTCTTTGCATAGTTTTTTGCTTCTTAGAGGATAGTAGTCAAGGCCTGCTTGATCCCTGCTGGGATGATTGTCAAACCCATTGTTCCTCCATCATATATATAGTCGCGAAGCCCTGCGCCTATCGCTCCACAGCCTCCACGACATACCCCTGCTGGCGCAGCATGGTCAGCACGCTGTCGTCGCCCGCGAGGTGGCCCGCACCGACCACGAAGAGCGAAGGCTGGGCGGACATGATCGTCGGCATCTTCTCCACCCAACGCCGGTTGCGGTCCACGACAAGCTGCTGGCGGTCCTGGGGACCATCGGAGCAGCCCTCCAAAAACTGCTGATCCATCACCTCGCCCAGCCGCTTCAGGTCCTGGTTTTTATAGGCCGCGATCATATCCTCCAAGTCCTGTTGCGCCCGGTCGAAATGTTCACAGAGGCAGACCAGATCGCGCACCTGCTTCTCCAACGGCTGTCCGTAGAGCAGTCTCATCTGCTCGTCGCCCGTCTCCAGTCCGTCCGTGGCTTTGTTGTTCTCCTGCGCTACCTTTTGAAAGTAGAGGTCGATGAGGTCGCTGGAGTCGAAACTATCCGCATGGCGCTTCATACAGGTCATCACGGTCAGCACGTTGGACAAAGCCGCTGGTGCCATCCGCCCCATCTGCGCCATAATCACGGGGTTGTCGAAGTCGGCCCCCATCACGCTCAGGAGCGCCTTGTTGAGCGACTTCATCTCGTCGGAAGTCAGCAGGTCCTTGATGGTCTTGCCCTCAGGTAGCATCATCGCCTCGGAGACGCGGGTGAGAAAATCCTGAGACAAAGCCTCCTTGAAGTCGATCTCACCCACCACGCAGTCGGTCGTGTTGACCGCCTCGTCAATGCCCACAATCTGTGGGACAAACGACGAGGAGACGACATGCACCGTACCAACGATATAAGACGGGCGCGTCAGGTCTTTGCCACTGATCTTGTAGAGGAGTTGCGCCTGGGCGGCGAGGCCGACCATCGTCAGCGCACAGAGAGTGGAGAGGATGCGCACGGTAAGGGTCGGCAGCTTCATGCTTGCAAAAGGCTTCATACATACCGACTTTAGCATGCGACTATGCTTTTTCATACGTTCTATCTTCTTCATGTGTCCTAAGGATGAGGGGGTGAGTAAAAAAAAATCCTACTATTACTTTTTCAAGTCGAAGCCGACACGCACGCCGTCATAGTTTTTGGAGATGTCTCCCACGACCTGCGCCGTACTGTTGCCACTCACGGCTGCCATCGTCTGGAAGAGCGTGAGCACCTTCTTCGACTCGAAGAGCACGCTAATGCCCGAGAGGCCGTTGCGGACGACATAGCCATTGAGATTGATGAGGAGACCCTTCAGTTGCAGCGAAGCGTCGGTCGGGTTATAGGTATAGGTGCCGTTCCAGGCCCTGCCGTTGATCTTGGCCGAGAACGTGCCGTCCTTGGCGAACGTCAACTGGGTGTTGGAAGACGTGAAGCCCAGTTTGCGATACTCCTCGCCGAGTTTCTCCTCCACCTTCGCCGCTGCCAGTTCGCCACCAGCACGCGCCAGGAGGTTCTCCGAGGTGAAGGCACATCCCGGACCGTCATAGCGCCAGGTGCCGTAGAGATTCTCTTTCGAGAGTTTGCCACCACCGATGATCGACGAGATAATGTTGCCGACTGACTCGCCGACACCACTGCCCAACATACTACCGTTGCCCTGGTTGCCCTGCGTCGTCGTACCGCCACCTATTCCGCCGCACGAGGCGAGCATCAGCGAGGCGGAGAACATTCCTAAAATCAATCCTTTCTTCATGACTCTATATTCTTATTAGTTAATTCCAATTTGGGTCTATTTTTTTGATTATACACACTATGTTTTTATCGATTCGATCGGCTATTCCTTTCTATCAGCCATCTTATCGGGTCTATCGAGCGCATAGCCGATTCTATCATTTAATTTTCCCTTGCAGTCGGAGCTCCCTGACCAGCTGCGCACCCCGCTGGGCAAGATGCGCCTCGGCCACGTCGGGTCTCATCGCCTCCTCCTGTGGGAACCCCTCGGGATGGATACTGCCCACGCTTGCGAATCCTGCATCGAGCAGTCGCTGCTCATCCTGGACGCGACCCGACCACAACACGACATCGACACCTTTGCGCCTGCCGTGGGCCATCACCACGAAGGGCAACTTCCCCATCAGCGTCTGAGCGTCGCTACTCCCCTCTCCCGTCACAATAACGGCGGTTTCATCGATCATCTCGTCGAAGTGGCAGGCTCCGAGCAGAAGTTCCGCTCCTGAGCACATCGTGGCCTGGAAATACTCCATGAAGGCGTAGCCCAGTCCGCCTGCCGCCCCTGCGCCATGGGCGTTGCGAAGGTCGTAGCCGAAGTGGCGCGCGCTCACGTCGGCGAAGCGTGCCGCCCGGCGATCGATGACCTCAACCATAGCCTCCGTGGCCCCCTTCTGCGGGGCAAAGACGCGGGCTGCTCCCAGCGGGCCACAGAGCGGATTCTGGACGTCGGAAGCGAGGACGATGCGCAGATCATGGAAGTACTGATCCCGTACCGCGTCGAAGCGGTCGCGGGCGCTGCGCCCCAAGTGCTCTATCAGGGCCCGGATCATACCAATACCACAGTCGCTGGTAGCGGTGCCTCCGAGGCCGATGACACACTCCTTTGCGCCACGCATCACGGCGTCGGCCAGCAGTTCACCCACACCGTAGCTCGTGGTCACGAGGGGGTTGCGGTTCTCCGGTTCGACGCGCGACAATCCGCAGGCCTGGGCCACTTCGATGATGGCACGCTGGCCACAGAGACCGTAGGAGGCCTCTATACGGCGCATCAGGGCATCGTGGCAGGCGATGGTGATGCGGTTTCCACCCAAGGTCGCGAGGAAGGCATCAAGCATTCCGTCGCCACCGTCGCTCATCGTCAACACACGACAGATGGCACCCTCGGATCGCACGCCGCGGGCGAAGGCCTCTCCTGCTGCCTGGCTGGAGAGACACCCTTTGAAGGAGTCGAAAGCTATGAGTATCTCCATGTTGTCGTCTTTCTATGGGCAAAATTAGTCATTTCCATGGTTTCCGCCAAGCTATCGGGCCGAATAATTTGCATCATCGGCGAAGAAAGCGTAATTTTGCGGCATGAATCAAGCATCCGACCACAGCAGGTCCACCATCATCGTCCAGGCATTGCATAGCGCCCTCGGCCTTTTCAAGGTGAGACGCGAGGAGCGCAGACTGGCATGGGGCGCCCTCCTCTATGCCCTCGTACTCAACACGATGATCGTCTGTCGCTACTGGGAGTGGTTCTCCCAAGTCACGGACGGCTACCGCAAACTCGTCTTGCGCCACTTCCACATCTCGGGCTTCGACCCCATCACCTACCTGGTACTCAACGACTGGTCGGCGGCCTACAACATATACCGCCACCCGCTACTGGCTTTCTTCATGTGGATTCCCGCCCAAATCAACCACTTGATCATCCTCGTTACGGGGGTCAACTTCGCGCAAGTTCTCACGGCCCTGTTGCTCGTCACAGCCACTTTCTACGCCGTCATCTTCCTCTTCCGCATCCTGCGGGAGATCGTCTCTCTACCTGCGGCCGACGCCCTGCTGCTCACCCTGCTTTTTCTCTCCTTCGCCTACACGATGGTGTCGCTCAGCGTCCCCGACCATTTCGGCCTCTCTACGACGGCCCTGATCCTCACCCTCTACGTCGCGGGCCGTAGTCTGCTTCGCGGCAGGCCGCTGACGAAGGCACAGACCGTACTGTTCTTCCTGCTCACGGCGGGCATCTCGCTCAACAATGGCATCAAGGTCTTCCTGGCCAGTTGGGGCACGAGCGGCAAGCGGTTCTTCCGCCCTGCCCACCTGCTGCTGGCCGTTATCGTCCCGTCGGCGCTGATATGGGGATTTGCGCGCTGGGAGTGGCAGACGTTCGAGAAACCGAAATACCTCGCTCGCCAAGAGGCGACGGCCGCACGGGAAAAGAAAGAGCGCGGCGCCATCATGCAAAACCTCATCAAGCAGTCGGCCACGACCGACACTACGGGCCTTTCCCATACTGCCGACAGCATCTTCCGCGCAAGGGCCAAGGAGAAGGAGCGTCGCCGAATGAAGAAAGCGGTCTATGCCCACCAGGGCAAGCCAATGGGTCAAGGGGAATTCTCGTCGTGGACCGACGCCACGACCCCGCGCCTGGAGAGCATCGTCGAAAACTTGTTTGGCGAGCCCATACAGCTCCACACCGACCATGTGCTGGGCGACGTGCTCATCAATCGCCCCGTCATCGTCCCCTACCGCTATGCGGCGAGCTATGCCGTCGAGGCCTTCGTCGTCCTCTTCTTCCTCGCCGGCATCTGGATGGGGCGCCGCAGTCGCTTTCTGTGGATCGCCCTGTCATGGATGGGCTTCGACATGATCATCCATGTGGTGCTCGGCTTCGGCCTCAACGAGGTCTATATCATGTCGCCCCACTGGCTCTTCGTCCTCCCCATCGCCATGGCCTTCGCCCTGTTGCGCCTCCGTGGCCGCTGGCTGCTGGCTGCCCGTGTGGCTCTGATGGGACTATCCGTCTTCCTGCTGGCCTACAACGCCTCGCTCTACGTGCAGTACTTGTTCTTCTAAGACCAAGTCAATCAGCAAGAAGGCTCAGAATAAAGTATTAACGAGTCGATTATCGTACGATCAGCGGGGATTCATGAAAAATCAGAAGGTGCTGAGGGCGTCTCGCGCCCCCAGCACCCTACTGCTTAGTCACCCAAGTTACCGTCGCCACCATCGGGGTTCGTCTCCGAAGACTCTCCGCCCGAGGTCGTCTTGGTGAAGTAAGCCGTCAGCGACATGTCACCATTCACCGTCACGGTACGCGACGCCGACGTGTCCCCGTCACTCCAGCGGCTGAAGGTATAGTCGCCCGAGGCCACGGCATGGATGCTCACACGGCTCCCCTTGTCAAAGGAACCACCCCCTGAGACCGTACCACCATTGGCCGGACTCGCCGACAGACGCAGCGTCTTCTTCCCCTCCACAGAGGGAGCCACCGGCACGGAGTTCTCCACAGGGTTCAGCACACCGTTCGGACGCAGATAGACATCACTCACGCCTCCGTAGCTGTCCGTAGCACGCTGGTAAGCTGCCTGCCCCTGATACTCCTTCAGCAAGTTGTTCTCGCAGATGAGGTGCTGCGTCGAGACCAGCGTCTTTGCCGCCTGCTTGCGGGAGTGGATCCACACCAGACCATGATCGCCGAAATCATGAGCAGCCTGCGCCGCCAGATGTCCCTCCTGCACCGAGAAGCCACGCGCATCCACGACCGTGAGGAGCTTCGACTCAGAAGCCTTATCCAGCACGACGCAGCAGGCCTCCACTACCGCCATGGGAAGCATGGTCACGTCGTTCACCTCCTGTCTGACCAGGAAGAACGTGATCTGGTCGCCATACTCGTAGAGACCGTTGTTCTGCACCACGGCGTTCGAAAACTCCTTCACCATCGTCTCGTCAGTGATAGCCAAGTCGCCCAGATTGATGTCCGTCACGGCCTGGTTGCCCTTCCCGCTGACCGAGATCGACTTGATGAGACCGTGCGACACCTCGTAGGGCGCCACGAGGCAGCCCCCCGCCTGCGCCTCCTGCTTGGTGAGATAAACTGGTGCCTTGCCGAGATTCACCGACACGAACTTGTTGTAGTCGCTGCGGCCATTGCGGGCCCCACCGAAGGCGAGCTTCAGATAAGGCGTCAGCACCTGATACAGACGAATAACGTTCGTCCACTTCATGCGCTGCTTCTGCTGACCATTCGTCTTCGCATTGGTCGTCTGAGTAATTTTCTCAGAAACTACGGTCTGACCACCGTTCTGCTTGAAGGTAAAGCTACCTACTGAACCCTGGAGTTTGGTTAAGATACCATTGAGTCTTGCCATAATTGTAAAGTTTTAAAAATTTGAAAATGTTTTGAGTTGGGAGCATTCTCCCTTGTTTCTCCCTTGCTTCTTCTATTGTTTCCGTATTGTTTCCGTATTGTTTCCGCTTCCGGAAGCGAGAACGATAGGAGAACGATAGGAGGACGATACGAGAACGATACGGGATTGATACGAGATCGATACGAAAACGATACGAGACCGATACGTAATCGAATTGTTTAGCCGTCGTTCTGCGGACTTGGTGGGACTGCGATTTTGTTTCATTGCCTTGAAAGTTTTTGAAGTTGATACTGCTTCACCTTGTCAGTTGCTGACGGTGATAATGTCTGTTGAAGACGGTGCAAAATTACGATATAGAACAACCGAATGCAAATCCATTCATAAGCGTTTACAATCCATTCATAAACCATTCACAATCCGTTCATAACCGTTCACAAAACTAACGAATAACGCAGAGCGATACTGCAACGGGGAACAAAATGTTTCGAACTTTTTTAAATCTAACACACGAAGTATATAGCTTAACTATATAAACCTCCATAGATGACACTAATTTTCTTTACATGCTCTCTTTTTAGAAAATTCTGAGGAGAAGTGGAAAAGTGAAAACGTCATTTCGTCATTACGTCATTTCGTCATTAGGTGGGAGACTCTTGCATGAACCTGGAGGTATCATGTTGTTTACCTCTCGGCAGGATTGCTCAAGGCGAAATGTTGTGATACGTTGTACTTGTTGTTCGTGTTGTTTTCCCCACTTAGCAGGCTGCATCGAAACAACGCAAACAACCCTATCACTCCATTTTCCGGATGAACCAACAAATTGGCGAGTCATCATGAAGGACTTTAGAACCCTCTCCCCTATCTCGACTCATCCATTGGCGGAAGCGGGCAGCTGGGATTGAGCGACGTCGTAATGACGAAATGACGAAATGACGTTTTCGATTTCTGATCACAGAGACAAGAAGGAAGAAGGGAAGGAAAGCGCACATCCGTGGATGATGCGGCAGAAGTAAAGAAATCGGGTAGGAGGTAAATGCTAATCATAAAAGGCATTCACCTCCTATTTTCACA